>Ga0182012_10008136_pt1 | contig 10390 bp, 7 predicted proteins | sample 612S2SmetaG_FD_120486 | JGI IMG/M metagenome (GOLD analysis project Ga0182012, IMG submission 120486) | Permafrost microbial communities from Stordalen Mire, Sweden - 612S2S metaG | ecosystem: Environmental > Terrestrial > Soil > Wetlands > Permafrost | place: Sweden: Stordalen | collected...
ATTCCAAAAGCAAATCCTCAGCCAAAACAATCCACGCCTAAAATTTGATCCTGCCGGACAAAAAGCGACGCCATCCCCCACCTTCCGAAATTGCTGGCGGCGGGTCCCAGGGCTTGAAAACCCAGGTAAGCCTGCCAATGATACCAACTGGCGGGAATGAAATTGGGGGTATTGGTACCGGTGCGGGTGCCGGCGCCAATTTGTCGCAGTTCCTCATCCACGGCGGGGGAATTAGTTTTGCGGAGCAGTTCCAGCAACAACGGGACGGCGCTGGCCCCGGCGCGGCGCACGGCTTCGTCGGCGGACGGGCTGGGGTGATAGTGGCGGGGGCCGGCTCCGTAATCATCGAGCCAGGCGCTTAAGGATTTCTGAGGGACGGGCACATCCTGGGCCAACGCGACCACAGTGGTCAGCGTGAGGCAGAGGAAAACCAGCGGCGTGGCTTTATGGTTCATATATGAATGACACTTGACCGGCCGGTTTATTAGAACAATTCTCCAGGACGTGGCGCGCGATTGGTGCGGGGGGCCAGGTTCTGGGTCGGGCCCAGGGTGCGGGCATTTGGGGTTTGACAAGGGGGGATTACAAACTAGCTTTTCAAACAGCCCTGTCGCGGATCCGGGCGGAATGGTTTTTCAGAAGCAGTTGCGAATATCAGTCATTGTGAACACGAAGAACCCCATGAGATGGTCATTCAAGGCGAAGGCGGCCGGGCTGACGGTTTTGCCGGTGCTGCTGCTGTTTGGCTGCGCCAGCCCGATGGCGCTCAAGCAGGATTTTGCGAATTATTCCGAGGTGTACGCGGATTCAAGCAACCGGCAGTTGTTGTTGAACCTGGCCCGGGAGGCGCACGAAGAGCCGGCGTATTTCATTCAACTGGCGTCCATCAGCTCCCAATATCAATTCAGCACGTCGGCGGGTTTCACGCCCACCGCCAGCCGCGTCAACCCGGCGCCCTCGGTCCAGAATGATCCGGCGACCCTGGCGCCCAGCCTGGTGCAACACACCCTGACCATGGGCGGGAGCTTGAACGCGGGGGTGACGCAAAGCCCGGTGTTTCAATTCCTGCCGCTGACGGGGAGCAATTTTGTGCAGACAGTCATGTCGCCGGTGTCGGACCGGGTATTTTTGACATTCATTGATCAGGGCTGGCCCGCGGACTGGGTGGCGCGTACGATTCTGGAGTGCGTGCAGGTGAAAACGAAAAAGATTACCGGCACGAACGAGGTGAAGGTGGTGGAGTACAGCCGGGAGGAAGTGCCGGGCCCGCTGGAGACGAACCAGGAGGAAACGATTGAATATCGCACGGTCGAAACCCCGGAACCGGCGGGGCGGAATGCCGCGGGCGAGATGGAGTACACTACGCGGGAAACCACGATGCCGGTGGGCACGAATATCACTGAGGTTACCGGGTACAGCACGAAGGAGATTTTGAAGCCGGTCCGCACGGTGACCCGGCAGGTGCCGGTTTACAGCACGAATGTGGAGACCTTTTTCAACAGTCCCAACGATCCAACCTATCCGAAATTTCTGGAATTTTGCGATTCACTCCGGGACGCGGAATTTTTCCACACGCTGGCGGTGGAGCGAAACACGAATGACACGCGGGTGGTGTACCGGAGCAAGGATCCGGATTTGACGGATGTGGCGGCCGCGCTGGCGGCGGGATTGAATGTGCAATACGACCCGAAGACGGGAGAATGCGTGGCGAGCAAAACGGAGCTGACGCTCAAATGGGCGTATCAGCCTTCCAGCGAGGCTCAGATTCAGGACGAGAGTTCGACGGTGGCCAAGGCGCACTCGTTTCTGGCAGCGGACGCATTTGCGAAGCACTGCCAGTTCACCTTCAAAACACGGACGTTTGAGGCGATCATGTACAGCGTGGCCAACGAGGAGCGGTTGTTCAAGAAGCTGGCCTACCCGAAAAACCTGAGTTACGACGGGGTGACATTCACGAACGACCCGGACGGACTGCCGATGGCGGTGGTGAGCCGGGGTTCCCTGCTGCTGACCAACCGGCCGATTTTGACGATTAATTACGAGGGGCACGAACCCGACCACCTGTCCAAATTGATCGAGGTGGCATACAAAGGGGAGAATTATACGATTGGGGACATCGAGCGGGCGGCGCCGGCGATGGCCAGCGACCCGCACAGCGGTCCGCTGGATTTGTACCAAAACCGGACGGTGTTTTCGCTGCTGAGTTATTTGTTTGCCCAGATTGCCATCAACACGCAGAACCTGCCGGTGCAGCAGTTGATCCAGGTCCAGTAGGAATAGTGGCAAGCACCCGCCTCCAAAAACATCCAAAAATCAAACATCAACATTCAGGGCACGTCGCCAGCCTGGTCGGCGAGGGCTTGTTCGACGGTGGCCAGGCAGGCGGTGGCGACGGGATTCTTTTTGGGCTGGAGTTGCAGGGAACGGAGCAGCCAGACGCGGGCGGCGGCATTCTCGCCGGTTTGCAGGTAATGCCAGCCGACATTGGCGGCGGTGAAATAGCCGTTGGGATCGCGGCGCTCGGCGTCGGCAAAATAATCAGCCGCGTCGTCGGGGCGGCCGAGGGAATCCAGGCAGGTCCCGGCGCGCAGGAAAGCCAGGGAAAAGTGGGGATTCAACTGCTGGCTGCGGAGAAACCAGTCGAGGGCGGAGGCGGCCAGATCCACGTTGTTGGTCGGGGTCGCGAACGCGGCGTTGCGGTAATCCTCGCCGATGTCATAGGCCGTGGCAAAATTCCGGGGTTCCCAGGCAAAGGCGGATTCACGCGCCTGGGCCTGGGCCAAACTGGAGGCGGGGAGCCGGTCGGCCCGGGCCAGCCACCAGGCCTGGTTGCCAAGACGGTAGGTCTGCCATCCCAGATAGCCGAAGGCCGCCGCCAACAGGGCCGTGGCGAGGAGTTTTAAGGGCGGGCGGACGGAGAGCCAGTAGCGTTCGGTGGCGAAGCGGAGGTTGCTGCTCAAGCACGCCAGGAAGGTAAGTGCGAGCAGGGCATCGGCGGGAACATGCAGGTTAAAATCCACGAGGGAATGCACCGCCATGGCGGCAAGGCCCCCGACCAACCCGAGAAAAACGGCGAAGCGGTTGCTCAACCCGGTGCCAAAATCACTTTCCGACCGGCGCATGCGCGGCCCGGTGCGAACCACCCCCCCGGCGGCCAGCGCCAGGGCGATCAGCACGAGGAAACCGCCCACAACACCCCAATCCACGAGGAGGTTTAGATAGTCGCAATGCACCCAGCCGGCGCGCAACTGAACCACGGCCGGACGGTATTCATTGAAAAACTCGTTAAAGTGCCCGGGACCGACACCCCACCAGAAATGGTCCAGCCACATCCGGGCGGCGGCGGACCAGACTTTAACGCGCATGAAAATATCGAGATTAACGTCGCCCGACGGATTAACGAGATGGTTTTCAAAAGTGGTGGCGCGCCCGAGAAACGCTTTCAACGCGACGGCCACCCCGCCCGCCAGCAGGAGGAGGGTGAGGGCGGCAAATTTGCGATGGTGGCGATGGCCGAGCAGGATGCCGAGGACGACGAGCAATCCCACGGCCGTGGCTATCCAGCCGCCCCGGGAAAAGGTAACCGCCACACCGGCCAGCAGGATCAGGAAGCAATAGCCGAGCAAAATCCGCGTCAGGGGTTTAACCCGGCCCACGAGCAGCAACGCAATCACCATGGGCAGGAGCATCTCCAAAAATCCGCAAAAGTGGTCGGAGGAGAAAAACGGTCCCGAGGCACGGCCGGGTTCGGAGGAAACGACCCACCAGACATGGTCGGAATGAGTGGCGTACTGGATCACAGCGTAGCTGGCGGCGGCCATGGCCACGCCGATCAGCGTTAAAGTGAAGGTAAGGATCATTTCCTGGTGATAGGCATTATTGAGAATGGCCAGGAACAGAAAGGTGTAGACCAGCACTTGGAGGAATTCCTGGCGGCCGGCATATTCGACCTCGCACGTGAGGTAGCGGCCGATGGCATAGAGGGCGAAGGCCAAGACCGGCCAGATGATCGGGGGACAGAGGAACCGGGGTTTGGGGCTGACCCACAGGCGCACGGCCCACAGGGCAAGCACGCCAAGCGTGAGCGCCTGCACGACCAGGAACCAGGACCCGACGCCGGCAAAGGCCAGTGTCGTATACACTAAAATGGCCAGGACGAGGCCGAAAATTCCCCGGCCGCAGCGCTCATCCCATATTTCCCGGTTGGTCATGAACAGTTAGTGCGCGCGAATCATTCCCTCATGGCTCAACGGGAGGAAAACCCCGTTCCCGACATATTGCAGTTCCAAGGCGGACTGCCATGTGCCCACCAAATAGCCATTGGTACCGCTGGTGGAAACGTTTTGCCCCGAAGTGTAGATGTAACCGTTGTAAGCGGCGGCGGCCAGTTTGCTGCCATCCGCCGAACTCGCCACGGCAATCCAGGGGGCGTTGGTCGCGCCCAGCAATTGGGTCCAGGTCAAACCGCTGTTAACACTGCCGTAAAGGTAGCCGGCGGTGGTGAGGGTGCCCCCATTGTAGCCTGCCGTCAGTTTGCTGCCATCCGCCGAGGAGGCGACCGAGGTCCAGTTGACGCCATTTTGGTTTTCCTGGAACCACGTCACCCCGCCATCGGGCGAAGTAAAAATGCCGCCGCCAGTGCCCGTGGCAGTGCCCACCAGATGCGAGCCATCGGCGGAGGAGGCGATGGCGGACCAGGGATGCGGGCCGGAGCCAGGTTGGTCGGTCCAATTCGTGCCGCCATTGATGGAAGTATAGACATAACCGCCGCTGGTGAGTCCGCATACGGCCAGTTTGTTGCCATCCTGGGAGCTGGCCACGCCGGTAAAGGTTACTGCTTCGGTTGCATAGTTCCAATTGCCGCCGCTATTAACGGAGATGCCGATATAGCCATTGTAGCTGACGGCCACCAATTTGGAGCCATCGGCCGAGGAGGCGCAACTGACCCATTGTTCGGCCGCGCCCACCGCAGTCCACGTAGCGCCATAATTACTGGAAATAAAAATATCCCCGGAACTCCCGCCGTTACCAGCCAATCCTGCCGTGGCCACGACCTTGGAGCCATCCGCCGAGGAAGCCAGCGCGGACCAATAGTTCTGGGTACTGCTGGATTGGGCCCAGGTGATCCCGGAATTGGTGGAGTAATAGATGTAGCCCGTTTTACCGGCTCCACCAACGGCGGCGACCAGTTTGGTGCCATCGGCGGAGGAGGAGAGGGCGGACCATGGTTGGGTGCCGGAACCGCTGGGATACCACGTCACGCCCGCCGTGCCGGCGAGATTCGCGGCCAGGACGGTCTGGTTGGAATTTTGCAGCAGAATCCAACCGGCCTGGCCGACGCCGGCCACACGGAAGGTGTCCCCCGCCTCCGGATTCGCCGGCAGTTTGATGAACACGGGATAATCATTGTTGGTGGTAATAAAACCCAAATTGGAACCGGCTGCCGCATTGGTGCCATTGACGGTGAGCCAGAAGAACGCGCCCGGGACGTTGGTTAGGCCGTAACCACTGCCGTTGAACTGGACGGCGGTGACGCTGTTGGAGAAATGGTCGGCGGTGGAAAACAACGGCACATTGGCGGAGAGATTGGTGTCGGGCAGGATGCCGGTGAGGCTGGTGGCAGGCACGCTGACGAGGCCGGAACCGTTGCCAGTAAAAGCGCCAGTGAAGGAACCGCCGAAGACATTGGCCGGGTTGGTGGCGCTGACCACGCCGAGAAAGGTATTGGCGGCGGTGAAGGTTTGGTTGGTGGTCAGCAGGGCGACGTTAGTGGACAGGAGTCCAATGGCGAGGGTGCCGGAAATATTGGTGGCGGGCAGGGGCTGGGAGAGTTGCACTGCGTTGGAGGCGTAGAGGGACTGGATGGCGTAGGGCGTGGAATTGACCGGCTGGTTGGGGGCAAGGACGGTGTAGGCGCCGGTACTGCCATTGGTGCGCACGCCAATTTCAAGGAAACGGGCGGCGCCGGGGAAGGCGTTGGAGCCAAAATCCACGGTGGTTAGAAACAGGCCGTTGGTCACGCCCACGGGGGCGTTGGTCACGGGGCCGGCCACGAGGTCATTGGCCAGGTCAAAGAGCCGGAAGCGCAGGTCGAAGTTGCCAGTGACCGGGGCGCCGCCGGCGGCGAGCTGGCCTTGATACGTGAAGGCAGTGGGTTGCGCCGACACGACTTGCAGCCAGAGCGTGACGACCCCCAGCAGCCCAAGTTTGAAATTCATGATATAGTTTTAGCACAGATTGGCGGCGGCACAAGCCGGGAAGGTGGAATGCAGAAACCGCCAAATTTCCAGGCGGGTGATTCGCGGCGTCCGCTGGCTTGACAATCATGGGCCGGTTCCCGAACTTGGGCGGGTCGCGGACGATTGGGCAGGGGAATTGCTTGAAAATAAGCCACATACATGCGGGAGTGCTGGGCACGTTTGGTTTGCTAATCGTGCTGATGGTGGGTTTGGGTCTGTTCAATCTGGTGGAGGCGGACCGGGTGGACCGCGCGTTTCAGCGCCTGGCGGAGACGCAGTGGCACAAGACCCAACTGGCCACCCAGGCATTGGAGATTTCCTCGCGCAACAGCCGGGTGACAATGGAGATTTTTCTCCAGTCCGATCCCCGCATTATCAGCCAATTGCTCTTGCAACGGCAGACGAATAGTGAGCGGATCCGGGTTATGCTCGGCGAACTGAGACCGCTGGTGGGGGAGCGGGAGGAGCGGCAGTTGCTGGACCGGATTGTGGCGGCCCGGAGAATTTACATGGCGAGCTATCTGGCGTCGCTGGACTGGCTGGTGCGGCAGCAACGTGCGGCGGAGGGACGGGCGATGATGATTCAGGACACGCTGCCCAAGCTGGAGGCGTATCACCAGGCCTGGCAGGATTTCATGGCGCGCGAGGACCAGCAGATCAGCGCGATGAGCCGGACGGAGGCTGTGGATTATGCCGCGAGCCGGCGGCGGAATTTGCTGGTTCTGCTCGCCGGCTTGGCACTGAGCGCAGGGTTTCTGGGGCTGGTGCTCTGGCAGTGGCGGGAGGAACAACGGCGGGCGCAGGCACACACGCAGGCCCTGGAAGTGGCCCAGTTGGATTTGGAACGGAAAATCCGGGAGCGCACGGCGCAACTCCTGGAAACCAACCAGGCGCTGGAAGCCACGGCCGGGAAGCTCAGCCAGGCCAATCTGGAATTGCAAACAGCCGTGTTTGAGGCCCGGGAACTGGCGCGCCAGGCGGATCAGGCGAATGCGGCGAAAAGCGCGTTTTTGGCGAACATGAGTCATGAAATCCGCACGCCCCTGAACGGCATCATGGGGATGGCTTATCTGCTGCTGGATGAGGAACAACCGGTCGGGCAGCGGGAAATGACGACGATCATCACGCACAGCAGTGAGCATTTGCTCAATCTAATCAACGCCCTGCTGGATCTGGCCAGGATTGAGGCGAATCAACTCGAGTTGGAGACGGCACCCTTTGACCTGCCCCAATTGGTGACCGAAGTGGTGCAACCATTCCAGCCCCAGGCGCGGAGCAAGCAGATTCAACTGGCGGCCTCGCTGGCGGAGGATTTGCCGGTGATGGTGGTCGGCGATGTCCAGCGATTGCGACAGATTTTGCTCAACCTGGCGGGCAATGGTTTGAAGTTCACCGACAAAGGTTCCGTGACGATTCGGGTGGAATGTCTGGCGCAGGATGAACGGCAGGGCCGCCTGCGCTTCAGCGTCACGGACACGGGCCTGGGCATTGACCCGGCGGTGCAGCCCAAATTATTCAAGGCCTTCGCCCAGGCAGACGTGAGCACCACGCGCAAATACGGCGGGAGCGGCTTGGGCCTGGCAATTTGTAAACACCTGGTGGAATTGATGAAAGGACGGATGGGGCTGGAAAGCGCGCTGGGAAAGGGTTCCACCTTTTGGTTTGAAATTGAATTGCCGAAGGCGGCGGTCGGCGGCACCCCCTGACTGGGAAAGGGGCGAAATCATGAATCGCCGTATTAATTTGGTGAAATTAATGCCGGCGTGTGTTAACATTTTGTCCGGGCGGGGATTCAATGGCAGGCCAAACCAAAGCGTTGGACCCTTTAACCCGGCATGGCAAACGCTATAAAATCAGACTATCTCAAGGTCCGGCAGCACCTGTGTGAATTGCGCGACCCGTTGTTAAATCTTCATAAAGCGCTGGTTGATTCCGAACGGGTTGGTTATGAAAGAATCATCGGCAAAATCATTTCGCCCCATCATTTTTTACGCCTGCTCGCGGATGACCCATGGTTTGTCTGGCTGCACCCCCTTTCGGAACTCATTGTCACTATTGACACGGCCTTGGACGCCAAAACCCCGCCCCAGGCCGCCCGGCTGGACGAACTGATCCGGCAGTCCTACCGGTTGCTGGTGCCGGTGGAGACTACTGAAGACCATGCGGGTCAAGGATTTGCCGGGCATTACTTTGAGGCGTTGCAACGCGACCCGGAGGTGGTGGTGGCTCATGCCGAAGTGGTCAAAGTCCGGCGCGGCCGGCCGACGGCGGGTTGAGGGCGACGGCGGCGCGGCCGGCGGGCCGACACAATTTGTGGCCTGCGCGCACAAGTTTTGTGGACTCCTTCCAGAGATGTTGGTACAACGGGAATAATTATGAAGAAAACCACCTTTCACGCCGATTCCCAAGCCGAGCTGCTATCCAAAATCCGCGCGGCCGTGGCCGGCGGATTAAAACCCACTTTGGGAATTCTGTTTTGTTCAGTGGATCTGGGCATTACCGACACGGCCCGGGCCTTGGGCGAATTCAATTTTCCGTTTTTTGCGTCCAGTTCCTGCGGGGAAATCATCACCGATGGGGACACCAGCCGGGCGCTGGAGAATTCCGCGGTGGTGGCGCTGCTGGAACTGCCGGCAGACGCGTTCCAAGTAAAATTGGTGGATGGCGCGGGACTGGAATCCCTGGCGCTGGGCGCGGCCATTGGGGCGTGGGGCAAATCCGTTTTCAAAAACCCGGCGTTCATGGTGGTGGTGAGCGGCATCAAGCGCGACGGGGAACAGGTGGTCCAGGGTTTGCTGGGGGAATTTCCGGCCCAGGTGCCCTTGTTTGGCGGCCTGGCGGGGGATGACGCCAAGTTCAAGGAAACCTTCGCTTTTACCAACGGGCAGGCGACCAGTGACGGCGCCGTGGTGTGTGTCTTTGACGATGACCGGGTGGCGGTCGAGGGTCTGGCCACGAGCGGCTGGGTCGGGCTGGGCGCGCCCAAGACGGTGACCTCGTCGGCTGGCAATGTGGTGTATTCCATTGATGGCGAACCGGCCCTGGACATTTACAAGAAGTACCTCGACATTCGCGACGTGGACCTGCCGGGCATCGGGATGGAATACCCGCTGCAAGTCATGCGCGATGACGGCACGCACGTGCTGCGGGCGGTGGTCGGGGTGGATTTTGAGAAGCACGCGCTGGTCTTCGCCGGGGCGGTGCCGCAAAACGCGCAGGTCCGGTTCTCCAGCTCGCCCGGGTTTGAAACGGTGGATCATGCCCGCCGGGATTTTGAAACGTTCGCCAAGGCGGGCGGGCCGCCGCCGGACTTGCTGGTGTTCTTTTCGTGCATCGCCCGCCACGCGGCGCTGGGACCAATGGTGGAGGATGAAATCCGCGCGGCCCAGCGCATCTGGAACGCGCCGGGCGTGGGCTTTTTCACATATGGCGAAATCGGCAAGAACCTGGTGGGCCGCTGTGATTTTTACAACGAAACCTGCGCCCTGGTGTTGCTGCGTGTCAAGTAGCCCGTGTTCCTGAAAAAACTTCAATCCCGGCTGGAGACCATCGCCCGCCAACGGCTCGCGCCGGAGGAAGGGGCGGAACTGGCTGAGTTGCTGGCGCAAGTGGAGCAGCAAATTGTCCGTTTGGAATTCAAGTATTCCCGCGCCTCGAAGGACAAGCTGATCAGCAATTCCCTGTTGCGCCAGACTTCGGATGATCTGAATGACGCCCTGCGCAAAGCCGAGGCCGCCAACCAAAAACTGCGGATTCAGGAGGCGGAGGCCCGCAAACTGGCGCTGGTGGCCTCCCGCACCGACAATTCGGTCATCCTTACCGATGCCGCGGGGCTCACGGAATGGGTTAATGATGGTTTCGTGCGGCTGACGGGTTATACCTTTGAGGAAGTGCGCGGGAAAAAACCGGGACATTTGCTGCGCGGACCGGAGACGGACGCGGCCACGGTGGAGTACATGCGGGAGCGCATCGGCCGGGGCGAGGGCTATAGTGTTGAGTTGGTCAACTATTCCAAGTCCGGGCGCAAGTACTGGCTCACCATTGAGGTGCAGCCGATTTACGACGAACAGGGACGGGTGGCCAACTTCATGGCCATCCAGAGTGACATTACGGAACGAAAGCATGCCGAGGCGGAGCTGCGCAAAACCAAC
>Ga0182012_10008137_pt1 | contig 10388 bp, 6 predicted proteins | sample 612S2SmetaG_FD_120486 | JGI IMG/M metagenome (GOLD analysis project Ga0182012, IMG submission 120486) | Permafrost microbial communities from Stordalen Mire, Sweden - 612S2S metaG | ecosystem: Environmental > Terrestrial > Soil > Wetlands > Permafrost | place: Sweden: Stordalen | collected...
AACTACGGCATCAACCCATTTGACGCGGAGAGCGATGGCCCCAAGGTGGCGGGCTACGTCGTCCGCGAACTGAGCCCCGTGACCAGCAGTTGGCGCAGCCGCCAAAGCCTGGACGAGTACCTGACCGCGCATAACATACCCGGCCTTGAAGGGGTCGATACCCGTGCGATTACCAAGAAGCTCCGCGTCACCGGTGCGCTCAAGGCCTGCCTGAGTACCGAGGGCCTGGGCGATGCCGAAGCCGTGCGCCGCGCCCGCGAATGGCCGGGCCTCATCGGCATCGACTACGTCAAGGAAGTCACCTGCAAGGCCCCCTACGTTTTCGCGCCCATCCAGCACGAAGAAGTGCCCTTTACTGTCCGAGGCACCCATTTGCAGCCCGAGCGCCTTGACCGCAAGCGGTACAAGGTTGTCGCGTTCGACTACGGCGCCAAGCGCTCCATCCTGCGCAAGCTCGTTTACCATGGTTTCGATGTCACTGTCGTGCCGGCGATTACCACCGCCGCCGAAGTTGATAAAATGAAGCCCGACGCGGTGTTCCTCTCCAACGGCCCCGGCGACCCCGCCGCGCTCGACTACGCGCACCACGCCGTCAACGGCATGCTCAACCGCTACCCAATTTTTGGCATTTGCCTCGGCCACCAAATCATCACCCACGCCTTGGGTGCGAATACCTTTAAATTAAAATTCGGCCATCGCGGGGGCAACCAACCGGTGAAAAATATCGAGACCGGCCACGTCTCCATCACGGCGCAAAACCACGGCTTTGCCTCGCGCCCCGAGGAAATCGCCAAGGTCAATGCGGTCGTCACCGAGATCAACCTGAATGACCAGACGGTCGAGGGCCTGCGCCATGCGAAACTGCCAGTGTTTTCGGTGCAATACCATCCGGAAGCCGCCCCGGGCCCCAACGACGCCGACCCGCTGTTCGAGGCATTTTACACGATGGTGCAGAAATGCGTTGGTTAAAATCGCGGATGGCGTAGCCTGTCGGTGTCATGCCCCTGAGATTTCGCCAAGTTGTCGCCCCAGTCGTGGTGTGGCTCTGTCTCAGCTTCGCCGCCGCGCACGGTGCCGTAACCCTCTATGACAGCCCAGAAGGCGGCTTTACTCTCATTCCGCCGACGGGTTGGATGATTAAGCAGGAAGCGGGCGAGACGTATCCCACGCTCTCGGGTCCAGCAGATGATTTGCGCGCGCCGTACATCGTCATCAAGGAAGTCAAAGGCGAGAAGGACATTTATTCTCTCGGCGATGCCACGATGAAGGAAATGCTCAAGGACCCGCGTTATCAAATGAGTGTGCGTGATGCCTTTCAAACTTCCGACCAGGCCTTTGGTTTGAAATATGTGCTGACGGTTTCCGCACCATCTTCGACTGGCGGCGCGCCTTACCGACAGATCTATTATTTTGTGGACGGGCCGCCGGGACGAATTTTCGCCATCCTCGCCACAGTACCCGAAACCGGCTGGAAACTTTATGGCCCGGTGATTGATACGATGGTAAAAACCTACCACCTGTATCCCATCCCCAGCCCGCCACCCCCGCCGTCATCCTCCACGCCAACTTTGGCGCCGGGGAAGCATAATTAAGAGAATACGTGACGCGGTTTTAAGTGCATCTTAATTACTAAAAATTAGATGCTCAGTCTGCTGGATTCCAGTTTGTAGAGAAATCGACAGCGGTCCGGGTGTCTTGACAGGCTGCATGGCCGGGCGTAAGTTGCCGCCGTCACGTCAGCGACCCCGATGAGCGCATTGTCCAAACCCCGATTTTTCCGACTTTCGCTGCTCGTCGCGGCCATGGGCGTGGCCTTTTGGATCGGCCGCGCCAAACGCGATGACCAGTTGGCAGCAGAAGACGCAGCCAGCATGCGGGGCGGGTTCGCGGGGCGATCTGACGGGGTCAATGACTCCCGACCCCAATCCCTGGACAAATGGTTCCGCCCGAGCCCGAATGCCCGTCTGACCAATTATTCCGTCGGAAAATACAAGGTCAGCGTGGATATACTGGGCAACTACTACATTGATGGCCTGAATGTCAGCATGATGATGATGACGGAGCCCACCCGGGCCATGGCTCTATTGGCAAAACTGCCCATGGGCGACCAGACTGTGGCGGCTTATCTCAGTGCATTCAGAAGCTGGGCCGGCGCCTATTCACCAACCGCAACCAACGGCTCGAAAGCCGCCGCTGCCGCCGCAGCCCTCCCACCCGGACCCGCCCGGGAATCCGCCTTGGAAGGCGTGGCGCTGGGCTGGGCTCGGGGCGACCCCAAGGACGCTTTGACCTGGGCCAGCACTCTCCCGTCTTCCGACTCCGGCGTACTGAAGGATGCCTTGATAAATGCCGGCTTTAAAGATCCCGCCCTGGCCGCCCAATACATCGGCAACCTGACGGACGCCACCGCGCGCAGCCAGGCCATTCTCGCCATCAGCAATTCTTGGGCTACGACAAAGTTCAATGGTGCCCCCGGCTACAACCCCACTCCGGACGACCCCGCTGCGGCACTGGCGTGGCTCGACCAAGTCGCCACTGGAACCGCGTATGATACCGCGGTCAAAAACATTTTTGCCGACCTCGCCCAAACGGACCCCGCCGCCGGCGCCGCTTTGGTGGCAAATATCACCGATCCCTTCGACCGCTCCGCCGCCATTGCACAAATGGCCCAGCGCTGGAGCGCCAGCAGCCCGCAGGACGCGCTGGCTTGGGCGGCTTCCCTGCCTGACTCCGACGCCACCGCGCGCGACGCGGCCTTGCAATCCATCGTGGCCAGTTGGTCAGGCAAGGATTTGTCTGCCGCCGCCGCTTTTGCGCAAAGTACGCTCTCCCCGGCCGCCATGCTTACCGTCACGCCAGCCCTGGCGAAGGTCATGGCCCAAACAGATCCGCAAGGTGCATTGACCTGGGTGAGTTCTTTGCCCGACAGCGCGGCCAAAGACCAGGCCACAAGCAACATCCTCGTTGGTGAAGCAAACTCGGATTTTTCAACCGCCTGGAACTACGCCCAAGCCATGCCCGCCGGGAACGGGCGTACCGGTGCGATGTCCAGCCTCATCTCGACGCTCGCCAAAAATGACCCAGCCCAAGCCGCCGCCCTGTCGTCGGCCAATGGCGGCGGACTGGCCATCTCGGCGATTGCCACTAACTGGTCGAAACAAGATCCCCAAGCCGCCAGCGCCTGGATAAACACCCTGCCGCCGGGCGGCGATTACGACACCGCCGCCACCCAATTCGCCCTCGCCCAGATGAGCAAGGATCCCTCCACTTCGTTTAACTTTGCCAACAGCATCGCGAACAATAACTCGCGCAGCTACTATGTCGGCGAAGTCATCAATAGTTGGGCAGCCAAGGATCCGGATGCGGCGCTCGCCGCGGCGCAAACGGCCAACATTCCCGACAAAACGCGGCAAGTCCTTATTCAAAAAATAAATCTGGCCGCTGGTAAATAATCCCACCTTCAACCATTCCATGAAGACTTCCATTGGCAAAATCTTTTTCAGAGTGGTCTTTGTCGGTGTCGCCATTGGCTCCGCCTATGCCTTGGGGCGGTGGCCGGTGCAGGACTGGCTCAATCGTTCTTCGACGCAATCCTTCGCTTACACCCCGCCGCAGATGAATGCCCAGTCCTCCAACCGCTTCCTGACCCCGCAAACTTATATTTCTATGGCTGACGCACAAAAAGCCTGGGCTGACATTATGGCCGGCAATTTGCCCCCTGGTGCCCGCGATGCGAATTCTGCCATCTTGAGCTTATTGATGTCCATGAAGCCTACGGATGCCGCCGTGCTGGCGGTCACCTTGCCAGCTGGCTCCTTTCGACAATTAGCGCTTGAGTCCGTGGGCCGTGCCTGGGTCAGTCTCGATGCCAAGGCCGCCTTCGCCTGGGCCAGCCAATTGCCTGCTGCTGATGCGCAGATGGCATTGTTAGGAATGATAATGGACCCGTTAAGTCCAAACGTAGACTTGGCCAAACTTTATCTGGACAAGCTCGAAAATCCTGTGTTGCACAACCAGGCGGTGATTTCCATTGCCATTAATCAAGCCGGGCAAGGCGACCCTGCGGGTGCGCTCGCCTGGGTCAGTCAAATGACCTCGGGCGATTCTTTACAAAAAGCCGTCGAAGGCATTTTCAAAGCCATTGCCGAACCCCCGGCGGAAACTTCGGTCAATGATCAAGGGCAGACCATGCATCTTTCGTGGAATTGGGGCAAACAGGATCTTAGCGCCGCCGTGGCCCTCTTGGGCAAAATCACCGATCCAACCATGCGCGCCTCGGCGATTGGCATTATGGCCGAAGGCTGGGGCATGACTGACCTCAACGCCGCCGTTACCTGGGCGCAATCGCTGCCGGATGCGGACGCCGCCGCTCGCTCCGCCGCGTTGAATTCGCTTATCACCAACATGTCGAAAAACGATCCCGCCGACGCCGCCGCTTTTATTAAAAATTCGCCCGATCCTTCGGCCTACATGACGATTGCGCCCAATATTACCGCGGCCCTGGCTAAATACGATCCCCAGGCCGCCTACGCCTTTGCGCAAAGCCTGCCCGATGGCGCGACCAAGGATCAAGCAATCAGCAATGTGCTTGTGACCATGGGCACCACAAATTTTACGTCAGCATGGAGCGATGCCACGGCGTTGCCCGACGGCGCGACCAAGGATACAGCCATGGAAGGCCTCGTCGGCGTCGAGGTGCAAACGGACCCGGCGCAAGCGGCCGCCTTGATGGACCAATTTACCCCTGGTTCCGAGGCCGCGCGCTACGGCTTGCATAACCTGGTTCCCGCCTGGACGAAACTGGATCCCCAGGCCGTCACCCAATGGATGAACACCTTGTCCGAAAGTCAGGGACGCACTATTGCGATTGTGCAGTTTGTCGAAACCGCCGGCGGCAAGGATCCAGCCACCTCCATGCAGTGGGTCAACTCTATCACCGATGACACAACGCGCATCAATAATGTTAAACGGGTTTTGGGTAAATGGCCGGCAACCGACCCAACCGGCGAATTGAACGCCATCCAAACCGCTAATATTACGGAAGGCCAGCGCGCCACCTTGCTCAGCAGCTTCCAGACTAAACAGTCGTCAGCCAAATAGAACCGATGGCCGATTGCGGCTTATGAGCCGGTGACATTGGCCAAGGTGAATCGTGAGTTCCTTATTTCGACCCCGGCAAATACTCCGTGGTCGCTGCTTTTTCCAACGGCACTTTGCCCACGGGCAGCTGGCCGAGGTCTTCCATGGTGGCAATCTCGCCTTTGATTTTAGCGAGGTTCAACGTTCCGTAATCCTCGCCTTGGGCCGTATCGCCCTTGCCAAGGTTGAATTTAACTATCTGGTCGCGCTCGAATTTAAAAAAGTCGTCGTCAGCTTTGGGGTTGTTCTTTTTGATCAAATCGTTCCCAGCCGTTGGGTCGCCTTCGAGATATTCTTTCCAACCCTGGATAAAGGCCCGGAGAAAGGCGCGCATTTGTTCCGGATGCGCCGTGGCGAAATTTGTATTCGCAAACAGGGTCAACTCCGGTTCATAGCCACTGTCCCACAACGCCAGCCATTTGACGTGCGCGCCGGATTTTTCCAAAAAATACGGCTCCGCGATGAAAAATCCTTCCTGAATAAAATTGGGATCCGCCAAAAATTGCGCCGAACCGAAATTTTGCGGAATTACCGTGAAATTAATATTATACTTTTTCTTCAGGTAGGGAATATATTCCGCCTCCGGCCGCGCCATGATGCTCTGGCCATTGAGTTGCGCGAACGAAGTAATTGGATTTTCCGTGTGCATCATTAGCCCCGTTGGCATCCGGTGAAAAATGGACGCGATGTTAATCACCGGCAAGCCGCCCGCCACCGCCTGGATGACCTGCGTCGTGGCGGATTGGCCGATGTCGGCCTGTCCGGTGGCGACAAATTGCGTCACCAGCACATTGCTGCCACCCGGTAATAAAGTTACATCGAGGCCTTCCTTGGCAAAATACCCTCTCGCCAGCGCTTGATAAAGGCCGCCGTGTTCCGGCTCGGGAAACCAGTCCAGTTGCACCCGGATGGGAAAGGGTTTCGCTGCAGAGGAATCGCTGTTTTGCGCGGGCGGATTGCTTTTCCCGCAACCGCTGCCAAGGCCGGCGGCCATAGCCAGGCCTAAACAAAACAACCTTTTTACCGATGAGGATATATTGGCCATCCTTGTAATGATTGTCCATGGCCAACACGCAACGCAAGCCCATGAATTTTCTAGCTGATTTTCCCGGCCCGTCTGTTTACAGTGAACCCATGTTTCGAAATACCGATGACGTTCGCATCGAGACCCAGCGCGCGCTTATCCCGCCAGCCATCCTGGTCGAGGAATCGCCCTTGTCTGACAAAGCATCGCAATTAGTGACGGAAACCCGCCAGCAAATCGGGCGCATTTTGCACGGTCAGGACGACCGCATTTTAGCTGTCGTCGGCCCTTGTTCGATTCACGATCCCGTGGCCGCGCTCGATTACGCCAAAAAACTCAAGAAATTGGCCGACCGCCTTTCCGATGATGTTTTGGTCGCCATGCGGGTATATTTTGAAAAACCGCGCACCGTGGTCGGCTGGAAGGGGCTGATCAATGACCCGTTTCTGGATGGCAGTTTTCAAATCAACAAGGGCCTGCGCATCGCGCGCGACTTGCTGTTGAATCTTGCCGAGCTGGGCCTACCGGCGGGCACTGAATTTCTCGACACGATTATTCCGCAGTTTCACGCCGACACCATTTCCTGGGCGGCCATCGGCGCACGCACAACCGAAAGCCAGGTGCACCGCGAACTGGCTTCGGGACTTTCCATGCCCGTGGGTTTCAAGAACGGCACGGATGGCGATTTTCAAATCACGATCGACGCCATCCGCGCCGCGCAACAGCCGCACTGGTTCCCATCAGTGACCAAGCAAGGCGTCGCCGCGATTTTCAAAACCCTCGGCAACCCCGATTGCCACGTCATTCTGCGCGGCGGCTCCCGCACCGGGCCGAATTATGACGAAAGAAACATCGGGCAGGTCATTGCCTCGCTGGAAAAAGTAAAACTCCCGCCGCTCCTCATGGTTGATTGCAGCCACGCCAATAGCGGCAAGGATTACCGCAACCAACCCATCGTAGCCCACGCGCTGGCGGCGCAGATTGCCGCCGGTTCGCGACAAATTTGCGGCATCATGCTGGAGAGCAATCTGGCCGAGGGCCGCCAGGATTACGTGCCCGGGCTCAAAGCCAAATACGGCCAGAGCATCACCGATGCCTGTATCTCCTTCGAGCAAACCGAGCCGGTGTTGGTCGAACTCGCGCAAGCCGTCCGCAAACGCCGCACACTCCCCGGTCGCCGGATGACCCCGGCGCCATTCTCGATCGCCCAGGACTAACAACGGTATTTACGCCAGCGTACCGCGCGTGACGCCGAGTTGGTTCGTCAGTTTCAATTCGCGCCAGAGATCAGCGCCGTCCAATTCCCCGCGCAGCAGACGCCGGTAACGGTCGATGGTCTTGGTCACTTCGTCGGCTGATTCGTGCATGAATTCCAGGCGAAACGCCGGCACACCGAGCGAGGCCAGGTGCTTGGCATATTCCGCACCCGATTGTGCACGGGAATTATAGAGCGTGTTGCGGCAACCGGCATCGGCCTTCAGCGTGTGCATCGCGCCGACGCGGTCGCGCAGGCGCACCTCGTGCGTATCGCAGGGCCTCCCGCAATCGCGGTAATCCTTGCCCTTCGACAAAAACGCGCAAAACACGCAATGCTCCATGTGAAACAGCGGCATGTGCTGGTGAATGGTGATTTCAAACCAGTGCGGTGGCGCGGCGTGCAGCAGCGCATCGAGTTGCCGGATGTTTAAGTCATACGACGCCGTCAGACGCTCCAAGCCAAACTCAGAAATTAAATACTCCGCCGTCAATGGGTTCGCCACATTGAGCGAGAAATCTCCGCGCCGCCGGTCATTCTTGAAAAATTCGAGGTGGTCGTAATTGCGCACTAGGTAGCCGTCCGCCTCGCACGAACGCACTTGTTTGAGAATCCATTCCTCGCCGGTCTTGAAAATGCGCGGCGGTACGACCCAGATTTCCCGCTTCCGGCCTTCGATATCCGGCAACGCACGCACAAATTTCACTGCTTCGCGGTAACGCTTGGGGTCTTCAAATTCCGCGTACACCGTCGCGATATTCATCGACGCCATCGCTTCGAGTTGCGCCTGCGTACGCACCACGGGAATGAGTTCCGGTTCGGCCACGCTTTGGTTGACCTGTACATGGCTGCTATCAATCAAGTGCGCGTTTTCGGTAATTTCATTCATCTGCCACCGCAAGGGAATGGCGCGCAGGGCATCCAGCTTCGTGGCCAAATCCCGGCGCAGACGATTCAGTTCGCTGACTGGCAACATCACGCTGCCCTCGACCGCAAATTTTAAATCCGCCAGCGAAAACGGCGTATCGCCCAAGCGGTCCAATTGCCCGCGCAAACTTTCCGGCGACATCGGCTGCTTTTGCGCCGATTGCAAAGGAATGATTGAATCGCCCTGCACAGCCCGGCCCTGACCGTCGCGGATCTCCAAAGTCAATGGTGCGCCGGAGTGTCCATGCGCGGTTATCCATACCGGCGTTTTGCGGCGCATCTGCTCGCCTTCAAAGGTGGCGCGGATTTTCTTTTCCAGCGCTGGGTCGCTGGTTTTCCAAACCAATTGCCCCGGCTGCACCTGGCTGAAGTCCACCCGTTGCGGGTCAAACGCCATCCCCGTTTCGCCGTGCTGGATTTTGAGCGTAAAGATGCGGCCGCCTTGTTCGCCTTCGTCGGGCCGCCCGGCGTCAAACACCACGCCGTCGCCCGCCTTGACCGGCGCTTCCGCTCGCAACCAGACCACGGGTGCCGCTACGTGGGTAACCTCGCCGAGATACACCCCGCGCTTGGTGCCAAATCGCGCATGCACGAGTTTTTGATTATCAATGCCGCCCAGCCAGCCCGTGCTCAGCCCACGCGAAAAACTCATTTCCAGATCATAACGCGAATCGCGCGTGATTTCTTGCGTCAGGGTTTTGGCTTTTTCGGCAGTTAATTTCGCTTTCTGCGGCAGTACTTTGTCAATCGCCTGACGGTAAACTCGTGTAACATTCGCCACGTACTCCGGTGTTTTCAAACGGCCTTCGATTTTCAACGATGCCACGCCCGCGCGCGCCAACTCCGGCAAAACTTCCAAGCCCGACAAATCCTGCGGGCTCAATAAATAACGCCGGTCGCCCAATTCCACTTTTTCTCCGTCAGAAATGAGTTCATACGTCATGCGGCAGGCTTGCGCGCATTCGCCGCGATTCGCCGAACGTCCGCCGAGCGCCTCACTGGTCAGACATTGTCCCGAATACGCCACGCATAACGCGCCGTGCACAAAGACCTCCAGCGGCACCGAGGTGGTGGAGTTCCCATGAATTTTTTCAATCTCCGGAATGGCACATTCCCGCGCCAGCACCACCAGTGATGCGCCCAAGTCCTGGGCAAATTTTACGCCTGCTGCGCTGGTCACGGTCATCTGCGTCGAGGCATGGATGGGAAAGTCCGGCGAAATCCGCCGAATGAGCCGGCAGATGCCGATGTCCTGCACAATCGCCGCATCCACGCCCGCGCTGATAATCGACCGCAGCGACGTTTCCGCGTCGGCCAATTCATCGGCAAAAATGAGCGTGTTAAAGGTCACGTAGCCCTTGACCCCGCGCCGGTGGAGAAACGCCATCAGTTCCGGCAAATCCGCCTCGAGAAAATTATTGGCCCGCAAACGCGCGTTAAACCGCCCCAGGCCGAAATAGATGGCGTCCGCGCCGTTTTCCACGGCGGCGCGCGCGCATTCCCAATTTCCAGCGGGTGAAAGCAGTTCCATTTTTTTGACAATAGCAGATGGATTGAACTATTCGAGCTTGTAACGAGCCAGACGGAGGATTGGCCGTGGGCGTAGTGCGGTGCTTTAGCCCGCGCTACGTACTTAACCTACCGGCGCCATTTCCTCATTGAACCCCACGTGTGGATTGAGCTATCCTAACGCCGGATTGTGACAACTTTTTCACCCCCATCCCACCCTACTCTGCTCCCATGAAATCCAAAAAACTAGCCAAGAAACTCGCCCACTGGGAAGACAGCATTCTGAAGCAGCACAAGAAGCTCGCCAAAATGAAGCGTTCCTTGAAACGCAAGGAGATGGAGGACTACGTGTTTGAAGGCCCCACGGGGCCGGTGAAATTGTCCGAGTTGTTTGGCAAGAAGAAGGACCTCATCGTCGTGCACAACATGGGCGCGGCGTGCCCGTATTGCACGATGTGGGCGGATGGGTTTAACGGGCTGTATGACCACCTGAGCGACCGCGCGGCGTTTGTGGTATCGTCGCCGGATTCGCCG
>Ga0182012_10008142_pt1 | contig 10387 bp, 4 predicted proteins | sample 612S2SmetaG_FD_120486 | JGI IMG/M metagenome (GOLD analysis project Ga0182012, IMG submission 120486) | Permafrost microbial communities from Stordalen Mire, Sweden - 612S2S metaG | ecosystem: Environmental > Terrestrial > Soil > Wetlands > Permafrost | place: Sweden: Stordalen | collected...
AAGTTCGTATTCCGATTCGGATCATGGACAATCGCTTGATCCGGCCCGTCCGGGGAGAGCTCGATGGGTGTTCCATCTCTCCAGCGGCCGACGAACTTAGCCGCCAATTTCTCTCGGCCACCTCCATATATGGCGGCATGTTCATCCAGATAGGCGCGAAAGCTCGCCAGGTTCTGATGAAGCTTGCGGTACACCATGAACGTTCCGTTGCTGGCGAGGATATGGGGAATTGGTGCGACGGGAAGTTCGCCTGCTTCATCGGCGTAGCCGAGCAGAAGCTCACCTGTCGCTAGAGGAGCCCATGATCCATCCGGCATCAGCTTGCCTTGCCCGGGCTGCGTACTTCGTTCCACGCCGAGGTAGTCTGGATTGCCAAAGCCGTCCGTGTAGCCGAAGTGCTCGCGCGTCGTCGGCTTGCCTTCGTCCATGATTGCAGCCGCGTCCTGCGAGGCAAGCTCGATAGCTCCGCCCGTCTCCTGAACCAACGCCTGGATCTCAGAACAGCGTGCGTCGAGGGCTGCCGGAGTTTGAGCGTTAATGCCGAGCCACGCATGAACAGCGTTCGCATGCCAGAGTCGGTCCCAGTGTTCGGGAGCGTTGACGCCGGTGTCGCCCAGTATGCCTGCGCGGCTCTTCATGCCTTGCAGGAATTCGACCGGAAAACTGAGCAGCGTTGCCTCAGGAAGATCGAGGGCAGCGAGGCCTCGATGGGTGAATGCGATGTTGACTGTACTCCGCGGTTTCCCGTTATCCCAAAGCTGGCCAGTCGTGATGACGGGAAGTAAACGGCCAATGAGGGCGCGGGCTCGCGATGCATCTTCAAAGTGCAGGAAAACATAGCGCGCGTAGGGCAGGTTGTAGCCGCGCAGGACAAACCCTTGAATATCCGTCTGGTTGAGTTTACTCATTTCTGCCGCCAGTCTTGATTGGCCTGGGTGATGCGGGCGAGCCGGGTTTTGGCAGAGGTGCGGACCTCAACCTGGTTGCAAAGTGCACGAATTCCGCCTGCAGCCGGGCTGGTTCCATACCTTGATGGCTAGCAATAAAGTCCGCGACGGCACGCTGCGTTTGAAGCGCGCGCAGCGTTTCAGGTACGGACTTGTTGTTGACCGCCGCAAAGAAAAACGTGGTCTCGATCTGGCATGCCTTCATGTAGTCGACAAAGGCCTGCGGGCGGGCTGCTCCCGGATATCCGACACAGTGGCTCCAGATCGCGTCGAGATCCTGCGGCGCGGCGGCGGCGAGTCCTGACAGATACCCATCCAAATCTCCATCGCAGTTGGACTCGAAGACCAGGTACTTGGATTGGAGGTGCTCTTCGATAGACGGCGCGCCAACGAAAACTACATCGTCCATGACGACGAGGCGGGCAAGGTGCGTGCCGGGAGCCAGTGCGAATGGGCTATCTTCTCCGACGGGCATCGACGCGAGGTAGCTGCGGATCTGCAAGTCATGTGACGGCGTGGCCTTCTCGTCGTTGATGATCGGCGAGAGAATCGTGAGGCCGTAGATGGTACCGTTTTGATTCGGCATGGCAGCTCGCTTGGGATAGTCCGGGCTAGAAAACGATCGGCGCCTGACCGGTGTCGCCGAGGTACGCCTGCACCTGGATTACGAAGTTGAGGTAGGCGTCACCAAACTCTTCCGGAGTGCATTTGCCGGTGCGCTCAATGAGGCTGTCAAAGGAGGCTTGAACGATATGAGCTGACTTCAGATCGTTCGCAGTGGCATGAGGATAGGCGGTGAAGTAATAGTCGGTATCGAACTGAACGCGTGCGATGTACTCCTTGAACAGAGTTACTGGGACGGACCCGGGGAACTTTTCACTCCATCGCCAGACCAGATCCAAGCCTTTGCTGAGAACGGCCGAGAACGCGTCGATGTATTGATTCCAGGTGCCATTGAAGTTGCTGAAGAACAATAGGTAGTCATACTTCAGCTCTTCTCTTGCCTGCCCATTTCCGAGATAAGGAAACCCATTGCGGGGAACAGACACCCATCGCGCGAACTCGATGAACGATAGGTTGATCAAGTCTTGTTGCAGCGGTTTGATGTGCTCGAGTGCGAAGAAGATTGTTTTCAGGACCGAGGTCTTCCACGGCTTCATTGGCGTGATGGCATTCATCGCATAGACTTTGCCATTGATGTTGCTCATTCGACTCCTTTCCGCCATGCGCAAGCGAAGGTCTTGCAGAAATGCATGCAGCCTCAACTAAATCCGGAAGGAGGGTCATGTTTATCACGACAAGGTATATGCAGGCAACCAGTTTTGTAGTTGCGTTCTGTGGACTTGGAAGGTGCGGTCAAAAGCGTAAATCCAAATGCAAACGAGGGGAACGAAGTTGCTCACAATTTCGCATTGATTACCGGGATCGTCTGAGGAAATTCGATTAGTTGCGGAACTGCGGCTAACGGAACTGACGTGGCGGAGGAAAGGCGGTGGGAGCGAGATTGGCGAATACAGGCGGCGGGGCGCAAGGGTCGGGTCCTTAGGAAAATTGTGGCTGCCCCTTCGAGGCGGGGAAACGCGAGTCCTTGGAGATTTCACGTACGGTCAAACCGCGGCTCCGGCCGAGCTCTCGACCGGCTTGCGTGGGGTATAGCGGTGCAGTACGATAAATGGGTCTTTGGACAGGCGAGCGCAAGCGCGATGAAATTCCCTCGCCGGGTGGCGCGGTACAAGCTTGTTTGGCGGGCCGTGCGGCTCGGCAACAGGCCGAGCGATTTGGCGTGGAACTGCTGCGAACTGGGCTCATCAGGGTAGGGGACGGGAAGTCAACACGATGCGAGTTCCACAGAAGATGGATCTTCCCGAACAAGCAGAGGTCCGCTCGCGAGCTGTGATTTCCGACTTCGCTCATGAGCGGGAGGAGTTGGAGCGGGTCCTGCGCCACGCAGAGATCAGCCGATCGCCGAGTCTGGTCCGGTTCCTGACGTTTATCTGCGACAGGTTTTTCGAGGGCCGGTCGAAGGAAATCCGGGAGTACACCATCGCTGTGGAAGCGCTGGGGCGACGGGAAGCGACCTTCGACTCGCAGGTGGATCCGATCGTGCGGGTGACGGCGCGGGCGCTACGCAAGCGACTGCGCGAGTTCTACGAGAACGAGGGTAAGGATGATCCGCTGCGGATTGTGCTGCCGCTGGGGCATTATGTGCCGCAATTCCTGGTGCCCACGGAGCGGGGCAAGGCAGTGGATTTGGAGGCGCCGTCGATTACAGTCGAGCCGGGATTGCATGCGACGCGTGCGAACGGGTTTCCGGCCGGAGTTGCGGAGTCGGTTTCAGTGATTTCGCAGCCGCTTGCGCGGGGCGTAGTGCGGGCGAACTGGAAGATTGCGTACCTTGCGCTGGCGGTGGCTGGGATATTTTTGGTGGGGCTGTTGCTGGGGCGGCGTTCTCGGGATCAGCCCGCGAGCCAGAAATCAAGCACCGGCGCGGCTTCTTTCCGGTGGGGCGAGCCGGTTTGGAGCGACGAATTCGACGGTGGCGCGCTTGAGATGCCGGATAGGTCGAAGTGGACCTACGACTTCGGGAGTCAGAATAGCTGGGGAAATCACGAGTTGGAAACGTATTGCTTCCCTGGCCGAGGAGTACCTCAGGGTTGCGATCCGCGGCATCCCAACGTGTTTGAGGACGGGGTTGGGCACCTCGTGCTGCGAGCAGTGAGGAATGCGGACGGGAATTGGACCTCGGCGCGGATTACAACGCGGGGACTCAAGACTTTCCAGTTCGGACGGATTGAGGCGCGGATGAAGCTGCCGGTGGGTACAGGCCTCTGGCCGGCGTTCTGGATGCTCGGGACTGACTTTGCGAGCGTGGGCTGGCCGGCTTCGGGCGCGGTAGATATTGTGGAAAATGTAGCACTGACTTCGCGGTCAAATGGGTTGGGGCCGGGGATGATCCGCTCGTCGCTCCATGCGCCCGGGTACTTTGGCGGCAATAGCCTGAGAAGGGATTTCAAGTTGCCAAACGGCGAGCGGGTAGACGATGGCGGCTTTCATACCTACGGCATACTGTGGTCGCCGGGGATGATTCAGTTCTATGTGGATGATCCGGCGAACATTTTCTTTGTGCGGGACGTGAGCGACCTTCCAGAGGGCGGCGAGTGGGTCTTTGATAAGCCATTTTATCTGGTGATGAACCTGGCGGTGGGCGGGGACTGGGCTGGCGACCCGGACAATACGACGCCGAACTCCGCGGATATTCTGGTTGATTACGTGCGGGTATACAAGATACCGCCCGCGTCAGCGCCGACGATCGAGTGGCAACCGGCGCCGGTGCTGGTGGGGTCGGTGGCCAGCAGCACGATCCATTTACATGGGCAAAAGGGAACGGGACGTGTCACGCTGGCGTGCTCGACGGAGCCGGCGACGGCGGTTTGTTCCCTGGAGGCCTCGACGGTGGATTTCTCAGAAAGCTCCGAGCAGGAGGAAGTGGTGTCCATTTCCGGCGATGCGTTTACCAATCGCGGCAAGGTGGTGGCTGCCCCTGGGCAGTACAAGTTGACGATCACAGCGACGACGATGAGCGGCAATTGCTCACAAGTTACGCAGCCGTTTGAGGTAAAGAGCAGTAAATAGATGCAAGGCCGGCCGACTGGCACTTGTTTTCGCCGTCGCCCCGAGCCGTTCCGTTATCCTCACGCCAATCTCTCTACAAAAGCCTTTGACGCGATCCGGTGCAGACCCTTCCGCGCGGGCGGACGCACCGAAGGGTGCTGAAAAGCTCGCGATTGGCCACGATTTACCCGTAATTTTAACGCGCCTTACGTTGTGAGTTGCCGGTGCGGGCACCTTAAATCGGAAGGCTTCGGAAAGCCGGTGGGGCAACGTAGCAAATGAGCGACCGGCACCGACGGGCGGGCAAAAGGATAAAGAGGATTCCATGACAGGTTCCGCGAAACAAGGATTGCAATTGTTAAGAGAGGCTTGCGCGGCGCGCGCAGCGAGATATGTCCAGGTTCTGATGCTGATGAGCATCTGGGGTTTGGGCCATATGAATGGCCAGATCGTCACTGTAGGCGCGGGGAGCTACACGACGACACTGCCGAGCGGCGCGGCGGCTCCGCCCACTACGATCTACAACACGGCACCCGGCGCAGTCGAGACCCACCGGTTTTGGTCGGGGAAGAATGTAAATGCGCTTGGATTCGTGGGAGGCAATGCGCAAGCTGCTTACAACATGATTCCGCAGCCGTTGCAGTCGACAATTACCGCAGAGGGTATCAAACTCGGTATCCATGGCGACGTGCAGGGCTACAATCCTGTTACAGGTCAGACTGATCAGAACAAAGACGACATTGCCTTCTATCAATATGTGAACCTGGATCTGACACTGGGAACCACCGGGCTGAATGCGACCAGTGTCAATGTAACGGGGGAGAGTGACTGGACTGCGGACTTTGGGTTCGGACCTTCCTTGACCGTCCGCCTCGGGCGCGGAATGCCGTTTGCCTACGCGCTTACCGATGGCACGCCGGTGACGGTGAGCTTCACCAACACACCAACGATCGTCTCCGGCAGCGGCAACACGATCGCTGTCTCGGTGGCTGAAGGCGACAACAGCTACACCAATTACTATGGCCTCTTTTGCCCCTCAGGCGGCAACTGGGCGCAAAGCGGCAACGTATTCACCTGCGCGACGCCCAAGGGCAGCAACTATGCATCCCTGGCGCTGCTGCCGGGACTGCCGAGTGTTGCGCACGCGGCTTCGAATTCGAATACGACCACGATCGCTCAGCAGATGACCGATTACTCTGCCGTCGCTTTTTCATTCCCGACCAATACCGCAGTGAGCTGGGACTACAACGAGAGCAGCAGCACGGTGACGACCACCTATACCGTTACGACGATGTCGATGGACAGCAAGTCGACAGGCTTTCTGATGGCGCTGTACCCGCATCAGTACGACGCCATTTCTGCACCTGTAAATACAGGCTATACCTACTGGACCAATCATGGCTACATGAAGGTCAACAGCGGCACATCCTTTACGACGACCGACGCGTTTCACGGTATCCTTCCCTTCCTGCCGCCTACGACCAACTACGATCTGGCTAAGTTGAAGGCGCTGGTGGATGCCGCGCCGGCGCCGACAGTCGGCGGGGACGATTACGCCCAGGCCAAGATTCTGGGCAAGGTAGCACAGGTATTACCTCTAGCCGAGCTTGTCGACCAAGACAACTTTACCGCAACGAAGACCGGGCTCGAGCAGGTGATGTCGAAGTGGTATACGGCTTCGCCGACCAAGGCGTCGACGGATGATTCCTTTTATTACGACAGCAAGTGGGGAGCCTTGATCGCGTACCCTGCGTCGTTTGGCAGCGACACCACTCTGAATGATCATCACTTCCACTACGGCTACTTCCTTCATGCCGCGGCCATGGACGGGCTGTTCGATCCGACCTGGATCGGCAGTTCGCAATATGGCGGCATGGTGAGTCTGCTGCAGCAGGACATCGCCAACTACGACCGCACCAACACGATGTTTCCATTCCTTCGCCATTTCGATGTGTACGCTGGCCACTCTTGGGCGAATGGCGCTTCGCCGTTCATCGATGGCGAGAACGAAGAATCGAGTTCGGAAGCGATCAATGCCTGGACGGGCATGATCCTGCTGGGAGCGGCTACCGGAGACGTACAACTGCGGAATGCCGGAATCTGGCTCTATACACAGGAGACCAAGGGGGCAGCGTACTACTGGTTCAACGAGAAACCGGCATGGGTCAACCCGAACGCATCGGGTACTTTCCCCTTCTTCTTTGTACCGCTTCGGGTTGCGAACGTATTTGACGACAAAGGTGATCCAGCAACGTTCTTCGGGACGAATCCGGATTTTGAGCATGGAATCGAATTCCTTCCCTTTACGGGCGGCTCGCTGCACTTGGGATTGAGCCTCAGCTACGTGGCGGCCAACTATGCTGAGGATGTTGCCGGAAATGCAGCGGCCAAAGAGCCCGCGGGCGATTGGCCGGATCTGATGGCCGAGTACGAGGCGCTGTCAGACCCCGTAACAGCGTTGACGCAGTGGAATACCGTGACTGCAGCCACCGACGGCGAAACTCTGGCGCATGAATACGCCTGGATCATGACGCTCTCGGCGCTTGGTCAGGTGGATGCTTCTGTCACCGCAAACACACCGTTCTACGCCGTCTTCAACAACAGCGGCACCAAAGCCCATGTGGCCTTCAACCCAACCAGCGCTTCGCTCGATGTTACCTTCTCCGATGGCGCAACCCTGACGCTTCCGGCGGGAACCATGTCGTCCGATTCCGCGCTAGTGACTCCGTTCACATTCGGAAGCGGCACGGTTACCGCACAGCCGCCAGTTGCACCGACCGGAGTTACGGCGACGGCCAAGTCGGCCACGGAAATCGACCTGAGTTGGACGCTGGTCGCGAACGTGACGTACTCGGTGTATCGAAGCACAACGTCAGGCTTCACGCCATCCGGCGGCAACCAGGTTGCGAGCGGGCTGAGCGCTGCAAGTTATGCCGATATGGGTCTTGCTTCTTCCACGACCTACAACTACGTGGTGGAAGCGGTGAACTCAGGCGGCAACTCCGCTCCTTCGGCGCAGGTGATGGCGATGACCGAAGCCGGCAGCGGCGGAGGCCAGACGGTGCCGGAAGCCAACACACTGTACCTGGTGGAAGGCCCAACGGCGTCTACTCCCAGCCAGCTTTCATTCAGCAACGGCGCTGGCGGTGTGGATGAGATTCCCGGCAATCCCGGCAACACGATCAACACCGTGACCAACCCGCTGATTTACACGGTAAGCGGCGTCAGCGGTACCTACGACAGCGCGCTGGCGACGGCATTCGACTTCTTCGTGGATGCCGGAACCAATCCGGGCTCGGGCGTTCAGGCAGAGATTCAGTTCGACCTGGACGGCACGGGCGTGAACGTCGTGACCCAGGAATATGCCTTCTTTGCGACTAACCCGATCGTGGACTTTGAAGACTACAACGCAACGGCACGTGGCGGATTGCAGACGACAACCGGAACGTTGGGCAATATGACCAACGGCAAGGTCACGGTGAAGATCTGGAATGCGCTCCAGGGTGTCACACTTTCGCCGGTGTCGCTGACGGTCGGCGACTACTCCGGGGCTTCGAACGTCAACACCCCGGCAATCTCCAACCTGGTGATCCCGTTCAACAGCGTAACCCTGATGCTCAACCCGGCTACAACACCAACCGGATTGACGGCGACCGCAACCAGTCCCTATGCAACCATGGTGAGCTGGACTGCGAGCACAACGCCTGGCGTGAGCTACAGCCTGTTCCGCAGCACCACCAGCGGGTTTACTCCTTCCACGAGCAACCTGATTGCAAGCCAGGTGACTACGACAATCTACGCTGACAGCAACCTGGCTGCTTCTACGATTTACTACTACGTGGTGGAAGCGGTGAACGCTTTGGGCGCCTCGGCGCCCTCGGCGCAGGCTTCAGTAACGACACCCGCATCGAACGGACCGATTCCTGGAACGAACACGCTCTACTTCGTCGGGGGCGCAACGGCAACCATGCCAAGTGAACTCTCCTTCGCTGACGGCAAAGGCAGTGCGGACACCATCATGGTGAACAACCCGCAGTCGCCGGATGTGCCGAGTAACCCGCTGGTCTATACCATGACCGGCGTGAACGCAACCTACGACAGCACGATGGTCACGGACTTCAACCTGTACGTGGATGCCGGCACGAACGTAGGGGAAGCGGCGCAGGTTGAGATTCTTTACGATCTCGACGGGAGCGGCACCTTTACCCGGACCGAGCTTTACCACTTTTTTGCAACCGATCCAATCGTGGGCTATGAGCTGTACCAACAGAACTCACGCGGGGGCCTGGAGACCGCAACCGGAACGTTGGGCAATATGACCAACGGCACGGTGAAAGTGCTGGTATGGAATGCCCTGCCCGGTCCCAATGCCGCAAACATGACGCTGAGCGTTGGCAACAACCCAAGCGCTGTGTCGGATATCATCATTCCCTTCAATTCGGTGACCCAGAACCCGCCCGGACCGGCTGCACCGACTGCGGTAACAGCGATGGATAAGTCGGCGAACGAGATCGACCTGGCGTGGACGGCAAGCACCACGCAGGGCGTGACCTATAACGTCTACCGCAACACGACCGGCGGGTTTGCGCCGGCCAAGGCGAACCTGATCGCCACCGTCAGCTCAACTACCTATCCGGACACCACTGTCATGGGAGGCATGACCTACTACTATGTGGTGGCATCGGAAAACGCAGCGGGTGCGGGGGATGCTCCGCAGGTAAGTGCAACCACGTCGCTACCGACAACCACCGCCCTCACAGCGTCCTCGGCGAGCTTCGTCGTGGGCGGCTCTGAGACGCTGACGGCGACGGTTGCTCCCGCGGCTGCTACCGGGACGGTTACTTTCCTGGACGGGAACGCAACATTGAGTACAGTGGCCGTGGCGGGAGGCGTAGCTTCCTATACGACCTCCAGTCTGGGCGTGGGAACACACAGCATCACAGCCATGTACAGCGGTGATGCTACGTACTCGTTGAGCGTCTCATCTGTCGTCTCCATCAGTGTGCTGCCAGTACCGCCGGACTTTGGCATCGCGGTATCGCCCAGCAGCGCCACGGTGCCTGCAGGGCAGTTCGTCAATTACGGCCTGACCCTCACGCCGCTCAACGGATTCAACAGCACCATCAACTTCAGTTGCAGCGGGCTACCGGCTTTGGCGTCTTGCACGTTCAATCCCGCGACCGTCACGCTCAACGGAACCCAATCCGCCTCAACGACGCTGTCAATCCAAACGGCTGGCAACGGCAGTTCCGCGACCTTCGCTCCTCACAAAGACGCTAGGTCGGGCGGTGCGTTCGCACCTCTCTTCGCTGCCTTTATCCCATGCAGCTTTGCGTTGTTCTGCTTCGGCAGAAAGCGCCGCAAAGCGTTGCGGCAGATGCTGATTGGGGGCGCGATGCTGGCTATTGTGTCAGTCTTCGTGGCCTGCGGCGGTTCGTCGTCACCCAAAACCCCCGGCGGCACCAGTAGCGTGACAGTCACGGCTACCTCCGGTTCCATCACTCACACAACCACGGTAACCCTGATTGTGCAATAACCGTAAAGTTGGTTTCACACAGGACAGACCCCGCTCACAAAGCGGGGTCTTTTCTTGGTAGCCGCACACGCTCAGTGACTGAATCCCGAGCCGTCAAAGGTATCGGAGTGAACAATTCAATAGCGGAACGAAAGCGAAGTGAACCAAGGCATGGGTGCGGAGGGGACCATCTATCTTGTTGACGAATATGGAAAATATGGTAGGCACGAGGAGACTCGAACTCCTGACCTCTACCGTGTCAAGGTAGCGCTCTAACCAACTGAGCTACGCGCCTGCGGTCAATCAATTTTAA
>Ga0182012_10008144_pt1 | contig 10385 bp, 10 predicted proteins | sample 612S2SmetaG_FD_120486 | JGI IMG/M metagenome (GOLD analysis project Ga0182012, IMG submission 120486) | Permafrost microbial communities from Stordalen Mire, Sweden - 612S2S metaG | ecosystem: Environmental > Terrestrial > Soil > Wetlands > Permafrost | place: Sweden: Stordalen | collected...
CCAAGAGGCCCTCAACTCCGTCTCGGCCAAGGATGCCCAGGGCTTCTTTCGTCATTGCGGTTATATGTGCACTATATATTAATATGCTCTAAAACGAGGAGATCTTATGGCAACTGATATTCCGTTTTCGTACACAGTGCGAGAAACAAAATCAGACCCAACGGATGAAACAAAATATGAACTGGAAATTCTTCGGTCATTAGCGGCAGGCAAGCATCCATTCACTGGGATTTCACTGCCAGATGATAGTTGCTATCAGTCAGCGAGGGTCCTTCGAGCATTGCTTGCGGCAATCGAGGCATTACAGAAAACTCCCCGGGTGCGTAATCTACCACCCAACGCAGGCAAGCCCTGGTCTATTGAGGAAGACGCAGAACTCGGAAAGTGTTTTGATCAGGGAATGACGGTACCTGATTTGGCGCGTAAACAAGAACGGACAGGAGGAGGAATTAGGTCAAGACTCGTAAAGCTTGGCAAAATCAAGCTCGATGCGCCTTTTGAAGCCACAGGTCAGAATGCTTCACTTGAACAGAAAAATAGTTAGAGGTCCTTCGACTGCGCCGCGACGAGCGCGGCTTGTTCAGGATGACAGCCTTTTTAAAAAGTCGCTGACGCGACCCGTCGCTCGGAGAGCGACGGCTACCACGGACTGGCAAGAAATAGCCTATGGAGAAAGCGGCGATTTCTGGTAAACGCGGACGTAGGCGATGGTCATGCGCTGGGGGAAGATGGAGTCGTCGATGGGGCCGCCCCAGGTGCCGCCGAGGGCGAGATTGAGGATGAGGAAATGGGGTTGGCGGAAGGGATTATCGCCGCTGTTCGTTGCCTGGTTGACGTCGAAGCTGACATATTTTTTGTCATCGACGAAGAGGTTGATGTGATCGGGGGTCCACTCGGCGGCGTAGACGTGGAAGGCGGCGTCGGGCTGGCCGACGGGAATCTGGCCGCCGCTGGATTTGTGTTTGCCGTCGATGAAATAGTGGAGGGTGCCGTGGATGATGCCCGGTTCCTTGCCGACGAGTTCCATGATGTCGATTTCGCCGCAGCGCGGCCAGCCGACTTGTTTGATGTTGGAACCGAGGGTCCAGATGGCGGGCCAGACGCCTTTGCCAGCGGGCAGTTGGGCTTTGACTTCGATGCGCCCGTATTGCCAATCGGCCTTGCCGGTGGTTTCGAGCGCAGCGGAGGTGTAGTTGGCCACGCGGGGGCCTTTGGGCGACGGATTGGGGAAGGATTCCTTGCGGGCCTCGATCACGAGTTGACCGTGCTCCACGCGCGCATTTTCGAGACGCGCCTTCGTGTAGTATTGCGATGCGTTGTTGCGGATGAAGCCCTCCTCGTAACTCCACTTGGCGGGGTCGGGCAATCCGTCGGGGTCCTGACTGAAGTCGTCGGACCAGACGAGTTGGTAGCCGGGCGGAGGCGTCGGCGCATTTGCGTCGGGCGATTGGGCGCGCAATCCGACGGTGAAGGAAGTCAAGGCGAGCGCCACCAACCACGCGGAATGAGAAGGCGGCGTTTTCAAGAGAGATTTCCCAAAACGCGGCCGCTGGAGAAGGTGACCGCGCTGGCATCGCGCTCAGTGAACCATTGCTCGTAATAGGTGCGCTGGATGGCGAATTCTCCGCCGCCCGCGGCGAGGAGCAGAGCGAGCGCGCCGACGCCGTCGAAATAGCGGTCGTTGCCTTCGTCGCGGAACCAATCGAGAAACTGTCGCGCATCACCCTGGGCGGCGCATTTCCAGAGCATTTCCTCCCAGCCGGCGGTCGCCTTGAGCAAGGCGGGCGTGACGCGAAAGGGATGCTGAAAGCGCGGCCCGAGATGACAGCCGTCGATGCTGACGATGACGCGCCAATTTTCGCCGAGCGGAATCTTTTCGATGAGAGCGGCGAGGGCGCGGCTGAGCCGGTGGAAATCGGCGAGGTCGTCCCATTCGGCCACGCCATCGACGTAATCGGACATGGCGCCGCAGAGGAGCGGGACGAAGCGGACGGGCTTTCCTTTCTCCTTTGCCTCAGGATGAAGTTGATGGAGCGCCTGGAGCCAGAGCAGGGCGAACTCGATGGAGTGCTCGCCGTCGTGCGCCTTGGGGGAGAAATGATGCGCGGGATCAGAGCCGGCGGCGAGGGTGTCGACGAGATCGGTCGCGCAGGCGGCAAGTCCGAGGGGCGTGAGGTAGTCGCGGCGGTCGAAATTCCATTCGAGCGGGGAACGATGGCCGACGCCGAGAATGAGGTAGGTCTCCGCCAGCGGGACCTCGAGCAGCGGGCGAAACGCGGCGGCGTAGGCGGGAAGGCTGACGCGGAAGTCAATGTGGGGCGTGACGATGCCCAAGAGGGAACTGTTCTTCGGAGCGTGCGGCAATTTATCCGCCGGACAGGTGGCGAAGGCGTCGCGGAAGAAGGCGAGGCATTTGGCGGGATCGGAAGGATAACAATCGGGATGATGCCGGGCGGATAGAGCGGTCACGAGCGAAGTGAGATAAAGAAGAATTTCGAGATAACTTCAAGCTTTTCTCATTGGGCTGAATCTGGTATCGTGGCGATGATTCGGTCGTGTAACTCATTGAAGATCATCTATAAAGAGCATGCGTGGCGCACTTTTTACCTTAATTTCATAAAAAATGTGGTAATTTCTTGCCTAATGGCATAAACTGCCTAAATAAGGATTGAAATAGAGCAATATCTACCTTATACTTGATCAAAATTTACCTATGAGAGCAGAGCGAATTTTAATAGTTGACGATGACGATGCCTTGAGACGGATGCTGGTCGATTATCTCGGGACGCAGGGTTATACGGCTTTGGGGGTCCGATCGATCCAGCAGGGCGAAGAGGCCGTGCGCACGGATGCGTTCGATTTGGTGATTTGCGATTTGCGTTTGGAAGACGGCAGCGGTCTCGAACTCCTGAAGCAACTGAAGCAGAACGCGCCGAAGACGTTTGGCATTCTGATGACGGGATACGCGACGATGGAGACGGCGGTGGAGGCGATCCGGATCGGGTTGTTTGATTACATGATCAAGCCGATTGTGCCGGCGCAGCTCGACCTGGTTTTGCAGCGGCTTGAATCGTTGAAACAATTGCAGAGCGAAAATTCCTATCTCCGCCAGCAGCAGCAGACGGACGGGGAGGGGAGCGGGGTGGTCTGGGGGCGCAGCGACCTGATGCAGGGCATCCTGGAAATGGTGAAGAAAGTGGCGCAGACGCACGCGACGGTTTTGATCCAGGGCGAGAGCGGGACGGGCAAGGAAGTGGTGGCGCACGCCATCGTGCAGCACAGCACGCGGGCGCAGATGCCGTTCATCAAGGTGAACTGCGCGGCGGTGCCGGAGACGCTGCTGGAGAGCGAGTTTTTCGGGCACGAAAAGGGGGCGTTCACCGGCGCGGTGCAACGGCGGGAGGGGCGCTTCGAAACAGCCAACGGCGGCACGTTGCTGCTGGATGAAATCGCCGAAATTCCGCTGAGCCTGCAGGTGAAGCTGCTGCGCGTTTTACAGGAGCGGGAATTTGAGCGGGTGGGCGGGAACAAGACGATCCGGGTTGACGTGCGGCTGATTGCGAGCACGAACCGCGATTTGCAGGAGGAAGTGCGGCAGGGGCGTTTCCGCGAGGATTTATTTTACCGGCTGAACGTGGTGCCGATCAATCTTCCGCCGCTGCGTTTGCGCGGGGACGATTTGCTGGACCTGGTCGACTTTTACGTGACCCATTTCGCGCGGAAGCACGGCAAGGAAATTCAGGGCGTGACGCCGCGGGGGATGGAGCGGCTGAAGTCGTATCGCTGGCCGGGCAATGTGCGCGAATTGCAGAATACGCTCGAACGGGCGGTGATCATGGCCGCGCATAACGGGCCGGTGGAAGTGCCGGAATTGGGTCTCGAGGAGAAGAGCAACAGCTTTACGATGCTGAACGTGTCGGATGTGCTGCCGACGGTGGATGAAATGGAGCGCCGGCTCATCGGCAGCATGTTGTTGCAGACGTCGCACAATAAAACGCGCGCGGCGGAGAAGCTCGGGATCAGTTTGCGGACTTTGCGGAACAAGCTGCGCGAATATCGTGCCGCGGGCTTTGATACCTCGAAACCCGAATTGTGGGTGGCGTGAGATTTGCCTCCTAAATTGCACTTAAGCAGTTTACCATCCCATTAGCGGTTACAATTTCACGTCGACATCCATGGAATCCAATACGGCCATCACGCGCATGAGGGCGGCGAACCGTTTCGAGGATTTGTTGCCGAACTCGACGGACCCGGCGAAGGCGCAGCTTCGGGGCAAGCTGGTTTACCTGCTCAATTCGCAAGGGGAGATTGTGCCGGCGGCGAAAAGTCCGCTGGGCAAACTCTGGCGACTGGTGAATTCGGAGCGAAGCTCGATCGACGAATGCGAGGAAGTGATTCAGCTCGACCCGGCGCTGACCTCGCGGATTTTTCGCGTGGCCAATTCGGCCGCCTATGCCGCCGGGGCCACGAATGTCTCGGAAGCGGTCCGCTATATAGGATTCAAGCGGGTGCGGGAGTTGGTCTTCAACGCGGGCGTTTTCAGCCAGTTTTCGAGTCTTCAGGTGCCGCCTGAGTGGGAGGTTTTCTGGCTGCGCAATATTTTCGTCGCGCGATTGAGTGAAAGAATCGCCTCGCTCTTTTTTCAGACCGATGGTTCCGAATATCTCGCGGGGTTGATTCACGACATCGGCTGGCTTTTTCTGGCGACACATTTTCCCGATGAATTTTCGCGGATCATCAATTCTGAAAAATCGATTGAGGAAGCGGAAAAGGAAGTTCTGCCGTTCAGTCACGCGAACATGGCGGCGGCCCTGGCGGCCCGGTCGGCGCTTCCGCTGAAGGCCGTGGATGCGATCGCGTATCATCACAAGAAGATGTTGATGACGAACTCGACGTTGGTGTCGCCGAATCAAAATCCGCTCTTCCTGGGAATCATCCTGGCGGTCTGCGATAAAATCGCCGACTGTACGCAGTTGGATTTATTTGGGAAAGCGACTCCGACGATGGAGGAGTTTCACGAAAGCCCGGAGGTGGTCTGGCTGGCCAATTATGAAAAGCAGATCGATTTCGAGGCGCTGGCGGCGGAGGAATTGGTCAAGTCGCAGGAAGTCTATACGATCTTTTTTTCCGGGGATGCGGCGCAGGAGCAGGTAAAAAATTGAAGACAGCCTCTATTGTTAAAACCTCCATTTGGCTGCATATTTGGCGGTATGAACACCGAGCGGCGTGATGTCTTCTGGAAGAAGTTTCCGGGATTGGCCTGGTCAAATGCGCAAGCCGGCGATTCGGTGATGATTCGCGCGGCGTTGTCGCGGCCCCGTTTTCATCAGCTTCTTTCGATTTGCCTGGAATTTGGAATGCGCCGGGTCGAGCATGAATTTGAGATGATCCGCGATGAATTTCCGTCGCCTGCCGCGGTCAGCATGGTTTCGGGAATGCTGGATAACATCAACAAGGGGTTTCAACGTGCTGAAGAAGGAAACGGAAGACGCCTGGCGGAAGCTGCGCGAACGGCCTGAGCTGGGCGGCTTCGTCCTCGTGGGCGGCTCGGCGCTGGCCTTGCAAATTCATCATCGCGAGAGCGAGGATCTTGATTTTGCGTGGCCCCAGGCCAAATTGCCGCGTTTGTCTTTGGAGTTGTTGAAAACAAACCTGCCGGAAGATCGTTTTTCGACGGCGGATGATCCGATTGCGGTGCGTGAAGCGGACGATTGTGGAATGGATTTACGCGATTTCTCCCAAACCTATGTGATCAATGACGCCGTTAAAGTGACCTTTTTTATCCTCGATCAGGCGGAGCGCCAAGTCATCCCGGAGCGCATCGGTCAATCGCTCCAAGTAGCGTCACTGGATGAAATCTTTGCCTTGAAAGCGCTGGCGTGCGCGAAGCGCTCCAAGAGCCGGGATTGGTATGATCTCTATATTTTAATGAAGGAACATGGCTACACGTTCCATCAGTTTCGCCAGGTGTTTGTCGATGCCGGAGCGGAAGGGGCCTACGACATGGCCGTGGCCCGCCTTTGTTCGGGACGACCTAATGCGACGGACGAAGGATTTTCCAGCCTCCAGTCCAATCCGCCAACGCTGGAAGTGATGAACCGATTTTTTACGGAAAGCAAAGACGCTTACGAGCAGGAAGCGGCGGAGAAAGAAGCGCGGCGGAAACTGGCGGAATAGGGCAAATCAAAGCACGGCGATGTTCACGATGAGCAAAAGCGCTCTCAAGTTACACCGGCAAACCGGTGCGGAGGGCGGCGAGGGTGAGGCGGATGCCGAAGCCGGTGGCGCCGCCTTCGAGGTGGGCGGGGGGCTTGGTGGTCCAGGCGGTTCCGGCGATGTCGAAATGGACGAAGGGGGTTTCCCCGGCCCAGAGCTTGATGAAACTGGCGCTGGAACAGGCGCTGCCTTCGCGGAAGCTGGTGTTTTTCGCGGTGGCGATTTCGGAGAGGACGTTTTCCTTGTATTCGTCGTCGATGGGCATGGGCCAGACGAGTTCACCGGTGGTTTTTCCGGCGGCGAAGAAGGCGTCGCGCAGTTTCTCGACGGAGGTGAACATGCCGGCGCGGCGGTGGCCGAGGGCCATGATGACCGCGCCGGTGAGGGTGGAATATTCGAGGATGACGGAGGGTTTGTAGGTGAGGCGGGCGTGAGCGACGGCGTCGGCGAGGATGATGCGGCCCTCGGCGTCGGTGTTGAGGACCTCGATGGTTTTGCCGTCGCGGGTGGTGATGATGTCGCCGGGGCGGTAGGCATCGGGGCCGGGCATGTTTTCGGCGGAGGGGATGAGGCCGATGAGGTTGAGCGGGAGCTTGAGATCGGCGGCGGCGAGCATCATGCCGAGGACGGCGATGCCGCCCATTTTGTCCCATTTCATTTCGTCCATTTGCGCGCCGGGCTTGATCGAGATGCCGCCGCTGTCGAAGGTGATGGCCTTGCCGACGAGGGCGATGGGGGTTTCGCGCTTTCCGCCGCCGCGATATTCGAGGACGATGAGGCGCGGCGGATGGACGGAACCCCGGCCGACGGCGAGGATGCCGCCGAAGCCGTCGCGCTTGAGGTGGCGCTCGTTCCAGACTTTGACGCTGAGCGCGCGGCCCTGGGCGAGTTCCTGCGCTTTTTCGGCGAGGATGGCGGGGGTGAGCATGTTGCCGGGGAGGTTGCCGATGCCGCGCATGGTGTTGCTGATGGTGGCGACGATTTCGGCCTCGCGGGCCTGGACGCGGGCGCGGATGACTTCGTTTTCCTTGACCAGGACCTGGAGCCGGGAGAGCACGCTGCGCTTGTCCTTGCTGGCGTCCTTGCCGAAGCCGTCGAATTTGTAGCCGGCGAGGATGGCGCCCTCGACGGCGGGGGCGACATGATCGGCGTGCGCGGTCAGGTCGAGCGCGACATCGGTGGCGCCGAGCTTAAGCAGTTGCTTGATGCCGGCACCGGCGGCGCGGCGCAGGGTGTCAGGCTCAATCTTGCTTTTTTCGCCGAGGCCGACGACGAGGGTGCGCTGATTTTTGTCGCGCAGAAGGACGGTGCTGCAGGGCGCGCCGTCGAATTCCGAGGCGGGCACGCCTACGGGCAGGGGACTTCCCTTGATGAAAAAGGTGATGAGGTCGGGCGAGCCGACGGTGGTGGTGCGAACGTCAAGTTTGAGGGAGGGCATGGTGGTAAAAGCTCAATTAAAGGCGCGACTTGCCGAGCTTGTCGAGCAAGGGATCAAATATCGGCTCATTCGCCATGAAAAACATCTTCGATTTTGAGCTTAAACTGCCGGGCGATTTTGAAGGCCAGCGGCAGACTGGGATCGTAGCGGCCTGTCTCAATGGCATTGATGGTCTGACGGGAAACCTCGAGTCGGTCGGCAAGGTCGGCCTGGCTCCAGCCCCGTTCCGTGCGGAGTTCGCGGAGAATGTTTTTCATCGGCCCGCTATGGTGCGGAAGATGGCGACGAAGGCCCAAGCCGACATCATGACCATCCAGACCGAGAACATACTAAGCCGCGGATACCCGGCATTCTCCATAAAGCCATACGTAACCACCCATCCTGCAGTTACACCAAACGCGATGGCGATGCTCTCGAGGGAGTTCAACCGAACGTATTCATCCATGCGTCGAAACTGCCTAACCACGGTCCACACGACCAAAAGAAATGGCAGAGTGGGACTGAGCAGCAGCAGCGTACGCCCGATGCCTTTCGTCATGGGAGGCCCCACTTCGAGCGAAATGGTCAGGACAACAGCGTATATGAGAAAAGCTGCCGACAATTCGGCGATATAGCGGAACCAGATTTTGCGCGTGTGGATGACATCGTCTCTCCGAACCCCCCGCACGACTGCCCACATGAACGGCAGGAGTGCCGCCAGAGGACTGACCAGGATCATCGTTCGCACGACGCCTTGAGGCATGTGACTGTCCATTTTAATGAAGGTCGCCAGGGCCAGGGTGAATAGGCAAAGGCTTCCCAATATTCCAACCAGATAGCGGTCCCAGTTTTTGTGTTCGTTCATGATTTGGCTCCTAGATGTAAAGGTTGCTTTACAGCATCCAAGATTGCGCAGGCATGTCAAGCAAGCTTTACATACTGCACTTTGGAACGAGGGCTATGGTTTCACTCCCTGCGCGCTGCGCGCGCGCGGACAACACAGGTACACCTATCGTATCTGGGTCATCCGAACTGAACCGCCGCTGGGACAGCGGAGGCTACCAACGGAGGAAGGCACCGGCGCAAGGGCCTGCGCCGGCTACCTGCTGAGTTACGGCGGCTACCCAGTCAGGGTCGGGACGGAGTCCGACCCTCCAGTTTACAGCTTCGGCACTTCGAGCCAGCGGCGTTGCTCCCACGACTTGAGGCCGATTTCGGCGAGCTGGACGCCCTTCGCGCCGTCGAGCAACGACCAGCGGAACGGCTCGTCGAGGGCGACGTGGCGGAGGAAGAGTTCCCACTGCACCTTGAAGGCGTTGTCGAAGGTTTCCTGCTCGGGCACCTTGGACCAGCCGTCGAAGAAATGGATCGGCTGCGGCACGTCCGGGTTCCAGGTCGGCCGGGGCGTGTTGCCGTAATGCTGGGTCCAGCATTCGCGCAGGCCGCAGACCGCCGAGCCGTGCGTGCCGTCGACCTGCACCGTGAGCAGGTCGTCGCGGCGGACGCGCACCGTCCACGACGAATTGAAATGAGCGACGACCCCGCCCTCGAGTTCGAAGGTGGCGTAGGCGGAATCGTCCGCGGTGCATTTGTATTTCTTGCCCTGCTCATCGACGCGCTCCGGGATATGCGTTGCGCCCAGGCACGAAACGGCCTTCACTTCGCCGAAGAGATTGTCGAGGACGTAGCGCCAGTGGCAAAGCATGTCGACGATGATGCCGCCATCGTCTTCCTTCCGGTAATTCCAGCTCGGGCGCTGGGCGGGAATGCTCGTGCCTTCAAAGACCCAGTAGCCGAACTCGCCGCGCACGGAGAGAATTTTGCCGAAGAAGCCCGCTTCCTTCAGGCGCTTGATCTTGAGCAAGCCGGGCAGCCAGAGCTTGTCCTGGACGACGCCGTTTTTGACGCCGGCCTTTTTGCACAGTTCGTAAAGCTCGACGGCGGTCGCGACATCGACGGCAATCGGCTTCTCGCAATAGATATGTTTGCCGGCGGCGACGGCCTTGCGCACGCCATCGGCGCGACGGCCGGTGGTCTGCGAGTCGAAATAAACGGAATAGCTTTTGTCGGCCAATACCTGGTTGAGATCGGTGGTGTATTTCTTGACCGACGTGCGCGCGCAAAGCTCCTTGAGCTTGTCCTCGCTGCGACCGACCAGGATCGGGTCGGGCATGATGACTTCGTTGGGGCTGACCCGGACGCCGCCCTGCTTGATGATGGCGTCGATGGACCGGATGAGGTGCTGGTTGGTGCCCATGCGTCCGGTGACGCCGTTCATGATGATGCCGATTTTGTGTTCTTTCATATTGGTTGCGATTGTCCGCGCAGGCTCACGATTTGGTTCGGTAGGCCTGGATGATTTGCCGGAGGAATTCGCCCTGGTCCATCGCCCAGTAGCGGTTGGAAAAAATCTCGACTTCGTTGAAGCCGCGAAAGCCGGTCTGCTCGACCCAGCCGCGAATTTCGGGAACGTTGATGACGCCCTCGCCCATGAGGCCGCGATCGTTCAGCATGTCGCAGGGCTGGTTTTTCCAGTCGCAAATATGGAAGGAAAAGAGTTTGCCCTCGCGACCGCACCGGGAGATTTCAGCTTCGAGCCGGTCGTCCCACCAGAGGTGAAAAGCATCGGCGGTCACGCCGATGTGGTCGTCCTTGAGCTCGAGCGCCATATCGAGCGCCTGGGTCATCGTGTTCACGGCGCTGCGGCTGTCGGCATACATCGGGTGCAGCGGCTCGATGCCGAGCTTCACGC
>Ga0182012_10008145_pt1 | contig 10385 bp, 13 predicted proteins | sample 612S2SmetaG_FD_120486 | JGI IMG/M metagenome (GOLD analysis project Ga0182012, IMG submission 120486) | Permafrost microbial communities from Stordalen Mire, Sweden - 612S2S metaG | ecosystem: Environmental > Terrestrial > Soil > Wetlands > Permafrost | place: Sweden: Stordalen | collected...
TGCTGCCGCCTTCGGCGTCGTCGCATCAGGTCGGTGACCGGTTGCGCACCGGGTTCCCGCACGATTCCGCGACGGTGGTGCCTGTCGTCGTTCCCGATGCCCGTGGCCTGAGTCAGGCGGATCTTGACAAATATGCCGCCGATTTGTCACGGGTGCCCGACGTGTTGGCGGTGACCGACCCGACCGGGACTTTCGCGGGCGGAAACCAGGTGGGGCCACCAGCCGCGGCAACCGGGTTGGTGGATGGGAGCGCCCTGCTGACGGTGAGTACTACGGCGCCGTTGTTCTCGCAATCAAACGACACTCAGCTCAAACGGTTGCACGAGGTGACCGGCCCGGCCGGCCGATCCGTCGAGATGGCCGGCGTCGCCCAGGTCAACCGCGACAGCGTCGCAGCGGTGACAGACCGGCTTCCGCTGGTGCTGGGGCTGATGGCCGTCATCACCTTCGTGCTGCTGTTCCTGCTCACCGGCAGCGTGGTGCTGCCGGCGAAGGCGCTGGTGTGCAACGTGCTCTCGCTGACTGCGGCATTTGGCGCGCTGGTGTGGATCTTCCAGGACGGCCACCTCGGCGCACTCGGAACAACCCCGAGCGGGACGCTGGTGGCCAACATGCCGGTGCTGTTGTTCTGCATCGCATTTGGGCTGTCGATGGATTACGAGGTGTTCCTGATCTCGAGGATCCGCGAATTCTGGCTGGCTTCCGGAGCCGCTCGACCGGCGAAGTTAAGCGCAAAACAGGCGCACGTCGCCAGCGACGAAAGCGTGGCCCTGGGCGTTGCCCGCACCGGCCGGGTGATCACCGCGGCGGCGTTGGTGATGGCGATGTCGTTCGCCGCGCTGATCGCCGCTCAGGTTTCGTTCATGCGGATGTTCGGCCTGGGCCTCACACTTGCCGTGCTGGTGGATGCCACCCTGGTGCGGATGGTCCTGGTTCCAGCGTTCATGCATGTGCTGGGCCGGTGGTGTTGGTGGGCACCCAGACCTCTGGTACGGCTGCATGACCGGTTCGGCATCACCGAAGGACCCTCCGATGGATCTACAGCAGGACCAGCTGAGGCGGGGCACGGGCATCTCGAGGGCCAGCCAGTCGAGGCTCCGGCGACGCACGGTGGTTGACGTGTCGATCGGTGGACTTCGTCGTCCCCGGGCTCCCCGTGGTTCCGGTGATCGGCTGCGTGACGAGATCCTGGACGCGGCCACCGACCTGCTGCTGGAGACCGCGCAGGCGCGGGCGGTATCGATCCGCTCGGTGGCACAACGCGTCGGCGTCACGCCACCGTCGATCTACCTGCATTTCGAGGACAAAGATGCGCTGCTGGACGCGGTATGCGCGCGGTACTTCGAAAAGCTCGACCAGGAAATGCAGCGGGTGGCCTGCGAGCATTCCTCTCCGGTAGAGGTGTTGCGCTCGCAGGGGCTGGCCTATATCCGGTTCGCCACCGAAACTCCGGAGTTGTACCGGATTGCCACGATGGGGGAGTCCAGATTGGGAAGCACCATCGACGTGGCGCTGGAAAGCTCGGCGTTCAAGCACATGCGTGCCACCGCGCAGAAGCTGATGGAAGACGGCGTCTACCAGGCCGGCGACCCGACCGCCGTTGCCCTGGAACTCTGGACCGCCGCGCACGGTGTGGCGGCCATGCTGATCGCCAAACCGCACCTGCCGTTTGGTGACGCCGAAGCGTTTGCCGATCGGGTGTTGCGTTCTGTCTTCTGCGGGCGCGTGGTGAGTGGTTTCGCCGGCCCGGACGCAACGCCCGATCAGTGGGTGGCCTGGATGAGGGCACATCGACCTGTTGAGGAGTCTCGGGTGTGAGGCGGGGGGCCGCTACTCCGGCGGCTACTTCAGCAAGGCGGGCAGCCGCTGCAGCAACCCGGGCAACGCCTGGCTCGCGGGCTCGCGCACGCAGATGGTGGCGCTTCTGGACAGTGGCGTGGGCTCTGGATTGACCTCGATCACGACCGCGCCCCGGGACAGCGCAAGATCGGGCAGCCCGGCCGCAGGGTAGACGATCGCCGAGGTCCCCACCACCACCATCACGTCAGCGGCCTCGGTGGCCTCGACAGCGCGCTGCCACGGCTCCTCGGGCAACGGCTCACCGAACCACACGATGTCAGGCCGGATCAGCCCGCCGCAGCGGCAGACCGGCGGTTCCACCTCCAGCGCCGGTTCCGGCATCTCGGGCAGCGGGTCGGTGTAGGGCAAACCGCAATCCGCACAACGGAATTCGAAAAGGCTGCCATGCAGATGGTGCACCGGGTTGCTGCCCGCGCGTTCATGCAAATCGTCGACGTTCTGGGTCACGACGCTGACCTCGGCATGGTCCTGCCAGGCTGCGATAGCGCGGTGCCCGTCGTTGGGTTCGACGGTGGCCACCAGGTAATGGCGCCATAGATACCATCCCCAGACCCGCTCGGGGTTGCTGCGCCACCCTTGTGTGCTGGACAGCTCGTAAGGGTCGAAGCGGGCCCACAATCCGTTCTTGTCATCGCGAAATGTCGGTACGCCGCTCTCCGCGGAGATCCCCGCGCCGCTCAGTACCGTCACTCGCATCCCACAAAGATAGCCGGGCTTCTGCCGATAACGGTTGATACGGGGCGATGTGGGGTGATACTGGCTAAGTGGAACTGCGGGATTGGTTGCGGGTCGATGCCCACGCGGGCAGGCCGTTGTTCGACCAACTCAGAACGCAGGTCATCGACGGAATCCGGGGCGGCGCGCTGCCGCCTGGTACCCGGCTCCCCACAGTGCGTGACCTGGCCGGTCAGCTCGGTGTGGCCACTAATACCGTCGCCCGCGCCTACCGCGAGCTGGAGTCGGCGGCGATCATCGAAACACGCGGCCGCTTCGGCACTTTCATCTCTCGGTTTGATCCGACCGACGCTGCGATGGCGGCAGCGGCCAAGGAATACGTCGATGTGGCTCGAGCACTGGGGCTGACCAAGTCCGAAGCGATGCACTACCTCACCGACGTGCCCGAGGACTAAGAACCGTGTTAGCCGCGGCGCTGACTGGTTCGCACATCAATGCAACATTTTGGCCAGCGTCCGCAGGTTGCGGGTGGTGGTCGATGACTTGTAACGCGGCTTGCCCATCGTCTTGCCGATGGTGCTGTCCAGGGTGGCGCCTTTGGGTACCTGCCAGTAAACAATCCAGACATAGGAGTGGTGTCCGTCGACCTCGCGCTCAAACGGGTACGCCGCGTCGATGGCGCGCACGGTATCGATGTCGTAGGCAAACACCCGCGCGTCATAGCCGAAGCTTTCGCGCAACGCGGCTTCGGCTTTCTCGCGCACAGTGGCCACCCCGGAGGCTGACTCCAGTAGCACGTTGCCGCTGGCCAGGATGGTGCGCACCTGGGCGAATCCGGCGTCGTTCAACGCCGTCGCCATGTCGGCCATTTTGAAGGCCATCGTGAGGGTGCCACCGCCGACGTTGACGCCGCGCAGGAACGCCGCGAACTGGGTCATGTTCGCATTCCACCAGGCGGGCGGCGAACGGCGCGAGTGGGCACCGACCCGCTCGGCGAGCGACGTAGGCTTTCGGCATGGGACGCCAAGTGTTCGACGACAAGTTGCTGGCCTTGATCAGTGGGAACTCTCTGGGGGTGCTGGCCACCATCAAAGGGGACGGACGGCCCCAGCTGTCGAACGTGAGCTATCACTTCGACCCGCGTGAGGTGGTGGTGCGGGTATCGATCACCGAGCCGCGGGCCAAGACTCGCAACCTGCGCCGTGACCCGCGGGCTTCGATCCTGGTCGATGCCGACGACGGGTGGTCGTATGCCGTCGCCGAGGGCACGGCGGAACTGACGCCGCCAGCGGCTGCGCCCGATGACGACACCGTCGAGGCGCTGATTGACTTGTACCGCAACATCGCCGGCGAACATCCAGACTGGGACGAGTACCGACAGGCGATGGTCACCGATCGGCGGGTCCTGCTGACGCTGCCGATCTCGCATGTGTACGGCATGCCACCGGGCATCCGGTAGGCACGCTAGGCTGCCGGTATGGCTGAATCGAACTCCTCGCACGACGCTGAGTCTGCTGAGACTAAAGGGTCAGAGGAGCCAGAAGACGCGACCAAGCGCAGGTTCCGTGAAGCTCTCGAGCGTAAGACGGCGAAGTCGTCCGGCGGATCCGATCACAAGGACGGCGGTGGTAAGCAGCCTCGGACGCACGGTCCGGTAGAGAACCGTCGCGAATTTCGCCGCAAGAGCGGCTGATCTCTGTGCCGGGTGTGGGCAATCCCGTTGCAGGGCAGCTCTAAAATATGACGGTGCCGAAACTGCAGCTTGTCCAAGATCCCGCAGCCGATGCGCTGCTGGACGCCAACCCGTTCGCATTGCTGGTCGGCATGCTGCTCGACCAGCAGGTCCCGATGGAAACCGCTTTCGCGGGTCCGAAGAAGATCGCGGATCGGATAGGCGGCTTCGACGCCGCTGAGATCGCCGACTACGACCCGGACAAGTTCGTCGCGCTGTGCTCGGAAAAGCCTGCGATACATCGGTTTCCGGGAGCAATGGCTAAGCGTATCCAAGCCCTTGCGCAGATCATTGTGGACTGCTACGACGGGGACGCGGCCGCATTGTGGGTGGCTGGGGACCCCGACGGGAAGGAGCTGCAGCGGCGGCTGAAGGGGCTACCCGGGTTCGGCGAGCAGAAGGCGCAGATCTTTCTGGCGTTGCTTGGCAAGCAGTACGGCGTGACCCCGACTGGCTGGCGGGCGGCGGCCGGGGAGTTCGGTAAACCCGGCACACACATATCCGTTGCCGATATCGTCGACGCCCAGTCGCTTGGGCGGGTGCGGTCGTATAAAAAGCAGATGAAGGCAGCGGCCAAGGCAGTGCAAGAGAAGCAGAAGTAAGGGAAAGGCGGCAATGTGAAGACGCACATAACGTGTCCGTGCGGCGAGGCCATCACCGGTAAAGATGAGGACGAGCTGGTCGACCTGACCCAGGCTCACCTTGCCAGCGTTCATCCGGGCCTGGAGTACGACCGCGACTCGATTCTATTCATGGCCTACTAGTCCCCCCTTATCGCGAGCGTGCGTGTCGGTACGCGACACGCCGCTGATTAGTGCGCATTGGCGCGCGCTCGCGACCGGCGGAGAAGGTTAGGGCACTACCTCTTTAGGGCACTACCGTCGAGCCGATCGTCGGCATGAACTGGCACTGCCGTTCCTTGGTAGTCACCTGCCCCATGATTGTCGACATGATGCTGCCCGAACCAGTGTCGGCGATCGCGGTCAACGTCGTCGGCCCGTCCGGATTGATATCGGAGCGGGGCTTGAGCGTGGCGCTCCCGGACTTGCCGGTGCTCAGGTTCACCCAGGTAACGTTCAGCGGCAGCTTCTGCACCTCGGCGGGCCCGGGGGTGCCGATGGCGGTGAACACATACGCGGTCTGACCGGGCCCGGGACCGGGCAACGGAATGGCTGCCGGCCCGGCCACCGACAGCGCGGTCGCCAGCGCGTTACTGCCGTCCCCAAGGCAGTTGCTGCCGATCGAGGGGTAGATGAAGTCCTGCGTGGTCGGCGAGTCGGGGCCGAAACCCGGGGCTGCCGCAGGGGCGGCGGGTGGAGCAGGAGCAGGAGCGGGCGCCGGTGCTGCGCCTGGTGCGGCCACAGGCGCGTTGGTTTCCGGTGTCGGGGCTGCAACAGGTGCTGTGGCGACTGGCGGGGTAGCGGGGTTGGCAGGGCTGGCAGGGTTAGCCAGGGGAACGGGACCCGCCGCGTGGGCTGGATCGATACCCGTAGGTAGGTGCGCCTGCGCGCCCGGCTCTACGCCTGCTGCCGGTACGTGCGGCACCGGCTCCTGGACGAACTGGTTCACCGACGCGGCCACGTTCCTGGATTCGGTTGGCGCTGTTGGATTGTGGGTGAAGGCTTGCGCGGCCGCCATGAGCAACTGCGTCGCCTGTTCAGGGTTGCTAGCCGCTTGCTGGATTATCGGGCTCAGCTGCGATAGGGCAGGTAGGCCCGGTAGTCCTTGGGTGGCGATCGGCTGCGGTGTCGGCTGCGGCGCCGCCGGATCGGCTGCCGCGGTCGGGCAGAGCCCGAGCGCGACAGCCGATGCCGTGACGACTGCGGCCAAACTTCTGGACGGGTTCCAAGTGTTTGCCACGGTGTCCTTCAGTCGTTGGTGATCGTTGGTGATCGTTGGTGATGGGCTAGCCGTCTAGCCGGCTGCTCAAGGAATGGCGGAAAGCAGCGACGGAGGCGAAGCCGGGGCAGCGGGAGCTCCCGGGACCGCACCCGAGGCCAGCGCAGGCAGGTCGCCCGGAAGCGAAAGCTGCGACGGCACATTCATCGGCAGGCCGGGCAGCGCCGGCATGTTGACCTTCGCCACTGGCGCTGCCGGAGCCGAAGCCGCCGCTGCGGGAGCAGGAGCGGTGAGACCCGGAATGGACAGTGGCAATCCCGGAATCGCCGGGGCCGCCGGGGCGGCGGGTACTGCCGGTGTCGACAGGCCCGGGATCGAGGCGGGCAGCCCTGGAATCGCCGGAGCCGCCGGGGCAGCGGGCACTGTCGGCGCCGCTAAACCCGGAATCGAGCTGAGCCCGGGGATAGCAGGAGAAGCCGCAGGTGCAGCCGCTGCAGCGGCAGAGGTCATTCCCGGAAACGTGATCCCGGGAGCGGCCGGCGCGGCCGGCGGGGTAGCGCCCAGAGCCGTCGCGAGGTTTTGCAGAATCTGCGGCGCGTTGGCAGCCGAAGCGATCAGCTGTTGCGGAATGTTCTGCAACGGCCCCGTCACATCCGGCGCGGGGTCAGCGTGGGCGATACCGCCCGTCAGTAGCGCTGCGGACGAACCGACTACGACGGCGGTTGCTCGCAAGTAAGTCCAAATGGTTGGCATGACTCTCCCTGGTGGTTATCGACGACAGGTCCCGGGCTGAAGCTACTTTGATACGGGGGTGACTCAAGTGACACGTGTGGCATTTATTCGATCGTTACGGATCCGAGTGACGGCGGTGACCCGGCGACCTATCGCTAAAGTCGGGCGGATAGACGCCACTTCGGCCGCCCCAGCGGCACCCATCACCCGGCGGTTAGCGGGTGCCGCGCCGCTGCTGTTGATCCTGAGCATCGCGGCCAGATTGGCCTGGACCTACCTGACGCCCACTGGCGCAAACTTCGTCGACCTGCATGTCTATCTCGGCGGGGCGGCCGCGATCGACCATCCCGGCACCCTGTACAGCTACGTGTACGCCGACCAGACGCCGGATTTCCCGCTGCCGTTCACGTATCCACCTTTTGCGGCGGTCGTCTTCTACCCACTGCATCTGCTGCCGTTCGGCCTGGTTGCTTTCGGGTGGCAGGTGGCGACGATGGTTGCGTTGTACGGCGCGATTCGGATCAGCCAGCGCCTGTTGGACGTTGCCGATGGCCCCGGCAGCCTCAACACCAGCAGTCAGCGCACCGCGATGCTGTGGACCGCGGTCGCCATCTGGATTGAGCCGCTGCGCAGCACATTCGACTACGGCCAGATCAATGTGTTCCTGATGCTGGGGGTGCTGTGGGCGGTCTACACCACGCGGTGGTGGCTATCGGGCCTGTTGGTCGGCGTGTCGGCCGGAATCAAGTTGACGCCGGCCATCTCCGGTATCTATTTCGCCGGCGTTCGGCGGTGGCGCGAAGTGGCGGTTGCGGCGGTCGTGTTCCTTGCCACCGTCGGCGTGTCGGCATTGATCGTCGGCGATCAGGCGCGGTATTACTTCTCCGATCTGCTGGGCGACGCGCACCGGGTTGGGCCCATCGCCACCTCGTTCAACCAATCCTGGCGTGGCGCCATTTCCCGGATCCTGGGCCACGACGCCGGCTTCGGTCCACTGGTCCTGGTTGCGATCGCCGTCACGGCGATCGTGGCCGTGCTGGCCTGGCGAGCGCTGGACGGGTCCGACCGGCTCGGCAAGTTGCTGGTGGTCGAGTTGTTCGGGCTGCTGTTCTCACCGATTTCCTGGACGCACCACTGGGTGTGGCTGGTGCCGTTGATGATCTGGGCAATTCACGGGCCGTTGCGCGAACGCCCGGGTGCCCACGTTGTGGGCTGGGGCTGGTTGGCGCTCACCATCATCGGTGTTCCGTGGTTGCTGAGCTTCGCCCAACCGACCATCTGGCAGGTAAGCCGCCCCTGGTATCTGGCCTGGGCCGGTCTGGTCTACGTCATCGCCACACTGGCGAGTCTGATCTGGATCGCCACAGCCGGGAGGAGCGCGGTCTCGGCTGGCCCTTCACCCATCAGGGCCGCCGCATCCAGCTAGCCCGCGACTATCCCGTCGATGTCGTGCGCCATCGCGATGTCATTCTTGGTGATACCACCCTCGGAATGCGTAACCAGTGCGAAAGTCACTGTTCGCCAACGAATATCGATATCCGGGTGATGATCTTTGCTTTCCGCGTGCTCGGCCACCCGGCGCACCGCGTCGATGCCGGCGAGGAAGCTCGGAAACTTGATCGACCGGCGCAGGGCACCGTCGGCACGCTCCCAGCCGTCGAGGTCGGGCAGCGCGGTGTCTACTTGCTCATCCGTTAAAACAGCCATACACCCGACGGTATACCGTCACTGGCCATGCCGACTCAGATCGTCGTCGCCGGGGCTGTCATCTGCGGTTCCTCCGTCCTGGTGGCGCAACGGATGCGGCCGCCGGAGTTGGCGGGCCGTTGGGAACTCCCCGGCGGCAAGGTCGCGCCCGGCGAAACCGAGCGCGACGCACTGGCCCGCGAGCTGGGCGAGGAACTGGGCCTCGAGGTCGGCGACGTCGTGGTGGGCGACCGCCTTGGCGCTGATATTCCCTTGGATGACACGACCACGTTGCGGGCGTATCGCGTGCGCCTGATTCGCGGTGAACCGCACCCACGTGAGCATCAGGCCTTGCGTTGGGTGACGGCGGCGCAACTGCACGAAGTCGACTGGGTGCCTGCCGACCGCGGCTGGCTGGGGGATCTGGCCCGGGCACTTTGAGAGGGGCGCGGGCTTAGCTCGGTTCGCTATATAAGGCCCCCGCTGCCACAATCACCGACGTGCTATTTCGAAATGTCGCGATTGTCGCGCACGTGGACCACGGCAAAACGACGCTGGTCGACGCCATGCTGAGGCAGTCCGGCGCCCTGACCCACCGTGGTGACGACGCCGTCGAACGACTGATGGACTCCGGTGACCTGGAGAAGGAAAAGGGCATCACCATCCTGGCGAAGAACACCGCCGTCCACCGCAAGAACCCGGACGGAACGGTGGTCGTCATCAACGTGATCGACACCCCGGGCCACGCCGACTTCGGCGGCGAGGTGGAGCGCGGGCTGTCGATGGTCGACGGTGTGCTGCTCCTGGTGGACGCCTCCGAGGGGCCGCTGCCCCAGACCCGGTTCGTGCTGCGCAAGGCGCTGGCGGCGCATCTGCCGGTCATCTTGGTGGTGAACAAGACCGACCGTCCCGATGCGCGCATCGCCGAGGTCGTCTCCGAGAGCCACGACCTGCTGCTCGACGTCGCCACCGACCTGGATGCCGAGGCCCAGAAGGCCGCCGAGCACGCTCTCGGACTGCCGACGCTGTACGCGTCCGGTCGCGCGGGCATCGCCAGCACCACCGAACCCGCCAATGGTGAGAACCCCGACGGCGACAACCTCGACGTGCTGTTCGACGTGCTGCTGGAGCACATCCCGCCGCCGCAGGGCGACCCCGAGGCCCCGCTGCAGGCGCTGGTGACGAACCTCGACGCGTCGGCCTTCCTCGGCCGACTCGCGCTCATCCGCATCTACAAGGGCCGGATCCGCAAGGGTCAGCAGGTCGCCTGGATGCGCGAGGTGGATGGCCATCCGGTCATCACGAACGCCAAGATCACCGAACTGCTCGTCACCGAGGGCGTGGAGCGGACGTCCACCGACGAGGCCATCGCGGGCGACATCGTCGCCGTCGCAGGCATTCCAGAGATCATGATCGGCGACACACTGGCCGACACCGAGCACGCCCACGCGCTGCCGCGGATCACGGTCGACGAGCCGGCCATCTCGGTGACGATCGGGACCAATACCTCGCCGCTGGCGGGCAAGGTGTCCGGACACAAGCTGACCGCCCGCATGGTGAAGTCGCGGCTGGACGCCGAACTGGTCGGCAATGTCTCGATCAAGGTCGTCGACATCGATCGGCCCGACGCGTGGGAGGTGCAGGGCCGGGGGGAGCTCGCACTGGCGGTGCTGGTCGAGCAGATGCGCCGGGAGGGTTTCGAGCTCACCGTCGGCAAGCCGCAGGTGGTCACCAGAACGATCGACGGCAAACTGCACGAACCGTTCGAGGCGATGACGATCGACTGCCCCGACGAATTCGTCGGCGCGATCACCCAGTTGATGGCGGGCCGCAAGGGTCGCATGGAGGAGATGGCCAACCA
>Ga0182012_10008147_pt1 | contig 10384 bp, 11 predicted proteins | sample 612S2SmetaG_FD_120486 | JGI IMG/M metagenome (GOLD analysis project Ga0182012, IMG submission 120486) | Permafrost microbial communities from Stordalen Mire, Sweden - 612S2S metaG | ecosystem: Environmental > Terrestrial > Soil > Wetlands > Permafrost | place: Sweden: Stordalen | collected...
AGCAACGGGCGCATTCTGATTGACGACAGCGACGTGCGCGATGTGACTTTGGAGTCGTTGCGATCGCAGATCGGGATTGTCACCCAGGAGACAGTGTTGTTCAACGACACGGTGAGGAACAACATCGCCTACGGGCAGCCGCACGTGTCACAGAAGCAGGTGGAGGATGCGGCGCGGGCGGCGCGCGCCTGTGAATTCATCCGCAGCCTTCCAGAAGGATACAACACCATGATCGGGGAGCGTGGAGTGCGGCTTTCCGGCGGGGAAAGGCAGCGCATTGCCATTGCGCGGGCGATCCTTAAGAATGCGCCCATCCTGATTCTCGATGAAGCGACGTCGGCGCTGGACAGTGAATCCGAGTCGCTGGTGCAATCGGCACTGCAAAATCTGATGCATGGGCGTACTGTGTTTGTAATTGCGCATCGGCTCTCGACCGTCCGGCGCGCGGATCGGATTGTTGTGTTGGAGAACGGCACCATCAGTGACATCGGCGCGCATGAGGAGCTGATGCAAAAATTGGGCACTTATCGTCGGCTCTACGAATTGCAGTTTGCCCAGGCGGATGCGTCCAAGGCGGTGCCCACGTAGGCGCAGTCTAGGCGGCTGACCACGCGGGTTTCGAGATGAACTTTATGTCACTTCGGTCCATGACGGGATTCGCGCAGGTCAGAGGGCAAGTCAATGCCCAATTGGCGTTTGCGCTCTCGCTGAAATCGGTGAACCATCGGTTTCTGGATATTCACTTCCGCTTGCCGTCCGATACCGACGGGCTGGAAATGAAGCTGCGCCGAGTTTTGAAGGAGAAACTGGCTCGCGGCCACCTGGAAGTGATCCTCAATCTGGATCGTTCGGGCGGCAGCAGTGTCGCCCTGAACCGGCAGTTGATTGCCGGCTACGTGGAGGCGTTCCGAGTGGCGGCCGACGAATTTGGGGTCGAGGGAGAGCCCGATCTGAATGTGGTCCTGCGCATGCCTGGCGCGATGGAGGCGGGTGCCGAAAAGTCAGGCGACGAATTGGAGGCGGCGGTGATGGCGCACCTGGAAGACGCGCTTTCCCGCCTCAATGCGATGCGCGAAGAAGAGGGCCGCAGCATCAGTGCGGAACTGCAGGCTCGCATGGCCAATCTGGAAAAAGCAGCGGCCGGCGTGGAAGCTCATCGCAGCACCATTCTGCGCAGCTATTCGGAACGTCTGCAGTCGCGCATGATGGAATTACTCGGCGCGCAAGTCGACAAGGAACGGGTTCTGCAGGAAGTGGCCGTGCTGGTCGACCGCAGCGACATCCAGGAAGAACTCGTGCGGCTCAACGCGCACGTGAAGCACTTTCTTGGTTTGCTCGACCAGGGCGGCGAGGTGGGCAAGAAGATGGACTTCCTGCTGCAGGAGATGAACCGCGAGGCCAACACCTTGCTTTCGAAGACTTCCGGTCTGGCAGGCGAGGCCTTGAAGATCACGGAGATGGGCCTGCTCATGAAGTCGGAGATCGAAAAATCCCGGGAGCAGGTACAGAATCTGGAGTGAGCTACGCTTAAATGAGTATCGTTTACATCGTGTCCGCCCCTTCGGGGTCGGGGAAGTCCACACTGGTTGCCGAACTGCTCAAGATGGTTCGCAACCTGGACTTTTCCATCTCGTACACCACGCGGCCGCCGCGCGGACGCGAACAGAACCGCAAGGAATATTTCTTCGTTTCCCGGGACGAATTCGAAGCCATGATCGCGGCGGGTGAGTTTCTGGAGCATGCCGATGTTTTTGGAAACTATTACGGCACGGCACGGCGGTTCCTGCGGGAGGCTGAAGCTCGCGGCCACGACCTGTTGCTGGATATCGACGTGCAGGGCGCGAGCCAGATCATGCAAGCCATCCCCGACGCGGTGAGCATTTTTATTCTCCCTCCCGACTGGGAGACGCTGGAACGCCGACTACGGAGTCGCGGGCTGGATTCGGAGGCGGTCATCCGTCGCCGGTTGGACACGGCCCGACGAGAGATTGAGAATTACTCGAAATACGACTACATTTTAGTTAACAACCTGCTGGAGCAGTCCACGGACGAACTGAAGGACATAGTTCTGGCGGAGAGACTGCGGCGAAGCGGGACGGAACCTTCGGTGGAAGAAGCGCAGCGAATGGCAACCGCGCAGGCTTGCCGGTTGGACCGGGCGCGCGAGCGAGTGCAGCCGATTCTGGCCTCCTTCCGCAGAAAAGAAAGCGTCAAAGAAGTTTCAGGGGAGAGAGTATGAAACTGATTGAGGGGTTCGATAGCAACTACCGCTACATTCTGGTAGCAGCGCGGCGGGCGCGGCAACTGCAAGGCGGTGCGCCGCCGGTGATCGATACCGGTTCGCGCAAACCCTGCCGCATCGCGCAAGATGAAATCAAGGCCGGGAAAGTGAAATGGCTGATTCCGGAACTTCCGAAACTGCCCGTGGTGGCCGCTGACGAGGCGCTCAGCAAAGTCTTCCCGGAAGACGCATAAACATAGACGCCTTCGGATTGAGACGGGCTTGCCCCGTCTCCGCTGTCCGCCCGATGTACGGAGCGCGCCTTCTGAAGACATTTGATCGCATTCGGCGAATGCGTTTTGAATCTCGATCCGGGCGGCGGCATCAATTCTCGTGGCGGGACCGGATCTTGAATCCGTGACCGCCGCCTTCCTCCTATGAAAATTGCGCTGGGCGTGTCCGGTGGCATCGCGGCTTATAAGGCGGCGGAGATTGTGCGCCTCTTACAAGACCGCGGCATTCGTGTGCAAGTGGTCATGACACGCGCGGCTCAGGAATTTGTTCGTCCTCTGACCTTCGCGGCGCTCTCCGGAGAAAAAGTTATTACCGATCTGTTTGGCTCAGACGAGTCGCAGGCGAATGTCGAATCGGCGATCGAGCACATTGCGATTGCGCAGGCGATCGATGCGCTGGTAGTGGTTCCGGCGACGGCCGACGTGCTGGCACGCTTCGCGCAGGGAATTGCCAACGATTTTCTGAGCACGCTTTATCTAGCAACTACTGCTCCGGTGGTGCTGGCTCCTGCCATGAACGTCAATATGTGGAATCACGTCGCGACGCAGGCAAATCTGGAAATTTTGCGGAAGCGCGGCGTTCGCATTGTCGAACCGGGCAGCGGCTATCTGGCTTGCGGAATGACGGGCGCGGGACGACTGGCGGAGAACGAAGCGATTGTTGCGGCCGTGATGGAAACGCTCGGTGCGCTTCAGGATCTGGCGGGTGAAACCGTGCTGGTAACCGCCGGGCCGACGCGGGAGAAGATTGATCCGGTTCGATATTTGACCAACCGGTCGAGCGGGCGCATGGGATATGCCATTGCGGAAGCAGCGCTGCGCCGCGGAGCGCGCGTGCTGCTGGTGAGCGGGCCGGTTGCGATTGCGTCTCCCGGCGCGGCGGAACTGACGCAAGTGGAGACAGCGGAAGAGATGCTGGCGGCGGTTTTGAAACTCCTCCCCGAATCCACGGTTGTGATCAAGACGGCGGCGGTGGCCGATTTCCGGCCGAAATCGGCAGCGGAGCAGAAGATCAAGCGCAAGGGCGCGATGACGCTCGACCTCGAACCGACCGCCGACATTCTCGCTGAGGTCACTCGGCGGAAGACCACGCAGGTCGTCGTGGGATTTGCCGCCGAGACGGAGAACGTGCTGGAAAATGCGCGCCAGAAGCTGGCGTCGAAATCGCTGGACGCGATCGTCGTCAATGACGTTTCGCGCCATGGCATTGGGTTTGATTCCGACCGCAACGCGGTCACCATCATCTCTCAGAACGAAGTGGTCGAGGTTGCCGAGACCTCGAAGAGGGAAGTCGCGCACCACGTGCTCGACCAGGTGGTGAAGCTGCGCAAACGGAGCGGCGTCGTCTCCCGCTAGCAAAACCTAATTCACCACGGAGTCACAGGAGCACGGAGAAAAGCAAAGGCTTTTCTCTCTTATTTCTCTGTGACTCCGTGTCTCCGTGGTGAAAAGTTGTTATTCTTATCCGCAATGCCCCGCACCCTCGATCCTGAGCTTCGCCGCGCTCTGGCCGCGCGGATTCGCTACTACAACGAGATGGGAATTTACGATTTCTACCGTCAACCCCTATCGGACCGAAAGGGTGAAGATGCGGCGCCTGTTGTTGTGGCGGAACAGGAAAGCAAAGTTGCGGAGCGTGCGGGTGATCCAGGAGACGAGATGAGTCCACGGAAGTCCGCGGCGGTCGCGATGCCAATAGTCGAAGGTGACATCTTCGAGGTGATTGCACTGCAGCCCGAGCAGAGTGTGAGCGATCCGCTAAAAGCGCTGAAGATCATCCGCGAAGATCTCGGCGATTGCACGCGCTGCGTGCTCCATAAGCAGGGACGGAAGCAGATCGTGTTTGGCGTGGGCGATCCCAAGGCGGAGTTGATGTTCGTAGGCGAAGGACCCGGCGCCGATGAAGACGAGAAGGGTGAGCCGTTCGTGGGGCGCGCCGGGCAACTGCTCAACAACATGATCAAAGCGATGGGGATCGAGCGCGAGCAGGTGTACATTGCGAATATCGTGAAGTGCCGTCCACCGGGCAATCGCACACCGGAGCGCGACGAGTGTGCGACCTGCTCGCCGTTTCTGATGCGGCAGATCGCGGTGATTAAGCCGAAGGTGATCGTGGCGCTCGGCGCAGTCGCGGCGAAAACGCTGCTGGCGATGAGTGCTTCAATGATGCAACTGCGCGGACGCTTCTACGATTTCAGGCCGGCGGGAATTCGCAGTAACGACCCCGCCTGGGATGGATGTAAGTTGGCAGTCACCTACCATCCCGCGTTTCTGCTGCGCGATCCGCGGCAGAAGGGCGAGGCTTGGAAGGACCTACAGATGGTGATGAGGGAGTTGGGGATGAAGGCGCCGAGCGGTCGTTAGTCGTTGGTCGTTTGTCGTTGGAGGTCCGCTGTTCGTCTTTCGCTATTCGCTGTTCGCCGACCTATGAATCGTCAGGAAATCAGACCGATCAGCAAAGAAACCGCCGAGCACTACATCTGGGGCAGCCACTGCGATGGCTGGCACCTGGTAAAGAATCCGCGGCTGAGCGTAATTCAGGAGCGCATGCCGGCGGGGACGGCAGAGGTTCGCCACTTCCACCATCGCGCGCAACAGTTTTTCTACGTGCTCACGGGCACGGCCGTCATGGAAGTGGGTGGCCGTCTGGTCGAGTTGAATGCTGGTGAGGGGATTTGGATTCCCGCCGGGACACCGCACCAGATGAAAAATGAATCGGGCGACGAGGTTCATTTCCTGGTTATATCGCAACCGCCGTCACATGGGGATCGGGAGAACACGTAGGGAAGGACGTACTCGTTGGCGGCGCTCGGGTTAGGCACCCTGTTGCCGCTTATACGTCCAGCGGTCGATCAGCCAGCCGGCAGCGTAGTACCACGCGGCTACAAGCACGGGCATTACCGCCATGAAGGTTAAACCCTCGTTGACACCATGATGGCCAAGAGCGCGAACGAGCGGGATTCCAACTAGGAACGTCGGGAAAGCCGACAATAGCGATACCCTCGTCAGCCAGCCAGGGTCCTCAATTGCGAGGGCTCCCAACTGACACAGTCATCCTGCGCCTCGCTGCAAGGGGTGGTGACGGGTCCCTGGTCGACGTGATGAGTATCAAGACGGATAGACGCCCACCAGAAATACTGATCGTGAGTCTTCTCATATTGGCGTCGCACCAGAGATTCGTGCGTCACACCTCCAAAGAGCATCAACCCGATTGCAGGCAAAATCAGTTGCCAGCGTCGTCGCATACTTCATTAGACACCGCGGGGGTGTCGCGGCGGATAGGAATTGTGGTGAGAATTCCCTGACGCGACGTGGTGATGAAAAAAGTGTAGGGGTCCTTCGACTCCGCAGAACGATTCGCTTCGCGAGTCGTTCTGCTACGCTCAGGATGACAAATTGTAGAATCTTTTCACCACATGCCCCTCTTCTGCGACGTCGCTCTTGCCGTGCCGCTTGACATGGTGTTCACCTATGCCATTCCTCCGGGGATGGAGCCGGTGGTGGGCGGGCGGGTGCTGGTGCCCTTCCGGCAGCAGCGGCTCTCGGGCATTGTGGTTGAGCTGCATGACCGTCCGCCGCAGGTCAAGACGAAAAAAGTTATCGAAGCGCTCGATCTCGCGCCGGTTCTCGATGAACAACTCTTGAAATTGGGGAAGTGGATTGCCGATTACTATCTCGCGCCGCTGGGCGAAGTTTTTCGCACCATGCTGCCGCTCTCCGCCGAGTTTAAACGCTCGGTCGCGTACCGCATCACCGATGAGGGGCGGATGGCGCTGCATCTGGCGGGGATGACGGGGTCTCCGGCGCGATCAAAGCGATCGCCAGAACAGCAATTGGTCGAATTTCGCGTGCTCGATTATCTGGCGGAACGCGAGAGCGTGCGCGAAGAGAGATTGCGCGGGGCGGCGCGGGTGGCAAGGGCGCTGTTGTCGGGGATGGCGAGAAAAAAGTGGATTGCGCGGGAGGATGTGTCTGGGGCGCGGGATGCGGCGCGGATAGTGAAGGTTGCGGTGCTGCTTGCGGCGGAAGAGGATAGCGAACTGCGCTCGCCTTGGACGGACGAGGGCGCCTGTCCCCACACTGGTTCTGCTAAAAAGCTTAATGAGAATCAGCGCACTTTGATTGAGACGCTCGCCGCTTCTGGTGGGCGCTTGCCGGTCGAGGCGCTGCGCGGAGTGGATGTGCCTCGCACTACCCTCTCCACGCTGGTGCGGCGCGGGCTGGTTAGGCTTGTTGACGAGGCTGAGAAGTTCACTGCTTCAAAGCTCAAGCCTCGGCAGTCTCCGTTTGAGTTCGAGTTCAGCGCAGCGCAGAAAGAAGCGCTCGCGAAGATTGGCGAGGCTGTGGCGTCGCGCAAATTTGGCGGCCTGCTGGTACACGGCATCACGGGATCGGGAAAGACGGCGGTGTATCTGGCCTGTATGCGGCAGGTGTTGGAGCAAGGGCGGTCGTCGATCCTACTGGTTCCTGAGATTGGGCTGACTCCGGCGGTGGCGGCGGACTTGCACCAGGTGTTCGGCGATGAAGTTGCGATCCTACATTCGGGGCTGTCCGATGCGGAGCGGGCGGAACAGTGGCATCGCATACGGCGCGGCGAGGCGCGAGTGGTGGCGGGGACGCGCTCGGCGGTGTTCGCACCAGTCGGCGATCTGGCGCTCGTCATTGTCGACGAGGAGCAGGATTCGTCTTACAAGCAGGAAGAGACGCCGCGCTATCACGCGCGCGATGTCGCGGTGATGCGGGCAAAAATGGCGGGTGCTGTTGTCGTGCTCGGATCGGCTACGCCATCGCTCGAGTCGTACTACAACGCTAAGAAAAACAAATATGCGCTGGTGGAGTTGCCGGATCGGGTCGAGATGCGTCCGCTGCCCGAAGTCGAAATTGTCGACATGCGGCAGGAGTTTCAGGAGACGGGGCAGGAGCAGGTGATCTCGCGCAAATTAGCAGAGGAGATCCGGGAGCGGATGGAAAAAAAAGAACAGGTGATGGTGCTGCTCAACCGGCGTGGATATTCTCCGGTGGTGTTGTGCCGCGCTTGCGGCAAGACGTTGCAGTGCAAGAACTGCGCGGTTTCGATGACGCACCACAAACGCGAGCGCAAGATGGAATGCCATTATTGCGGGCACGTCGAGCACATCCCCGACAAGTGTGCGCATTGCGGCAGCGAGTATGTGTACTTTGTTGGGACGGGATCGGAGAAGCTTGAGGAATTGCTGCACGGCATGTTTCCTCAAGCAAGAATCGGGCGGCTCGATCGCGATACGGTCCGCGGGCGTGAAGATTTCGAGCGCGCGCTGAACGCGCTGAATGAAGGCGCGCTCGACATGCTGGTTGGAACGCAGATGATCGCCAAGGGTCACGACATTCACGGCGTGACACTGGTTGGCGTGGTGGGAGCGGACATGGCGCTGGGGTTGCCGGATTTCCGCGCAGCGGAGAGAACGTTTCAGTTGTTGACGCAAGTGGCAGGGCGAGCGGGACGTGGACAGTCTCCGGGGAAAGTTGTGTTGCAGACGTATTTTCAGGGGCACTACGCGGTGCAGTTTGCGGCGCGGCATGACTTTGCCGGGTTCTACGATAAAGAGCTGCAATTTCGCGCCTGGATGCACTATCCGCCGTACAGCGCGATTGCGAATGTGCTCATCCGCAGCGAAAAGTTGGATGAGGCGCTGACCTGGTCGGGCGAACTCGGACGCTGGTTTGAGAAGACGCGGCACGAAGGCATTCGCGTGCTGGGACCGGCGGCGGCTCCGATCACGCGGCTGAAGCGCGATTACCGCTATCACTTTATTCTGAAGTCTCCCAGCCGCGAGAAAATGAACGCGCTTTTGCGGGCGATGCTGGCGGAGGCGGCGGCGCGAAAAATTCCGCGGACGCAGGTGATTGTGGACGTGGATGCGGTGTGGCTGATGTAGGGCGTCGTTGGTCGTTCGTCGTTCGCGGATCGCTCCAGGAGCAGAGGCCGTGCGGCCCGCCAAAAGAGCCGGCGGCGGTTACTTGCGATGCAACAAATGGCGAACACCGTCGCGGAGGTCGTGCAGCGTGTCGCGGCTTCCGTCGCGGATTTCGGGCCAGACGTCTCGACCGGAACTGTGCGTGAAGGGCGCAGGAGTGAAGCTTAAAATCAGAATCAGCAGTCCGCACAACGCAAGTAAACGACGGCCACCTGAAACTTCTGGGTAGCGAGGAACCCGTGGATGGCGAATCGTCAACGCCAGGAGCACAGCCCAAATAAACCATCCTGTCCACATATATTTTCCGAGTGGCACGAGCGCGATTACTGTGAGCAGAGATACGGAGCGATGCATCCTTGGCGAGATGGAGAATATGATGTGGCCGCCGTCGAGTTGCCCGCCGGGTAACAGATTGAGCGCGGTGGCGAACATTCCGACCCACGCGGCCGCGGCGATGGGATGGAGCGAAAGCGTGGAGAGCGGCGCCTTGATACGCAACAAATGTCGAGCAAACTCGAAAGCGAGGGGATATCCCAGTTGGATCTCCGATGCCGTCGAACTGGCAATGCGATGCGAGAGTGAGAGGCCATAGAGCAAAGCAGCGCTGGCCGGGATAAATCCGGCGATCGGCCCGGCGATTCCGATGTCGAAAAGCGCGGCGCGTGACGGGATCGAGCTCTTGATCCGGATGAAGGCTCCGAGCGTGCCGATGAGGCTGGGGAACGGCACGAAGAACGGGGGCGTCGCGTAAACGCGGTAATGGCGGGCGTAGAGATAGTGTCCCATCTCATGCGCGAAGAGGATGAACATCAGCGTGAGCGAGAAGGGAAGACCCATCAGCAGGCGAGCCGGATTCTCCGCGATCCAGAGGATGGGGAACAGGGAGAGGGAGTCGTCGTTTAGCGTGAACACAGACTGGTGATGCTGGAAGTAGAACTGCATCCGTGCGCCGACGACCATGGTGCTGAAGAGCGTCAGCAAAAAAAAGAGCCCATACAGCCACCAGCGCGGGCGCGGCGGGGGGATGACCCAGACGCCGGGCTGGACCTGAGATTCCCGTTCGACGGCAGTTGGGAAAGGCGATCTGGGTTCGGACATAAGACCTGAGGTCAGAGGTTAGAGGGCAGACTGCAGGGGTGAAGAGCTTCATTGCAGTGGTTACCGCTGCAATCTGGCCCTCTACACTCTGCAATCGCGGGAGCAGCTAATCAATCGACTGCAGTTCCTTGCCGGGCTTGAAGCGGACGGCTTTGCCGGGCGGGATGGAAACTTCGGCGCCGGTGCGCGGGTTGCGTCCGATGCCGGTTTTGCGCGGACGCACGTTGAACACGCCGAAACCGCGCAGCTCAATGCGGTCGCCGTTGGAGAGCGCCTTCTTCATGCTCTCGAAGACGGTTTCGACAGCCAGCTCCGCCTTGGTCTTGGTGATCCCGGTGCGGTTGACCACTTCGTTGATGATATCGAGCTTGATCACGGCTATCCCCTGTCTCCCCGAGGATTAGTATTCCTCAAGTTATTGATGCTAAGGGAGATAGAGCGGATTGTCAACCGGGGCTGTTGTCTCGTAAGATGACTCCACCAGCCTGAGCAATTTGAAATTGGTAATTTGTAATTTGGGATTGAAAGCCGTGCCCATCCGGCTTTCGATTTCGACGCAAAATTGCCAATCACAAATTATCAATTACATATTCAGAAGGGGATTCATGAGTATTAAGTCTGACCGCTGGATCCGGCGCATGGCGCAGGAGCACGACATGATTAATCCGTACTCGGAAAAGCAGGTGAGCGCGGGAGTGATTTCCTACGGCGTGTCGAGTTACGGATACGACTTGCGCGTGGCCGACGAGTTCAAGATTTTTACCAACGTCAACAGCACGATCGTCGACCCCAAGCATTTCGATGAGCGGTCGTTTGTG
>Ga0182012_10008148_pt1 | contig 10384 bp, 9 predicted proteins | sample 612S2SmetaG_FD_120486 | JGI IMG/M metagenome (GOLD analysis project Ga0182012, IMG submission 120486) | Permafrost microbial communities from Stordalen Mire, Sweden - 612S2S metaG | ecosystem: Environmental > Terrestrial > Soil > Wetlands > Permafrost | place: Sweden: Stordalen | collected...
AGCCGGCGGCCATGTAGTCGAAGATCTTCAGCGGCGAGGCATAGGGCACGACGCGGGGCTGCAAGGCGATATCGAACTGCGCCACCAGCGCCGGGATCGCTTCGTGCGGCTGCAGCCCGGTGAAGCTGATCCGCCCGGCGATGCCGAGTGCCACCGCCTGCGCCTCCAGCTCCGGGCGGGCCGGACCTTCGCCCACCACCACCAGGCGCAGCGCGGCCGCATCGGCGTGCTCGGCCATCGCGGCGATGACGGTGTCCAGTCCGTGCCAGGTGCGCACGAAGCCGACAAAGCCGAGCACGATCGCGCCCGTCGCATCGGGTTGCCGGCGGAGCCCGACGAACGATTCGGGTTTGCTGCCGTTCGGCACCACCTCGATCCGCTCCGCGGGAACGCCAGCCGCCTCGACGATGCCCTTCAACACGCCGGTGACCGCCAGCACGCGGTCGGCCGAGCGCCAGACGGTCGCTTCCAACGCCCGGGCGAGGCGTTGCAGGCGCAGCCCACCGAACCGGCTGCGCTCCTCGGCGATCGGTGCGTTCACTTCCACAAACAGCGTCACCCGCGCCCGACGCGAAACCAGCGTGCCGGCGAGATGAAACAGGTTGTAGCGTTCGTAGATCAGATCGGGCGCGAATCGACGTAGCGCCGCGCGCAGCCGCCAATAGGCCGGAACATTGTAGAGGATTTCCGCCAGTTCGCCGAGCGCCTTCGGCAGCCGGGCGCGGATCAGCGACACCAGGCGGCTTTCGCCGCCGAAGCTCGCCTGCTCGTAGAAGGCGGGACCGACCACCAGCACCTCATGGCCCGCCTGGCGGAACGCTGCGACCAGTTCCTCGACGTGGACGCTCTGACCGTCGCGCGACTGGATGCGGTGACTATAGAGGATGCGCATGGGGCTCAGGCTGTCAAAGCCGCCGGGCGGTCCGGCTGGGCATGGCCGATTGGGGCCAGGCACGCGCCTGTCTGGCCGATTCCGAGCGACGAACGAGTTGTCATGAAATGGGCCGTCCCCGCAGCATCGCACGATTCGACGGTGGCCTAACAAAGCGGCTCCGGACAGGCAATGGCAATCGTTGCGCCCGGGCCGGGCGGTTCACGGCAGTACCTGTCGTCATACCGTCAGCAGCCAGCGGCAGCGTTACCATCTCCCTGGGCGGCGGGAGAACAGCCAACTCACCTGACGTCGGGGGGGCGACGGCCGATGCCGGTGCTGCCCGTCCGGCGGGAGCCCTCGGCGGGAACGACATAACCGGCGGCCCGGAAACGGCATTCGCACAGTTCGTGGCAAACCAACCAGGAGCACGGCTCAGCCCGTCTTCACGCCGAGTCGGCCTGCCAGATCCTGGATGAACTGCCAGGCGACGCGGCCGGAGCGGGAGCCGCGCGTCACCGACCACTCGTTCGCCTCGGCGTGCAGCGCCGCCGCCTCGATTGGCAGGCGCAGGGCGGCAGCGTAGCCCTCCACCATGGCAAAGTACGTTTCCTGGTCGCAATTGTGGAAGCCGATCCACAGGCCGAAGCGATCCGACAGGGATACTTTCTCCTCGGTCGCCTCGCTCGGATTGATGGCGGTAGAGCGCTCGTTCTCGATCATGTCGCGGGGCATCAGGTGGCGGCGGTTGGACGTGGCGTAGAACAGGACGTTCTCCGGCCGCCCCTCGATGCCGCCCTCCAGGATCGACTTCAGCGCCTTGTAGTCGGTGTCCTCGCGCTCGAACGACAGATCGTCGCACAGGATCAGGCAGCGGCGCGGCTGGCCGCGCAGCAGCGTGAGCAGCTCGGGCAGGGTGCGGATGTCCTCGCGATGGATTTCGATCAGGGCGATGGACGAGAGAGCGTATCCCGGCGTGTCGTTCGCGGTGTCCCCGGCCACCGCCGCGGTACCGACCCCGGGAGTGGTCCGCAGGGCGCCTCGAGCGCCGTCGCCGGCGATCGCGCGGTTCGCCTCGGCATGGGTCGCCTTCACCAGCGAGGATTTGCCCATGCCTCGCGCGCCCCACAGCATGGCGTTGTTGGCCGGCAGGCCGCGGGCAAAGCGCAGCGTGTTGTCGAGCAGCAGGCGCTTCTGCCGCTCGACCCCCTGCAGCAACCCGATTTCCACCCGCGAGACCTTCGCCACCGGCGCCAGTCGAGGCGGGGCGGGGTGCCAGACGAAGGCCTCGGCGGACTCCAGGGCGGGCGGCGAGGGCGGCGGCGGGGCCAGCCGATCCAGCGCATCGGCGATGCGGGTCGCTAGCTCGATCAGGCGCTGGTCCATGGCAATTCCGGTGAGGCTTGACGGCGGGGGTGCGGAAACTATGGTCCGGCCCGGTTCACCGCAAGGACAGCCCCCATGCTGATCTCCCCTGCCTACGCGCAGGACGCCACCGCCTCATTGGCCAGCGCCGTGCAATTCCTGCCGCTGGTTCTGATCTTCGCGGTGTTCTACTTCCTGCTGATCCGGCCGCAGCAGCAGAAACAGAAGGAAATGCGCCAGATGGTCGCGGGGCTGAAGCGCGGCGATCGCGTGGTGACCGGCGGCGGCATCATCGGCACGGTGGCCCGGGTGCCGATGACGCAGGACAAGGATGGCAACCAAGTGCCATCCGCCGAGCTCGAAGTCGAGATCGCGCCGAACATCAAGGTGACCGTGCTCCGTGAGACGATCAACAGCGTGGTGACGCCGAAGGCCGCCAACGATCCGAAGCCGACAAAAGACACCACCAAGGCGATCAAGGAGAGTGAGCCGAAGCCGGCCAAGCCATCCGATCCCAAGGCGGCCAAGCTGCCCGAACTCAAAGCCAAGCCGCCAGAGGCGAAGTCGAGCAAGGAAAGCGCGTCCTAAACACCGCGGCCTCGCAAGAGCGGCGGCGGTAGCACCGTCGAGCCCGGAGGCCGGCTGGCCGCCGCAGCTGGTGAAGGTCGCCGGCTCGGACACGCAGCGGCCGTACGTCGGTTGAACAGGGCTGGGCAAGCGGGGGTCAGAACGCTTGCAGCGCGGAAAAACGAGGGGCGGCTTGTACCCCGGACATCGTCCGGGACCGGCGGCTGGCAGCCCAGGCTGCCAGCCGCCCCGGAAGGCTCAGGCGGCCTTCAATTGCGCCTCGGCGAACTCGTAGTTGGCGATCTTGTCCACCCAGTTCTGCAGGTAGTCCGGGCGGCGGTTGCGGAAGTCCAGATAGTAGCTGTGCTCCCAGACATCGACACCGAGCAGCACCTTGCCCTCGCCGGTAGCAAGCGGGTTGGAGCCGTTCGGCGTCTTGGCGATCTTCAACCGTCCGTCGCTGCCCAACACCAGCCAGGCCCAGCCGGAGCCGAATTGGCCGACGCCCGCCGCCTTGAACGCGTCCTTGAACTGCTGCACGCCGCCGAAATCCTCGGCGAACCTGCGTTCCAGCGCGCCTGGAACGCCGCCGCCGCTGGGGCTCATGTTCTGCCAGAACAGAATGTGGTTCCAATGCTGCCCGGCATTGTTGAACACCGGCGCCTTGTCGGGCTGGTTGTGTGTCAGTTTGATGATTTCTTCCAGCGACTTGCCTTGCAGCTCCGGGTCCTTCTCCACGAACCCGTTCAGCGCCGTGACATAGGCCTGGTGATGCTTGCCGTGATGCAGTTCCAGGGTCTCCTCGCTCATCCCCTTCGCTGCCAGGGCGGACGTGGAATAGGGCAGGGCCGGCAGTTCAAACGCCATCGGGACTCCTCCAGGGTTCATGGTGAGTGGCTGGTTGCAATGAGGTATGGACCACTCGGCCGGTGTTCAAGCTTGCGCGGGCGCCGCACACGGCCCAGGTCGGGCACGATGCCCGACGAATCCGCCCCCGGCGTGATCGGCGCCCTGGTGCGGCGCCACGATCCGGACCGCTTCCTGACCGCGCTGTTCGCGCCCCAAGCGCGGCGCGACGCGCTGTTCGTTCTGTATGCGTTCAACCACGAACTGGCGCGGGCGCGCGAGGCCGCCTCGGAGCCGATGCTGGCGCTGATTCGGCTCCAATGGTGGCGCGAGGTGGTGGAAGGAGCGCGGCGGCGGCATCCGGTGGCGGGGCCGCTCGGTGCCCTGCTGGAGGCGGGCGCGCTGGACCGGGCCGACCTGCTGGCCGTCATCGCGGCCCGCGAGGTGGAGGCGGACCCCGCTATCATCATCACGGTGGCGGCCTGGCGGGACTATCTGCTGCGCAGCGCCGGCGGCCTCGCCGTGGCGGCTGCCCGGCTGCTCGGCGCGCCCGAGCCGGAGGCGCTGCGGCCGTTCGGCGCCGCCTACGGCACGGCCGGCGTGCTGCGCAGTGTCCCGGCGCTCGCCAGGCAGGGGCGGTGCTTGCTGCCTGCGGACGCGCTCGCGGCGCACGGGCTGGTGCCAGAGGGCGTGGCATTGCAGGGCGTGGTATCGGCTATGCTGGCCGTGGGGAGCGTCGCACCGGGGAGCGTCGCACCGGGGGCCAACCCACTTGGGGGCAGGGCGTCATCGGGGCAGCGCCCCGCCGGCGAGCACTGCATGGACGAGCGCCCGGTGCCGGAGCGCACGGCGCCGGAAGAAGCGATCCCGAAGGGCGTGATGTCGCAGGGGGCGCCAAACGGAACCGGGGTGACCCCAGGCGATCCGCGGTTGCGTGCCGTCCTGCAGGATCTGGCGGCGGAAGGACGCCGCTTTCTCGACGAGGCGCGAGCGGTCCGCGTGCCGCGACAGGCGATCGCGGCCGCGCTGCCGGCGGTGCTGGCGCGGCGCGACCTTGCCCGCGCCCCGGTCTGGCCGCCGGCGCGCGGACTTGGCGATCGGCTGGCGGTCACCTGGGCGGGGCTGCGCGGCCGGATTTGAACCCGCGCAGCCCCGACAGTTTGGTCGATCAGAGTGTCTTCAGGTATTCCAACAGCGCCCGCTTTTCGTCGGGTGAAAGCTGCGTGCCGTATTCGTGGCCGCACCGGCTGTTGCCGGAGTTCCGGTCCGAGCAGTCGGTCGTCTGCAAGGTGTAGTTGAACCTGGTCTGCTCGGCCGCCAGTCCCACGTTGACAATGTCGTAGGCCGGCCCGACTTTGAACGAACTGACCCTCTGGGCGGCAGGCTTGAGCAGTTCGGCCAGCGTCGGCACCGAGCCGTTGTGCAGATACGGCGCGGTCGCCCAGATCCCCTCCAGCACGCGGGATTCATAGGCAAAGCCGGGCGTCGGGGCCATTTTGAACATGCCCTTCATGTCCATCATCTGCGGGCTGTTCAGCACGGCCAGCGCATCCCCGGCGTTCGGGGCCACCAGGACGATATGTTGCAGGATGGACCCCTGGACGGACGTTGCCAGGACGTTGAACGCCGCGTCGACCGGCTTCAGTGGCTGGGTGATGAGCGGAATCTTTGCGCCTTCCAGTTCGCCGGTCTGAACGGTGAACCCGAGAACCTCGTACTCGCGACTGTCCGTGCCGACGTCCAGAATCGGCGTCGCCCAGGTTTGCTGGTTGAGAAAACGGACGGTTCCCGGCCGGATGCCATGGCACGCGGTGCAGCCGCCCTGTTCGGTGCTGCGCGCGTAGATCGCCTTGCCTTGCTCGGCCAGAGCGGCGTCGATCGCAAACGGCCATTTCGGCGGCCCGAGCCGCTTGACCAGGCCCTCCAGGTCGGCCAGGCCGTCGAAGTTCGCCGAGTTGTTGTCAAGGTAGTTGACCTTGAGCAGCCGGAACGGATCCTTCCGCGGATGGAAATCGGCGAACACGCCGAACACTTCGCCCAGGTTGCGCGACAGGCCGAGCAGGTCGTTGCCATTGTCGGCGAAACCGGGCCACTGCGTCTTGTCCTGCACCGGCGCGTTCCACAGGAACGGATAGCGGACCGGCGCCGCCGCCGGCTTGATGTTGTCGGCAATGAGGTAGCTGGGCGGCGGCCCGATATCGAGGCCGGTCAGCCGGTTGAAGATCATCGCCACGGCGTCCAGCCGGGCAGGTCCCCAGGGCGTCTTCGGCAGCGCCTTCTGGATCAGCGTGTGGTAGCGCAGGTACCAAAGGTTCAGCTCGTCGCGCAGCGTGGACGGGTCCACCAGGCCCGACGCCGGCCCGAGCACCGCTTTTGCGAACGCGTCGAAGGCCGCGTCGCTGCTCAGGACGTTGCCCACGGCGACGTCGAGATCGGCCAGAAAGCTCTGGAAATCGACGATCGCCGGGCCGCCGTCGATGCGGAACGTATCGCTTCCGACGGTGATCTGCCGCGTGTGGCACGCGGCGCAGGTGATGCCGATGATTTCGCCTCCGGGCGGACCCGCGGCCACGAAGCCGACCGGCAGTCCCGGTGTGGGACTGCCATCGTTCGGCAGGTAGCCGTAGCGGCTGAGGCTTCCGTCCAGGAAGGGCTGGCCGTTCGGCAGCCTGAGTGCCTGCATCCAGCGCAGCGGCATGATGCGGGAACCCTGGTCGCGGGTGTAGTAGTCGTTGCGCGCCGCATCGGTCCAGTCGGCGCCCTGGTCGAGCACCCTGGGTTGTGACTGCGCCGTTTCCACGGTCCAGGGCGCAAGCAACGACGTCGCGAGAACAGCCCAAAACATCCCGCCGACAAGGCGGGAAATCAAGGCTTTCATGATGCTCCTCCGTCCGGGATCTGCTGGATCAGATGTGTTGCTGGTCTTGGAGAATAATCTATCGACGGACACCAACGAAGTCCCGTCTATTTTGCGCGACCGTGCAACCGCCAGCCGCACCGATCCGCAGGCGAACCGGCCGGCTGTCCGCGCCTTCCCGCCGCTCGCCAGAAGCGTCCCGGGTTGCATCGAAGGTCGCGCCTGTTATCAGCTTGATGGTCACGCCCCGCCGTGGCCGAGTGCGATCCAGCGCATCAGCCGCAGCTTCCCGGCCCGGATCAGGCGCAGCCGCAACAGCCAGAGCTCCGCCTCGGCGACCAGTGGCGCGGCCCGGCGGGCGTCCGGCGGATCGTCCCGCAACGCCGCCACCGCGCAACGCCAGCCATGCAGCGCCTGGGCGGCATGGCGGGCCGAAATATCCTCGGTCACGCGCACGTCGAAACCAAGCCGGCCGAGCATCCGCGTCACGGCCATTTCGGTCGGCGGGGGATGGCAGCGGGCTTCCAGCCGCAGCCACGCGCCCACGATCGGATCGTCCAGGTCCAGCGGCTCCTCCGTCACGGTCTCGACCAGCAGAAGCTGCCCGAACGGTTTCAGCGCGCCGGCGATGGCGGCCAGGGCCGCTTCGGGATGCGCGACGCGAAGCGGCTCCAGCGCCAGCCCATGGTGATACTGCCGGGCGCGGAAATCCGGCGCCGCCGGGTCCCACCTGGCGACGCTCGCCCGGCGGCCCAGTCCGCTGCGGGCGCAGCGCGCGGCGGCCAGGGACACCAGCGCGGGATCGGAGTCGAACCCGGTGACCCAACTGCCCAGGTGGGAGGCGATGCTGCGCGGCGGGCCGCCGGAGCCGGCGCCGACCACCAGCACGGACGCCGCCGCGGACAGCCCGAGCGGCTTGGCAAGCCGCAGCGTCTCGTCCTCGCCGCCGGGAAACAGGAAGTCCTCGCCCCACAGCGACTCGGCCACCGCCAGACGCCCGGCCGGCCAGTCCGTGGGCTCTGCCGGCGGGGCCGCGGGGCTTGCCGATGGCCGCACCGGCGCCGCCGCCATCGGCAGCATGTCCGGCGCGGCACGTCCGAACATTGTACGCACGGTCTGCAGCACCACCGGCACCTCCGCAGCGCGCACGATGAGGCTGCAGAGGTTGCGGAAGGTTTAACCGGCGCGGGACGTTGCAAAGGCGAGCGGCGGGTTACGCCGACCCGCCTGCCAGCGCCTCGGCGCAGACCGCGGCAAGCTGCGCGCCCACCGCCCGATAGTCGGACGCACGCGGCGAAGCCGGCCGCCAGGCGAGACCCAGCGTGCGCCAGCCGCCCGACCCCGCCAGCGGCCGCAGCACGATGTCAGCCCCGGCCGCCACCCCGCCCGACACGGCCAGCCGAGGCAGCAGCGTCACACCCAGCCCGCCGGCCACCATCTGCACCAGTGTATGCAACGATGTCGCGGCGAACGCTTCGTGGTCGGCCCGTTCGCCCGCCAGCAGGCCACAGACCGCCAGGGCGTGCTCGCGCAGGCAATGCCCGTCCTCCAGCAGCAGCAGCCGTTCACCGCCGAGCGCCGCCATCGGCACGCGCGCCTCCATGGCCAGACGATGCCCCGGCGGCAGCGCCACCAGGAACTCGTCGCGCGCCACCGCCAGAGTGTCGGCGCCGTCGGTGTCGCAGGGCAGCGCCAGCAGCAACAGGTCGAGCCGGCCGGCCCCCAGCCCGTCCACCAGCCGCCCCGTGGTGTCCTCCCGCAGGTACAGCCGCAGTTTCGGGAATGCCTCGCGCAGCGCCGGCATCAGCCGCGGCAGCAGGAACGGGCTGATGGTCGGGATCACGCCCAGCCGCAGCGGCCCCGCCATCGGCGCCCGCGCCGCCGCCGCCGCCTCGCTCACCGCTTCCAGCGCCGTCAGCGCCGCCCGTGCCCGCTCCGCCAGCTCCAGGCCCAGCGGCGTGATCACCACTCGCTTGCCCGCCGTCCGGTCCAGGATCGCGGTGTCCAATTGCCGCTCCAGCGCCAGAATCCCCGATGACAGCGTGGACTGCGTCACCGAGCAGGCAAGCGCTGCGCGGCCGGCATGACGCAGTTCGGCCAGCGTGACCAGGTAGCGAAGCTGCTGCGGCGAGGGCAGGGGCGTCATCGAACCTGTCGATCAATCACGTTGAAATTATCAATTGGCATGAAATTGTTGCGGCGGCCATACTTCGTGCTGCAACCGCGAACACAACCCAAGGATCACACGCCCATGCTGACCGTTGGCGACAAATTCCCCAGCTTCTCGCTCAAGGCCGTCAAGGGCGGCGCCGAGGGGCTCAAGCTCGGCACCGCATTCACCGAGATCACCGACAAGTCCGATCCGGGCAAGTGGAAGCTGGTGTTCTTCTGGCCGAAGGACTTCACCTTCGTCTGCCCGACCGAGATCGTGGCGTTCGGCAAGCTGGCGCGCGACTTCGCCGATCGTGACACCGTGGTCTACGGCGTGTCGATCGACAGCGAGTTCGTTCACCTGAATTGGCGCATCCACCACGCCGACCTGAAGGACCTGCCGATCCCGATGCTGGCCGACATCAAGCGGGAGCTTTCGGCCGAGACCGGCGTGCTCGACAAGACGGAAGGCGTTGCGCTGCGGGCCACGTTCCTGGTCGATCCGGACGGCGTCGTCCGCTTCGCCTCGGTCAACGACCTGTCCGTCGGGCGCAACCCCGCCGAGGTGCTGCGCGTGCTGGACGCGCTGCAGACCGACGAGCTGTGCCCGTGCAACTGGAACAAGGGCGAACAGGTTCTGCGCCCCGCGGCCTGAACCCGCCCAACGCAGGGGCCGGGCGTGCTGGCGTCCCTCCAGGCCGGCGTGCTTGGCCCCTGCATCAAGGAGCGAAACCGTGTCTCTGGAAGCCCTGAAGAACCGCCTGCCGGATTACGCCAAGGACATCCGGCTGAACCTCGGCTCGCTCGCCACCGAGCCAAGCCTGACCCAGGAACAGCGGGCCGGCACCTTCGTTGCCGCGGCGCTGGCCAGCCGCAACCAGGAGACCACCACGGCGATCCTGGCCGAGTTCGGCCCCCAGCTTTCGCCGGAGGCGCTGACCGCCGCCAAGGCCGCTGCGTCCATCATGGCGATGAACAATATCTACTATCGGTTCACTCATCTGGTTGGCGGCGATTATCTCACGCTACCGGCGAAGCTGCGCATGAACGTCATGGCGAAGCCCGGCGTGGACAAGGCGACCTTCGAGCTCTGGTCGCTGGCCGTCTCCGCCATCAACGGCTGCGGCATGTGCATGGAAAGCCACGAGCGGGCGGTGCGCGGCCATGGCGCGACCGTCGAGCAGGTTCAGGCCACGGTTCGGATCGCGGCGGTGGTCCACGCCACGGCGGCGACGCTCGATGGCGAGAGTGCCGCCGCGGCAGCGCCGCTCAGCGCGGCGGCGTAGACAGCGGCCAACGGGGGCGGCCAACGGGGCGGCTCCAGACAGCGCCGCACGACAGCCGCCTCGGCCGCAGCCCCGTCCTCCTGGGAGTGACCTTGCCAGAACTGGCCTTGCCGGACGGCCCCTGGCGCCTAAGGGATTCACACATTTGACTGTGTGATGGCGATGAGGAACCCCGCCGCCATGGTAGCGAATTGGGCCCATCCGGCGCGCATGGTTTTGGGTCCTGGCGGTTTGTAATGGGTGTTTTGCTGACGCACGGTCTTGCCTTCAAGGGTTGGGCGGCGGGCGCCGCGAACAGGCGGGTTCGGTCATGCAGCACGCGGTCCTGCGCCGCGCGCACATTTAGATCGGCCCCTACCGGCCGGCGCGCGAAGCTGGCGTAGATATCGCCCTCCCGATCGGCCACGACCACCACCGAGGCGGCCCCGGCCAGACCTGCCG
>Ga0182012_10008154_pt1 | contig 10382 bp, 12 predicted proteins | sample 612S2SmetaG_FD_120486 | JGI IMG/M metagenome (GOLD analysis project Ga0182012, IMG submission 120486) | Permafrost microbial communities from Stordalen Mire, Sweden - 612S2S metaG | ecosystem: Environmental > Terrestrial > Soil > Wetlands > Permafrost | place: Sweden: Stordalen | collected...
GGCCGGCATCGAAGTGAGCGCGACGCGGGCAATGGTCGTGGATCAGGCGGTCATAGGCGAACTTCGGACGCTTCAACTCGTCGCAGCCCGGCAGCTTGCCCATGACGGCAAACTCGAGGACAACGCCAAGCAGCGTGTATGGATTTGGAGGGCAGCCCGGCAGGTTGATGATCGGCTTGTCGGTAATGATCGAATCAACGCCAGTAGCGCCAGTCGGATTTGGATCCGCCGAGGGAACGCCGCCCCAAGAGGCGCAAGAACCCATGGCGATAATCGCCGCAGCCTTTGAGCCAACTTCTTTCAGGACTTCCAGAGCCGGCTTACCGCCGAGCATCATGTAGTGGCCCTGTTCTTTGGTCGGGATTGAGCCTTCAACAACGAGTACGAATTTTCCTGCATTCTCGGAGACGGCCGAATTCAGGGCGTCTTCAGCCTGCTGGCCGCACGCAACCATTAAGGTTTCGTGATAGTCGAGGGAAATTAGGTTAATGATGAGGTCTGCCACGTCGGGTTTAGTAGTGCGAAGAAGTGTTTCGGAGCACCCGGTGCAGTCTTGGAAGTGAAGCCATACGACCGAGGGTTTCTTGGCCTTGGCGATACTCTTTGCCATCTGCGCCGGGGTGGTCTTCTCAGTGAGAGCCAGACCCATAGGAGCGGTTGCAACGAGTGTCGAACAAAGTTGAATGAAATCTCGACGTGAGTAGCCCGCGTTTTTCAAACTCTGGGCTATTGTTTCCTTTTCGATAGCGTCTTTTGCCATGTCATATCCTGTGCGGTGACATTTGCCTGCTCAGTGCTTACGGCCGAACGTAATGAAACCGGTAGAGTCTGGTCCATTTCGTCGGGAAGGCCCGGTTGGATACACAACACCCGATAACTGTGGCGTGCATACAGCGCTCTGTTTATCTGTCATTACGCCTCACCGGGCAGTGATTTCTATCACTAGATATTGTGATACTCGCCTTAGCCCATGGTGAGCACTGATTTCTGTCACCCCATCCTGTGATGTTCGTCACACCTGGCAACCACCTACATTCCTCGCATCATCCAATGCCGCGCTCGCCGGTCGCATCCCGCAGTGTGTGTGCCGCGGGGCACGTCGGGTGCGCGCCACTCCTAGCTAACTCCTTTACCTGCAACATCGCACGAATTGTCTCGCATCCTGCATGTTACGCAGGACGCGAGACGCGAAAAGCACGACGATGAAACCTCTGGAGTTGGTGGGATTACGTTTTCGGCTAATCCTCGCAGGTCAGGCCTTGGGCGGCGGCGACGGGTTTGACCTTTGGGTAATACACGGTCTTGTAAGTTAAGGCTGTATTCTCCGACCAGGGCAGTCCGTCGGGGCGAGAGATGGACTTCCAATAGTCCGGCAGGCTCGCATCATAAGCGTCGATGGCGGGGCGCAGGTTCCCGGCGTGGTAGCGCTCTTCGTGGCGATAACTTTCAATGGGCAGACGCGGCTTCTGGGTTGCCGGTTCGTTCACGTATCCGATGGAGACGCCTACGATGGGGAACGTGTACTCGGGGAGGCCGAGCAGTTCGACCATCTGATCCGGGTTGCGGCGGATGCCTCCGATGGGAACGATGCCGAGTCCGTAGGAGCGGGCGGCGATCATGATGGTGGCGAGAGCGATACCAACGTCGGTAGTGGCAGAGACGATGGCCTCAAGACTATGCTGCGTCTGCTGTGTCTCTCCAACTTTCTCAAGGCCAATGCGGGTTTTGTAGAGGTCCGCGATAATGGCGAGAAAGACGGGCGCTTCGGCGATCCAAGGCTGGCCGCCTGCGATTTCAGCAATGCGCTTGCGATGGGTTGCGTCTTTCACAACGACGATGGAAACCTGCTGACTGTTCTTCGAGGTTGGCGCAAGGTGCGCGGACTCGATAATGCTGTCGAGGATTTCGTTGGGGATGGGATCGGACTTATAACTACGTTCACTGCGATGAGCCTGAATAAGGCGGACTGTGTCGTTCATGGGTTCTCCCGCACGGACCTTCGGTTCGTGGTTCTGCAACATCAATACATAGGACTGCTGAATTGGATTCAGTGTAGAACAGGTTGGATTCGCGAAGGGCTTTCACTGAAGTTGCGGCGAGCATTTACAATTCCCTTCATGCGCCTCATCGTTCGCTCTTCCGCCATCCATGCTGCCGGTGTCTTCACGTTGGAACGTATTCCGAAAGGGGCGCTTGTCACGGAGTACACGGGCACCCGCATGAAACATGACGACGCCGACAACCTATACAACGAGCGTCCTTATACGTATTTGTTCGGAGTGGGCGATGGGACTTACGTGATCGATGGCTATGGGATGTCCATGTACCTGAATCACTCCTGCGCGCCGAACTGCGAGACGGAAGAGGATGAAGACGAGCACGTTTGGATTCGCGCTATCCGCGATATTGATGCGGGCGAAGAACTTGTGTATGACTACTTCCTTTATGACGGCGAGGGTGCTGCTCCCTGCACGTGCGGAGCGGCAAAGTGCCGGGGCACTATGTATTCACCCAAAGAGTTGAAGAAACGGCAGCGTGCGGCGGCCAGCAAGAAGTCCGCGAGAGCCAAAAAGGCTGCTGCGAAGTAAGCCGCTCGAAGTAGAAAAGCACACCCCGGATGAGGTGTGCCAAATGGATTCGGGATGGACTTCCGCTGGTTACTTTGCGGGAGTCTTTTCCTTTTTGCGGGCAGCCCAGCGGGCGCGCGCTGCTTCAGACATCTTCTTGCGGGCGGCAGCGGAGATCTTGCGCTTACCCTTAACAGCAACGGCAGGCTTTTCCTTCTTGACTGGCTTGGTGGGAGTAATCCCGCTCAACCCACCCAATGCGCTGAGCGCCTGATCGACGCGCTCCAACTCTTGACAAAGCCGGATATGCTCCTGCTTCAACTGACTTACTGCGGCGTTGATTGCTTGATTTGGCATATGCATAGTGTAACAAAAGATACTTCCGGGGAGTTATTCGTCTTGGTTCGGCAGTTATGGGTTGTCCCAAACACAGACTTACCCGGCAAGGTCAGGACGCTTGAGGCGAAGTAACGAGAATGCCGCCAAGGTTTGCGCATCAGCAATCTGGCCGTCGGCTACCATCTGGTGAAACTCACTCCAGGTAAAGCAGCCGCGAATAAGGTCCTGCTCTTCGTGCTCGGGCTGAGGATCGAGCTGAGTAAGTCCGGTGGCAACAATGACGTGCATGGCTTGCGCGAGGAAGCCATACGCGATGTGAATGCGAGCAAGCAAGACGAGTTCGCGCGCAACCAGTCCGGTCTCTTCGCGGAGTTCGCCGCGAGCAAGATCTTCGATGGTGTAATGGGAAGCCTGCTCCCATGTGCCCTGGGGAAACTCCCAGAAGCGGGCTCGGGCTGCGTACTTGAACTGCTGCACCATGTGGACGCGTCCGTTCTCGACGGGAATGACCATGGCGGCTTCGGGCTTTTCAACTACGCCGAAGATTCCTTCCGAGCCATCATTGCGGCGGATGGTGTCTTCGCGAACGGTCATCCAGCGATTTTGGTAGACAACACGAGTGGCGAGGGTTTGCATGATAAGACTCCTGATTGCCAATGGCTTGCTCTGACCACTAGTGGCTTGCTTCCCTATATTTGCCAAAAGAAGGCTTTGCAGCCGGGTAGGCGCGTCGGGTACGGGCGAACTGCTGGCCCTCCGGCTGCGGGCGCGAGGTTATAATGAGATTCTCCCATGAGCTATACAGTCCTGGCGCGAAAATACCGTCCACAAAAGTTCGCCGATGTGATCGGACAAGATCACGTTGTGCGGACATTGAAGAATGCGCTGGAGCAAAAGCGCATCGCCCACGGCTACATATTCAGCGGACATCGCGGCATTGGCAAGACGACGATTGCACGCATCCTGGCGATGGCTTTGAACTGCAAGTCGAGCGACAGCCCGGTTTCAGAGCCTTGCGGGGTGTGCGACTCCTGCCGCGAGATTCGAGATGGCTCGGTTGGCGCGATGGATGTGATCGAGATTGATGCGGCGACCAATCGCGGCATTGAAGAGGTTCGCGGGTTGATTGCCACGGCAACGGCCGAACCGGCACGCGACCGCTATCGCATCTTCATCCTTGACGAAGCGCACCAGGTTACGGACGCGGCGTTTAACGCGCTGCTGAAGACTCTGGAAGAGCCTCCGCCGTGGGTTGTGTTCATGATGGCGACGACGCAGCCGGAAGATATTCCGCAGACGATTCGCTCGCGGTGCCAGCATTTCAGCTTTCATGCGGTGCGCTTTGAAGAGATCGTCAACCACCTGCGGGAGATTGCGAAGACGGAAAACCTGACGGTGGACGAAGACGCGCTGGCCATGCTGGCCGAGGCTGGCGACGGCTCGATGCGTGACGCGCTGAGCATCATGGACCAGGCGATCAGTTGCTCTGGCGATGTGTTGACGGCGGAAGTGGTGCGCGGGTTGGTTGGCAATGTGTCCACCGAGGTGCTGGAGCGCGTGATGAACGCGGTGCACGGCAACAGCAGCGACGAAGTGTTGCGCATTGTGGACAAGCTGATGGTGGAGGGACAGAGCGCCACTCATTTTGCAAAACAGATGGTGCGCTTCCTACGCAACTCGCTGGTGGCAAAGATTTCCGGGACAGAGAGCCCGGTGCTGCAGATCAGCACAGATGAAAAGCGGCGCGTGGGTGGCATTGCGGAAAAGTTTGGCGAAGAGGAATTGACGCGCTTTTTGCAGATCATGCTGCGCACCCATGGCGATGTCAGCTACAAGCAGGAACAGCGCTTCCACCTTGAGCTTGGACTGTTGAAGCTGGTACACGCGCAGAGATTGCTTCCGCTGGAACAGCTGCTGAGCAGCGTGCAGCTGAGCGAGGCAGGTCCGGGATCGGCGCGACATGTGAGTCCGCAGACCGGGGCTCCACAAAGGGCAGCGGCACCGGCACTGAGCGCGGCTCCTACTTCGCGTGCTGCAGCGCCTCCGGCGTTTAGCTCGCGCCCGGCGGGAGTTCCGCCGATGGGCGGAGGAGGGGCGTCGCCATTTGGATCGCCTGCGGTGAAGCCTTCACCGTTGGAGGCCGATAAGGCACGCAGAGGGCGCGAGGATTCTGCATCGGATGTGAAGCCGATGGCGCAGACAGGTGGGGTGAGCCCGTTTGGTGGGACTCCGATGAATACGCCGCCGGCGATTCCGGTGAGCGGCATCCAAGCTGGAGGCATGGCGTTTGCGGCGATGGCTGATAGTGGCGCGCTGGCGGTGGCTCCGCAACTGGAGAGCGCGACAAACGCGACACCGAGCACGACACAGGGCGAGAGCCTGGATGTGGATGCGATTCGCGAGGCGGTGCTGGCGGCCATGGAGACTAGTGGCTCGCAAATGCTGGTACACGCGCTGGAGGAAGGACATTGGACGGGCGAAGGCAACCAGATTTCCGCGCAAGTGGAAATGTCTGAGGCGATGATTGAGATTAGTTATGCGCGGGACCAAGAGCGCGCGGCGAATCAGGCAGCGGCGAAGGTTGCGGGGCGTCCGGTAAAGGTTCGACTGGTTGGCGGAGCCGTGAAAGCTGCGGAGATCAAAGCGAGACCCGCGCGGGTAGGTGGTTCGGATAGTATAAAGACCCGTGCTGCTGAAGAGTCGGTGGTGAAACGGATGATGGAGAAATTTGGAGCAGAGATCCGCATTGTAATGGACCGCACAGAGAAGGGATAAGTATGGACCCGAAACAGATTCAGGAGATGATGGTGCGCGCGCAGGAAATGCAACAGCAGATGCAGAAGAAGATGCGCGATACGCAGGTGGAATCATCTGTTGGCGGCGGCGCGGTTGTGGTGCGCATGAACGGCGAGAAGCAGATGCTCTCGATCAAAATTGAGAAGGACGCAGCTGGCGATGTGGAGATGCTGCAGGACCTGGTAACTGCCGCAGTGAACGAAGCCGCGCGCAAGGTGGATGCGGCGATGCAATCGCAGTTGGGCGGAATGCTCGGTGGTATGGGACTGCCGCCGGGGCTGTTCTAAGAGCGATTCCATGGTGATGTGTCCCCGATCTCCCACCTTAGCCGCGCAAAAAGCGCGCGTCGGAGGTGGGGCACCCGCAGTTGAGGTCTAAGAAAAAGCAGGGATCGAAGTAGTCATGGCAAAGTTTGCCGAGCCGATGGCTCGACTGATCGACGAGTTGAAGAAGCTGCCGGGAGTAGGCAGCAAGAGCGCACAGCGGTATGCGTTCCACATTTTGCGTGGGTCTGACGAGGACGCCGAGCAACTGGCGGAGGCGATTCGCGAGATCAAGGCGGCGTTGCGGCTGTGTTCGATATGCAACAACATTACGGACGTGGACCCTTGTGTGTATTGCTCCAGCGCAACGCGCAACCAGCGCGTGATATGCGTGGTGGAAGAGCCCACGAACATTGCCGCCCTTGAAAAGGGACGCAACTTCAACGGGGCATACCATGTGCTGCATGGCACGCTTTCTCCGATCCATGGCGTGGGGCCGGAGCAGTTGCGGATTACAAATTTGATTCAGCGGGCGGAGAGCGGCTCGGTGGACGAGGTAATTGTAGCTACGAATCCCACGGTGGAGGGAGAAGCTACGGCGGTCTATCTGGCGCGGTTGCTGAAGGCCAGCGGAGTGCGCGTGACTCGGATCGCGACGGGAATTCCGGCGGGCAGCGACATTGAATATGCAGACGAAGTGACTTTGCTGCGGGCGATTGAGGGCCGTCGCGAGATGTGAGCTGGGGGCTTGATCGAGCCTTGAATACCAAAATGAAAAGCCCCGCGAACGCGCGCGGGGCTTTTGTTGTTACAGAGAAGTCAGGCCCGGAGTTTTGCCAGCAGGTCCTGCGGATGGACAGGCTTGGCGAGTATTTCAAACTCGTGGCCGCGGGAGCGCGCATTCTCCAGCAGATCAGCCGTGGCGGCCTGGCCGGAAAAGAGAAGTATTTTGCAGGCGGGCAGAAACTCGCGAATGTGAATGGCGGCTTCGATGCCGTTCATGTCCGGCATGATGACGTCACTGATGATGAGGTCGGGCTTGTGAGTCCTTGCTGCATCGACAGCACCGTTGCCGGTGTAAACGGCGGAAGCGTTGAAGCCGGCCTGGTTGAGGATGATCGTCAATGTGTCTGCGATGACGTGCTCGTCATCTACCACCAGCACGCGAGGTCTTGCTTTCGTTTCCGTCATTGAGCCTCTTAGATGCAGGAACTTTGAGCTAGATGCAGGAACTTGGAGCTGAACTATCCCTTGATGATTATAAAGGCATGGACATTTTTCGACGTGCTTAATTGACATAGCGGGCCAGACAGAGCACCTTTCCGGCAATGTGTTCCAGGATTGACAGACCGCAAATGGGCTGGAGTTGGAGTCCAACAGTGTTGTCGCTCGAAGCATCGAACAATGCAAGGTGCATCACAATACCTTGGGAGAAGCGATTGTTGCAGGACGTGGGATTTCGGGCCAAGCTATGGATTACCTCGGCGATGTTGCTGGGATTGCTGTGCATGGGATGTTCCCATGCGGAGTTGAAGCAGCCTCTCGGAGCGCAGAACAGCGGCAACCTTGCGAGCCAACCAGTGATGCTGGCGGCATATCAGCCCTGGTTTGGCGGGCAAGGACACATCAACGTGGGCTACTCGTCTCAGGACCGCACAGTGCTGGCGCGGCAGATCAAGGAAGCCAAACAGCTTGGGATCGCGGGCTTTGTGGTGAACTGGTACGGCAAGGATCACTCGTTTGAGGACAATTCCTACGCCCTGCTGCAACAGATTGCCGACAGCGATGCAGAGAGTTTCAAGGTATCGCTGATGTACGACGAGGATGAAGGCAACCCGGCGAATGCCACAGAAACCGTGCTGGCTGACCTCAATTACGCCTACCATCGCTATGTTGCGCGCTCCTCAGAGATACCCAGCCGGGCCTACCTGCGCTACAACGGGCAGCCGGTCATCTTCATCTTTCCGAAAAACGGCAACACGGACTGGAACCGGGTGCGGCAGGTGGTGAACACCTGGGAAGAGCGTCCGCTGCTGATCTATAAGGACCCGAGCGAGAAGTGGGCAGGAGCGTTTGACGGATTTTATGCCTGGGTGCAGCCGGGCGGTCCGGGGTGGCAGCGCGATGGCAGCAACTGGGGCCAGCCCTATCTGGATTACTTCTACCGCACGATGACCCATAGCTATCCGCAGAAGCTGGCGGTGGGCGGAGCGTGGCCGGGGTTTAACGATTCGCGCGCCTCATGGAGCCGAAACCGGCACATGGACCCGCGCTGCGGACGTACGCTGGAAGACTCCATGCAGATGTTCCGGCACTACTATGACGCCAGCCGACCACTTCCCTTCCTGATGATTGAGACTTGGAACGACTACGAGGAAGGAACGAACGTGGAGGGCAGCTCGCGCGGGTGCAAGGGGTAGAAAAAAGTGGGCGCGAACATGGGCACGGGATTCACATACCACCCGGCCCGCTCTGTCGTATGATCAGCACATGGACGACCTAATATTTCGGAAGAATGCAGATGGGGCGATGGAGCGGCTGACGCGCGCCCTGTACGCCGTGGAAGAGGCAGCAGACTTTGACGTGGAAGAGCGCGGCGGCGCGATTCACCTGACATTTGATGATCCGCCCGGCACATTTGTGATTTCGCCGAACTCGGCGGCACGGCAGATTTGGATCTCTGCGCTCTCCACCAGCTTCAAGCTGGACTGGAGCGATGCCTACTCGGACTTTGTACTGAGCCACACCGGCGAGTTGCTGCTGCCGCTGGTGGGACGGCTGCTGACAGAACAGACGGGCAACGCGGTGATTTTGGAATAAGCCGCACTTGGGCAGCAGCTACCGATCCCACCTTAGCCGCACGAAACGCGGCGAAGGTGGGGCATCTGGGGCTCTACTCGGCGTTGCGAAGATGTCCAGGCGGTGTTGCTTCGGCCTTCCGCACGCTTTCCCTGCTCCAGGGATCGGTGGTTGGGCCGCCCAGTTTGCGGAGGACATCCTTTGCGATCTGGAGACCGTGGAATCGTCCGTTTTCGATGAAGATCTCGTTGGTGTTCATCCCTGAAATAATCACTCCCGCCAGATAGATCCCAGGTACGTTGCTTTCGAGAGTTTGCAGGTTCACCACGGGCTTGCAGGCTGTCTCCGTTATTTCGACGCCGAGGGAGCGCAGGAAGCTGAAATCGGGATGATAGCCGGTGAGGGCGAGAACGAAATCGTTCTTGAGAGTTCGGTCGCCGTGAGGCGTAGAAAGAAGGATCGCGTCGGCTGTGATTTCGCGAACGGTGGTGTTGAAGTAGGCCGTAATCTCGTGGTTTTTGATGCGATTCTCAATGTCAGGCTTGATCCAATATTTGACGTTGGGCGAGATGGCAGCGCCGCGATGCACAAGGGTGACGCGAGCTCCGTGACGCCACAGTTCGAGGGCTGCAATGGCCGCGGAGTTCTTGGCTCCGACGACGACCACATCGGAGTTGTAGAAGGGATGCGGCTCGCGGTAGTAGTGCATGACCTTGCCGCGATCCTCGCCGGGAACACCCATGCGGTTGGGCAGATCGTAGTAGCCGGTGGCGACCACAAGTTTGCGCGCAAGGAACTGGGGGGGGCGGGCGAGCGAATCCGTACAGTGGACGAGGAATGCCCCGTCAGCACCCTCCACGCGGATCACGGCGTGGTTCTGGCGGACGTCCAGGTGGTAGAACTCGGCGACCTTGCGGTAGTACTCGAGGGCCTCCAGCCGCGAGGGCTTCTGCTGTGCGCTGACGAAGGGAATGTCACCAATCTCCAGCAGTTCCGGCGTGGTGAAGAAGGTCATGTTGGTGGGGTAGTTGTAGAGCGAATTGCAGAGGCAGCCCTTGTCCACTGAGACGGCGGAGAAGCCCGCGCGGCGCGCCTCAATGGCACAGGCCAAGCCGGTGGGACCAGCGCCCACGATGAGTACGTCAAACTGCTCCATGACAGGTTGGTTCATGAGGTAGATGTTACAACGAATGGCGGCAGGACAGCCCCTTGAACGCTGTGCAGATCTTCGAGGAAGAAAAGATCGAAATATCAACACAACTTAAAAGCAGAGACATTCATCCGAAAAGACATGGCTTTTGGTGTATGCCTCCCTTCAGGTGTGGAGCGGGTGGGCGTACGTGCCGGATGAAGACATCCCCCCACCGCAGCGGAATTTGGGGGCAAGACTCTCAGGAGAGGTGTAATGGAGACTTCGGATTACTACGAGTTCCTTCAGATCAGCCCGAGCGCAGAGGCTGACACAATCCACCGGGTCTATAGATTTCTGGCTGCCCGCCTGCACCCGGATAATCAGGCCACTGGCGATGCTGAAAAGTTCTTTTTGTTGAATCAGGCTTATCACGTGTTGTCGGATCCAGAGCGCCGTGCGGCCTACGATGAGACGCGTCGAACAACC
>Ga0182012_10008155_pt1 | contig 10382 bp, 9 predicted proteins | sample 612S2SmetaG_FD_120486 | JGI IMG/M metagenome (GOLD analysis project Ga0182012, IMG submission 120486) | Permafrost microbial communities from Stordalen Mire, Sweden - 612S2S metaG | ecosystem: Environmental > Terrestrial > Soil > Wetlands > Permafrost | place: Sweden: Stordalen | collected...
AACTCGCCCTCCCCCATCTGCCGCCTGCGGAACGGCAAGCCATCCTGCGCCACGAGTACCGGCACCTCGGGTGGCAGTTGGTCGAGTTCTGCCGCATGACCCGCTACACCCGCCAAAACTCCCGCAACTGGCTGCGCACAGAAGGCCTCGACAACTACCTCGCCGCGCAGGCACGAGGCAACGGCGTGCTCATCGTCACCGGTCACCTTGGCGCCTGGGAGCTGTCGAGCTTTTATCACTCGCTCATGGGCCATCCTATGGGCATGGTCATTCGCCGCCTCGACAACCGGAGACTCGATGCCTTCGTGAATTCCATCCGCTGCCTGCACGGCAACTTCGTTCTCCACAAGGACGACTTCGGCCGCGGCCTGCTTACTTCCATGTGCGCCGGAAAGACGGTCGGCATTCTCATGGACACCAACATGACTCCCCCGCAGGGCGCGTTTGTGCGCTTCTTCGGAGTGGACGCATGTACCGCAACCGGCCTCGCCCACGTCGCCCGCAAAACCGGAGCTGCCGTTCTCCCCGGCTTCATGCTCTGGGAGCCGGCGGAGAAAAAATACGTCCTCCACTTCGGCGCGGAGATCGAAATCCCCCACACTGAAGACGCCAGCGCCGATATTCTCGAAGGCACGCAGCGATGCACCAGTGCGATCGAAGCATGGATCAGGCGCTATCCTGACCAGTGGCTGTGGATTCACCGCCGCTGGAAGACGCGGCCGGCGGGTGAGCCGGGTTTGTACTGAGGTAAGGGAGACAGGATGAGGTTGGGCGAACTGATCGAACAACTCGGCGGCAAGCTGGCGCAGGGCAGGGAAGAGTTGAGCGTTACCGGCGTAAACTCTTCTGAAAATGCGTCTGCCGCGGAACTGGTCTTCGCCGAAGATGCTCCAGCCGCTCAACAGGCACTGGCAAGCCACGCCGGAGCGGTTGTAGTAAAGCCCGACTGCCTGGACAACTACGCGTCAAATTCCAAAATTGCCGTAGTTGAATTCAAGCAGCCACGCCTGTGGTTCTCCCGCGCTGCGAAGCTCCTTGTCGCAGCGCATCAAACCGCGGGCGTTCATCCGACAGCCGTGCTGGGCTCAAACGTGAAACTCGGCCCGGAAGTTGCCATCGGCCCCAATGCCGTCATCGGCAACGACGCCGAGATCGGCGCATGCACACGCATCGACGCGGGCGCGGTTATTGGCGCGAGTGTTCGCATCGGCGACAACTGCCGCATCTATCCTCGCGCAGTCCTCTATGCTGGAACCACACTCGGCAATCAAGTCATCGTTCATGCGGGCGCGGTTCTCGGCGCGGATGGCTTTGGCTACGTGCGCGACAACGAGACCGGCGCATATATTCAGTTTCCCCAGCAGGGCACACTGGTGATCGAAGACGATGTCGAGATCGGCGCAAACTCCACCATCGACCGCGGAGCACTGGCCGAGACCCGCATCTGCCGCGGAGTGAAGATTGACAACCTGGTCCACATCGGCCATAACTGCGACATCGGTGAAGACGTGATTATTGTCTCCGGCACCGGCATCTCCGGCTCGTGCACCGTGGGCAAGGGCGCGATTCTCGCGGGGCAGGTCGGCATGGGAGATCATTCGCACGTTGGCCCCGGCGTAATTATGGGCGGCCAGGCCGGTGTGTTGCCGCATAAGACCGTCACCAATGAAGGCCAGAAACCGGGCAGCGTGATGTGGGGCACGCCCGCGCGCCCGTTGATGCAGGTGCTGCGCGAACAGGCCACGCTCACGCGGCTAACTAAGTCTGGGCGCAACAAGAAGGACGGCTGGCAGAGCGAGGAATGAAAAAAATCTTACGACAGTTTTATAAATGGGGTTCGCTTGTCATCGCCTTGTACACTGCGTTTGTAGTTCTGAAGGCAACATTCCTTGTTCCGTTCCCTTGGTGGCCTTTTAGACTTACTACTTTACCTGTCGCAGCGCTGGTGTGCGGGATAGCATTCTATGTTTTTTCTAAATTTGTCTAAAACTCTGGGTGCCCCTGGTCTCGCTTTTGAGACCAGGGAGACCGCAAACTTAAGCAATCCTCGCTCTGACGCACTATACGTTCAAGGGAATTTGCGGAAATTCCCCTTGGACACGAATTGCCGAAGGAGAAATAGATGCAGGCACAAGCTCCTCTGCCGCCTGTTCTGCCTCTACATTCCTGAGCAGGATCGCCAACCCGCGCGCACCGTCCATCCCGCTCTCGACCAGCAGCGCATGAGCCATGTTGAGAAACTCGGGATGATGTTCGAAGTGCTTCGAGGCGGCCTGCAGAGTATGCACGACATGAGCCTCGGAAAACTCCGAGCCATAGTGCCCGGCAACCCCGATCAGCAGCCCCCGTATCAGCGCGAACTGCGCCGCCAGCAGCGCAAACTCGCGCGACATATCCGGCTTCGCCCCCGCCAGCAAACCCGTTTTGCCATACGGAAACTCGCAGCGGAAGATCGTGTTGAGCAGAATGTTTTCCATCATGTGCGGGTTCCGCTCGAAGAACGGCGCGTAATAGCGGTCATGCGCCACGGCATATTTCGCTGCCAGGCTTTCCAGCGTCGCCCCCGGCCCGTTGCCGATTCCCGATGTGAAGGCCTTTACACACTCTTGAAACCGCTCCGTCACTATCGACCTGCGCAGCATCAGCCCAGCCAGACGCAAGACAACATCCAATTGTGCCAGTCGATCCACCGGCAGCGCCTCAATCGCGCTCCGCAACGAGCCCTTGTACACCGCTATCTCAAAGTCCGCAAGAAATGCCCGAGCGCTGCGCCCGTTCTCATCTTTCCTGTCCTCCGCGCGCTCAATCGCATCCAGCCGCTCGGTGAGCAGCTTCATGAGAAACAGCCGCTGCCAAAGCGGATACGATCGATTGCCCACCAGCCTCAGAACAACGCCCCGTATCGCCCAGAAATTCTCCGGAACAGAGTTCGAATTCACGTCTGCATCCCCATCAAGGGTCGTTTCATCGTTGTCTACACGCAACGGCAACTGCGCAGCGCGCAGCACCACGCGCACCGCTTCCGGGCATGAAAACGAAAGCGCCTTCTCCTCTACCCCCCCAACCGAGTTCACAATGCGCGGATACGTTGCGCAGGCGTGCGACAGCAGATCCGCGCCCAGCTCTTTCTGGACTCTGCACAGCTTCTCCTCGGTCAGCAGCGGACACTCGTTCGCTTCATTCATGCGAATCGTGGCATACGGCCTGGCTTTCCCGGAGCCAGTGCCAGCATTCCCGCTCACTTCCGTGCGCACGACACTGGCATTGACAAGAACGCGCAACGGCCCTTCCGGCAGCGCCTGATATTTCTCATACGTGGCCTCGTCGACAGGCACCGTCCATGCCTGGCAGCAGGTGTCTTCACATGCCGAGCCAATGCACTGAAACCCCTCCGCATACGCCGGACGAATCTTCTTCTCGCTCACCAAGACGGCTCTCCATTACACAGCCACGCAATCCCAAAGATGGGACACGCGTGCAGTAGAGCAGAACCAGACCCGATGAAGGGCCTCGAATGTTAGAGAAATTTCATGAAAGCTTCTATACAAAAATCTTAAAACGGCTTCTCGATTAAAAATGGCTCAGGCTTCAGCGATCCGTCGCGCTGCTTGACCAGCATCTCCACCTTGCCCTCGGCAGCGTCCAACTCCTGCTTGCAGGCGGCAGACAAGCCAACGCCCTCCTCAAACAGCTTGAGAGACTCCTCAAGCGCAAGGTCGCCCTTCTCCAGTTGCTCGACGATAGTTTCTAGTTTTTTGAGCGATTCTTCAAACGAGGGCATCTTTACTCCGTAGGCTTCTTTGCCTTGTCATGCAAACTGGCCACAACTTCCGCGGCAATATCGAATCGCCCGTAAGGCGCGCTCACCTGCACACCGTCCACATACGGTCGAACCGCCGCCACCATCTCCTGCGCAATCTTGATGCCCTCGGCCGTTGCCGCCTCCGGCGTGCCGGCCTGAGCCATGCGCAGCATGATCTCTTCCGGAATCGACAGACGCATATCGTTCTTGAGCATCTCCGCATTGCGCAGGCTGATGAGCGGCCAGATGCCGGCGATGATCGGGATACGGTGATCCTTTATGCGTTCGAGAAAGTTTTCCAGCAGCCGTAGGTCAAAGACGGCATGAGTGATTGCGTACTCTGCGCCCGCGTCTACCTTGAATGCGAACCGCCGGATCTCTTCCTCGATGTCGCCTACGCCGGGGTTAGCCGATACGCCGATGGTGAAGTTAGTGCTTGCGCCGATCGAGTTTGAGCCGATGTCGAGCCCGTGGTTGAGCCGCTCCGCAATGTTGACCAGGCCGATCGAATCCACATCGCGAACCGAGGTTGCGTCCGGGTAATTTCCCAGCTTGGGCGCGTCTCCCGTAAGGCAAACAATATTCCGCAGCCCGATGGAGGAAGCCCCCAGCAGGTCGGACTGGATGGAAAGTATATTGCGGTCGCGGCAGGTGTAATCGAGAACCGTCTCAATGCCGTTGTGCTGCTGAATCTGTATGGCCAGGCTTTGCGCGCCCATGCGCGCCGAGGCCCGCGGCGAGTTGAAGACATGAATCGCATCCACACCGAGCTGGGCCAGCATGGCCGCGGCCTCTAATTCCTTGGAGCAGTCGATGCCCTTGGGCGGCACAACTTCAACCAGGGTGACAAACTTGCGGTCTGCAATGAGCGCGCCGAGTCGTGATCTCTGCGCCGGCGGTGCGGGCGGAGTTTCTCGCGTCTCAATCGGCGCAACGCCGTGTACCTCCGTTTGCGCCTGCTCGTCGAGGGTGCGCATGGCCGCGCGCATGGCGCGAATATGGTTCGGCGTGGTTCCGCAGCAGCCGCCCACCATCCGCACTCCGGCGGCGATGGCCTTGCGCGCAAAGCTGGCCATGTACTCCGGCGAGCAGAGGTAGATGTTGCGCCCTTCAATGGCGCGGGGCAGCCCGGCATTGGGCATGGCGGCCATGGGCAGCGCCGTCGCGCCACGCATGGCTTCGATTGCGGTCAGCACATTCGTCGGCCCGGTGGAGCAGTTCACGCCCACCGCGGTTGCGCCCCACTCGGTGAGCAATGCCGCAGCGTGCGCAGGCGATGCGCCATCGAGGCAGTTGCCTTCGTCGTCCACCGTTACCATCACCACCACTGGTAGATGCGGAGCCACGGATTTTGCCGCTTCGAGAGCCACGCGCGCTTCGTTCAGCGCCGGCATGGTTTCAATAATGAAAAGGTCGACGCCACTACCCGAACCGTTGCCGGCCAATATGCCCATCTGTTCGGCAAATGCGGCTCGCGCCTCATCGAGCCCGGTCTTGCCAAGCGGCTCCAGCCGCACACCCAGCGGCCCAATCGACCCTGCAACCCAGGCTTCGCCCGCCTGCTTCAGCTTGTGCTTTTCCACCGCTTCGAGCGCCAGCTTCAGGCCGGCTTCGTTGATCTCGCGCAGCTTGCCGCCCAGCCCATGCAGCGTAAGCCGAAAGCGGTTGGCACCGAAGGTATTGGTCTCGACTATCTCCGCGCCGGCCTGCAAGTACTCCTCGTGCACGGAGAGAATCAGCGCCGGATCGGAAAGGTTCAGCTCGTCGTAGCAGCGGTTGATGAAGACGCCGCGCGCCTGCAGCACGGTGCCCATGGCGCCATCGGCCAGCATAGGGCGGGTTCCAAACACCTGGGCAAATTGCGTCATTCTGCTGTCATGCTACCGCATCGCCGGCGGTTTTGTATCTCAACCCAAGCCCAAACCAAGCCCAACCCGCGCACCGCTGTGTGCCCCAGCCGTACGTCGGGACAAGGTCCGCTTTGTTATACTTCGGTAGTCAGAGCCTGGGTGATCATCCGGTGCTGGTCAGCGCGTGTTTGCACCTTCCGGAATGCCCGCGTCATCAAGAATTTGTCAGTTTGCACAGGCGACGGTTGTTTCCGCGCTTCGATCGAGGTAAGGGATTTTGAATAAGAGCAGTTTATGGATTAGCAGCGCCGCCGCCCTGGTGGCTGCTTCCGTGTTGGCCGGTTGCGGCCAGACTCAATACGTCGATGGCCGCGAGCTGCCCCCAAGCGGATTGCTCTATCGGGTCATGATCGCTGTGCAGAATCCCAGTGCCTTCACCAAAGGCGCGCTGGAGATTGTCGACGCCTACTATGACGAGCGTAGCGCCTTCAACGGCACCCCATCCGGGTTTTCCATCAGCTCCTACGGCGGCCAGATTCCCATTACGATCCAAAACATGCCCGAGGAGCAGATCGGTGCCGTCTACGGCTCCGGCGACGGCTCGTTCAACAGAGTGGATTACCAGAAAGAGACGGGAACGGCCATCAGCGGCCTGAATGGCCTGTCTTCCAGCATCTTTCTCACCCGCAGTCAGGCGTATGTTTTCTCCGCGAATCAGGCCAGCACTGTGTTCACAGTGAGCGGCGCTTCCGGGGGTGGCTCCGCGCCGCTCAGCCTCCCCGGCGTCTATCGCACAAGCACCAATCCGGGCGGCACCATCGCCCTGGCCTTCGTGCAGAACTCGAACTTCGCCTACTACCCGCGCCAGTTGAGCACTTCGCAATCGCAGGCGTACTCCGGCGGCTCCGCCACCTGGCCCAAGGCCGCCGTCGATTGCGAGCCCCAGGCGCTGCCCAGTTGGTGCCTCTTCCAGATGCAGAGCCCGGATCACCTCGATGCCACCGGCAACTACTACGGCGCGCCACTGGTCTTCGATCGTCCCGTCAAGGCGCTCTACTCGAACGACGGCAGCACCGTCTACGTTTTGAATTGCGGTCCGGAGTGCGGCGGCAACGCCTCTTCGGTTTCCATTGTTCCAGTGGCGCCCTTGATCCTCACGCCCAACCTCAACTCCGGCCTGCTGCCCTGCAATGCCAGCCCCTGCGCCAACTCCGCCACCAAGCCCATGACGACGATTGCCGTCCCCGGCGGAGCCAGCAACGGCCTGGTCGACGGCGCCACCATGTACCTCGTCGGCCAGAAGCCCAACGTGATCTCCGGGCAGACCTACTTCGGCGGCAACCTCAGCATTCTTAACCTGAGCACGAACACTGTCACCGCACCGACGGCCATCAGCGATGGCCAGCCCGGCTTCCTCAGCCGCATCATCGAGGCCGACGACAACACACTCTGGATCGCCATGACCGGCTGCACCAACGGCCTTCGCGCGGCGACGAGTTTGCCCGTAGGCTGCCTCACCTTGTACAACACCTCCACGAATAAGGTGACACTCATTGAGCCGTATATCGGCGATGCCACGGGCATCACTGCGGTACTGGGGCTGCATAAGCTCTACGCAGCCGAAGGCGGGCAGGTCTACATCTATTCCACCGTCAATGGCGCTTCGCTCGATAACCAGTACGTCACCGTTACCGGCACCGCATGGGACGTGGCTTACATGGACGCGACGACGGATGCGGATAACACCGTCTACTGATTCCGATGCCCCAACATGATGCAGAATTCAAGTCCGATGTGCTGGCCATCGCCGCCCATCGCGACGACGTGGAACAGACCTGCGGCGGAACCCTGCTGCGCATGGCGGCGCGCGGCCTGCGCACGGCCATCCTCGATCTGACACAAGGCGAAGCCGGCACCCGCGGCAGCGCTGACGATCGTGCAAAAGAAGCCGAGGAAGCCGCCGGCATTCTGGGCGTCGGTTGGCGCAGCGCGCTCAACTTCCCCGACGGCGCAATCGAAAACACCCTCGCCAATCGCATGGAAATCGTCCGCGTGCTGCGCCAACTACGCCCGCGCGTTGTGATCCTGCCTTACTGGCAAGCCCGCCATCCCGACCACGCAATCGTTGCCACGCTGGGCTACGATGCCTGCTTTCTCTCCGGCCTCAGCAAAGTGGAAACCGGCACGGCCCCGCATCGGCCTTTCAAGATCGTCTACGCGAGCCTCTATGCTGACGTGCGCCCCAGCTTCATCGTCGACATCACGCCCTTCATCGAGCAGCGCGATCTTGCGCTCATGGCCTACAAATCGCAATACGCGAACCAGCCCACGGGCAGCAGCCTGTTCGTTCCCGAAGAGGAGATTCGCGAGCGAACCTTAGCTGAGGCTCGCCACTACGGTCTACTTGCCGGAGTCAAGTACGGCGAGCCCTTTGTGCAGAAAGAAGTCGGGCTGGTGGACGATCTCACGCTCGTACCCGTGCAGTCGATCTGACTCTCGTGTATAACGAGTGCTTATATAAAGTGAAAATATAATAACTTTGCCTTATGTAATGCGCTCGGAGACACTGGTCTTGCTGTCGAACCCGGAGGCGCATCATGGCTCAGAACTGGGATCCAAAGGCATACGCGCAGACCGGCGCATTCGTTCACGGTCTCGCTGGCGGCGTTCTTGAGTGGCTTGACGCAAAACCAGGCGAGCGCATTCTCGACCTTGGCTGCGGAGACGGGCACCTTACGCTCCGCATTGCCGCGTTGGGCGCAATGGTTACCGGCGTAGATGCCTCAACGGAGATGGTTGCCGCTGCTCTGGCGCTTGGCGCTGACGCCATCGAAGGCAATGCCGAGGCGCTGCCTTTTGCCGACCAGACATTCGATGCCGTATTTTCGAACGCCGTCCTGCACTGGGTCCGCGATCAGGATGCCATGATGCGCGAGGTGCGCCGCGTTCTTCGGTCAGGAGGCCGTTTTGTGGCGGAGTGCGGCGGCCATGGCAACATCGCCGCCATTCGCGTGGCCCTGATGGCGGTTCTTGAGCGTCACGGCTTTGCCGGCGCGGAAGACGGCGTCAACTACTACGCAACTCCTGAGGCGTATAAAGCGCGTCTGGAACGCCATGGATTCCACGTTCAGCAGATCGCGTTGATCCCGCGCCCCACGCCGCTTGCTGAAGGTGGAATGGCCGAGTGGATAAAGACATTTCGCCGCGGCGTGATTGAGACCCTGCCTGAATCCGAGCGCGAGATAGTGGTCCGCGAGACCGTTGAGTTGCTTGCTCCTGCGCTGCAAGACGAGGAAGGGAACTGGACCGCCGATTATGTGCGGCTGCGATTTATCGCAACACTCTGAGATGATTTGGCTGAGGAATCTAATTCACGCAGCTTCGCCGCGATGTGTGCGTCCATTTCCGCGAGCACTTCCTCAAGCGGAATCATCTTCACCGCGCCCGAATCGATCTCATCGAGCCTGCGCGAGATCTCCGCTTCCCAGGCCGCGGAAACCGCTCCCTCATCTTCCTCGGGCTCGTCGAAGCCTACGCTCTCGTACAAGGAATCCGCCAACTGGATTCTCTGCTCTTCCGGTAGCTCATGCGCGAATTGTTTGACTTATTCAAAGGAGTGCTGCATGGAGAGATTGTACCGCGATTCTCGAAAAAACATCGGGGAGCAGCCAAGCAGGCCGCTCCCCGATTCATTCCCCGCAATCCAATCAATCCGCCGAAAGCAGCTTGGTTCGGAACAGCAGCCCGGCCACCAATCCACCCAGGCTGGGCACCAGCAGGAACAGCCACACCTGCTGCAGCGCCTGTCCGCCCACAAACAGCGCCGGGCCAAGGCTGCGCGCCGGGTTCACGCTCACGCCGGTGATGCGAATGCCAAAGATGTGAATCGCCACCAGGGTGAGTCCGATGGCCACGCCGGCAAATCCAAAGGGCGCGCTCTTTTGCGTTGAGCCCAGAATCACGAACACAAAAATCAGCGTCGCGACAAACTCAAACAGAATCGCCGACATCAGGTTGTAGCCGCCTTGATACCCAGGCCCCCAGCCATTCTGGCCCAGGCCGCTGACATGCAGGTCGTAACCGCCGGCAACGCCGCTTATGATCGCCGCAAGCACCGCGGCCGCCACAATCGCCCCTAAAAACTGGCCCACCCAATGACCCAGCAGGTCCTTAACTGACATCCGCCCCGCGACAAACATCCCAAGGCTCACGGCCGGGTTAATGTGGCAGCCGGAGATGGGCCCGACGCTATAGGCAGCGCCAATGAGCGCCAGGCCAAAGGCGAAGGCAATGCCCAGAACGCCCACCTTGTCGCCGGCAACCACGGCCGTTCCGCAGCCAAACAGCACCAGGATAAACGTACCCACAAATTCCGCAACATATTTCTTCATCGTTCCTCCGCTTTCATGTTTTTTCGCCGTTTGACGAACCGGACCATTTCCAGCTCCGCGCGGAAACTATTCGCTCCGGCCGACACAGGGGAGGGAATCGGCGTACCGGGACGCAGAGCAAGGCGAATCGGCTGAATCAAACAGCAATCGGAGTCTTGCAGACCTGCAAACCCCGAGTCAAGCAAAAAACGGCCGCAGAGGAGCAATGCCGGCCAACCCAAATTCATCAAACTTTTGCAAACTCTTCACTGGACTGCATTAGTCTGAGACTGAATCCGGAGTTGTTTCCGGGATGTGCTCCTGCGGTCTTTACACCACAACTCAAACGCAACGCCGAAG
>Ga0182012_10008156_pt1 | contig 10382 bp, 13 predicted proteins | sample 612S2SmetaG_FD_120486 | JGI IMG/M metagenome (GOLD analysis project Ga0182012, IMG submission 120486) | Permafrost microbial communities from Stordalen Mire, Sweden - 612S2S metaG | ecosystem: Environmental > Terrestrial > Soil > Wetlands > Permafrost | place: Sweden: Stordalen | collected...
CTCAGGTCCGTTTAGTCTACCAGGGATGAAGCGTTAGAAACAGATGGTCGTTTACACAAAAAACTTGACGCGCCCTCGCGGAATGCGCCTTCATTGCCCTCGAGTTCGGCCACGCGCTTGTTGTTGGCCTGCCCATATCCGTAAAACGCCTTCAGAAGCGCCGTCTGGCTGTCGTGGATACGCTCCACGATGTCGCTGTAGCCGTGGTTCATCTCGGAGCGGAGCAATTCGAGCCTCTCGCTGAGGCCTGCGATCTCGCTTCGAAGGTCGTAGATGTCGCCTTTACTGGCCGGCGCGTTTCTGTCGTCCACAGTGGTCCTTCCTCAGATCATATCTTTATTGCCGGATCCGAGCCGGTGTCAGAATGCCTCAGGGCATTACGAATGTTTCACAGGACGCGGGCCCGACGCATGATGGGTTCGGCCTTTTCGCGAATGCGCCGCGCCATCTCATAGGGATCGGTCTGCTGGAACATCGGGTGCGGGAGTTCGACCGACAGCGGGCCGGCATAACCTTTGACCGCGAGCTGGCGAAGAATGCGGGGCAGCGGGGAAACGCCTTCGCCCGGAACCCAGCGCATCGTGTTGTCTAAAAGCTCGCGCGGGAAGTCGCGGACGTCCTGAAAATGCACGTGCGCAATTTCGCCGGGGTGGATGAGATCCAAATCCTCGAACTTACTCAAGCCCGCCCAGAAATGGAAGAGATCGAGCATGGGACGAACGTTTGGATGCGCGGCTTCGCGGGTCATTTTAAGAGTGGTCGGAACGGTAGAAAGAAAAGATGAATCGCGCACGAATTCCACCATCGCGATCATGCGATATTGTTTGGCAATTTCACCGGCCGCGCGCATGTTGTCGATGACGAGCTTGTAATCGTCCTGCGTGAACTTCTGGGTAGTGCGGGTATTGAAGACCAGCCGGTCGATGCCGAGCGCGGACATCAAATCGCAGCGGCTCCGGAGGGCATCGCGCGCGCCCTGCTGGTTCGGGCCGGGATTCCAAAGGTCGGTAACGGCAGACAGGCAGGAGACGGCTGTCAGATCGAGGTCGGACAGGATGCGCCGCGCGGCGGCTTTGTTGTCGGTCTTCAGGAAGTCGTCGACAAGCGGCGCGGAGAGTTCCACATACTTAATGCCGGCGCGCGACCAGCCTTCGAGCGACTTGCGATAACCGGCGGCGAGCGACGTGTTCTGGTTCATGCAGAGCGTCATGCGGGGCGCACCCGAAGCGGCGCGCACGGCGGCGGGAAGAATAGAGGCGAGGACGAGAGATCTTCGCGAGAGCAAGCGATGCCGATTATACCGGAAGCCCGGGCGGAAATTTGTTATGATTGGCGGCGAACGAGGAGGGAAAAGGGCCATGATGCTTACTCGGATGGCAACCGCGGTGTTGATTGCGTTTGCTCTGGAGACTGTCGCGATGGCGGCGGGACTCGATTTCGAAACGTACCGGAAGAGCGTGGAGCCGCTCTTTCTGACGAAACGCCCGGGGCACGCGCGATGCATCGTTTGCCATGAAGCGAACGCCTCGGCGTTTCACCTGGAAACGCTGGCGCCGGGTGCAAAGACCTGGACCGAAGAGCAATCGCGCCGCAACTTCGAAAACGTTTCGCACCTGGTTGTTCCGGGCGATCCTGCGGCGAGCAAACTTCTGATTCACCCGCTGTCTCCCGATGCCGGCGGCGATGATTTTCATGGCGGCGGACGCCAGTTCGCATCGCGCGACGATCCGGAGTGGAAGGCGATTGCGGCCTGGGTTAGCCAGGCGAAATAACTAAGGAACGATGACCGTTCCGTTGCGCTTGGGCACCTCGCCCACCGGAATGCGGCTGATTTCCTTGCGCGTCACCATGTCGATGGCAGATACCGAATTCGCGCCTGAGTTCGCCACGTAGATTTTATTGTCGGGCGTGAAGGTGATCCAATCGGGCACGGCGCCGGTTTTGACATAGCCCTTGGGCTGCAGATCGGGCAACGAATAAATAAACACGGCGCTGGCGTAGGAGCCGTCGACCCAGAGGGTCTTGCCGTCGGGAGCGACGCCGATTCCATGCGAAGGTGCGCCGCCTTCCGCATGGCCGCCGCTGGGCTCTTTGGGCAGGTTGATGCGAGCGACTTCTTTGTGGGTTTTGAAATCCACCACAGAAAAGCCGTAATAACCGGAAAGCTGAACGAACATACGGCTGGTTGAGCCGTCGGGTGCTTTCTCGAAAGCGATGGGGCGCACGCCGAGGTCGAAAGGAAGTTCCCAGGCGATTTGGAGAGTCTCCTCGTCGATCACGGTGAGCATCTTCCCGGCGATGGAACCCGCGATGGCAAACCTGCCGTCCGGTGTGACGTAGGTATTGTGCACCGCGCCTTTGACCGGGATGCTCTTTATGTTTTGCAGCGAAGCGGTGTCGATCACATCGACGGTGCCGGGCGCGACGTTGATGGCGACGAAGACGCGCCTGCCGTCGCGGGACACCGACAGATTGTTGGGATGCCCGCTGAGAGAAATCTTGCGGATCAGTTTGGCGGTTTTCGTGTCGATGGCCCAGACGGTTTTCTCAGCTTCGCAGGTAATCCAGGCGCGCGTGCCGTCGGGCGAGAAGGCGACGCCGTGGGGCACTTCAATATCTTTAATGGTCTGGACGACTTTATTTGTCTCGGGATCGATGATATGCACTTCATCGCCGGCGCTGTTGGTCTGATAGACGCGAACCGAGCTGGCGGCGAGCGGCAACGCGAGCAGGATGGACACGAACAGTTTCATAAAAAGCCCTCCTCGGACTCTGTGCGACCTGAGTGTCGAAAAGTTTATCAGATTCGGAACTTGAACATAATGCCCTGCGATGGCTGACACGCGTGACGGCGCGCCATCGCGTGTAGGAAAATAAAGCACATGGCTTATCCGGAACAACTACTTATCGCGATGCGCGAAGACCTTACGAAATACGGGGTGGAGGAAACTCGAACGCCTGCCGACGTGGACCGCGTGCTGGCCGAAAACGAGACGGTGCTGATGGTCGTCAATTCGGTTTGCGGATGCGCCGCGGGGAAAGCGCGCCCGGGCATCGGCCTGGCGCTTCAACACGGGGTGCGTCCGGTTAAAGCGGCCACTGTCTTTGCCGGCGGCGACGACGCGGCGGTGGCTCATTTACGCGCCAACATCCTCTCGGATTACCCGCCGTCTTCGCCATCTGTCGCGCTGTTCCGCAATGGCCAGCCGGTCTACATGATGCATCGCAGCGACATTGAACGGCGCGATCCGGTGCAGATCGCAAACCTGCTTACCGAAGCGTTCGAACGTTTCTGCGGAGCCGGCGCGCAAGTCTCCCAAATCTGATATATTCATCGGACATGAATCGCAAGCGTATCGCGCGCCTCGCGGCCGCCAGTATGTTTCTGCTGCTTTCCTGGATCGCTTACACACAGAACCAGGCCCAGCAGCCCCCGCAACTGAAGATTAATAAGGTCAAAGAAGATCTCTATGAGATCGAAGGCGATGGCGGCAACGTGGCCGTGCTGGTCACGAGCGAAGGCGTGCTGCTGATCGACGATAAGTACGATCAGGATCACGACGCGATCATGGAGCGGATTAAGAGCGTCACCAATCAGCCGGTGAAGTACGTGATCAACACGCACTATCACGCAGATCACAGCGGCGGCAACGCTAAATTCCTCCCGACGGCCGAGATTATCTCGACGGAAATGGCGCGCACCAATATCCTGCAGCACAAGCAGTCGAACGCGCCTCCGGGAGTGATGCCGGCGCGCATTGTGTTCAATCAGGAGACGGCGGTGTTTCTGGGCGGCAAAGAAGTGCGGGCGCGCTACATGGGGCGGGGGCACACCAACGGCGATGCGGTCATCTATTTCCCGCAACTGCGGACCCTTCATACAGGCGATCTGATGGCGGGGACCAGTCCGCTGATCGATTACAACGGCGGCGGCAGCCTTGTCGAGTGGACGAAGACGCTGGACGAAGCGCTGAAGCTCGATTTCGATACGGTCATTCCCGGGCATGGCGCGGTTACGGATAAGGCCGGCCTGAAGACTTATCGCGATAATGTCGAGAAAATGCGTACGCGCGTCCAGACCATGATTCGCCAGGGCAAGAGCCAGGACGATGTCGCGAAGTTCATGACCGCGGAGTACGGATGGGCGCCCAACAGCCTGAACCAGCAGTGGAGCGTACCGGGCATGATGACGGAGCTGAAGTAGAAGCCGCGTCGAGGGGTCAGTCGTACTTCTCACAGATGATTCGCTTGCGATCGAGGCCCGACTCCTTAAGCTTCGAGCGCAGATCGTCCACCATTTCGCGCAACCCGCAGATATAGACGTCCATATCGCGCCGCTCGCCCAGGGCCGTGAGCGTGTGCGGCTGGACGCGGCCGGTGAGTCCGGTCCAATGATCGGGCGGGCGGGTGAGGGTTGGCTGGTAATCGAAGTTTGGACAGCCGCGGGCGAGTGCGCGCAATTCGTCGTTATAGAGCAGGCCCGCTTCATGGCGCACGCCGAAGATCAGCGTGAAGCGCCGATCGGAATTTTCGCGCAGTTTGGCTTGCAGGATGGAGCGGAAGGGCGCGATGCCGGTGCCCGTAGCAACGAAGATCGAATCCGACAGAGGCCGCCGGAGGATGAAAGCGCCGTAAGGTCCTTTGAAGTCGATTTCGTCGCCGGGAACCAAAGAGAACAGGAAGGGCGAGAAGTGGCCACCGTCCACGAGATTGGCGCAAAGCGCGAAGCGATGGCCGTCAGGCGGTGACGCGATGGAATAGGCGCGCGTGATTTCGTCTTCGCCGAAGGTGTGGGTCAGGGAAAGAAATTGGCCGGGCACAAAGGCAGCAGTCCAGTCCGGAGCCTCGAATTCGAAATGGCGGGTATTGAGGCCAATCTCGCGGCTGGAAACGAGGCGAGCCTTCACGCGAGCATCTCCTGTGCACGCGCGACGAGGATGCGGCCCAGATCCGGATGCCCGTCGAGGGGAGCGGCAACGCGGATCGGAATGCCGTGCCGGCGGGCGAGATCGTCCACCAATAAAGGCAGATCGCGCTGCAGGTGGATGCCGAGAGTGAGGAAATAAGGAAGTATCAGCACGCGGCCGGCACCGGCTGCAGCGAGCTTCGCAACAGCGTCGTCCAGGCGGGGCGAGGCCTCGAGAAAGGCGGTCTCGAACAAATCCCACGCGCCCTGGCGAGCCGCTTCAGCCGCGACGATGCGCACGGCATCGTTCGCCGAAGCGACGCTCGATCCGTGGCCGAATACAACGATGCCAGTGCGCATATTTAAAGGATGATCCGGGGTTCGGGATCGGATTCAATAAGCGATTCTCCGGTGTCGCCGGTGGGTTGGTAGAAGCCACTCAACAGGTCGAGAAAGGCGCGGCCGCGTTTCCGTCCGTTGTTGCGCGAATATTCCAGGCGCTGGAAGAATGCGAGGATAGCGAGGATGGCCGAATCGGGGAGGGATGAACTCTGGCCGGCTTTCGACTCTTCCTCTTTTACGGCAGCGATCTGTGTACTGAGGTGATCGACAATGGCGGCAGCGTATACGTTCACCGGGCGGGTTTCATAGTAGATGCCGCTCTGAAGCGCGCGGTAACTCGTAATGGACGACTGGAGGGCCTCACGAACATCCCAATCGGTCGCGCCATTCGATTGCATCGCACCCTCGAAGAGCGCGACGGCAATGAAGGCCATTGGAATCTGGTTGGCTTCGAGAAACTCTTCGGTGACCTCGATGTCCTGGTTCGGGACGGAGGCGATATCGAGATCGGGCGGTTTTTCGTGCTCGTGCGCTTCGCGCAGGTACTGGCAGTCGAGCGGGCAATCGAGCGTTTGCTCGCGCTCGGTGGCGCAGCAAATGGTACAGATCTCACCGTGGACCGAGGGACAGGAGCGGCGTTGTTTACGGATATTGCAAATGGCGCACGGCACGTCCCTAGTATAGGAAGTGAAGCGAAGGGACCGATGCGTACGAACCTGTTCATCAAAGTGATGGTAGAGCACGACGAGAAGGAGCCACCGGAGAAGTTGGGTGCGGAGCTGTGCAGACAACTGGAACGGAATTACATCGTGCGCGATGCGGAGCTGTCGAGTTACGCGCCGGTGGAGGATTAAGGGAAACGGGCATCGTCCGCTCCCTCGCGGTGGCGGCTGGGTAACGTTACGGAGCGCTGAACAATGCGTCGTGGAAGCGCAGGAAATAACGATCGGTCATTCCCGCAATGAAATCGCAAACGTCGCGGGGGCCGCTGCCGCTGGACATTTTTTCCGGATGGGCGAGAAGGTACTCGAAAACGCGGTCCAGCTTTTCGGTGGAATCGCGGCGGTCCTTTTCGAGAATGTCCGAAGAATAGACGTTGCGATAGAGAAACCGCTTAAAGAGAATGGTGGTCTCGCGGGTTGGCGATGTGAAACGGGCGATGCGAGTGCGATAGTTGCGAACATGCTCGAAACTGCGCGCGCCGGAATCGCGGGCGGCTGCAACGGTGCCTTCGATCAGACCCGACACCAGGCCATCGATCAGATGACGCACGGATTCCTGGAAACGCTCGCGTTCGGTGAGGCCGGGGAACTGCGTGTCGATGGATTCGAGAATATCCGCATAGGCGGGAACAGCGGCGGCGATTTGATCGATGCGGAGTAAGCCGGCTTCGTAGGCATCGTCGAGGTCGGCCGCATTGTAGGCGATTTCGTCGGCGAGGTCGATCAACTGGGCTTCCAGCGGAGGCCGCAGCCCGGGCAAATATTCGTCGAGCGCGGGAATCTCGCCGGGCGCGAAATCCCGCGAGTGTTTGGCGATGCCTTCACGAACCTCGAAGGTAAGATTCAGGCCGGGAAAGCGAGGATAGCGCCGCTCCAGAGATTCGACGATGCGCAGCGACTGAATATTGTGATCGAAGCGCTCGCCGTATCGCTTCATCCGATTATCGAGGGCCGCTTCACCGGCGTGCGCGAACGGCGGGTGGCCCACGTCATGGGCCAGCGCGAGCGCTTCCGTGAGATCTTCATTCAACGCAAGGACAGAGGCGACGGTGCGCGCGATCTGCGAGACCTCGAGAGTATGGGTGAGGCGGTTGCGGAAGTGATCGGAGACGGCGGGGGCGAAGACCTGCGTTTTATTTTCCAGACGGCGGAAGGCGCGGGTATGAACGACCCGGTCGCGGTCGCGCTGGAAGGCATTGCGGTAGGGATGTTCGGGCTCAGGGTAGCGGCGTCCGCGGGAAGCCTCGACGGGGAACCGCAGATGCGCCAGCATGCGGCGAGTGCTACTTCTGGGGCAGGCTGGAAAGAGCCGCGTTGGCGATCGGGCTGATATCGGTGGGCGGATTCGTGAGCGGCGTAAGAAGCTTGCGCGCTTCCGCGGGCTGGGTGGGACCGATGGCCTGCGCGTAAGCGATGGTCGCCTGTTCTTTGGATACGAGGTCGGTGGGATGATCCATCAGATCTTTGAGCAGATTTTGAGCGTCCGCCGTGCGATTCTGCGCGAGATCGGTTTGGGCCAGCGCCAGCTTGGCTAACGAGGCATCGTTGGCGTTGGCATGGCCGATGACGTCCTGATACTTTTTGCGCGCGTCATCCAGTTTGCCGTCCTGGGTGTCCAGGCCAGCCAGATAGAATTCCGCGATATAGGCTTCTTCCGAGCCTGAGTAATCGGTCGTGATCTTTGTAAACGCTTTGCTTACGGCAGCGTTCTTAGCGGCTTCGTTGGTGAAAACCGGGCCGTTCGGATTAGGCGCGCCTATGGCGACTGTGAAAAGCGTCATCGCCTGCCCGAGCGCTTGCTGGCGCGCGGAGCGCTGTTGACTGCGGAAGAACCAAACGACGCCGACGATAAGAATCACCGCGAGGGCGACGCCCCCGTAACGATAAACCTGCGGACGATGGGCCGCAAAAAAATCGACAGTGTGTTCGACCTCGACGGCGAACTTATCCTGCTTCAGTGCTTTGCGGGAAAGATTACTGGCCACGAAAACCTCTGGTTGGAATGATGTTTTATGTTAACACGAGCGGCGAAAAAGGCGGCGAAAAAGGCTCATTGCACGGCGGCTGAATCTGGTAAAATTCAGAGTGCTCCCAGAGCACAGAGGCATCGCGAAATGTTCAAAACAAAAAAGGAGCTGCCCGTTGCAGCGCCCGAACTGGACCGCTATACGAGCGGGGACGTGGCGCGCATTGCGGGCGTGAGCCTGCGCCAGTTGCAGTGGTGGGACGAACGCAATGTTGTCTCGCCGCGGCAGGAGGGCCATCGCCGCGTTTACCTTCCGCAGGAAGTGGTCGAGGTATCGGTGATCGCGGAACTGCGGCGCAAAGGATTTTCACTGCAGAAGATCCGCCGCGTACTGCGTTTTCTGCAGAAGGAAATGGGCAAGCGGCTGAGCGATGCGGTTGCCAATGAGAGCGAAGTGCACCTGATTACGGACGGCCGGAATATTTATCTGGAAGACCATCCGGATCGCATTATCGATGTTCTGAAGAACGCGAAGCAGCCGATGTTTCTGGTGTGCGTGAGCGACCAGGTGCGGCGATTTCAAACGTCCACGGGCCGAAAACCGGTGAAATCGGAAAGTGCCGCGGTGAATTCGACCAAGACGAAAATCGGCTGATCAGCGGCTGCTGTGCCGATGAACGGCGACGGCGGCGCATGCAAGGTGGAAATATCCCGCGGATGGCGCCCCCATTCCGATCGCATCGACTGCGAGCGCATCCTCGATATAGTCGCAAACCTTGAAATCCTCGATGTTCCCGTCGCTGACCGCGATAGAAATATAGTAATGACCCGGCGCCAACTCGGGTGCCGTCCAGTGAAACTCGACCGTATGCGCATCGCCGGGGGCCATGGGCGGGAGCGGATAGTTTTCGCGAGCTGTATTGGAGCCGAAGATGTTTTCCCCTTTGGCGTTGCGCACGAGAAATCCGACGATTCCCGACGGGATGTAGCCGTTGATGCGGAAAGAGAAGCGGAGCACGATGCGATCGTGCGGATGCCAGGTATTCGGGGATTGGCCGGGCGTGGCCACCAGGCTGGCGTCGACAATGGTTGCGCGACCGTCCCCGTAGCGGCGGCGGTTCTCGAAGGCGTCGAAAGAATCGAAAGCTGCCGGCGCCGGATCCGGCTGCGGCGAAGTGCCAGTCTCCTCCGGCACGTGAGAAATCTCTCTTTGCAACGTAGCGATGAGATACCGCGCTACGACATCGTCGGCCTCTCCGAGCGCCCGGACCACGCCGTTGTGCAGCCAGAGACATCGTTCACACAGCGCTTTCACATCGGTGGACTCATGGGAAACGAACAGAATGGTGGTGCCGCGCGCGCGCAGATCGTGTATGCGGCGCATACAACGCTGGCGGAAAGCGATATCGCCCACCGCGAGCGCTTCGTCGACGATCAGGATCTCCGGATCGACATGGGCGGCGACAGCGAAAGCCAGCCTTAAGACCATGCCGGTGGAGTAGGTTTTGACAGGCCGGTCTATGAAGTCGCCAATTTCCGCGAAGCGTTCAATGACGTCGAAACGGGCCTGGATCTCGGCGCGGGATAACCCAAGAATCGACGCATTGAGGTACACATTGTCACGGCCGGTGAATTCCGGCGAAAAGCCCGATCCCAACTCGAGCAACGCGGACAAGCGGCCGTTTACGTGGAACGAGCCGGTAGTGGGGCGGAGAATCCCGGCGATGATCTGCAGCAGCGTGCTTTTGCCCGAGCCATTCGTGCCGATGATGCCGAAAGCTTCTCCGCGCTTTACCGAGAAACTGACCTCGCGCAGCGCCCACAGACCGTCGTCGGCACGGACGTTACCGGGAGCAAACAAACGACGGAAGCTGGTTCTCAAAGTATCCGAAAGCGGATAGTTTTTCGAGAGATTCCGAACTTCGACCGCACTCACGGTTTTTGTTTCCTGGCGCTCAGTGTTTGCGAAGCGGCTGCGGCGGGAGTTATCGACACGGCTTCACTTCCATGCGGCGCATACGACGCGCTTGCCGCGGGCATGCTGTTCGTACGCGCCGGGCGGAGGTGGGAGAATCTCAGCGCGACGGAAACCGGCCTGCCTCAACATATAGAGCAGCGCTTTGGGCGATGGGCACGTCGCCATGGGGCTCATGCCGGTCTCACGATTTCCGGCCGAGAATTCTCCGGCCTCATCGATGATCGCCAAAATACCCTGATAAGGTCGCGTCCACTCGCGCGCGCCCCATTCGGCGCTGCCCTCCACTTCGTCGACAACCTGGGTCTCGATGACGCACAGTTCTCCCGTGACGGCAGCGACCTGACGAAGACACAGCATAGGGTCTTCCACGTGGTAGAGGACGCCGAGGAACAAGGTGAGATCGTAGGTGCGGTGCTGATCGGCCGCGAGGGTCTCGACACGGCCGAGGCGATAGTCGATGCCATTTAC
>Ga0182012_10008157_pt1 | contig 10380 bp, 11 predicted proteins | sample 612S2SmetaG_FD_120486 | JGI IMG/M metagenome (GOLD analysis project Ga0182012, IMG submission 120486) | Permafrost microbial communities from Stordalen Mire, Sweden - 612S2S metaG | ecosystem: Environmental > Terrestrial > Soil > Wetlands > Permafrost | place: Sweden: Stordalen | collected...
CACTGCATCAAGAAGGTCGAGGTGGTGGAATATCCCGAACTCGGCATGGAAGCGATCTGGCGCATCGAGGTCGAGGATTTCCCGGCCTTCATCATCATCGACGACAAGGGCAATGATTTCTTCAAGGAATTGAATTTGGGGTGACGTGACCTCGCCCCGCTTGCGGGGAGAGGTCGAAATTCGCGACAGCGAATTTCGGGTGAGGGGGACTCTCCGCGAGTCCGAATGCGTTGAGAGTCCCCCCTCACCCCAACCCTCTAAGAGCGAGCTTCGCTCGTCTCTCCCCGCAAGCGGGGAGAGGGGGGGGCGCAAGAGGCTCGTGCCTTACGCCCTGACGCCCGTGAACGGGAAGCTGCCCATCGGGCCGATGCCCATTTCGCCGGACATGCTGTCGCCGGCAACTTTGCCGGTGAAAGCCAGCGTCAGCGGCATCGGGTTGGTGATCGAGATCTTCCAGGCGACGTCGTCGCCGTTCACGGTGCCGTCGAAAATATCGCCGGACTGGCCTTCCGCTCCTTGCGTGCCCGTCAGCGTGCCGCCGGCGCTCGCCACGGTCAGCGTCGCGTTGCGCTCGCCCATCGGCGTGCTCATGGTGATGTTCCAGCTTCCGTCCACGGCCATCTCTCAGGTCTCCTCGGCGTTTGTTCGCAAAACCGGAATGGTTCTGCAATTTCGGGTGCCTTCGGCGGCGGTATAGCGCATCTCGCAGCCGGTGCCGAATCCTCGGACTGCGGCGATCAGGCGCGGGCAGCGCGAATCCGGCTGGTGACGAGCAGGCGGAATGCAACATATTGCACGGCGAAGGCCAGAAGCTTGGCTCCGATCATGACCACCGAAACGTAGAACGCCCACAATTTGAGATCGCCGGTCGCGGCGACCGCGATGGTGCCGAGCCCGAGCAGGAACATGAGCGCCGCCCAAGCATATCCGGCGATCGTGACATATTCCGGAATGGTCGCGGCCACGATTGGCGGCATGTAGCGCAGCATCCAGCCGCGCTTCAGCATGATCGCGCCGATCGCGAAATGCGCGATCGAGGGTTTCGCCAGCACGAAGCGGGGGTCGCTGGTCAACAGCGTCGCCGCGCCGAGCACGATCACCAGCGCCAGGCTGGCCCAGGTCATGAAGCCGAGCGGCTGCCCCTTGACGCGGGCATAGATCACCTGCGCCACCGCGCCCACGATCGCCACCGCCGTCGCCAGCACCACATTGTCGGTGGCCAGATAGACGGCGAGGAACACGATGGTGGAGAGGAAGTCGGTGGCAAGTTTGGCGAAGACGTCTTTCATCGCGTGTTTCCTCTGCGGCGTTTCGCGATTGCGACAAGTAGCGTGGCAAAGCAGGCGATCAAGATCAACATGGCATCCTCCTGCGACCGGTACCTGGCGCCGGTTCGCGATCCGTCGGCGCGGGTATTACGGGGCGGTAGCCGAGGGGATCGGATTTGCGAACTTCGCCCGCACGCGGTCCGGATACCATTTGGTGAAATAGAGCGCCGAGTTGCGGGCAGCGAATGCGATCGCAAGCCCCGACCACAGCGGCAGGCCCGGCACATAGATCAAGAGGATGTTGGCCATCACCATCAGCGCGAAGGCCAGCGTCCACGCCCAGGTGATCACATAGCTGGCTCGCAGGAAACCGGGCAGTCTTTCGGTCTCGGCGTCAACCATTTCGCGGGCATATTGCAGGGTGAAGGGCAGGCGGATCGCCAGCGACGCCAGCGCGATCGCCAGCATGCCGGCATCGACGGTCAGCTTGACCTGCGAAACGGTCCAGCCGGAATCGACCAGCGTGAGGTAGCCGCCGAGCGCGGCGAACAGGATCGCCGAGCCCGCGCCGAGGATCTTGACCGAACGGCCGCCGATCGCGTCATAGGCGATCACCGCAAGGCAGAACGCGGCCGCCACGAACAGGCTCACCGCGGGCGAGGTCACCAGCAGCAGGCCGGCGAACGCGGCATAGGGCGCAAGGATCAGAAAAATCATCATGGCAGCCTCTCCGGGCCAATCTTTACAGCGTCAAGATACGAATAGAAGCGAAGGCGGGCGCGGTCAAGGTCTATCTTTACAGTGTCAAAATATTGTGAATAAAGGATTATACTGCTTATATTTCAATAACTTATATATGCATTCTCGAATTTTCCCCCGTCATTCCGGGGCATCGCGGAGCGATGAACCCGGAATCTCGATCGTATATTCTCTGGATTCCCCGATGTGCAATTGCACATCGTGGTTCGAGGCTTCGCCTCGGCCCGGAATGACGGCGCGGGGGGCCAGGGCATCAGTCGGACAGCTCCCTCACACAACCCCCACCCAATTGCCGTGAAACCCGTCGGGTACCCGGTGGCCGAGCTGCACCAGCGCGACCGGGCCGGCGTCGACGTCGCCGGCGTTGAAGACCGCAAGGTCGCTTCGGTTTTCACCGGCGCGCCACACCGCGGCCAGCAGCCAGCCATCGCCTTCGGCGGCATCCCTGGCCCGTTCGACGAACACCGGCTCCGAAATGGTGTCGCCGGCCGGCAGCAGGTAACGGCCGAGCCGCGATCCCTTGCCGTCGACATGCACGATGCCCGACAGCGCGCCGAACATCGGCAGGTCCGGATTGGCGCAGGCATACCAGCCGTGGCTGCTCCTGAGTCCGGCGCGGCGCTCATCGATGCGCGGAAATTCGCCGGTGAGATCGTCGAGATAGGTTTGCGTGAAGCGGTCGGTATTGCCGGAAAGATCGAAGCTCCAGCGGCACAGTCGCGCGCGTGATTTTTTGGGGTCGGTCGGCGAGCCGTCGGGATGGGGAAACAGCGGGGCCTCCTCGAACTGCATGACGTCGGCGACGATGCGGTTGCCTTCCTCCCAGGCGTTCATGACGTGAAACACGTAGCAGCTCTCGGCGCGGAACCAGACGATGTCGCCGGCCGAGCCGTTCCGCTTCATGACGCCGACATAGGCGCCCTTGTCCGGCTCCCAGGCGTAGGGCGGCTTGCCGGCCATCGCGCGCGCCATGCTGCCGGTCAGCGGCAGGATCGGAAACAGCAGATGGTTTTCCGTGACGATGAAGTCGTGCACCATGCTGGCATAGGGCGCCTCGAAGCGCTCGAAGCGCGTCACCGCGCCCGCGGCATTGATCGAACCGAAGGAGAGGGCGGGGGTCAGCGGCCCTGCGGCGTTGTAGCCGAAGAACGTCATCTCGCCGGTGGCCGGATCGATTTTGGGATGCGCGGTAAACGGCCCACTGATGCCGCCGCCATAATTGCAGTAGCCGCGCGTCTTCAGCGTGCCGGGCTCGATCTCGGTCGGCAGATGGGCTTCCTCCAGCGCCAGCAGCCGGCCGGCATGGAAGATGATGTTGGTATTGGCGACGCCGCCGTCCTGGGTGGTGCTGCCAGGCGCGTCCGGCAGCTTGCGGCCGAAGCCGCCGAACAAGGCGCGGCCGGCGTCATGTTCGGCCTGCCATTTCGGGGTGCGGACCCAGCGGTTGCGGTAGCTGGCGCGGCCGTTCTCGAGATGGAAGGCATGCAGCATGCCGTCGCCGACGAACCAGTGCGCGCCCGGCGCTTCGAACTGCGGATTGGGGCCGTTTCGGTAGAGCGTGCCGTTGAGCTCGCGCGGCAATTCGCCCACGACCTTCAGATACGGTGCGTCGCATTCCATCGGTATCGGCGCCAGATTGCTCCGGGCTGCCTTGGTCGCCACTTCCTGTTGCATGGGTCGCTCCCTGAGATATATCTTTACAGCGTAAAGATGGGGGTTGCGACCGTCAAGCGAAATCTTTACAGTGTCAAAATGCTGACATATAAGGCAGCCATGGTGACAAAATCGAACATCGGCCGGACCCGCGTCCGGCGTGCCGCGACCAAGCCGGCGCCCGCCCGGCCCACGCGCAAGCGAAGCCCGGCCCGCTCTACGCCAGGCGAAAGCACGCCCTATCATCACGGCGCCCTGCGCGACGGCCTGCTCGGGGCGGCGGAGCGGGTGCTCGAACGCGACGGGCTTGCGGGATTGACGCTGCGCGCGGTGGCGCGCGAGGCCGGGGTGTCGCACGCCGCACCGACCCACCATTTCGGCGACCTCACCGGCCTCGTCAGCGAACTCGCCGCGATCGGCTTTCGCCAGTTCAACGCGGCGATGGCGGCGGCCGGCGCGCTCGGCACATTGCCGATCGAGAAGGCGATGGCGCGGGCCAAGGCCTACGTCGCCTATGCGCAGGCCCATCCCGGCATGTACGGGCTGATGTTCCGCACCGAACGTCTCGACATGAAGCGGCCCGCGCTGTGCGAAGCCGCCAACGCCTCGTTTGCGGGGCTGGCCGGCGCGATCGGCGCCAGCCGCCAGGAAGTGATTTCGGAGGAGTCGCTGTCGCTCGACCAGGCGGCCGACATCGCGCGCGCCTGGTCGCTGGTGCACGGCTTCACCATGCTGCTGCTCGATGACCGCCTCAGCGACATCCTGCACCGGCTTCCGCCGGGCACCGATGCCGGCATGCTGCTGGACGCGATGCTCAAGCGCGCCATCGCGCAACTGCCGCCCGCGTGACCAGCGCCGCTGCGCCAGCGCCACGGTGCGGCCACCTCCGTTGCGGAACCCTCCGTCTTCGCCATCGTAATCTGGGGAAGGTTCGGCCAAACGGCGCGAAAGGCCTGACAAGGGTGCGGAATCATCCTAGAACAGCGGCTTCGCGATCCCTTTCACACCAGCGTGTAGTTGCCTGATCGATCATGCCTGCCATTTCGCCTCACAAACCCTACCGCGTCGGCCGTTCCCGCACCGGGCTCGGTCTCTTCGCCACCAAGCCGATCAAGAAGGGCGCCAAGATCGTCCGCTATTTTGGTCCGTTGCTGGATTCGAAGAAGAAAAAGGACGACGCGATCGAGAACAAGTATTTGTTCGAGCTCAACAACCGCTGGACCATCGACGGATCGGTGCGCAAGAACATCGCCCGCTACATCAACCACGCCTGCAAGCCGAACGCCGAATCCGACGTCAGCCCGCGCAAGCGCAAGGTGGTGATCCGCGCCATCAAGAACATCTCGCCGGGCGAAGAGATCAACTACGATTACGGCACCGACTACTTCAAGGCATACCTCAAGCCGATCGGCTGCAAATGCGACGCTTGCGAGAAGAAGCGCAAGAAGCAGCGCGCCGAGGCGAGGGCCGAGAAGGCGCGGCTGAAGGCCAGGGCCGAGAAGAAAGCCTTGCGGAAGGCCGAGAAGCAGGCGGCGAAGGCGAAAGAAAAGCTCGCGGCGAAGCAGAAGCCCGCAGGCAAGCCGAAGGCCGCCAACGGCAGGCACCTGAATGGCCACGGTGGAAGATCCGCTGCCGGCAAGGTGATCGCGGCCAAATCCGGGATCGTCGTGAAGCCCAGGGCGCGGCAGGGTCAGGAAAGCCAGGCTTCGGCCTGATATCGGCCGCCATCGCGTTGGCGGCACTGACGCCGCAGACTTTCCCCGCCGCCGACCATCGGGCGGCCGAGCGGATGCGAAGTGCGGCGGCCTGTCCTATAGCTCCCTTGTCCGGGCGCGGATCGCGGCTTATCTCTTGGCCATTCCCGAGGGAGGACGGCTGGATGAGCACACTAAAACCGCTGCAGATCGACATCGTTTCCGACGTGGTTTGTCCGTGGTGCTATATCGGCAAGCGCCGGATCGAGAACGCGCTGGCGCTGACGCCGGACGTGCCGGTCGAAATCAACTGGCGGCCGTTCTTCCTCAACGACTGGGTGCCGCGCGAGGGCATCGGCCGCGATGAATACCTCACCGCCAAATTCGGCTCGGTCGAGGCCTACAAGGGCATCGCCGGCCGCGTCGTGGCGGCGGCCAGCGAAGAGGGGCTGACCTACCGGCCCGAACTGGTCAAGCGCCAGCCCAACACGACCGATTGCCACCGGCTGATCCACTGGGCCGACGCGTCAGGCAAATCCGCCGCCATGAAGCAGCGGCTGATGGAATTGTATTTCCGCGATGGCGGCGATCTCACCGATCCTGAGGTGCTGGTGCAGGCGGCGGCCGATTGCGGGCTCGATGCCGGCGAGGTGCGCCGGCGGCTTGCGACCGACGAGGACGTGGCGCTGATCTCGGCGCAGGCCCGGGATGCTTCCGAAAAAGGCATCTCCGGCGTGCCGACGTTCGTGTTCGCGCAGAAATACGCGGTGTCCGGCGCGCAGCCGGCCGAGCAACTCGCCCGCGCCATCCGCCAGGTCTCGGCGGAAGTGAACGCGCAGGCGGCGGAATAGGATTGGCGGTGTCGACGGGCTTGAATTTGGCTGATGTACCCGCGACAATCCGTCGTGGAGATCGAGAATGAAGATCAAGATCGTGGTGCACGATGCGGAGGAGGGAGGCTTTTGGGCCGAGGTTCCCGCCATTCCAGGCTGCGCCACGCAGGGCGACAGCATGGACGAACTCATGCGAAACCTTCATGAAGCGATTGAAGGGTGCCTTTCTCTGGCCTAACGGCCGCGCATCAAATGAACAGCGCGCCGCGCCAGTTCACGCGCGCCGTTGCGCAAGCCCAGCGACGCGTGGATCAGCAGCACCATCGGATCGTTCTTCCGCAACGGAACCAGCACGTCGCCGATCGCGAACCGGCCGCGCCAGATCGGGTTGATCATCGGATGATCGGCGCCGGCCGTGGAGTCCGCCGTTGCAATGGCGGGATCGGCGCAGAGATGCCGGGTCAGGTCGAGCGTCAGCTGCACGCCCGGCGAATATTTCGCAAAGCGCTCGTCGATGCCGAGCTTGAAGAAGAAAGCGCGGTCCTGATGCCGCAGCACGATGCCGGCCGCGACCGGGGTCTCGCCGGTGCGAAGCGTCACGATCTCGCATTGGCCGGTCTCGGCCAGCGCGGGTACGGCACGGCGGATGAAGGCGGCGTCACCGTCGTTCTGGATCAGCGCGGTGCCGCGCTTGCCTTTCCAGCCGCTGGCCTCCAGCCGCAGGAACGTCTCGAGCGCGGCGGCGACTTCCGCCGGTGTACGCGCGACGCCGAAACGCACAGCGCCGGTATCGGCCAGGCGATGGCGCTGGCGCCGCAATTCCTTCAGCTTCTTGGCGCCGAGCGCCTCGCGCAGCAATTCCTCGGCGTCGCGCGTGGCGTCAAGACAGGCGCGCAGGCGGGATTGCAGCACGCGCGGACGCAAGCCCTGCTCTCGGAGCACCTCGCCGAGGGTTCGCATGGCGGCGCCATCGAGCGAGACGTCGCGCAGGATCAGCGCGTGCGCGCCGGTCTCGCGCGCCTGCCGCAGCAATCGCGCCGCGGCGTCGCGCGCCATGTCGCGATCGAGCAGAGGCGTGCACAGCGTGCCGTAGGGATGGGCGCTGACCAAAGCGGGCAGCGGGATCTTGTAGGCGCGCGACATCGGGACCACCGGCATCAGGCCGATCATCCGCGCCGCATCGTCGGGCGCAGCATCGCTCCATGCGGCCAGCGCGGAAGCGCCGCCACGGCCGCTGGCAAAGGCGTTCACCGCCAGCTCCCAGGCGGGCAGGTAATAGCCGTTGGGTTCGATCGCGCGTTCGGCCAGCGCACGCCAGCCGCCGGCGGCGACGGCCGTCAGCGGCGCGATCGCGTCGCCGCCGGGCGAAGCCGCCAATGTCCGCCCACGCCCGCCGGCATCCCCTGGCGATGCGCGACCGACCGTTGGCATATCCGCAATCTCGACCACGTCCCCGTTTCCCCGTTCGCGGATGGCATCCGCAAGCGCCGCCGGCGCCCGCGCCTTCCACCGCGTTGTCCTGGAAATGCTAGCGGAAAAACTGGAAGATACGGTTGGCGCAGCGTTGCAATTTGAACGGTAATCTTAACCGCGCCTTTACCCTGCGGCGGCCCGGGGGCCTCAGCTGGTCAACGCCCCCAGATAGCGGATCGCCGCAAGGCTCGGCAGGAAAGTATAGGCGCCGCCCCGCGTCTGCACGAACCGCGGCAGTCCGCGCAGCCGGATCGCGGCGCCGGATTTGAGAGGAATGTCGAACCAGCTGGTCGCGGGGTCGTTGGCGCCGACCAGGGGATCGTTGGAGCCGGTGACACGCGGATCCTGCAGGCCGAGGTTCAACCAGTCGCAGGACATCGCCTCGAACTGGGCGCCGAGATTGGCGCCGATGAAGTTGCCGAGCAGCCCGCGCTCTGCGCTGTCGGGCTTTTCCGGATAATAGGCCGGTCCATAGGGCATGCCACGCCGCACCAGGCGCCGGCTGTGGTTCGCCACCCGTTGCACGATCTGGCCGCCGCGCGGGTTGCTGCGCCGGATATGGGCACCATAGGGACAGCGGGAATCGCCGACGAAATCGAAATCGGTCGGATCCACGTCCGGCGACGGATGCGGTGTATCCGGCGACAGCGCCAGCGGCACGCCGTTGCGCCAGCGGCCGCAGAAGCTGGCGGCGACCACCTCGCGCAAGGCGGCATGGCGCGACAGACCCTCGCCGATCTTCGCCTCGGCGCCGGGCGGCAGCAGTTCATCGACCTTCGGGTGGGCGAGCAGCGCGGTCGCGGCGGTCGTCAGGTAGGCCTCGAAGCCGGCGACGTCCTGCTGCAGCACGCGGAACGCATCGAAGCTGCCGTTCAGGCCGAGCGGCTCGGGTTCCGGAACCTTGAACAGCAAGCCTTCGAAATTGGTCGGATACCCCAACAATACGGTGCCGAGCGGCGCCACGGGCTGGGCGTCGGAAAGGCTGTCGACGTCGTGGATCTCGGCGAATTTCGGCTGCGAGATGTTGTCGTGGTAGCCGAAGTGAACGTAGTTGTCGTTGAAGTTGAAACCGTCGCGTCTGCCGAGCAGGTTGAAGCCGGAATTTCCGGCGAGGGCTTGCTGCTGCACGCTGTCGAGCTGGGCGCTCTCGTCGGCGTAGATCGTCGCGATCAGATGGATCCGTTTCGGCTGGTCGAAGGGCGCCGGCCAGTTTTCCGGCGCGCTCGGCCCGACATCGCCGAGTTTCACCGCGCGTTGGCCCATGCCTTCCCTGAACTCGATCGGGAACGTATCGAGCGAGCGCTGCGAGGCGCCGAACGCGCGCAGTCCCTCCCAGGTCAGAGCGATGTTGAAACAGGTGACCGGCTTGGTAATCCAGGGTTCCTCGCTCGTGACCTGCGGAACGCCGTCGCCGCCGGAGGTGCAGGCGGCGAGCCAGCGGCGGGCGGCGGCGCGGTCGGCGACCTCGAGCAGGAGATAGCGCACCCGGGACTTGCGGTAGCCGCGCAAGATGTTGCCCTGCACATCGGCGGGTCTGAACATGGCGCTCACCAGCCGATGCCGAATTGCCGGCGGACTTGCGCGGCGGAATATCCGGGATAGGCGCGGTAGCCGCTGCCGAGCGATACGTTTGTGTTGACGTTGAGCTGGAGGATCAGATCGCGCGGCAGGAGACGCAGATCGTCATTGCCGGTCTGTGCCGTATCGCCCTTGAGGGCTTCCTGGTCGCGCAGGATGCCGGTGGCGAGATCCGGCACCTGGTACATGTCGTGCGCGTGCACCCAGTCGATGAATTTCTCGATATTGTGCTCGGACGGAATCACGTCATCACCCCCCTCGACAAGCGACACCACGGCGTCGAACACGCTGCCGATGGTGGCGATGAAATCACGGATGTAGTTGGTGAAATCGCCGTCATAGACGGACATCATGCAGATATTGTTGTCGACGATCACGAAGCGCGCAAAATGCACCGTGCCGACATTGTCCAGTCCGGCATAGATATCGTCCACGTTCTGGGCGATTGCCAGCGCCGCGATGGCGCGGCCGACCGCCGACTTGTCCTTCAGCGGCATCACCAGGTTCATCATGCGCTGGACGTTGTCGCCCGGCTGAATCGAGAACGGAGGTCCGCCGGGTTGTTTCTGCACCGGAAAGCGCCACGCCCAATACGGCACCAGAATCCGCGCCGCCACGAACTTCATGATGGCGGTCTGGGGCAACCGGTCGACAAACCGATCGAACCAGCTTCGGTCGTCCGTCAGGTTGCTTGTCGGGCTACTTGGCATTGGATGGACCCCCGCTGAAGGGACAGGCGATGCCCCCGCGCCTGATGCGCGATTCCTCGTAGGCGTCGCGGCGGGCATGCAGGATCGGATCGTGGGATGCCTCGATGCCGGGCGTCAGCCGGCACGGATTGAAGCTGATGTGTTCGGCCGCGACGGCCTGATCGTCGGCGACCTTGGTGAGGGTCAGCGTGCCCATGACCACCCGGACGCGCTTGGCCGGCCAGGGCAGGGTGGGATCGTCGATGGCGTCGCCGTCTTCGCCGATCGTCATCATCAGCATGAATCGCGCCGGCCATTGCGCCAGGCGTTCCCGGAGTTCCTGTTGCAGGTATTGGTCGGGCTGCAGCGGATCGGTGCGCTGATAGGTGCGAACGCCGGCGACCGGTTGCCAGGAAAAACGAACGTTGCGGCG
>Ga0182012_10008158_pt1 | contig 10379 bp, 10 predicted proteins | sample 612S2SmetaG_FD_120486 | JGI IMG/M metagenome (GOLD analysis project Ga0182012, IMG submission 120486) | Permafrost microbial communities from Stordalen Mire, Sweden - 612S2S metaG | ecosystem: Environmental > Terrestrial > Soil > Wetlands > Permafrost | place: Sweden: Stordalen | collected...
CGCTGCGGCGGCCGGAACCCGAACGTCTTTTCGATCTGCTGCAGCAACACGGCACTCGGTTTCTCGTCGATCCCCACGGTGCGGTCGCCCTGCACGTTGGAATGTCCCCGCACCGGACAGATGCCCGCCCCCGGCCGCCCGAAATTGCCCCGCAGCATCAGCAGATTCGCCACCTGCTGTACCGCTTCCGTGCCGCGCCGGTGCTGCGTCAGCCCCATCCCGTAGCAGATGATCGCCGACTTCGCCTGGATATAGATCTGCGCCATCCGCTCGATCTGCGCCAGAGTCACCCCCGACACCCGCAGAATATCCTCCCACTTCGTCTGCCGGATATCCGCCGCCAGCGCAATGAACCCGGTCGTGTGCTCCGCCATGAACGCGAAATCCAGCACCGAAGGCGCCCCAATCCGGTCCGCCTCGTCCTGAGCCTCCAGCACCAGCTTCATGATGCCTTTCAGCACCGCGACATCGCCACCCACATTCACCTGGCAGTATTCGCTGGCAATCCGCGTCGACTGCAGCGTCACCATCTCCACCGGATTCTGCGGCGCCGCGAACCGCTCCAGCGCCCGCTCGCGCAACGGATTGATCGCAACGATCGGCACCCCCCGCCGCGACGCATTGTGCAATGACGTCATCATCCGCGGACTGTTGGTGCCCGGATTCTGCCCGATCACGAAAATCGCTTCGGTCTCGTCGAAATCCTCCAGCACCACCGTGCCTTTGCCGATACCGATGCTTTCCGGCAGCCCGACGCTGGTCGCCTCATGACACATGTTGGAGCAGTCGGGGAAATTGTTGGTCCCGAAACGACGCACAAAAATCTGATACAAAAATGCCGCCTCGTTCGACGCGCGGCCCGAGGTGTAGAAATCCGCCTCGTCCGGGCTGCCCAGCGCATTCAGGTGCCGGGCAACCGTCGCGAACGCCTCGTCCCAGCTCACCGGAACGTAACGATCCGTCGCGCTGTCATACCGCATCGGCTCCATCAGCCGGCCCTGTTCCTCCAGCCAGTAGTCGCTTTGCGCCGCCAGTTCGCTCACCGTGTGCTGCGCGAAAAAGTCGCGCGTCACCTTCCGCTTGGTCAGCTCGAAGGAAACCGCTTTCGCGCCGTTCTCGCAGAACTCGAACGAACTCGTATGCTTCGGATCCGGCCACGCGCAGCCGGGGCAGTCGAACCCGTGCGGCTGGTTCATCGACAGCAGCGCCTTCGAACCCTTGATCTCGATGCTTTGCTCGCGCAGCGCCTTCGCCGTCGCATGCAGCGCGCCCCATCCGCCGGCTGGCGCGTCGTAAGGCACGAACACCGGCCCCTCGGCGGGTTCCAAAACCGGCGCTTCTGTCTGACCGTTCTGCAACGATTGCGCTGTGTCGGACATATGCGGCTCTCCTGCGGCATCAGACGTCCAACGTTATCGGCACCCCAGGGTTCGGCCGTCTTGCCAGCCTGTCTCAATATTGCATATTCGCACGGCGACCTGCCCAGTTCACCGGCTCTCACCCCGCCTGCCGACGCAAACACGCTTCAGTCGCCACGTCGGCAACGGCGTCGCCCGCCGCCGCCTCGATGCCAAGTCTTCATCGCCACCAGGCGCGGCCACCAAACAATCGATCAAGCAATCAGCGCCCGCTTCCGCCCCCGAACCCACCGGCCGGTCCATCACCGCGGCCGCACACCCTCCGGCCCGTTCGCACGGCGGAGCCTTGATGGCGCGGCTCATCGGTTGCAAAGTCATATTCGGCGACCTCGCTCTCATGCGCGAAGCAATGCAACACGATCATAGCAAACGCTCGGTCCCCGCGGAGCGCAAGCACCCGGGCGGCAGCGGGCGATTTTATAAATTGCCAGCCGATTACGAAAGAACGCCCAAAGCGCCTGTGCCATCCTGCATCCGTCGAGACGGCGGCCTCCCGGCGTTCTATCCTCCCCAGTGTGGCGCCTTCGACAGCCACACCACTCAGCGGCGAACCCCCAACCGGCGTTCGCCGTGCTTTTCCGCCTCCAGGAGACCTCGATGCCCGCCCCCGTCCCTCCCTTCACCCGCGAAACCGCCATCCAGAAAGTCCGCCTTGCCGAGGATGGCTGGAACAGCCGCGACCCCGCTCGCGTGTCGCTCGCCTACACCGTGGACAGCCACTGGCGTAACCGTGCCGAATTCATCAACGGCCGCGAGGCGATCGTCGCCTTCCTCACCCGCAAATGGGCCAGGGAACTCGACTACCGCCTGATCAAGGAACTATGGGCCTTTGCCGAAAACCGTATCGCCGTGCGCTTCGCTTACGAATGGCACGACGACAGCGGCAACTGGTTCCGCTCCTACGGCAACGAAAACTGGGAGTTCGACGCCCAGGGCACCATGCGGCACCGTTTCGCTTGCATCAACGACCTGCCGATCGCGCCATCCGAACGCAAATACCACTGGCCGCTCGGCCGCCGGCCGGACGACCACCCCGGCCTGTCCGACCTCGGCCTCTGAAACACCCGCCGCATCAACCGCCAGATGATCAGCCGCTGGGCGACGCCGCGTGATGTTTGCCGGGAAGGCAGCCGGGAATTTGCGGCAGCACCTCTGCCAGTTCCTCGGGCATCGATACGTTGGGTTTGGTACCGTTGTCCGACCGTTGCAGCCACGAGATGACCGCCAGAGACGGCAGCCCTTCGCTGTAGATGTACAGTCTTCCGGTGTCGTCGTATTGCTTGCACGCGTGGCCGCCGAGCCCGAATAGCCGCGTGAAGCCAATCGTCGGGTCGGTAGCCGTGGTTACCTGCGCTTGTACAGCGGTGAAGTGCAGCAATGCTGCGACAAAGGCCACAAGGGTGATTGTTCGTGCCAATGTTTGGTCCTTCAAGCTTGCCGGACATCGCCCGGCGTTGGGGTGAAGGACGTTCCTCATCTAATATCCGCGATTATAGCAAAAATTCCACGTTCGATGTCAACACAATTATCATGATAATTCTCATTTTTGACAGGAGTCTGACGCTAGGTGAAACAAATTGATCTCGCTCCATCCGGGTGCGGTGAGACGCAGTCAGCGTGATGGCTGGGTTTTTCACGTTGGGCCGCATGGCGCTATAACGGCCTGGTGTTGGATTTCAGATGGATGACTGCCATGCACTGGCTTCGGTCCGGACCTGTCCTGCTGCTGGCATTTTGGGCGCCGGCCGCAATCGCCGCGGACGCCGCCGCCGGGAACGACTACCCGACCCAAACTCGCGCCGAATATGTCTTCGCCTGCATGGCGAGCAATGGTCAGACCCAGCAGGCGCTGCGCCAATGCTCATGCGCGATCGACGTGATCGCATCGGTGCTGCCGTACGACAAATATGAGCAGGCCGAGACCGTGCTGCGGATGCGGCGATCCGGCGGCGGATATCTGGGGGAGATGTTCCGCACCGGTATGGCGAACGGCATGGTGCGTGACCTGGAGGAAGCGCAGGCCGAGGGCGAAATCCGCTGTTTCTAGACCAATTTCAAACAGCCTGCTGAAATCAGACCCGGCTGACCGACCACGTTCCCTTGAACAAGCCGCCCTCGTTATCCTCAACCTCCGCTCGGAATTCCGCTGCGCCGTTCGGGTGGTAATCAAACCGGAATTCCGGGTTTTCCGAGATGGAAATCCCGGTTTCGATCCCCAGCAGCAAATCCTCACCGTGCCAGATCTTGATAGACGAAACGAAATGCGCCGGGACATAAAGCCGCGTCACCTGGTCCATCTGCATGCCGGAATAGTTCGGATGACGGATCATCAACTCGACCTCCCGCCGGTCCGGGTCGGTGCCTGGCGGGAACTGGCGAAAGCGCATGGTGCCGAGCGGGATGGCATCGGCCTCTTGCTTGGCGGCCGGGGCGGAGCAGCCGCCGGCGGCTTTGACGAAGCGTTCGGCCGCGGTCAGGCTGCCATCGGCTGATTCGGCGACGGCGTGGATATTTGTATACGAATCGACACGAATCCGCGTGGAGATGCTGCGGATTCCACTGTTCGCTCCCAGCACGAATTTGGCCGCCAGCGGCGACGGGTTTTGGTCGATCACCATTGTGATGCTGCGAACGCGGTCGCCGCTCGGCAGCGTGCGCAGGCTGATCGGCACCACGGCGGCGTCCTCGGCGCGGTAGGGCGCGTCGATCGCCAGGACCGCACTGCCGTCGGCGATCGGCCGGTCGTTGAAAATCTGGCTGGCGAGGTCGGGCCACGGATCGCTGTCCGCCGCCCTGGCCGTTCGCGCGGCAACTCCGGCTGCAAGAGCCGCCAGCATCGCCTGACGCCGCGGCACAGAACGTGTCATTCGCATCGTGTGATCCCTCCCCGCCCGCTTGCGACGGATTGCCTCGGCTCGGTGATATAGTTCACCATCATCCTTCCGCCGATCCGCCCTGGATGCAATTGTCATCGCGAGGAGCGCAGCGACGTGGCGATCTCGAGGGCTGAGCGCACCGAGCGGGGGATCGCCACGCCGCTTGTGCACGTATCGATCCTCAGGTCTATGAACCTGCGCCCGGCGGCTCGTGAACAGGGCTATTCCCATTCCAACTCGCTGAGCGCGGCCGTCGCATTGCGAAAATTGTAATCGTCAAACAGAGCCCAATGGTCGCGCTCCGACAGTCCGATTTGCGGGACCGCCTGTGCCATCGGGACGCCGGCGGCGATCAGGCGCCGCGTATCGGCGGCAAGCGCGTCGAGGTAGCGCCGCTCGTCATCCAGGGCCTGCGGCCAGGGGGCAACCGCGCGGCCGTGACCGGGGACCACGATTCGGGCCGGCAGGTCTGCCAGCCGTGGCAGCACGCTCAACCAACCGAGCAGGCTGCCGTCAACGACGGGGATATGCTGAAGGAACACGAGGTCGCCGGCAAACAGGACCCTGCTGGTCTCATCCAGGACGGTCAGGTCGCAGTCAGTGTGGGCGGCGGGACTCCACGCGGTCAGGCGCAGCGGCCGATCGCCCAGGTCCAGTGTCATCTCATTTGCGACCAACAGCGTCGGCGGAATGAGACGGACCCGGGCGATCGCCTCGGGACCGAGCGCATCGCGGAACGACTGCAGATAGAACGTGCCACGCTTCTGCAATTCGGTCGGCAGATTGTGATGTCCGACGAAGATCGCACCGTCCTGGAAGGCTGCATTACCAAAAATGTGGTCGGGATGTTCGTGCGTATTAATGACGTAGCGGATCGGCTTCGTGGTGATCGCGCGAATCGAGGCCAGCAAGGCCTCACCGACCTCGACGCTGCCGCCGGTGTCGATGACCGCGACCGCATCCCGCCCGATGACGACCCCGAGATTGGCAATGTCGCCCTTATTGACTTCGGTGGTCAAAGCAACCTGGCCGAAATGGACGTAATCGCCGTCGGCGACGGGACTGAGCAAGAACGACGAATGTTGCGGTGCACAAAAGGCCATGGGCGCCTGCACCCCGATTATCACTGCGGCGACGTGCCAAACACGCAGACAGTATCGATAACGCGACACAAGGCACGGAATTCGGCAGCTCATAGATGTTCTCTCTCATTCGATCGGTAACACAAATGGTCACGGGACCATTGATTGGACTGCTCAACATTTTGTGATAGTCGCGTGAATCACCCTGCAGGGTGCTTGACCGAAGGCAAGCCTTGGTCAGGAATAGAGTGCGGGGACGGCGGCGGAAGAAATGTCTTGCGGCTCACAAAGCGACGCCGTACCCAAAGTCGAGGATACCTTGTATCGCATCTCGTTTCGGCCATCCAGGCCGTGGCGCGGTGCAGCAAAAGTCGCCGTTAGGGGAGGAACAAATGACAAAAAGATTCTTGAGGCACCTCGCAGCGGGGACAGCACTGTCGTCTCTTCTGATGATCGGGCCTCTGCAGGCGCAGACATCGGGCGGCGACGATCTTCTCGAATTGCAGAAGAATGCCGCAAACGTGGTGATGCCAACCAACACCTACGACAATCAGCGGTTTTCCGGGCTGAGCCAGATCAATGCCAGCAATGTCGGCAAGCTTCAGGTCGCCTGGACGTTCTCCACCGGAGTTCTGCGCGGTCATGAAGGCGCGCCGTTGGTCGTCGGCGACGTCATGTTCGTGCATGCGCCTTTCCCCAACACGGTGTTCGCGCTCGACCTGAATAATGATGGCAAGATCCTGTGGAAGTACGAGCCCAAGCAGGACCCGAATGTTATCCCGGTGATGTGCTGCGACACCGTCAACCGCGGCGTCGCCTATGGCGATGGCAAGATCTTCCTGCATCAGGCCGACACCACCCTGGTGGCGCTCGATGCGAAGACCGGCAAAGTCGTCTGGTCGGTGAAGACGGATGACCCGGCCAAGGGCGCCACCGGGACCGAGGCGCCGATGGTGGTCAAGGACAAGGTCTATGTCGGCGTGTCCGGTGGCGAATTCGGTGTGCGAGCCTGGCTCGCGGCCTATTCGATCAAGGACGGTTCGCAGGTGTGGCGCGCCTATTCCGAAGGACCGGACAACGAGATCCTGGTGGATCCTCAGAAGACGACCTCGCTCGGCAAGCCGGTTGGCGCTGACAGCAGCATCAAAAGCTGGCAGGGCGACCAGTGGAAGATCGGTGGCGGCGGAACCTGGGGATGGTATTCCTACGATCCCCAGCTCAACCTGATCTACTATGGGACCGGCAACCCCTCGACCTGGAACCCCAAGCAACGGCCCGGCGACAACAAATACTCGATGACGATCTTTGCCCGCAATCCCGACACCGGCGAGGCGAAGTGGCTGTACCAGATGACCCCGCACGATGAATGGGACTACGACGGCATCAATGAAATGATCCTGGCGGATCAGCAAATCGGCGGACAGACTCGCCATCTTCTCGTGCATTTCGATCGCAACGGTTTCGGCTACACCCTGGACCGCGGCACCGGCGAATTACTGGTCGCCGCCAAATATGATCCGGCGGTGAACTGGGCGACCCATGTCGATATGGACAAGTCCAGTCCGACCTACGGGCGGCCGCAAGTGGTGGCACAATACTCAACCGAACACAACGGCGAGGATACCAACACCAAAGGCGTGTGTCCCGCGGCGCTCGGCAGCAAGGACGAGCAACCGGCGGCATTTTCACCGGACACCGGCCTGTTCTATGTGCCGACCAACCATGTCTGCATGGATTACGAGCCGTTCCGCGTATCCTACACGGCGGGTCAGCCCTATGTCGGTGCGACCCTGGCGATGTTCCCGGCCCCGGGCGGCAACAACATGGGCAATTTCATCGCCTGGGATGCGACGAGCGGAAAGATCGTCTGGTCGGATCCGGAACAATTCTCCGTCTGGTCCGGTGCGCTGGCAACCAAAGGCGGCGTCGTGTTCTACGGAACGCTGGAGGGTTACCTGAAGGCGGTAGATGCCAAGACCGGCAAGGAACTGTACAAGTTCAAAACGCCGTCCGGAATCATCGGCAACGTTATGACGTATGAACATGCCGGCCGGCAGTACGTCGCAGTCTTGTCGGGTGTCGGCGGCTGGGCGGGCATCGGCTTGGCGGCCGGACTGACCGACCCGCATGCCGGATTGGGCGCGGTCGGCGGTTACGCCGCGTTGAACGACTACACCTCCCTGGGTGGAGCCCTCACGGTCTTCGCACTGCCGCCAAGCTGATCATAGTTTGACTGGCTTGATCTGATTTCGTGACTGGCACCGAGGCTCAACGCCTCGGTGCCAGATTTTCTTTGATTTCCCGCTGGGAGTGCATCGTGCGCCGCCTCTTCCGTCTCGCTGTCGTCTTGTTCGCGGTTCTGATCCTGCCATCCGGACTGGTCTTCGCGGTGACTGACGGATCGGGCGATCCCACCGCTGTGAAGTCCGACGATGGAAAATGGGAGGACAAGGACGGCAACCCGACCTTCAAAGTCGGCGCCGACGGCGCGATCGACTGGTACACCTATGTCGGCTTCACCCGCTACTCCGCGGAATGCATGCGCTGCCATGGGCCGGACGGCATGGGCTCGACCTATGCGCCGGCACTGATGGAGTCGATGCAGCGCCTGAGCTATCTGGAGTTCTATGCGACAGTCGCGGGCGGCAAGCAGGCCGTTTCGGCGTCGCAAACCTTGGTGATGCCGGCGCAAGGTGAGAACAAGAACGTCATGTGTTTCATCGATGCAATATACAGTTACCTGCGGGCACGTGGTGACGGCGCGGTTGAACGTGGACGCCCGGACAAGCATGCGCCGAAACCGGCCGGCTATGAGAAGATGCAAGATGAATGCATGGGCTAAGCGGCGATCGCACGTTTGGCCTCTGGCGGCGGTGCTGGGCCTGTTGGTGGTGCAGCATGCCAAGGCCCAGGCGCCCGGCCTGGGCGAGTCGGTCGAACTGGTTGATCCGAATGTCTTCCGGGTCTGCGCCGATCCGCACAATCTGCCGTTCTCGGATACGCAGGGAGACGGCCTGGAGAACAAGCTGGCGCAGTTGTTTGCCCGGAAGCTGAATGAGACGGTCGCCTACACCTACTACCCGCAGGTGATCGGGTTCGTCCGCAACACGCTGAATGCATTACGCTGCGACGTGATCATGGGCACCGCGGTCGGCGATGAGATGGTGCAGACCACCAATCCGTACTACCGCACGACCTATGCCCTGGTGTTCCGGCCGGACACCGGATTGGACGGAGTGAACGCGCTGGGCGATCCACGGCTGAAGGACAAGCATATCGGGATCGTTGCCGGTACACCGCCGGCAACGATCATGGCGGAGGATGGGCTGATGGCCGGGGCAAGGCCATATCCGCTGACCGTCGATACGCGTTCAACATCATCGCCGCAGACGATGACGGATGACATCGCGGCGGGGCGCATCGACGCCGGTGTTCTGTGGGGACCAATGGCCGGATATTATGCGCAGCAGACCACCCCGCATCTGACCGTTGTGCCGCTGCTGAAAGACGGCAGTCACATGGACTTTCGGATCGCTATGGGGGTCCGCAGGTCGGACCAGGACTGGAAGCGCAAGCTCAACCGGCTGATTGCCGAGAATCAGCTGGAGATCGACAGAATCCTGGTCGAATATGGCGTGCCGCTGCTCGATGAGCAGGGTCAGCTGAAGTCGCCATGACCGGGCGGCGGGCGCTGCTGGTGGCATGCGGGGCCATCCTGGCGGCGGCCGGTCCAGAAGCTCCGACGGAGCCGTCCGGTTACCGGATGAATGACTATCGCGCGCCCACGCCGGCGACCCTGCGTGGTGCCGAGGTACTAACCACCTATGCCGCCTACACGCTGGTGATGAAGCGCGCCGCGGTGTTCATCGATGTGTTGCCGCAGCCGCCCCGCCCGGCCGGACTGCCGGCGTCCACGATCTGGCATCCGAAGCCACGGTTCGACATCCCCGGCAGCATCTGGCTCCCCGACACCGGTTACGGCGCACTCGCCGCGGTCATGGAAACCTATTTCGAGCAAGGTCTGGCGCAGGCATCGGGTGGCGACCGAGGGCGCACCCTGGTGTTCTACTGCCTGCAAAACTGCTGGATGTCGTGGAATGCGGCGAAGCGGGCGTTGGCCCTCGGATACACAAATGTGGCCTGGTATCCCGACGGTACCGACGGGTGGGAAGAACATGGCTTTCCGACCGAGGCGCGGGAGCCTGTACCCCGGCCTCCGATCAGCGAATGATCAGTCCAGTTCTTGCTGAATTTGCCGGGCGATGGCGAACAGGCGCTGCTCGATCTTAGCGGGCACATCGCAGGCGTAGCCGATGGCCTGACGGCGATCCTGGAACACTTCGACCTCCCAGGTGACCTGCTGGGTCATCGCCTGCACCGCTTTGGCGTCGGCCGCTGAAGCGGCTTGCAGCGATCGCAGCTTTTCGTTGTCGGCGCGGATCTCGGCAGCAAGCTGTTTCTGCCGGACGCCGAAACGGTCCAGGCCGGTGATGACGCTGTCGCGTTCGGTGTCCAGCACGGTGAACAGCCCAGTAAGAAGCTGCAGCAGTTCGGCCTGCCGGTCCGGTCCGGCGTGTTGGGCGAAATCATGCAGCAGACTTAGCGTCTGGTCGATCGGCTGGCGCCGTAGTGCCAGTTTCTCCACCATGCCGGCGATGATCGGATTACGTTTCCATTGGTCGTCTCCCGTATCGACCGGGGGGCCTGACCAGACGGCAGCCAAGGACAGTTCGGGAACCTTGATCTGCTGGCAGGGCCAGTCCGGATCGCGGTGGGGTTGGGCGAAGCCGCGCGCCGGCGTCAGCAGAGCCGCGGTCATCATCGCGGCGAGGATCACGCAAGACCGAACCGGGATCACAGCTTGCACCTGGTTTCCGGGCGGTCGAAACCAAGCGTATCGAGTTCGGTGACCTGGTGCAGGAAGCCCGGCTGAGGCGAGACTGAGACCACCGATCGTCCGTCGTCGAGCAGGATCGGCTGGCGAAGCTGCAGGTCCCAGGCTC
>Ga0182012_10008161_pt1 | contig 10379 bp, 6 predicted proteins | sample 612S2SmetaG_FD_120486 | JGI IMG/M metagenome (GOLD analysis project Ga0182012, IMG submission 120486) | Permafrost microbial communities from Stordalen Mire, Sweden - 612S2S metaG | ecosystem: Environmental > Terrestrial > Soil > Wetlands > Permafrost | place: Sweden: Stordalen | collected...
CCAGTTTTGCCTTCCGAGTTGCCTCCAACGGAGCGCGAACTAGTCATGGATGTGGGGCGTGCGTTGTGCGACGGCAGCGCTCGAAGAATTCGTGACGCGACGGCGGAGTTTGAACTTATTCTCAAAAAGTATCCGGACATACCGCAGTTGCACTACCTGTACGGACTGATCCTTGTCACCTCTGATCCCGAACAGGCGGTGGATCAGTTCAAGGCGGAACTGGCGATTTCTCCTCGTCACACAGAGGCGCTGCTGAGCATCGCGCGAGAATACGACAAGATGGCGGATTTTGCCACCGCGCTGCCGTTTGCGAAAAAGGCGGTGGAGGTGAATCCCAATTTCGCACCGGGCCACGCGCTGCTCGGTAAGCTGCTGGTGGATGGTGGTTCTGATGTTGCAGGAGGAATTGGAGAAATCCAGACGGCGATCAAGATGAATCCGGATAATCCGCAGAATCATTACCTACTGGCGATGGCTTACGGAAAAGCGGGCCGTTCTGCTGAAGCGGCGCGCGAGCGTGCCACCTTTATCAAGCTACGGGGGGATTCGCCAGCGACACCACAAGCAAGCGTGGAGAGAAAGTGACGCTCTTTGGCGCGCAGCCCCTGCTCTTGCTGGCCATTGTTGTGCCCGCGGTTTGTCAATTGCCTACGCCTAAGCCCAGTGCTTCGACGCTATCATGCGCGGCGTGTCACGCAGCACAAACGGCGCATCAGCCGGCGACTCCGATGGGTCATGCCATGGAAGCGGTGAGCGATTGCGCGATTCTCAAGAATAATGCATTGCTGACGTTTCGAGTGGCAAAATACTCTTACCGCATTGAGCGCAGAGATAACCAGAGCATTTATTCTGTGACGGATGGCGCGCAGACCATCACCGTTCCTATTGGCTGGGCTTTTGGTTTAGGGCAAGCGGGCCAGACCTATGTTTTTGAAAAGGATGGGCGGTTTTATGAGAGCCGTGTCAGTTTCTATAAAGAGATCAATGGGCTCGATCTGACGATGGGCGCGATCAATGAGGCGCCGCTGGATTTGTTGCAGGCTGCTGGTCGCGAAATGGGAAAGCCGGACGGCGCGCGGTGTTTCCATTGCCACGCTTCGAATGCGGGCGAAGGGTTGAATCTGAATGTGAGCAGCCTTGTTCCTGGCGTTCAGTGTGAGCGCTGTCATGGGCCAGCGGGCGAGCACGTGGCGGGCTTTCAAACGGGCAAGGTTGTCGCTATGAAGAAGTTGACAGACGGTTCGGCGGAGCAGATGAACATCTTCTGCGGCGGGTGCCACCGGACATGGGATGAGGTGGCAACGGGCCCCAAGCTGGGCGTGGCAAGTGTTCGCTTCCAGCCTTACCGCATTACCAACAGCAAATGCTACGACAGTGCTGATGCGCGGATTAGCTGCGTGGCTTGTCATGATCCGCATCAGCCGTTGAACGTTGATTTCGCTAGTTACGACACTAAGTGTTTGGCGTGCCACTCAGCCGGGGCAAATGTGGCGGCCAAGTTGTGCAAGGTCTCCAAGAGTAATTGCGCCAGTTGTCATATGCCGCGCATCGACATGCCCGGTTCGCATCATAAGTTTACCGATCATCAAATCCGGATTGTGAGGCCTAATGAAATATTTCCGGATTAACGGCCTGGTGTGCCTCAGTCTTCTGGCGAGCGCATGGCTTGTTCAAGCGCAGACTGACGATCCGCGCGCCCTCATTCAAAGGGCGTTTTCGCTCCAACAGGACGGCGATTATGCGGGGGCTGCCGCGGCGTATCGCGACTTTCTAAAACTGCGGCCGGATGAGGTGGGGGCGCATTCCAATCTTGGTGTGGTTTTGGTGAAACTCGGCCGGTACGATGAGGCGATCCAAGAGTATCGGGCCGCTTATCGTCTGGCCCCAGATGATGCTCGGATTGGGGTTAATCTCGCGTTGGCGCTGAGCAAGAGTGGCCGGCTTTCCGAGGCTGCCGAGGATTTAGAATCTCTGCACAAGCGCACGCCTGAACAGAAACAGGTTGCCTTGTTGCTTGCGGATTCGCAGTTCCAACTTGGCAACGATGAGCGAGTGATCGAACTGCTACAGCCGCTTAGTCAGGCCGACATTTCTGACCTGTCGATAGCTTATTTGTTGGGTATGGCTCTTCTTCATAAACAACGCATTGCCGAGGGACAGGTGTTCTTGGATCGCATTTTGCGGAATGGCGATACTGCGGAAGCGCGTTTTTTATTAGGGACGCGCATGTTTGAAATGGGCGATTATCCCGCTGCAGTCAGCAAGCTAGCGAGTGCAATCACGCTGAATCCGAACTTGCCTGGCATCCAGTCACTCTATGGACGCGCGCTTTTGGCGACGGGCGATCCCGATGGCGCCACGGGCGCTTTCCGAAAAGAGCTTGCTGCGAACCCGAACGATTTTCCAGCGAATCTGGCGCTTGGACAGATTTTGTTGGTCCGTAAGAAATATGAAGACGCCAAACCTGTGTTAGAACATGCGGTCTCGTTGCGACCGAAATCGCCCGATGCGGCCATTGCGCTGGGTGAAGTATCGGCGGCTACTAACCATTTGGACCGCGCGCGCACTTTGCTAGAAGGGGCGCGGGCGCTGGCACCGGATTCGCTGGATTTACATCACGACCTCGAAACGCTTTACTTCCGCTTGAAGTTGAGCCAAGACGCAGCGCGTGAACACCAAGAAGTTGTTCGCTTACAGACCTTACAGGGGGCTGCGAGCGGTGGAGTGAAACTGCGCGAGCGTGCGCCCGAATTCGCTCTACCTGCGCTGGAGGGTGGAAAGATGATTGCTCTCTCTGGCTTTCGCGGCAAGTCGCCGGTAGTGCTGGTGTTCGGCAGCTACTCTTGCCCAAATTTCCGTAGTGCGGCCGGTTCGTTGCGTGATCTCGAGAAACGCTATGGAGCAAGAGCTCCGTTTCTTTTGGTGTATATCCGCGAAGCGCACACGGCGGAAACCTGGGAAAGTAGCCGTAACACGCGTGATGGTGTAAATATTCAGCCAGCGGCGAACTTGAACGAAAAACAGGCACATGCGTCTTACTGCATGCGCCAGTTGCACCTGAGCTTTGCAGCCGTGGTGGATGGCATGGACGGCAAAGTTGAAAAGGCTTATGCGGCGTGGCCGAGTTTGGCGGTGGTTGTTGGCAAAGATGGCCGGGTGATATACTCCACTCGCCTAACCGAGTTAGATTATCGAGCCGAGAGCATGCAATCGGCCCTTGAATCTGCATTGGCGCCTATAAGCGCAGTTGTGGAAACAGCCGCCGGGCGCGGATCGAATCAGTAAAGGATCAGAGTTTAGACAGAGTGACTCCGAGGTAGAAGACGATGACACGATTACTTGATCGAATGATGATGATAGCGGTGATTGGCGCTGCGGGATTGGCCCCGCTCGCGCTTTTTGCCCAAACTGCAGGTTCGTCTGCGCCTGAAAAGTCACAGACCGTGATCAAGGGCGGCGGCGAAGAGGTCGTGCTCGACGTCATCGTGCGCGATAAACATGGCAAGGCGGTGACGGATTTAACTCCTCAGGATTTTGAGATCACCGACAACGGTGAGAGACATCCCGTGAAGTCTTTCCGCCTGGTGCAAGGCGCGGAAGCGATTGACGCTCCGGTCGCTGGTAGCGGCGAAGGTAAACATGTTCAATTGGATCCATTGCGGCAGATTCGCCTGGTGACCCTTATCTATCAAGGCTTGGATTTGACCGCTCGCAAGATGGCGCGAGACGCCTCGCTCGACCTGTTAAAAAGCGATCTTCCACAGAACGTTTATATGGCTGTGATGGTGATTGACCATCAATTAGAAGCGATACAGCAGTTCACGAACGATCGAGAGTTGCTGAAGAAAGCTGTTTTGCGCGCCACGGGCGGGGATAACCAGAACTTTGTGGGTGACACTGATCGCGTTGAGGCAGAACTCCAGCAGATCCTAGGCCCGAATCCAGGTGGACAGACTCTTCAGCAACAGGCCAATACGCTCCAGGATTCGGCGAACGCCACTTCAAATGGCGCGGCTACGAATGGCGCTGCTGTCATGAATGCACAAGTGGCAGCCCTAACTGCACAGATGATGCTGCAGATGTTGAAGGGCCAGCAAGGCATGGCAATGATTGACTGGGGCCGCTCGAGCATTTATGCACTGTTAACCGCGGTGAAGGAGCAGTATCGGCTACCGGGGCGCAAAACGATTTTGTATTTCACGCCGGGTTTCAGCATTCCGCAAGGGATGGAGCAAGGGTTCAAGAACGTAATTAGCATTGCGAACCGTTCAAACGTAAGTTTCTATTCGATTGATACACGGGGTGTGGGTGCGGGCAACAATTCGGGTGCTAACGACATGTTGAAATCGGCAGCCGATTCATCGCGCAGGCAGGCGCAGTCTACCGGATATGAGGCGGTTACGGCTGACCAAGCCAAGGTTTTTGACACGGCTGTAGAAAGTAGCCGGGCGAACACGCAAGTGACGTTGTCCGACCTGTCGGAATCGACGGGCGGTTTTTTGATTGCCAACAGCAATGATCTTAAGGGACCTTTGCGGAGGTTGAACGAGGATATCGAGACCTATTACGAGATTTCGTATTCGCCGGAAATCCAGAAGTACGATGGGTCGTTTCGCAAAGTTGTCGTAAAGACCGCTCGCACAGATCTCAGAATACAGTCGCGATCGGGTTATTTCGCTCTGCCGCCTTCCATGGTAGGCAATGGAAACGTGATCGCCGGTTACGAGGTGCCACTGCTCAAGGCTTTTGAATCGAGCCCGCTACCGAAGTCGTTTGCTTTCCACTCAGACGGAATGCATTTCCGCGACGCGCAGAACCAGACGTTCGGCGAGATTGTGATTGACGTTCCTCTGAGTAGTTTCAAGCTTCAGGAGAATAAGGAGACATCGATTTTTGAAGGACGGTTTTCCTATCTGGCCGTGATCAAGAATGTAGCGGGCGAGGTAACTAAAAAGTTTGGCAATGAGATTCCCTTGAAAGTGCCGGCGGCGAAGATGTCCGCGTTGGCGCAGAGCCACTTTATTTACACCGAGCAGGTGAATCTGCCTCCGGGGCGCTATACGCTCGAAACCGCCGTCATGGACCAACAGGGAGAAACCGTGAGCGCAAGTAAGCGGAGTATTCTCATTCCTGAGGTGGAGAGCAAATTGGGACTGTCGAGTGTCGTGGTTGTTCGCGCCATGAAGGATAAAGACGCCAGCACTTTGCCTACTGATCCATGGTTGATGGGGGATAAACTGGTCTCGCCTACGCTAGAGCCGGTGATCAAGAAAGCGAACACGCCTACGCTCCCCTTTTATCTTGTTGTTTATCAGGATCAAAAGCAGAAGAGCGTGGCGCCGGAACTGGTGATGGAGTTTACCAGGGATGGGCAATTGCTGGGCAGCGGGCCAGCTCCGCTACCAGCGGCAGATAAAGACGGGCGCATCCAATATGTGGCGACGGTTCCGATTGAGCAGTTGCCCGCCGGGAATTACAGCGTCCGATTTGTGGTGAAGCAAGGTGCTGAAACGGTAGATGAGGCCGTCACGTTTGTAATTGAGTAGCGCTGCTTTGTATGCCCCTCGTGGCGGGAACGCTTTCTTGATATGGATATTGACTTTGCTTAAGAAAAGCAGGGATTCTAGCGTTCGAAAACTACGTAGTGCTCGCACGGCGTGACATACTGGTTCACAACGAACCATGCGGGTCTCTCGTCGTCAAGTTTTGCGCGCAGCAGCGCTATATCCAGCCCTGCCCACGCTCCTTACAAGCGCCCCATCACCGAATAGCGTGCCTCCCTTCGTGGAAATACCTGCCCACAAAAGCGGTATTCACTGGGTCCACGATAACGCCCTCTCCAACAGTCGCGAACTACCCGAAACTATGGGCCCTGGAGTCGCGTTTGTTGATTTTGACAACGATGGGTGGATGGACATTTTTCTGGTCAATAGTGGCGACGCGGACTTCTTTAAACCCCCAAAGCCTTTGCACAACGCGTTGTACAAAAATAATCGAGATGGCACGTTCACGGATGTAACCGAACGTGCCGGAGTTTTGGGAGGTAAGAGCTTCGGCATGGGCGTGGCCGTGGGCGATTACAACAACGATGGATTTCCTGACATGTTTGTCACGGCTTATGGCCGATCAACGCTCTATCACAACAATGGAGACGGCACTTTTTCGGATGTGACTGAGAAGGCCGGCCTTGTGTTCCCGAATTGGGCGACTAGCGCCGTGTGGTTCGACTACAACAATGATGGATTGCTGGATCTCTTCGTGTGCAGCTTTGTTCGCTACAGCAAAGAAAGCATTCGGTGCGGAGACAACAAGCTAGGCCGAGCCTATTTCTGTATACCGCGGGTTTTTCTGCCCTCTGCGAGTTTACTGTTCCGCAATAATGGCGATGGCACTTTCACCGAAGTGAGCAAAGGGACAGACATTGCCAAGTCACTCGGCAAGGCGCTGGGCGTGGTGGCCACCGACGTCAACAATGACGGCAAGATGGATCTCTTTGTGGCGAATGATACTGTTCAAAACTTTCTCTTTATGAACCGCGGTGGGGGCAAATGGGAAGAGATTGCGCTTGCGGCGGAAGTGGGCTTTAGTGATAACGGGCAGCCGCGCTCGGGAATGGGAGTCGACGCGGTAGATATGGACGGGCAAGGCCACGAGGATCTATTTGTGGCGAACGTAGACCAAGAAATGTATGCTCTGTATAAGAACATGGGGAACGAAACGTTTACGAACGTAGCTCACCAAAACGATATCGCGAGATCAACTCGCGCTCTCAGCGGTTGGGGACTGAAGTTCTTCGACTACGACAACGATGGATTGATGGATCTTATCCTCGCGAATGGCCATCCAGACGACATGATTGATATGTACTCGACACAAGTCCATTACAAGGAACCGCTGCTGCTTTTTCATAACGATGGGAAACGCCTGGTGGATGTTAGTGAAGTCTCTGGCGATGTCTTTCGCAAGCCGTATCCGGCGCGCGGACTGGCTATTGGCGATTACGATAACGATGGCTGCGTTGACGTAATGGTTGCGAATAATGGAGGCGCGCCTGTGTTGTTGCGCAACAACGCCGGGCAAGGCAACCATTGGGTGGGCTTTAAGCTCATTGGTAAAACATGCAATCGCGATGCGATTGGAGCGCGCATCACTTGGTCAATTAAAGGCGCGAAGCGCACCCGGCTGAAGAACTCCGGCGGAAGCTATCTTTCTTCCCATGACATTCGTGAAGTCATCGGATTGGGTTCGGCCGAGAAGCTTGATTGGCTTGAAGTTCAGTGGCCGGCGCCGAGTAAACAAAAAGATCGAATCAACGTGGTTCCCGTCGATCGCTATTTCTCCATCACCGAGGGTGGAAAAATTGGTTGATTTGCTTGCTGAGCAGCGAGAGACGCTAGAGCAGTTTTGCCATAATGCCTGAAGTAGCTCTCGGACGAAGGACCGACCAATGTTAAAGCGAATCGCCAATTTGTTCAGAGGATTGTTTGGGCAGGCGGTATCATCGGCGGAGCGCGCGAACCCGGAAGCGCTGCTCGAAGTGGAGAATGAGAATCTTCGCAAGCAGTTGGCCAGTTACAACCAGGGTCTGATTTCGCACGCCGCGTTGTGTGAGCGTTTAATGGCGCAAGTACGCAAGCTCGAAACGGAGCAGGTGGATGTGCGCGCCAAAACATCGGCGAATTTGCGAGTGGGCAATCGAGCGGCGGCGGGACAATACGCGTTGCGGCTGCAAACTATCGATTCGGAATTAGCAGAGAATCGTAAGCAGCTTGAACAGGCCGAAACCACCTATAAAGACCTAGTGAAAGCCCGCGATGTGGCGGTAGCGGCAGCACGTCAGAAGATTGAATCGCTTAAAGCGGATATCAACGATCTGAAGACCAAGAAAGCGCTAGCCGCGTTAACGGAGACGGCGTCGGGCATGATCACCAGCATTGGCGGGTCAGGTGACACACTCGACAGGCTGCAGACAATGGTGCAAGAAGAGAAGGCGCGGGCCGCGGGTCGTGTCCGGGTGGCGCATGACAATTTAGATGCTAGTGGAGTGCTGCTAAAAGAAGCGGAACAGCAGGCGCTAGCAGACCAGGCGTTGGCTGATTTTGCGGCGCGAGAAGGAATTGCGATCGATGGCCCTGCCGCGCTTTCCTCCAGTCCCCTGCCGCAGAAAAGCATGGGCCCGATATCAGGCGGCGCTGCTCCGATTAAAGAATAGATCTTGCGCGAGCCTACAATGGCATTACCAGCTTGGGCTGGCCGCTTGGTGGATTTGTATGAAAGCGGCGCCTACAACCAATTTCTCATCTTCGGGAATATTCAGGACCGCCTGACGATCCCTGGCGCCCCTGCCCGGATCTCCAGCTTTGCGGAGTTCCTCATGGCTGTCTTGCTGCCGCGCTTTGACGTGGTCTTAAGTTACGACCTGGGTAACGGGATTCGCGTTGAGAAAGGCGGCGAGATTTTCTCTAGTTGGCCAGCACTGAAAGAAAGACCTCTGGCGAAGCAGCCGTTAGCCGCGGTTGAGTCTCTTACCCAATATTTTCGCTACTGCGGAAATCTGGCGAGATTACAACGGCAGACGGTGCAAGTGGCTTGTCTGGTGAAGAATGCCGAGCTCATTGCGCCGGCAGGTGGCGCGGCGAGCGATCACGAGTTGGGAGCGGTTCTCACGCTGATTCGCGATTGGTCTATGGACAATTTGCTAACCGGGCATCCACTGGCGACGTTTTTGCTGTCGGAGAATCTAAGTGATATCCATCCGCTGCTGGCGCGCAATCCGCGAGCGCAAAGAATCTCTGTCCCGCTACCATCCGCAGAAGAAATGACGACGGCGCTGGAGGCGATGGCGCCTCATTATCCGTTTGTACTTGATGGCAATGCCTCCCGGAAAAGTGAGTTGGCGGGCGCGCTGGTAGGTTCCACTATTGTTGCTGCCGAGAGTTGTATCAAAGAGTTAGAGCACGCAAGGAAAGCACCAACTAGCGCGGACTTGGCTGAGGTCAAGAAACAGATCATCCAAGCCGAGTCACAGGGTTTGGTGGATTTCATGCAGAGCAGCATGACTCTTGACGCCGTGCAAGGACATGATGCTGTGAAAGCGTGGTTGCGGCAGGATATTGCGCTGTGGAAAAGCGGCGATGTGAATGCTCTTCCAAAAGGTTATTTGCTGAGTGGGCCAGTGGGGACAGGAAAGAGCTTCCTGGTGCAATGTCTGGCCGGCGAAGCGTCTGTGCCCGTCGTGAAACTGAAGAATTTTCGTGATCGCTGGGTGGGTAGCACGGAAAGCAACCTGGAGCGGATCTTTCGCTTGTTACGGGCTCTAGGACGTTGTTATGTCTTCATTGATGAAGCGGATCAGATGTTGGGAAAGAGAGAGTCGGGCGGAGATTCTGGCGTCTCCGGTCGTGTCTACTCCATGATTGCCGAGGAGATGAGTGACCCGGCGAATCGTGGAAAAATTTTATGGGTGCTCGCCTCCAGCCGTCCCGATTTGATCGAGGTGGATCTGAAACGTCCAGGCCGCGTGGACGTCAAAATTCCATTGTTCCCTACCTGCAGCGCTCAAGAGAGTTTTGACTTGCTTCGCTTTCTGGCGGCCCAACGTGGGCTGCAACTGCACGATAGCGATTTTTCCGTTGTTGAAAAGTTGCTGCCCGACTGGTTGACGCCCGGGGCTGCCGAAGCACTGGCGGTGAAGGCATATCGGGCGCATCGCATCGGACAAGAGAGTGCTGTTGCTGCTCTACTAGCTTGTTTAGAAGGCTACCGACCGCCCGTCTCGCGCGACATACTCGAGTTTCAAATGCGGATTGCGATTGCTGAAGCGAGTGACCCATCGTTTGTTCCTCCGAGTTTTAGAATGCTAGGAGGCGGCACTCAGTGACTCTAGACGAGTTGGACAACGAGATAGCTTTGTGGAAAAAGAGTCTGGGCGCGGCGGCGCAGAATCTTATGGATCTACATTCGCTGCCAACCTATCAGCGGCTCGCCGGCAGCAATGGCGTTACGAAAGCCGATCTTAAAGGAGTGACAGCCAAACGAGTGTATCCAGCTTTGGCGTCTATGGGTACGCTTTTTCAGAATTTCGACGATCTACAAAGCATTGTCGATCGTGCTGCAGTCTTGCGGCAAAACATTTCTCCTATCTTTGGATCGGAGCAGAAACTCCGCGAGATTGACAACTTGCTGCACGGCAAGAGCGTGAGACTCGCCACAGTACCGGTACCTATAGGACAGCGAACGCTCTCGACTGCCGTGGATAACGTAGAATTGGTCACACCCGGAGAACTAATGGGCGCGATGGCCAAAAGTTTCACGGATGCGCGTGATGTGGTTTTGGCTGTGGACGGCGCATGGCAAAAGCTTGGTATGGAACTGGATGC
>Ga0182012_10008162_pt1 | contig 10379 bp, 3 predicted proteins | sample 612S2SmetaG_FD_120486 | JGI IMG/M metagenome (GOLD analysis project Ga0182012, IMG submission 120486) | Permafrost microbial communities from Stordalen Mire, Sweden - 612S2S metaG | ecosystem: Environmental > Terrestrial > Soil > Wetlands > Permafrost | place: Sweden: Stordalen | collected...
CAGAAAGTAAAGCCGAAGCATCCGCTCCAGACCCACCGGGGGACGACCGTTCTTACCCCTGGGATAGTGTGGCGCGATAAGTGCCACCAACGCTGCCCATGGAACCAGCTCACCCATCTCTTCCAGAAACAGCTCCCGCTTCGACTTGCGCCCAAACTTCTCAAACCCACTCTGCATAGCCAAGGTCTGCTGCTTCATCGCGCCCTCCTGTCCTACCTACAACTTTATCCAAACAGGACCCAGGCTGGGGAGTTCTTCAGCTTCCCTAGTGGAATCGATCTCTGCGATTCGGTGCTTGAACGTGGTGCCCTCATCCCGACCTCGCGATACCGCAAGGTGCCTTCAGTGCGTACCTGCCCCTTGGCTCGGAGTTTTTCCCGAAAGACGAATTTCTGATGCGAGGTCGTGTAGCGGCGCAAAGTCCTGGTCTGCGTAATGCCAGATTAAACTCGCCCGATTGGCTGCCTCTGCTGCGTATTTCCTGTTCCCTTCGAGTTGAAGTGCCCGGCTAAGTTGAAGATACGACAGGGGGATATAAATGGAATTCGGAGCGAGTGCGCTGTGATCCACGACTTTCTGGAATTCCCGCGCAGCGTCCGCGAGTTGCTTCGCTTCCAGATAGGCGAGACCCCGGTAATACGCTGGAGCCAAGTTCATTGCGCTGCACAGGTCAAATGGTGAAGCCGACTTGAGTGCATCAATGGCTTCGCCTGGGTTTCTTTGCTGGAGATGCACGGCAGCATTGACCGCAGCAAGCTCCGCTGACCGCAGAATTGTGTCTTTGGGAGATCGAGCTGCGGCCTTTGCGGATTCAGACTCGGCGCGCGGGAGATCTCCGATGCGGGCAAGCGCCAGGGCGGCAGCAGCCTCGACCTGAGTGCTTTCCGGCGCGCGGTCCAGTGCTCGAATCGCGTAGGTTCTGGATTGGGCGTGGTCCCCAATGTCCGCAGCCATATCCGCCCGGTCGGCATCGATCTGGGCGGCAAACTCCCTGAGGCCGTTGGCCAACGCGTTATCGTGCGCCTCGGAAAACAGAGCAGCAGCCTTCTTCATCTGGCCCTCGTCCATCGCGGTCCATGCTGCTTCCTCGATCAGTTCACTGCCAGCTGGATTGCCCCTGGCCCAACCTATTTCCGAATTCATTGCGAGCTGATTGCCCTGAACGAATGCGAGCAGAAAGCAGGTGCTGTGCATTGGGGCGTAATTTGACCCAGACACTGAGGAACGGGAGCAGAGCGGCGTCAAAGCTGCATAGTTTCCACTGCGAAGATAGGCTGCGGCGAGGGCGCTAAAGGCAAAGTCGGAGGCATTATCCAGATCCTCCGCAGTCTTTGCCAGTTCAACACTCTTTTCGGACTGACCGAGCGCGAGATACTCCACGGCGAGGTTGACGGCGGGCGCAAGGTCACGGGGATACAGAGTTCGCCACAATTCCTGGGCTTCGATCGAGCGCTCGATTTCGCCGGTCGCATAGGAGTAGTAGTGCGACGCAATATAGAGGCGTTCGCGGTCGGTCGTGCGGTCGCGGAGATCGAAGGCTTTCTGGTAATACTGCTGACTGAGAAGATGCTCACCCAGGTTGTCGTAAATTGTGCCAAGCCTTGCATACGCAAGCGCAAACTGCGGGTCGAGGTCTATGCTCAGTTTATAGTCGAAGATCGCTTGGGTTTCCTGACCCTGGAAGCGCTTCTGCTCGCCGTTGGAGAATGCTTTGAGTGCGGCCAGAGAGGCAGTGGTGGCCTGAGAAAGCGGAGTATTAAAGCGCTGCAGGGAACTGGCTGGTTCACCGAGTCGGCCCCGCAACTTCAGAGAAGCTGTTCCCAAAGCCACCAGGATAGATGAGGGAGAGTTGGCGCGGGAGAATTCCGTGGCAAGCAGCCCTCCGTCCGAGCATCTCCGAGTGGTCAATTGCACCTCATATACCGATTCGGCAAGCACGATTTGGCCTTCAATCAGGACCTTCGCCCCGAGGGCGTTGCAGGCACGAAGTTGCTCAGAAAGAGAAGGTGAGTTGGGATTCCTGAGGCGCGCGCGAAGATCCCGGCTCGAAACAAATCCAAGATATGGAGACTCCTCCAGTTTCAGGCGAAGTGCCGGTTCCAATAGGCCTTCAAAAGTGTCTTCCCCGGTGCTGTTCAAGAATCGGCCGACCGCAACCTTGTCCTGCGGGGAAATGAGGGGTCGAGTAACCCAACGATGGGTCAAGACTCCGATCGCTCCGAGCAAGATCAGAGCCGAAAGCACCGCATACCAAATCATGGCTGTGGAACGGATGGATTGAGATTCCGGCGTGGTCGAGGATGGCTCGGGAACTTCGATGGGAATTTCATTGAGGGCCGGTTTCGCGGGCGGCAACTCTTCGATCACGTCGCCGACAAACACGTACCCCTTGCCGCGGATGGTTTCGATTTGGGTAGCGGGGTTGGCCGGATCGTGTAGAGCCTCGCGGAGCTTTGCCGCAACTACATTGAGTCGATTGTCGGACGCGCCAAAGGTCTCTTCGCTCCAGAGCCGGGAGCGCAATTCGTCGCGGGAGATTACCTCTCGGGGGCGCTCAAGGAGGATCAGGAGCATTCGTATGGGCAAATCTTCGACGCGGATGCGATCGCCCCGGCGAAGTAAAGTTCCAGATTGAACGAACAACTGAAATGCCCCGAATTGGTACGAAGTGGGCATTGGCTTCTGGCTAGAGTCTCGTTGCAATTCGGCTCTCGAAAGGGGTCTCTGTAATTTCTTGACTAACTTTGAGTGTAGTCGAAGTTCGCGAATCGGCGTTCTGTGGAGCCTCAAAAGGTAGTCCGGACAGTGCTGGAGGTTGGTTACATTATTGAAATAATGTCATTTGCTGGTTAATGTTCAGTTGCGGCATTCTTAAGAACACCTTAAGTTGACACTTCGAAGGGGAGCGGTTTTCCTCAGACTCATCCATCGAGATTCTGCTTTTCCCCTCAATGTTTTCTTGATCCGCGTGGAAATCCATATCTGCATGAGGTTCATAATGTCGTACAGTTGGCGTCGCAGTCGTGTCTCGGCAGCCCAGTTCTGTTTGCTGTTTCTTTCCCTATTGGTTTCTGGTCCAAGTTCTGCCAGAGCTCAGGCCGCTCCTCAGATCATTCAGGAGATTAACGACCAGGTGATCACCCGGCTCAACGGAAACACGCATCCCCTGGCAAACGTTCAGAATGATCGTGGGGTGGTTGCAAGTTCGGCTTCTCTTAAGAGAATGCTGCTGGTATTGAAACGGTCAGCCGCGCAGGACAAGTCATTGGCCGCAGCGATTGCGGCAATGCACCAGCCGGGATCGCCGAGCTTTCATCATTGGCTGACGCCAGAGCAGATTGGTGCACAGTATGGGCCGAATCAGTCAGATGTCAACAAGGTCGTAGAGTGGCTGGGCGAGTAGGGATTCACGGTAAGCTCCGTCTCGAAGGCACATAGCGTCATCGAATTTTCCGGAACTGCGCAGGCAGTCGCCAACGCCTTTCACACGGAGATCCACAACTACGCATATCAAGGCAGCCTGTACACGGCAAACTCCTCCGATCCCTCAATTCCTTCCGCGCTGGCGCCCGTCGTGGCCGGATTTGCCTCGCTGAACAACTTTCCGCGTGGGCACGTCAGCAGCCAGCCGAGCCAGGTGAAGTTCGACAAGGAGACCAAGAAGTGGTTTGTGAGCAAGCCGACAACTCCGTTGACTCCCGGTGCAAAGCCGCAGTTCACGACGGTACTCGACGGCTATACGTTTTACCCGGTTACGCCTGCGGACTTCGCAACCATTTATAACCTGAACCCGCTCTTCAACAGCGGTATCGACGGTACCGGCCAGCAAATCGCGATTGTCGCTGAAAGCGACATTATTCCCTCGGACATTAACACGTTCCGAAGCGCCTTTGGTCTGCCGCCCGCGAAGCTCAACATCATCATGAACGGGCCAGATCCGGGGCAAACGATCGCAGACGGCCCCGAGCCGACCATCGATGCGGAATGGTCCGGGGCCGTCGCGAAGAATGCCACGATTGACTTCGTGATCTCTCAGACCACCAGCACCACGCAGGGAACAGATCTCTCAGCGATGTACATTATTGACAATCAGGTCGCGCCGGTGATGAGCGAGAGTTACGGGTCGTGCGAAAGCGCGATTGGCGATGCCGGAAACCAGTTCTATTACCAGACTTGGCAGCAGGCGGCGGCGGAAGGCATCACGGCAATCGTCTCGGCGGGAGACTCGGGAGCCGCGGGATGCGACCAGAATCAGCCAGCATCGTCGCATGGAGACGCGGTCAACGGCCTGGCGTCCACCCCCTATACTGTTGCGATCGGCGGTACGGATTTTGAGGTGAGCACCACCAATCCCGCTCCATATTGGAACACGTTCAACGATCCCACCAATCTTGGGTCTGCGCTCTCCTATATTCCGGAAGTTCCATGGAACAGCAGTTGCGGAAGTCCTGAAATCAACGCTGTCTACGCGGGAAACTTCGGATCCGGCAGTCCCGAAGCACTGTGCAATAACGCAAACGCCTCGGAGTATCTGGGTGCGGTGGGCGGCGGCGGCGGTGCCAGCAACTGCGTCGAGACGAACTCCTCCAACCAACAGTGCGTTGCTGGATACCCGCAACCCACATGGCAGAATGGCATCAACGGCATCGCCGATGGTACAGCTCGATACGTGCCCGACGTCTCTCTCTTTGCCGCGAACGGAGCGTTTGGCAGTCTTTATCTCTTCTGTGAGGCCGACCTGAGTCCCGATAGCGTTTGCGATTACAGCAATCCGGACAGCATCGAATATTTCGGGGCCGGCGGCACATCTTTTGGCGCGCCGGCGTTTGCCGGCATCATGGCGCTGGTGAACCAGAAGATGGGCTCGGCGCAGGGCCTTGCCAACTACGTGCTGTATAGCCTGGGTCGCCAGCAGTACGGTACGACGGCTGCGCCGAACACGAAACAGACGATTGCCTGCAATGCTTCAGCTGGACCGGGCCAGGGTAATAGCTGCACGTTCTACGATGTGGCCCAGGGAAGCAACGCGCAACCCTGCTTTTCAGGCTCTACAGGGTGCGCGACGACGAATGCCGGCGATACGTACGGCATTCTTGCCGGATACACCTCCAATCCCGGCTACGATGCCGTAACTGGACTTGGCAGCGTCAATGCCACCAACCTGGTCAATAACTGGAGTGCAGTTACCCAGGCTGGGTCCTCGACTACACTTTCGATCACGCCAACAACGCTTGTTTATGGTTCGACAATCACCGCCAGTGGCGCGGTCACTGCGGCGACCGGCACTCCGACCGGTGAAGTCGCTCTGCTGGCAGACCAGCAATCCTTTGGCGCGTCCACGCTTGCGAGCGGAGCCTATACGCAGAGTCTCGCCATTCTGCCCGCCGGTTCCTACAGCGCGACAGCCAACTATCTCGGTGACGGCAACTTCTCCAAGAGCACGTCGGCTGCTGTGCCGCTGATTATCAACAAGGCCAACAGCTCGGGAACGATGACCTTCTCGGCTGTCAATCCCTATAGCGGAGCGGTGCTCAGCAACAATAACCAGATTCCGTATGGCTCGATGATGGTTGGCACCTTCACGGTTCAAGGAGTCACCGGCGTCGCCGGCATCCATGCTCCGACCGGTAGCGTCAACTTCACGCAGGGAGGCACGACAGTAGGGCTGAACGCGCTGAATGGAGCTACTGCTACCGCCAACATGATTGCAGGTATGCCTCCGGGCGGCGGAAATTGGGGTGCTGATTATACGGGTGACACAAACTATCTCGCCAGTCCTCCGGTCACGGCCAATTTCACAATTGTGCAAGCGAATACCGCGCTGGAAGCACACGCGACTCCTCCAGTTGTGGCGGGGAATAACAGTGTTACACTCAGCTCCACGATCACGTCCTTCAGCTACGCGGCGCCGCCCATGGGAACCGTCACCTTCTTTCTGAATGGAACGTCGGTGGGTACGGCATCGGCAATCCCCGGGGCTGACCCGGTAAGCGGGGCCGGGCTTGCAACCGCAACGCTGACGATAGCGGCGTCGCAGTTGCAGGCGGGCACGAACATTGTGACTGCCTCGTATGGCGGGAACACCGACTTTAATCCTTCGAATTCCGGCCAGAGTACGGTTCTGTACGGTTCCGGAGCACTCACCAGTAACATCGCGTTCACCGCCAACAGCGATGCTGTCACCAACAGTACGCCGGTTACACTCTCGGCCTCGGTCACCTTGAACTCCAGTCCGGCTCCGGTTGGCATCGTCAATTTTTATGACGGCAAAACGTTGCTGGCTGCTGTACCGGTTGTCGGCGTCAACCCGGCCAAAGGCGCAACGACCGGCACAGCCAAGCTGGTCACATTACTGCCGACCGGGACGCACTCGTTGACCGCGGTTTATGGCGGTGTCGGCAGCACGATTCAAGCGGCTACCTCAGCGGCGACAACGGTCACGGTGACCGGCAGCGCGCCATCGTCAACCACACTTTCTGCTAAGGCTGATGCGCTGATCCCGGCCAATTATGACTTTGCGGCGCAGGTCTTTGCCGGCGGGACGACCGTCCCCACGGGAAGCGTCACGATCAACGAACCTACCCTTGGTGGAACCCTGGGCACGGTATCGCTGGATGCCAGCACGGCGGTTTCAGGGTTAGCTCCTGAGGAAGAGTTGCCGACCGCCGGAAATCCAGGGGTGGTAACGACCGGAGATTTCAACGGCGACGGCATCGTCGATCTTGCGGTTACCAACTCCTCAGCGGGCCTCAATGGATCGACGCAATTGCAGGTCTTTCTGGGAAAAGGCGACGGGACTTATGCAAGCCCTCTGTCGTCGATCATTTCCTATAATCCGAATATCGCCGAACCGCTGGATATTGTAAGGGGTGACTTTAATGGCGATGGGATTCCGGATATCGCTCTTGCCTTCGACTTTGGCGGCGAGATCACGATCCTGCTTGGAAACGGCGACGGGACATTCAGCGATGGTCCTTCGATTTCCGTGCCTGGTGGATTCCCTGTCCTGAACAGCATCGCCGTTTCGGACTTCAATCATGACGGCATTCAGGACATTGGATTCGTCGACTTCAGCGACGGCGCCTTTGGCGTCGCACTCGGCAACGGCGACGGCAGCTTCCAGAATGTACTGTTGACAAAGAGTCTTGCGCCAAACCGAGTGGTTGCCGGAGATGTCAATAACGACGGCAAGCCAGACATTGTGTTGGTCCACCCCTTCTCGAACTCGGTGGGAGTCGCGCTGGGCAACGGTGACGGCACCTTCCAAGCCGAGGTGAGCTACCCCACGACCGGCCAAACGCCATGGGGACTCTCTCTCGGCGATCTTAACCATGACGGTTTCCTGGATTTCGTCACGGCAGATCAGGGCGATGGCACAGTTGCCATCGCGCTAAACAATGGAGATGGGACCTACGGTACAGCAGTTACCTACACCGTTGGCAGCTTCCCGCAGACGATCACGATCGGGGACATGAATCATGACGGCATTCCCGATGTGATTGCAGCCAATAACGCCGGAAACTCGTTGACCATCCTCAATGGAAATGGCGACGGAACCTTCAAGCCAGGAACGACCGTCAAAACCGGTCACGGACCGCAATATCCACTCGTAGCCGACGTCAACAACGATGGATTGTCCGATCTCGTTGTCGCGGAAAATCTGGGCGGCAATGTCGGGGTCTTCCTGAACGGCGTGACGCTAACCGGATCGGTCAGCAATATCGCTGTAGACGGTGCAGTGACGGAAAAACAGACCGTCTCCGCAACGTACTCCGGGGATTCCAACTATGCAACCTCTCCTTCTCCCGTGCTGACGCTTTCCGCCTCGGGAGCCACAACGCCGACATCCCTGAAGTGGGCTCCGACCGCCAGCAGTGGGGTTTATGGAACTGTCATTCCCGGTGGCGTTCTCAATGCTCAGGTAACGGACAACGTGCCGGGAACTATCGCCTACTCGACACAGATTGCGGGTGTGGGTGTTTCCTCAGTCACGGCATCAACCGTTCTACCCGCGGCAGGCGCCTACACTCTATCGGCAACGTTTGTCCCAACCAGCGCCAAGGACTATGCAAACGCAACCGCGCAGACCATATTCACGGTCAGCCAGGCGAGTGTGTCGCAGACGCTCTCTGCCAGCGCAAGCCAGGTGGCTCCCGGAGCGCCGCTTACGATCACAGACGTTGTCATTTCCTCCACTTCTGGAACTCCGACGGGAGTTGTCAACTTCTCCTCCGGCTCCAGTTCGATTGGTGCTGCAGCGCTCGATGCAACCGGCCACGCAAGCCTTACCATAAGCAACCTGCCAACGGGGACGGCATCCATCACCGCCTCGTATCTGGGTGACAACAACTTCACGACAAATAACGCAAGCGGCCCTTCCATCACTGTCGGCACGCCCGGTTTCCTGGTTAGTCTCCCTTCGGGAAGTCTCGCTTTGACCTCCGGCAGTTCGGCGACCGCCAAGGTCTCCGTGGCATCCGCGCTCAGCTTTGCTGGCAACGTGAGCATGAGTTGCGGCAACCTGCCTGTCGGTATGACTTGCTCGTTCGCTCCAGCAAGCGGGCCGCTTTCGAGCAGTCCGTTTCAGTCGACAGTAACAATATCGGCTGCAGGGGCCTCGACAGGCGCAGCAACTCGGGCGTCGATCAACCCGTGGTTTGGCGCGGCAGGTGGTACAGGTCTTGCTTGCCTGGTTCTCCTTGGGTTGCCGATACGCGCCAATCGCAGGCTGCGCGGACTGCTTGTCCTGATCCTCTGCGGGAGCCTTGCAGGCTTGAGCGTGGGATGCGGCGGGAGTTCGACGTCGCCAACTCCCACTTCTACCCTGGCCAACTCCACTGTTATCCTCACGTCTAGTGGCCCGAAGGCTGCCTGCGGAACAATCGTTACGCTGCAAGCAGAAGTGGGCGGAGCGAACGGCGCCAACACCACAGGCTCAGTTGTCTTCTTTGACGGTGCAACCCGGATCGGTCAGCCGGTCACGGTTACCTCTGGTCAGGCCAGTTTGCAGGTACCGACGCTGAGCGTTGGTACGCATACTATCACTGCAACCTACTCCGGCGACAGCCACAACAGCGCGTCTTCCTCAAGCGCTCTGCAACAGGTGATCACCGGTAACGCTAACATCCAAATCATTGCCGTGTCTGGAAGCCAGACACAGACTGCCAACCTGCCGATAACACTACAGTAGTCAAGCAATCGAAATAGACCAAAGAAGGGTGGGCTCGTAAGAGCTTCGCCCTTCTTTGCGTGGGCTCTGTTGTATTAACGGGCATATTGTAGCCTGAAGTCTCTGATCGAGGAGGCCTATCGATGTTCAAACGACGTCGCTATCCGGTTGAGATCATCCTGGTGTGTGTGCGCTAGTACTTCAAGTACAGGATCTCCTATTGCGATTTGGTGGAGATGATGGAGGAACGTGGTGTCGAGGTGGACCCGTCCACGATCATGCGCTGGGTGCATCGCTATGCACCTGAGTTGGAGATGTGGATCTGCGGGTTGGTGTTGATCGCGGCTCTATTCTTGATATTTCGATATCGCAGATGACAAACCTGAAGTCGCGGTGTTTTGAGGGGGTGTTCCTGGTTTTCGGATCGGGCTCGTTTGGAACTCTGGAAATACCGGGGCTCTTGGGTTCGAGAGACGGGGCACTTGTTTTGTGCCTGGGTGTTAGCGGATAACGGTTGGATTTCGTCTACCTTGCGGGTTCTACCAGGCGGTTGGCCAATCAGCTAATTTTTGCGGGGGCTGGATTTGAACCTACGACCTTTGGGTCATGAGTGATGCATCTAATTTATTTTCAACGAGTTAGAGAACTTGGTTGGGGGTTTCAAAGAGCGCTAGGTAGTTGTAAATACGTTGGCGGTATTGGTATTTGGGGTTGAAATGAGGTTGAAAAAGATTGGCGAGAGCGACTGGTTGAGTTGAATTCGTGCCGGATTGATGTTTTGCTTTCCTTGTAAATGTGCATTTTGGACGCACAATCATCGCATATTGTGAACTTGACCTTAGTTTATATGAAATCTATTATGTGCGTCATGGGCGCACATAGATTTTCATTGCTAAACCGATTCCTCCTTGCCCTGCCGGAGGGCTTCCTGGCAGACAGCGCCTGGCTTCAGGCGCAGGGTCTCTCGCGTTCGTCGATACGGGACTACGTGGAACGCGGGTGGCTCGAAAGGATAGCCTCCAGGGCGTATCGGCGCCCCAGGCAGGTGGCCAATGACCCGCTCCGTTGGGATGTCGTTGTCCTTTCCCTTCAGCAGGTGATGCACAAAGCCCTTCATGTGGGTGGTCGAACGGCAGTCGAACTCTCAGGTTACGCCCATTATTTGAAAGCTGGCGAAACCTCCACGGTATATCTGTATGGTCAGGGGGCG
>Ga0182012_10008164_pt1 | contig 10378 bp, 12 predicted proteins | sample 612S2SmetaG_FD_120486 | JGI IMG/M metagenome (GOLD analysis project Ga0182012, IMG submission 120486) | Permafrost microbial communities from Stordalen Mire, Sweden - 612S2S metaG | ecosystem: Environmental > Terrestrial > Soil > Wetlands > Permafrost | place: Sweden: Stordalen | collected...
CCACCACCATCGGTCACGAAAAGCAGTTCAACCCTTTTCTGCAGGGTCTTTAGCAAGCTGTTGATTGGCCTTTAGTTCCAATACACTTGTGATCAATTCTTTGGCGTCGGTCAGGCTCTTGGTGATGAGCTGAATATCCATTGCTGGCTTGCCCAGTTGCCGCACGCTCTGGCAGTACACGCCATGTTGCCCCGCTAGCACTAGCGCGTCCGTGATGCAATCGAGCGAAATCGCCAGCCGCCCGCGCTCCTTGCCCCACATAAACTCATAGCGTTCAAGGTCATCCTTGCGTTCGTCATAAACTGTCATTTTTCAATACTTTAAGAGCAATAGTTAATGTACTGCGGGAGTGGAAGTGTCACTTGAGGTTTGGCCCGTGGCCGGATTGATTTTTTGACCGCCCACATTGAATTGCGTATCGCCTTGGCCCACGAAGCCAAGCTTTCTTAACTCCAAAACTTGCGTGGACGGATCGCTTTCCAGTCGCTTTATGTGTTGTTTGCGCGCTTCTACTTCACGCGCCAGATTAGCGTTCTCTTCTTCCAACGATCGAATCTGTTTCTGCTTTTCCGATAGCGCACTCAAACCTTGTGGGCCGCGCAGCATGATCACCGCATATGCTGCAAGCGCGGTGAGCGTGGCCAGTGCTGCAATCGGACGTAGGTAAGAGCGAAACATTCCCTCTTCTATTTATAAACTTGTTTTGACGAAAGGTCTAGTGAAAACAACATTTTATGACTGATGCTCTCATTGTGTTCTGTACTTGTTCGAACCGTGACGAGGCGTTAAAACTGGCGCATGCCCTTGTCTCCGGCGGCGTGGCCGCGTGCGTTAACCTGCTGCCCGCCGTCGAGAGCGTCTACCGCTGGCAAGGCGAAATCGAAACAGCGCAGGAGGTCTTGCTGCTCATCAAGACTACCCGCGCGCAGTTCGGTGCCCTTCGCGATTTGATTGTCAAGTTGCATAGCTATGACACGCCGGAAGTGATAGGCGTTCCCGTGGTGGTCGGCCTTGACAAATATCTCTCATGGCTTGGTGCCACAATCGCAACATGAGAGCTAGTTTCGTTCTGTTGTTGAGTGGCGGGTTGAGTGCCGCTTTCATGAGTGCGCAAGAAATGCCACTGAGCGAGTTGCCATACACCCCCAGTTTGGAAATGAAGTTTGTCGACAAAGCGGTTGACCCTTGCGTCGATTTCTATAAATACGCATGCGGCCAGTGGAACAAGCTCAATCCCATTCCGGCCGACCAGGCGCGCTGGGATGTCTACGGCAAAATGGACGAAGAGAACACACGCTACCTTTGGGGCATTCTCGACCAGGCGTCCAAAGGCGGTGCGAGTCGGACCGCGAACGAACAAAAGATCGGCGACTATTTCGGTGCCTGTATGAATGTGCCGGCCGTTGAGAAAGCCGGCAGCCAACCAATCGCTGCTGAGCTTGCCCGGATTAGCGCGCTACAGTCTGTAAATGACATCGCAGCGTATGTCGCGGCTGAACATAGGGGTGGCATCAATACCAATGTTCTTTTTGCCTTTGACGCCGAACCCGATTTGGACAACTCATCGCAGATGCTGGCATACGCTTTGGCTGGCGGCCTCGGCTTGCCCGACCGCGATTATTACACCAAGACCGATGCGAAATCGGTCGAAATCCGCCAGCGCTATTTAAAGCATGTGACGCAGAATCTCGAATTGATTGGCGAGACTCCGAAGAACGCGAAAGCGGATGCCGAGAAAGTGATGGCCATTGAAACGAAGCTGGCGAAGGCTTCGTTGACGAGAGTGGAGCAGCGCGATCCCTACAAGCTGAAAAACCGTTTCACGCGCGAGAAGCTGATTGCGTTTACACCGCGCTTTCACTGGCAGACCTATTGGGCTGATACTGCTCTGCCCGCTTTTGAAGACCTGAACGTCAATCAACCGAAGTTCTTTGCCGCGGTAAATGAAGCTCTCGGAAAAAACAATTTGGCAGCGTGGCGTGCCTATTTTCGCTGGCATCTGGTGCATGCGTATGCGGAATATCTTTCTTCCCCATTTGATAAATCTTATTTCGAGTTTTACTCCGGCTACTTGCGCGGTGTGAAGACGCAGCCGCCGCGCTGGAAGATGTGTACAAATCTGGTGGACCGGCAGTTGGGTGAGGCGCTGGGGCAGGTCTTCGTGGCTCGCACCTTCACTCCGGAAACCAAAGCATCCACCTTGCGGATCGTCAAACAGATCGAGGCAGAGATGGGTACCGATATCGAAAAACTGAGTTGGATGAGCGATGGCACAAAGAAGCAGGCTCTGGTAAAACTGCAGGGCATTCTCAACAAGATCGGCTACCCCGACCGTTGGCGCGATTACAGCTCTGTCGAAATCTTGCCGGATGATTTCGCCGGCAATGCTAAACGGGCGGAAGCCTTTGAAGAGCATCGCCAGTTGAGCCGCATTGGCAAACCTGTCGATCGCAGCGAGTGGGACATGACTCCGCCTACCGTGAACGCCTATTATGATCCGCAAACCAACCAGATCAACTTTCCGGCCGGTGTATTGCTGCCGCCGCTGTACGATCCGAAAATGGACGCCGCGCCCAACTACGGCAACACCGCCGCCACCATCGGCCACGAACTGACTCACGGCTTTGACGACGAAGGCCGTCAATTCGATGCTAAGGGCAACCTGCGCGATTGGTGGACGCCGGAAGATGCCAGAGAGTTTGAACAGCGCGTTGGGTGCGTGCGCGATCAATACGCGCAGTACGTTGTCGTAGACGACATCCATATCAACAGCAAACTCACCCTAGGTGAAGATGTCGCGGATTTAGGCGGCACGATGTTGGCTTATATTGCCTGGAAGCATGCTACCGCGCAAGAAAACCTGCGGCCAGTAGATGGCCTAACGCCCGACCAACGGTTTTTTGTGGGCATGGCGCAATGGGCCTGCGGCGATGAGCGGCCCGAAGAAAAGCGCGTCAATGCCACCGTGAACCCCCACTCTCCCAATGAGTTCCGCGTGAATGGTGTCGTTTCCAATATGCCGGAGTTTGGCCACGCCTTCAGTTGTAAAGAAGGGCAGCCCATGATGCGCCCAAATGCCTGCAGGGTTTGGTAGCACGAACGCTAAACTCCCCGATCTGATCGTGACGCTGAAGCTGTGACACGCCCGCTGTGATCGGTATTCCCATATTCGTCGGCTTGGATAAATCTCTTGGTTGGATCGGATACCTGCGATCAAGAAAGCTGGTACCCAACCCATTGCGGCGGAGATGGCCCGCATTGCGGCGCTGAAGTCCAGGGCTGACATCGCCGCCCACGTCGCAGCGGAACATCGGACCGGAATCGACACAAATGTTCTTTTCGGTTTTGATGCCGAACCGGATCTCGATCACTCCAAACGTATGAAAGCCAACCCGTTCGCCGGCGGACTTGGCTTGCCCGATCGCGATTATTACACCAAGACTGATGCCAAATCGGTTGAGATCCGCCAGCGCTATTTGCAGCACGTAGCACAAAGTTTGCGGCTCTTCGGCGGAGGCCCTAAGCAGGCAAAAGCAGGTGCGGTGAGCGTCTTGGCGATCGAAACTAAGCTTGCTCGCGCTACGCTCACCGGAGTGGAACAGCGCGATCCTTACAAATTGAAAAACCGCTTCACGCGCGAAGAACTAATTGCTTTCACGCCCCACTTTGACTGGCAGACCTATTGGACAGATATGAATCTGCCTCCGTTCAAAGATTTGAATCTTGGCGGGACAATTCTGGCTTACCTCGCCTGGACTCGTGCCACAGCCAACGCTGACCTGCAGCCAATAGATGGTTTGACTCCCGACCAGCGGTTCTTCGTTGGCATGGCTCAATGGGGGTGCGGCTTTGAGCGGTCGGAAGAGAAACGCGTAAATGCAACCGTCAATCCTCATTCGCCAAATGAGTTTCGCGTGAACGGCGTTGTTTCAAACATCCCCGACTTCGGGAAAGCCTTTGGATGTAGGGAAGGACAGCCGATGATGCGTGCTAACGCGTGTCGGGTTTGGTAATTACGCCGTCTGCCGCAGATCTGCCTGATAAAAGTTTCTCTGCCACGCGTGCTTCTTGAGAATCGCCAATGTCTCCGCATCCAACGGACCCGCATTCGGCACCCGACAGCTACTCTCCACCGTTTCCACGCGCCTCATGCCCGGAATGACAGTGCTCACCGCCTTGTGAGAAAGGCAGAAGCGCAGCGCAATCTCTGCCATCGTACCTGGCTGCCCCGCCAAATCGCGCTGCAGCGCCGCCACATGTTCTACAACTTGTCTCTTCCGGTCGCCTCGAAAATACGCCTCGCGAAACTCACCCGGTTCAAACACTGTCTGCTCCGTGATGCTTCCTGTCAATCCGCCTTCGTCCAGCGGCACTCGCGCCAGCACGCCCACTTTCATCTGTTGGCACAATGGAAACAAATTCGTTGCCGCACTCTGATCAAAAATGTTGTAAATCACTTGTACCGCATTCACCAGGCCTGTTTTGATCGCCTCTAGCGCGCTGTCCGGTTCATGCTCACTGATCGAAATCCCGAAGTAGCGTACCTTGCCGCTCTGCCGCAAATCCTCAATCGCTCGACGCCACTCTTCTGTCTTCGTCCATGCATCTGTCCACACATGGAACTGCTGCAGATAAATCTGCTCCATGCCCAAGTTGCGTAAGCTCTCTTCCGTCGAGCGAATGATGTAGTCGTATGGAAACACCTCCGCTATCGACGTGTCGGCCTTGGCCGGCCAGATGCGATTCATGGGCGGAATCTTGGTGGCGATGTGAACCTTATGAAAGCTGCTCTTTACCGCTTGTCCTACCAGTTGTTCGCTGTGGCCATCGCCATACGCCAGCGCCGTATCAACCAGGTTCACTCCCAATTCAAACGAGCGCCGCAGCGCCTTTAACGATTGATCGTCTTGGCCGCCTCGCCACTGTTTCCCCCCAATGCCCCAAGCGCCAAAACCAATCTCGCTGATTGTGGCTTCACTACTGCCTAAGCTACGGTATTTCATTCTTCCTAGATCGTACAAAAATAGAACGACCGCCGGTGCGCAAACAACGGCGGTCTCCTGATTGTTTGCTGGTTGCTTCCTTACGCCCCGTGAAGTACGTTCTCGGCTTGCAGGCCTTTCGGACCCCGCTTCACTTCGAACTCAACGGTCGCACCCTCCTCCAGTGTTCGGTAGCCGTTCATCTGGATAGCAGAGAAATGCACGAACACATCATCTCCATTGGCTCGTTGGATGAATCCATAGCCCTTGGCGGCATTAAACCATTTCACAACACCTTTTTCTCTCACTGCTCATCTCCTGTACCTTGATGCGTGAGGAATGCTCGTCTGCCGAAGAACTAAGGAGGGAGGTCGTATGAGCCCCCCTTTCTGTTCGTCCAGGGCTCGCGGAAGCACAACCAGAAAGCATCGATTTCTTGTCAGAAGTTTAGCAAAAGGGTGGGCATCCAGCAAGGATAAATACCAGCTCAAGAACGGCGGTATTTACCCATTTCTAGATCGCTTGGTACCAAAAAGTACAGCATTAATACTATTTTAAGAGTGTTTTCGTAGGTCTTAGTACTAGGTGTTTCCACTAGACCTAGTACTTAAACATCAGGCAGTCGCGCTAGCAGCAGTCTCGGTCACTGCCGGACGCGGGAATACCGTCAATAGTCGCCGCGAAAGCTTCACAAAACCCCGACGTTCTAACTGGTTCAGCGATGTCGATACGGTCTCTCGTGTCGCTCCTACCAAATCGGCCAATTCCATTTGCGTGATCGGCAAAGGGTAGCCTGTTTCATCGTCGCTCGGTTTGACAAGTTTCGACAACTGTTCCAGGTAGTAAAGAATGCGCGTCTCTACATCGTAGAGACAAAGCAACTCAACCTTGTCCGCGAAGCTGACCTTCGTCTCCAAAAGATGTTTAAGGAAGGCCGCACTCAATTCTGGATGAGCGGCAATCACTCGTTTGATCGAAGGCCACGGAACTTTATACACGGTGGAAGGACTCAGTGCTTCTGCTTCGGCATGGTAGCGGCCGTTGCCTCCAGACAGTGATTCCTCGCCTACTAAGTCATTGGGTCCATAGACGGACAGAATCAAGCGCCCGCCTGTTGAGTTGGTTCGGGTGAGCTTGATTAGGCCCTCTTCGATGAAGTAAACAGCGTCCGCCTTGTCACCCTGAGAAAAGAGTGCCGTAGATCGACGCACAGCTGAAAGTCTGCTTACATCTGTCTGTGACAGCAAAAGGTCCTTAAACAAGGACGTGAATTCATTATGCACGTTAAAATCCCCACTCGTTACCTAAGATTATACGGGCGTTAGGGCGTATTGCCTATAAAAAAATCTCAGAATCGCGGGAATAGATCGAGCTTTTTAAGGCTAGGGTTGATTTCGGATAGAAGAGGCGAAGTGGGCGGCCTCCTCGAAAGTGTTAGCTAGTTCACGTTCGCCTAGCTTCGCCTTTAATTCGCAGAGTACTTTTATCAAGGAATCAAGCGCCTCCGAAACCGGTATCTTGTTGGTACTCAAGATGCTGCTCCATAACTCATGCGAGCTAAGCGCCAGCCGGGTCATGTCTAGTAAACCACTGCCGAACACCTGCTTCACCGTAGTTTCGCCATCGCGCGCCAGCGTAGCGGCAAGTGCCGTCGACAACAACTGGGGAAGATGAGAGGTTAAAGCGACCGTATGATCGTGTTCTTTCGGAGACATCTCCAAGACGCGCGCGCCAATCGAACGAAGTGTCTCGCGAAACTCCTCCAACCCTTTGTACTTCGTATCGAGATCGCTTCTGTTTTCTGGAGTTAGCACATAGAGGCGGTCTCGGAATAAGTCACGATCGGCGGCGTCGGGACCACGCTTCTCCTTACCGGCAATCGGATGACCTCCAAGAAAGCAGCCCGGCGGTAGATGCTCTCGAGCACGAGCAACGATTTGTTCTTTCGTGCTGCCCGCGTCGGTAACCAGCGAGCCCGCTGGCAACACTGGCCCGAGCAGCGGAATCGTATCCAAGATTCGATCCACCGGTTGTGCCAGGTAAATCAGATCAGCTCTCCGCGCCGCTTCCTCCAGAGACGCCTCGCTTGAGATAGCACCGCGCTTCAATCCTGCGGCGATGGCTGGTTGCGAACTCACACCGATAATCTCTCCCGCAAAGCCCGCCTGCCGCAGCGCTAAGCCGAACGAAGCGCCGATGAGCCCGACACCGACGATTGCCACTGTTTCCATGGTGAGCTAACTCGCGTGTCGCTTATGCGGAACGGCCAATGGCCTTTGCTATCGCGCGCACTTGTTGCACCATTTCTGTAAACTGATCGGGCCGGAGCGTCTGCGCGCCATCACTAACCGCGTGGTCCGGATCAGGGTGCACTTCTACAATGAGCCCATCTGCACCGGCCGCCACCGCGGCGCGCGCCATCGGCAAAACATAATCGCGTTTTCCCGTGCCATGCGACGGATCGCCAATCAATGGCAAATGCGTGAGCTTCTTCAAAACCGGGAATGCCGAAATGTCCATGGTGTTGCGCGTCGCCGTTTCAAACGTTCGGATGCCGCGCTCACATAGCATCACTTCATAGTTCCCGCCAGACATAATGTACTCGGCAGAAAGCAGCAGTTCCTCAATCGTAGCCGCAATGCCGCGTTTCAGCAAAATGGGCTTGCGAGTCTTCCCTAACTCGCGCAGCAAGTTGAAGTTCTGCATGTTGCGCGCGCCCACCTGCAAAATATCCGAATATTGAATCAGCAAGGGTATCTGCGTTTGATCCATCACCTCACTCACTACCTTGAGTCCCCGCCGGTCAGCCGCTTTGCGCATGATCTGCAAACCCTGCTCGCCCATGCCCTGAAAGCTGTATGGTGAACTTCGCGGCTTGAATGCACCTCCGCGAATAATCTGCGCTCCCGCCCCGGCCACGGTATCCGCCGAATCCTCCATTTGCTTCTCGCTCTCAACGCTGCACGGGCCGCCCATCGTCACAACCTTCAGTCCGCCAATCTCCACATCGCCCAGCTTGATAACCGTTCCGCCCGGCTTAAAGCTTCGGTTCGCCAGCTTATAAGAGGAGACAATCCGGTGGCATTCCTTCACGCCTTCCATCGCTTCAAGCAGCGCCGTGTCGAAATCGTCAATCGGTCCAACGCCGCCCAACAAGGTGTGCTTCACACCCGTAGAACGGTGTACCGTGAAACCCATTTCCACCAGCCGGTTAATCACCGTTTCAATCTGTGCTTCCGGCGCTTCTTCCTGCATCACCACTAACATGTCTTTCCCCCAGCTTGCATATTGTTCTTTTGCACCGTCCTCATCTCGTCAATAATTCGTTCGAAGATTCGTTTCACGGCGTCCGGTGGCAGGGGGCCATGATTGTGAGTGAGAATATTGGCGTACACCTGATCTTCGCGCTTTGGTTCGTAGACACCAAGCTTGCGTTCCTGCTTAACCCGGCCAATTTGTTCAACAATGGCCGTGCGCTCATTCAGCAAATCCAAAAGCCGTCTATCTAATACGTCAATTTGGGAGCGGTACTTCTCTAATTCATCGGGATTGTTTTCGCTCATGATGGATGCAACGGGGCAGTCAGTTGTCGGGTAAACTCTTCGAGCTTTTTCGGTAGTTCGGGCGACGCGGCATTGGCTTCAATAAATTTCACGATGGCACTCCCCACCACGACGCCGTCCGCCAGTTTAGCCACTTCGGCAACCTGTGCCGGCGTACTCACACCAAAGCCCAACGCAATCGGTAATTCCGTAAGCTGCCGCATTCTTTCAGCCAGCGTCGCCGCCGATGCCGCCAGTGATTGTTGCTCACCGGTAACACCCGTTCGCGAAACAAGGTAAACGAACCCTGACGAATGTTCAGCCACTAATCGCAGACGCCGTTCCGAACTCGTCGGCGCCGCCAAAAAAACTGTATCCAACGACTGCGCCCGCAATCGCGTCACTGTTTCCGCCGCTTCTTCCACCGAAAGATCCGTCAGCAAGACTCCATCTATTCCCGCAGCCGCCGCATCGCGCGCCAGCTTATCCAAGCCATAGCGCAGCAACGGATTGAGATAGCTGAACAACAACAGCGGAATCTCCGAACGCCGCCGAATCTCTCGCACCGTCTCGAGCAACTTAGGCAACGTCGCGCCCGCCCTCAGCGCCCGATCCGAAGCCCGCTGAATCACCGGACCATCGGCAATCGGATCAGAGAAAGGAACCCCCAACTCGATCAGATCCGCCCCGCCGCGTTCTAAGGCAAGCACTAACTCAGTAGTGACTGCCAGTGAGGGATCGCCCGCCGTGAGATAGGCGATGAAAGCCTTTGTGCCTTGCTCTTTGTGCTTGGCAAACAAATTCGAAATGCGTGTCGACGTTTCCACCATTTATTGGGCAGCCGTCTCCTGATCCAGTTCGGGCATATTTTCGCGATAAATATCAATATCTTTATCACCTCGGCCGGATACGTTCACCACATACACCTTGCCGGGCTCCGCTGGCGCACGTCGAATCGCTTCCGCCACCGCATGCGCCGATTCCAGCGCGGGGATAATTCCTTCAGTCCGCGCCAGTGTGCGAGCTGCAACCAGCGCCTCACTGTCAGACATAGAAACGTATTCGCATCTGTTCTGATCATGCAGCCACGCATGCTCCGGACCGATAGACGGATAATCCAAGCCCGCCGATACCGAATGCGTCAAGCCAATCTGTCCGTTCTCATCCTGCAGCAGATAGCTGAACGTTCCTTGCAGCACGCCCGGCGAACCGCCACTAAACCGCGCCGCATGCTCGCCCAATTCCTTGCCGCGGCCCCCCGCTTCAACACCGATCAGCTTCACGTTCGAATCCACAAACGCATGAAAAATTCCAATCGCGTTGCTACCTCCGCCCACACACGCGATAATCGTATCCGGCAAGCGGCCAATTTGCGCCAGCGATTGTTCGCGCGTCTCCTCGCCAATCACCTTGTGAAAATCGCGCACCATCATCGGATAAGGATGCGCACCCAATACCGAACCAAGCAAGTAATGCGTCGTGTCAATATTCGTTACCCAATCGCGCATCGCTTCGCTAATCGCATCCTTCAAAGTGCGGCTGCCGCTGGTCACACTCACCACTTGCGCACCCAACAATCGCATGCGGAAAACATTAAGCCGTTGCCGCCTCATGTCTTCTTCGCCCATATAGACGACGCATTCCAAACCAAACAGTGCGCAAACCGTAGCTGTCGCTACTCCATGTTGGCCCGCGCCAGTCTCCGCAATAATGCGCCGCTTGCCCATCCGCCGCGCCAACAAAATCTGGCCCAGGCAGTTGTTGATTTTGTGCGCGCCCGTGTGCAGCAGATCTTCCCGTTTGAGCCAGATTTGCGCGCCCTTCAGTGTTTCACTCAGCCGTGATGCAAAATAA
>Ga0182012_10008167_pt1 | contig 10376 bp, 8 predicted proteins | sample 612S2SmetaG_FD_120486 | JGI IMG/M metagenome (GOLD analysis project Ga0182012, IMG submission 120486) | Permafrost microbial communities from Stordalen Mire, Sweden - 612S2S metaG | ecosystem: Environmental > Terrestrial > Soil > Wetlands > Permafrost | place: Sweden: Stordalen | collected...
CCACATACGACTTGCTCACTGCCTGCACCGCCTGCACCGCCGGCATCAGTTGCGCGCGCACCTGACCAATCGTTGCCTGCGCCGCTGCCGGAACCACCCAGTACTCCGTGCTCGTCGTCCCATCGCTCATCTGGTAGATAGCCGTGTAGTAGAGTCCTGCCGGCGTCGATCCCAGGTTCGGCGCAAGGTTCGCGCTCACAAAACCATCCGCCGCGATCGCAGTCGTCATACTCCCCGATGCCACTGCTTGTCCGCCCGCCGTCGTGAACGCGGGCCAGCTCAGACTCAGTGTCCCCGGCCCCGTCTGACCATTCGCCAGGTAAACCGTCCCCTGAACCGTTGTGGTGGTCACTGCCTGGCCAGCCGCCAGAACTCCCAACCCCGAAAACAGCAGACACAGTCCCAGCTTCAGCCCAGGCTTAATCCAACGACTTGCGCGCAACAGGCACTCATTCATCGTGAGCTCCATCTCCATCTCTTCCTTTTTCCTACCGACCACAGCGGAGAGAAAATGCATGGCCTCTCTCCGCCACATTCCACCGCATTCTTTTGCCCGTTTCTACTCTTGTTCGGCTTCCCGGCTACCGCTCCAGGTCTCCGCCTTTTCCCCATCAACCTCGTCCTGCCACGGCGGTTCAGCCGCCCACGCAAGCGCCTGGCTCCTATGAGGCCCTCGCTCCAACACTTCTTTCGCCTCCGCCTCTTCTTTCGCCAGCTCCACCAGCATCTGGGCGCTCTTCATGTCGCCCTGATTCGCTCGCACCAGAAGATGCTCCACAATCACATGGGACAGGCGCCCCATTACTGTGTGCGCTTCTTCGCTCAGACTCCTGTCTTCGTCCGTGATGGCCCCTGAGTTGTCGGCTTCTTCTGGATTCTTCGTTCTTGGTTTCCTTTCCTTCTTGCTGGCTGCTGGTTTCCTCTTTCCCGCTTCCGCCCTATTCGCCCCCTCTGCCTTCGTTTCCGTCGCCATTCGTCCACCCGTCCCATTCCGCTTCTCCGCGAATGTGCACAGACTCCTGGGAATCCGATACATGTGCAGCTTCCACGTGCCTTGCTGCCTGTATGAATCCCCCTCAGGGTATACCCGCGGATTATGCTCGACTTTCCCTGCCAGGAGCCCCGTAAGGCCCTCTCCACAACTGCCCCTGTTCCTTTGATTGTTCTAAGCTTACGCATCCCCGGCGGAATGATATGCAAATCCTGCCCGTCACCATTCCGCCTGTTTTGAACAACTTAACGAAATAATCCCCGCCTCGCCCCTCGACAACCCTTCCACCCCACATCAAAATCACTCCAATCCACTCGGCCGCCCACCGTTGTCGACCCCTCGAATTCGGGCAGGCCGCGCCCGTCCGCCGCAGTTGCCCTCACCGCATCTGCGGTACCATAACCCCGTGCCAGCTCCCCCCATTCGCGACCCCATCCTCCTCGTCCATGGCGGCGCATGGGCCATCCCAGACGACGCTGCCCAAGCCCACGAGTCCGGCGTCCGCAAGGCCCTCGAAGCTGGCTATGCAATCCTCTCCCGCGGTGGCTCCGCCTTGGATGCCGTTGAGGCCGCCGTTACCGTCCTTGAAGATGACCCCACCTTCGATGCCGGCCGCGGCAGCTTTCTCACCTCCGACGGCCGCGTCCAACTCGATGCCCTCCTCATGGATGGTGGCCGCATGAAGGCCGGCGGCGTTGCCTGCGTCGAGCGCCTCCGCAATCCCATCCAGGCCGCCCGCCTCGTCCTCGAACAGAGCCCCCATGTCTACTTCGTCGGTGAAGGCGCGGAGCGCTTCGCCGCCGCCCACGGCATGACCCTCATCGACAATACTGAACTAGTTCTCCCGCGCGAAATCGACCGCCTAACCCTCGCCCAGCGCCGCCACGCCGCAGGCCTCGCCGACAACACCTTCTCCGGCATCGAAGACGACAAAAGCCCCGAAACCGCCTTTCGCCGCTCCGAAATTATCGACTCGATCGAAAAGCGCCTTGTATCAGGGCACGACTTCAGTCGTGCCGAAACGCGCCCAAATAAAAAAGATGGGGCTTTAGCCCCTGAGCCAGAATCCCCTACATCGCAGGACTCCCATGACACCGTCGGCGCAGTCGCCCTCGACGGCCACGGCAATCTCGCCGCCGGCACCTCCACCGGAGGCACCCTCAACAAAACTCCCGGCCGCGTCGGCGACTCCTCCCTCATCGGTTGCGGATGCTACGCCGACAATCTCTCCGCCGCCGTCTCCCTCACCGGCTGGGGCGAGCCCATCATGAAGCTTGTCCTCGGCAAATGGGCCACCGACCGCGTCGCCGCCGGCACCGCCCCTGAAATCGCCGCCCGCGAAGCCATCTCCTACCTCTACAACCGCCTCGGCGGACACGGCGGCATCATCCTCCTCGGACCCGACGGCCGCTTCGGCCTAGCCCACAACACCCCCGGCATGGCCTGGGGCCTCGCCACCCCCTCCGGCCTCCATACCGGCCTCACCGTCTAGTACCGTCCAAAAAATCACACCTGCGCATGGCCGCCTATTCCAAGCTCCCCGAGTTGATGATCTCGCTCCCTGCAATAATCTCCCTATGCTCGTCCTCGCCTCCGCATCCCCACGCCGCCGCGAACTCCTCACCCAGGCCGGCTTCACCTTCACCGTCCATCCCGCCCACATCCCCGAAGACCCTCTCGCCAACGAAGACCCCATCGCCTACGTTACCCGTCTGGCCCGCCAAAAAGCCGAAGGAGTCTTTCGCCAATTGGCCACACCCACGTCCTCAGGCGCGTCCGGCCCTGCTTTGAAAGGGCACGACTTTAGTCGTGCCGAACCCGACGCGAGGCGAGTTGGGGCTTTAGCCCCTGAGGAGAGTCATGGGGCGTCCCAACAAGGAGCGGGTGCCCCATCCTTTTCGCGTAGTTTGCGAAATGGGTGGGAGACCACAACCGCAGATCCGCAATCAGTCGACGAGCCGGCCCTGTATCAGGGCACGACTTCAGTCGTGCCGCAAACGCCCCAAAATGATGTTGGGGCTTTAGCCCCTGCGGAACCCATCGTCGTCCTCGGTGCCGACACCACCGTCACCCTCGACAACCACATCCTCGCCAAGCCCGAAGACGCCGCCGATGCCGCCCGCATGCTCCGTCTTCTCTCCGGCCGCACCCATCACGTCATCACCGGCGTCGCCATCGTCACCGCCGCCCGCACCGAAGTCGCCGCCGAAGTCACCGCCGTCCGCTTCCTCACCCTCTCCGACGCCGACATCGCCGCCTATATCGCCACCGGCGAGCCCATGGACAAGGCCGGCGCATACGCCATCCAGGGCCTCGCCGCCCGCTGGATCCCCCGCATCGAAGGCGACTACTTCAACGTCGTTGGCCTGCCCATCTCCCTCGTCGCCACCCTCCTCGAATCCCTCTAGCAAATGACAAGAGAAAACGCCGGGTGCCCCACCCTCGCCACGTCTCTGTTTTTGTGGCTAGGGTGGGAGACAACGAACCTCAACCCGCCCATCCCAACCAAACCATATGCGCGGGTGCCCCACCCTCGCGACGCTCTTGTTTTTGTCGCTAGGGTGGGAGGCACAGAACCAAACGGTCAATGAACTGGGGAACCTCCGATCGAGCCCGCCCTGTGTCAGGGCACGACTTTAGTCGTGCCCATAAAGATCGCAAAATGTGTGGGATTTATCGCCTGCAAAGATCGGTCAGGTGCCCCACCCATTTCGCGCTTTTGCGAATTGTGTGGGAAACCAAAAGCGCTCGCCCCGGCATGTGATAGGACTCGGCCCCTCGATCACGGCTCAGCTTTTTCCACGCCTACGCCGGTCATCGGTGCAGGCGGCGCCGTCTGTGCAGGCGCCGTCTGTGCTGGTGCCGTCTGCGCCGGCCCGGCCTGGGCCCCCGCGCCCCCTGCCGGATTCGCCGGCAATACCGGCAGAGTCAGTGTTTGCACCGTCCCCGGATCGTCGCGCAACTTCAGGTAAAGCAGGCTATTTACTGGGTGGGGGACGCTCAATTGCGTTCCCGTAAAATCCGCCGGAACCTCGGTTGCATTCTCCAGATCCGGAGATGCCCCGACTGACTCAGCCAGGAACAGGTTGGCCCCAGTCAGCGTGCAGGCCTTGGCCGGATTCCTCGGGCAGTGCAGCTCCTTGAATCCCGGCAGTCTCACCAGTGTTCCCAATTGCAGCCAATCGCCCGTCAATCCGTTGGCGGTCACTACCCGCACCTCGAGCGGTCCAAACGCCGACGACCCGAACCGCGCCAGCGGCTCAATCATCCCGATCGCGGTCTTCGCGTCTTCCAGCATCAGGCTCCCGTCTTCCAGCGAGAGCACTGTCTTGAAGCTTCCGTCCGCCGCGGACACTTCTACTTTTTCGTTGCGCGGAAAGTTCGTCGGCACCATCGTCTTCAAAAAGAACACAAGCCGCTGGTCGATGGGTAGGTCGTCCGCGCTCCCCAGGTGGACCGGTGAGGGCGTCGCCGCGGCCTCCTCCTGCGTTCCCTTGCTCAGCAGCATCACTGCCGGCCGAGGCGGAATCACTGTCGCCGCCACGCTTACCTCGCGACCATCCTCCAGTTCGACTTTCGCCACATAGTGCTTGCCGGGCACAAGGCTCGCCGTGGGACCGTTGGCGCCCATTTCAAGCTCATCTTTGTCCCCCACTCGGCTCAGGACGGTCGGTCGCAGCTCGATTCCCTCAAGGCTCGCCTTTGCCACCTCATCCAAGCGTGTTCCCAGCATCGTTGCCTTGGCATCGCCCGCGCTAAGCGTCAGTCGCTCGAGAGAAGCGGCCTCGGCATACGACTTGAGCGTGAGCGTTTGCGGCTTCTCCAGCCCGTGCTGATAAATCTCCAGATTCACCACGCCCGGAGCTGCTTCCTTCATCGGAACCGACACCTCCAGCGTCTCAGTCTTCGCTGCCGTCCACGCCAGTTTCAACGGCTTCCCATCCCCGCTCTTCATCTCCACGCGATCCACGCAGAGCGAGTTGTCGCCCTCCAGGTGGAGCTTGTCCTCGCGGCCCACCACCAGGGCCGACTGTTCGCCTTCTCCCAGCGCCCACTTGCCAGGTTGTGCCGAATGTAGGTGGAACCGCGGTCCCTTCCACTCGTCAAACCCCCACTTCCCTCGCAACTCCGCCGTAACGTCGGCTTCGGCCAGCAGCGGCGCAGGTTCCGTCAATATCAGCCCGCCCACTGAAGGGTCGGCTTTCACAGGAATATCGGCTGTCGAAGCCTTGCCCTTGCCGTGCGTTTCCACATGAAGCGCCAGCCCCGAAGCCATCTGCGTCGCAAACACCAGAGGCGCACCCTCAGCCGGCAATATCAATCCCGGCTGTTGGGCACAGTACTCCGCACTCATGCTCATCGGATGGAGTGGTGGTGGCTTCGCCGGACCAACGGGGGGCAACGCCACCACCACCACGGACTTCGGATCGCGGAATGACGGCGGCACGCTCAGGCGCAGGTTCAGCGTGTCTTTCGTTGGAAGCGCAAGCGCCGGGATGTACTGGAAGTGCGCCGTATGAAGCGATGCCAGAATCCGGGCCGTATCCACAATCGCGCCAATATACGGGCTATATGCCCCTCCTCCACCCAGGGTGGAGTAGCTGATCTGGTTCATCAGGTCTGCCGTCGAACCGCTCACCAGTTGCGAAACAAGCGACTGAGCATTGGCGTCATCCAGCACCAGCCCTTCGGTATTCTGCACGAGGCAGGGCGCCTGCTGGTCAGTCGGCTTGTCAAAACACTCCCGATCCAGTCGGATTCCCAGGCTCCGCGCGGCGTGTTCCGTCCGCTGCTTCAAAAGTGCCGGGTCGCTCTGCGAGATTGCATTCACCTCCGCTAGAAACGCCTCCAGCCGCATTCTGTCCCAGCTCGCTGCCTGCAGGTCCTGTCCCGCCCGCACAAACGCGCCGGGTCGATCGTGAACCGCCCTCTTCAGCGTGCTGAAGTCACCGCCCGTCTCCGGAGCCAGAAACAACAGGGCCTGTTGCGCTTCTTCGGGCACGTTCACAAAAACGCCCTCGCTCCGAACCTTCTCCGTCCAGGTCTCCACCCGCGTAAACCATTCGGGTGGCGGAGGATTGGTGGCCCCGCGTAGGAAGGCCACAATCAGTACATACCGCGCTGATTGGCTCTCGGGAAGGTCAGGATGCACCCAGATTCGGTCTCCGGGCAGCAAGGACGGTACCTGCCCGATCGGCAGAGTTACCTCGCCGCGTTTTACGTGCACGTCGATCTTGGGTCCGGTTAAATCGAAGGCTGGATTGTTCTCTGCCTGCAACCCGGTGGCAACACACCACCAGAGCAGCACGGCCATAAGACGGCGCATACCATCTATTGTACGAACCCCATCCGCCCCATGCCTCCTTCGCCGTCGTTGAACCGTCCCCGCATCCACCCCCCAAACGCCGTTGCTGCTTTAGCATCACTTTTCCCCATTGCGTCGCGCATTCACACTTTTTCGGGTAGACTGTTCCCTGATTAGCTTTAAGACAAAAGGGAATAGCTAGAGTGTTTCTCGGGTCTTCTGTAAGGTAGAAACGAAGCAGGTTCGATAGCTTTCAATTCAATCAAGGCCCTGCATCATCGGCCAGGAACTTACGGCGCATAGAGATTCGCAACTAGCCATAACCCAGATAGCTTGTAGTTAAATCTGCATGCCGGTTTCAGCATCATCTTCCGGCATGAATCTCAATACCTATCCCCCAACGATCGTATGCATCGAGTGCTACGAACGCCTCTAGTTCTAAACATGCGTTGTTTGGCTTTTCCTGCAAGTCACAGTCTTTCTCCGCAATGGTGCTGGATCACCTGGGGTGCGGATGTGACCTGAGGCCTGTCCGATCTCGCATATACGGAGTGGGATAAATGAAATCGACAAAAATACAAAACAGCACCATCGACCTGAGCCAGTTCAGCATCCCTGAAGCCGAAGAGATTGTTGAGGAAGCTTTGAACGAACTGGCCTTTTCTTCTGACCCGGGCCTTGCCCGCGCCCTCCGCTTTCTCGCCCCTCCCGGATATCAGGCCATTGTCGAGCTTTGCGGCGAAAACGGCCGAAGCAAGCGCCGCAACGCGCCTGCCGACTCCTGGTCTCCTGAAGAAGACGAGGTCCGCATCTACTTTGAGCGGGTCGACGACGGCGAGGCTGTTCAGCGCCAGGATCGTGCTCCTCGCGTAGCTGCCAACCACAACGGCAACCACAGCGGCGAACACGACTTCAACGCTGTGGATGGCGACGATGGCCAGGAGGCCATAATCCCTGCCGACCTCGACGCCCGTGTCAAGGAGCTCTGTGCCGCCCTCGCCGAGGCCGAACGCGGCGGTCACGCCTTCATCGCCCTCAAGTGGTTCCGAGACTCTTTTCTGCCCCGCAAAGCCTTCCGCTGGAATCAGCACCCCGAGTCCCGCCAGGCTGTCCTTGCTGAAGCCATTCAGCGCGGCGTCGTGGTCACTAGCAAGATCGCCAACCCCAAGACTCCCGCTTACCCCACCACCACCATTCGCCTCAATCGTGCCGAAGCTGGCATTCCCGAAGAGGCGCAGCGCTTCCACCCCATCCAGGTCCACGGTGACTCCATCGCCGAGGCGATCCAGGAGGAACGGATCCAGGAAGAACGAATCCAGGGGGAACGAATTCAGGTGGAACGGGGGAATGCGTGACCTGTTATTTTCTCGAGTCCACTGCCTTCGCCCGTCTCTTCGTGCGAGGGCAGGGAACCGATGCCCTCATCCGCCTCATGGAGGCCGTTGAGGACAATCGCAAGCTCATCGCCGCCTCCACGCCCCTCGAGGTTTACTCGGCGATCCGCCGTAGCGAGCGCGCCGGAGACATTCCTGCTGCAGATGCCAACGCCGCACTCGAAACTCTCCGCATTGAGGCCGCCCGCATGGTCCAGGAGCCGCTCAACCCCGCAGTCCTTGAGGCGGCTCGCCAGCTCCTCGATCGCACCACCCTCCGCTGGCCCGAGTCTCTTCAACTTGCCGCCGCCATGGTCGCTCGCGATATGTTCCACGGTACCGAGGTCGTCTTTGTTTCCTCCTCCACCGCCTTGCTCGAATCCGCAAAAGTTGAAGGCTTCCATACCCTCGATCCAGCCCGGGAACCAGCCTGAGCGGAGCACCGCTATCTGAACCCCCACTCAGTTCGCGTCTGCCTCCGATTGACAGCACCTTAGTTGGCTTTCAATAATCGCCCCAATAAACTTTTACTGAATTCGCGGCGGGCGTCCTTACTCTGTTCAGGCAGAGTTGGGGAAAATGCCCCATCCGAACGTACGATTCCGAATCTCAAGGAGCCCATCGATGAAATCCCTACTCCAAAATCGCCGCGCCACACTGCTGGCCACGGCTTTGCTCCTTGCTTTCATGTCGCTCAATGCTCTGCCAGGCCGCGCCGCCACCAGCGAGAAGGCAAAAGTCGCCTTCGGCAAGCTTCTCCTCGGCAAAGATGTGAAGTCCCTCCTCGACCTGCCCGCCTACAAAGAGGGTCTCGACCTCTACCTCAACCCCAAGTCCGACAAACGATTCGACGAGCGCGGCATCGACTTGAAGGACCTCGGCAAATTCCTCAAGGATAAAGGCGTCGGCGTCGAGCGCGACGAATGGGTTACCGTCACCGACGTCAAAGTCGACAGCGACCGCATCGAGGTCCAACTGGGCGGCGGCGGTGAGGGAAGCGGCGCCAGCAAAAACGCTGAGAAGAAGGGCGCAGGCTACAAACGCGCCGGCGGCTCGCGCATCAACTTCCGCTACGGCAGAGATCTCACCGACGAAGATCTCAAAGTCGAGGCAATTTTGCCCCTGCTCAATCGCGTCCTCGATACCAGCAAGATCGGTGTATCGCTTGCGCTGAATGACGTCGATCCCGAGTTTCAAGACGCCGTCCGCGCCAAAGACATCGTCAAGGGCATGCCCTACAAGCTGGTCATGATGAGCGCCGGCGAGCCCGACCAGAAAAAAGTCGAAGACTCCACCGACGATAGCCTCCACGAGATCTGGTACTACATGCGCGACGGCCGCCGCTGGGTAGTCCGTTTCCTCAACGGCAAAGTCGAAAAAGTCCAGGTGTTCTGAAAAGCCCCTGGTGTTTCAGCGCCAGAGTCAAAAGCTCGCACCAACAAAGATGTGTCATCCTGAGCGAAGGTCGCCGCGGCGACCGCAGTCGAAGGATCTGCGGCTGCTTTTCGGCCAGCATTCATCCAGCTTGTTCGCTCGAACTAAAGCCGTCGCCTTCCAGCGTTCGCTCAAACCCCCTCACCAAAGCGGATCCAACTGCTTTGAGATGAAGACAGGCTCCGGCCCTCCCAAACTGGAAAGTTGCAGCACACTCAGGTAGGAACCAACTGCAGGATCGTAGATCACAGTAATTTTGCCGCCTCGGCCGCGCCCACCGACTGTGCCATCCTGCCCGCTACCGAAGGGACCCGAAGCACCTGCGCCTCCTGGTCCACCGTTCGCCGAAACTGACAGCGAACCGCCGTCTGGATCTATGAGGTAAAACGTCTCCTGGCCATACTCCGGCTCCACTTCGGCTTCAATCAGCTTCCTGTCGCCGGGATGCATGACGAGTCGTATCGTCACATCAGGCGCGCGTCCGCCCGACGATCCATCCCGTCCACCAGGAACATTGTTGCCGCTGGATCCCGAATTGCCGTTGAAATCCGCATAGTAATTCAGGTCATAACGGGTGGGAATATCAGCCTCGGCGCGCAAGTCCGGGTTGAAAGCCAGCGTCACAACAACATGCCCGGTCCTGCCATCACTCATGCGCGGATCAAGCGGCAGACTCACCGTCCCATCGTTGTTATAAGTCGCGACTGTCGACGTGATTGTCAGGGCTTCCCACATAATCGCGCCCCTGCCCGCACCTTCCGTCCGCCATGTCTGCCCGTTCGGACCGGTGAATGTGACTACAAGGGAGGCTTTTTGGCCCGGGCCAACGCCTTGGGGTTTGGCGAGATGAACTTCCATTCGGTTGACTGGGAGCTTCGCGACATTCATCCGCATCCCCATGTCGATTTTCATCTGCGTACACCCGGCAAGCACGACTGCCGGCGCCAAAGCCAGGAACGCTGGCCTTCTCAACACCTGCCACACCGATACTCGCGTACTCATGATCGGTCCCGTCGTCTCTGGGGATGCGTCTTTGAATGCTCTATGTGCTTGGATGCGGCGTTATCGACCGGGGATATCCAGCGTGTGACTTAAGCGACTCAAAAAGGAGGTTCGGGGGCCCCATCCTTTTCGCGCCGGGTGCCCCATCCTAAACGCGCTTCTTGCGTTTAGGGTGGGAGTCAACGATCTCCACCAACCAACCGGGTGCCGGGTGCCCCATCCTAAACGCGCTTCTTGCGTTTAGGGTGGGAGTCAACGATCTCCACCAACC
>Ga0182012_10008168_pt1 | contig 10375 bp, 7 predicted proteins | sample 612S2SmetaG_FD_120486 | JGI IMG/M metagenome (GOLD analysis project Ga0182012, IMG submission 120486) | Permafrost microbial communities from Stordalen Mire, Sweden - 612S2S metaG | ecosystem: Environmental > Terrestrial > Soil > Wetlands > Permafrost | place: Sweden: Stordalen | collected...
CCAGCCGACGTGGGCGTGGAGCAGCCCGCGCAGCGCACCTGCGATCCCCGGGCCGTGCTGGTGGGGGCTGTGGGGGTCGCCGGCGTCGTCGGAGAACTGGTGGTGCTTGCGATGGTTGGAGACCCACTCGATCAGCGGGCCCTCGATCGCCGCAGAGCCGAGGGCGGCGAACAGAAACCGCAGCGCGGGCCGCGTCTTGAAGCTGCGGTGGGTGAAGAGCCGGTGAAAGCCAACCGTGATGCCGAGCCCGGTCAGCGCGTAGCAGACCGCCAGCACGACCAGATCGCTCCAGCGCAGCGCGCCGCCCCAGGCGCGCCAGGCGGCGAAGCCGAGCAGCGCGAGCGGGACCGTCATCGCCACGATGTTGGCCAGGCGATCGAGTGTTTCGGTGCGGTTCTCGGGGTTGGCGTCAGGCATCGGCTGCGGCCGCCTGCGCTCGACACGCGGCCCACGTGTCCACCTTAGTCCTCCTGGATCCTGTCCCGGCCCGCAGGCACCGCGGACGGCCCCGAGCGACGGCCCGCGAGGGTCAAGGTTCGCCCGGCCGGTGCCGATCTTCAGGGCAAACGTCCCGAGAGGAGCCAGCCCGATGGCTGCGACGGTTGTCGAGAAGTGCCGCCTTGTGACCCGCAGTGACTTCGACGGGCTGGTCTGCGCCGCCCTTTTGAAAGAGCTGGGGATGCTGGATGAGATCAAGTTCGTCCACCCGAAGGACGTCCAGGACGGCATGATCGAGTTGACCGACCGGGACATCACGACCAACCTCCCCTACGTTCCGGGTGTCCGTCTCGCCTTCGACCACCACGAGAGCGAGATGATCCGGGTCGCCGAGCGGCCCGAGAACCACGTGATCCTGCCCGACGCACTGTCGGCCGCCCGCGTCGTCTACGACCACTTCGGCGGCGCCGAGCGCTTCGCCCGCGTGCCCGCGGAGCTGATGGACGCGGTCGACAAGGCCGACAGCGCCCGCTTCTCGATCGAGGAGGTCTCCGCGCCCCACGGCTGGATCCTGTTGAGCTTCCTGATGGACCCCCGGACCGGGCTGGGGCGCTTCCGCGACTTCAGGATCTCGAACTACGAACTGATGATGGTGCTGATCGACGCCTGTCTGACGATGGGCGTCGATGAGATCCTCGAACTCCCCGACGTCGCCGAGCGGGTCGAGCTGTATCGCGAGCACGCCGCCGCGGCCGAGGCGCAGCTGCTCGAGCGCTCCTCCGTGCATGGCGAGGTGGTCGTGCTCGACCTGAGGAGGGACGAGATCATCCATCCCACGAACCGTTTCATGATCTACGCCCTGCACCCCGAGTGCAACCTCTCGATCCACGTCCTCTGGGGCCTGAAGCGCCAGAACACCGTGTTCGCGATGGGCAAGTCGATCATCGACCGCTCGAGCCGCGTCCACGTCGGCGAGCTGATGCTCTCCTACGGCGGCGGCGGCCACGACGCGGCGGGGACCTGCCAGATCGCCAACGAGGACGCAGAGCGCGTCCTCGGCGAGCTGGTCGCGAAGGTCAACGCCGCGCGATAGCCGGGCGCCGGGCCGCTAGGCGCTGATCAGGAGGCGGTGGCGGCTCGTCACCGCCGGCTTCCCGGCGCGCTTGGTCGTGACCACCAGCGTCGCCGTCAGCCGCCTGTGCCTGCGCAGCAGCCTGACTGCGCCGCGGGAGAGCTTGACCTTCGAGGTGATCGTCTGCGCGGGCCCGATCGTGTAGGCGCCACGGCCGATCACCTGCGTGCGGGCGGCGTGGGCGGCGCTCGTGTTGGCGACCGGGGGATAGCCGGAGACGGTCAGCTGCTCGTCGGCGCTGACCGGGAAGGGGTTGGTGTTGGTCAGGACGACGGGGATCCCCTCGCTCGAGCCGCCGTCAGGCACCTCGCTCGCGCCGGGTTTTCGTCTTCGTCGATCACGACCGACTGCGGTGCGAGCGTCGTCTGGCCCGAGGAGCCCTTGAAGCTGGCGTCGCCCGAGTAGCGCGCTGTGACCGCCGGCAGCATCCCCGGCATCAGCCCTGGCGCGGGCAGGTAGGAGACGGTGCAGCTCGAGATCCCCGGCGAGCCGGGCGTGGCCGCGAGCGTGCAGCTGGAGCCGATCGTCCCGCTGCCAGCCGTGAACGACACGGTCCCCGTCGGTGACACGGGCGCTTTGGCGCTGTAGCCGGCGACCTGGGCGGTACAGGTCGAGGTGTCCGGGGCGACGACCGAGATCGTGCACCCGACCGCCGTGAAGCTCGAGCCCGGCGCGGCCGGTTTCTTGACCGTGCCGCTGCCCGCGGCCAGCGTCGCCGTCCAGGTGCCCGACTGCCCCACGTTGCTCGTCCAGCTGCCGGACATCGTTTCGCCCGAGACCGTGCCCGTGAAGGTGGCGACATACCCCGGGTCGAAACTCGCTTCGTAGGTCGTCACGATCGTCACGGCGGTGCCGCTGACATGGCCACTGATGAGCGCGAACGAGCTGCCGTCGGGCTCGACCGCGTTCCCGCTCAGGGCGCCGCCGCTGTCGGTGATGTTGAAGTCCTGCGCGCCCGCCCCGCCGGCGCCGCAGCAGTCCCAGGTCCCGCTGATGCCCCCGGCTGCGCCGGCGCCGGCCGGAGCGATCAGGGCGAGAGCGACGAGCGCCGCCGCCAGGACGGCGAGCCCGAGGCGCTTCGGGTGGCTGTTGGGCGCCCCGGTGGCCGGCATGGCGCGCAAGTCTAGACGCGCCCGGGGACGGCCGGACCTCAGCAGCCCTCGACGCCGCAGCTGTCCCCGCCGGCGGGCGTGGCCGCGACGGGGACGCGCGCGCTCGCCTCCCAGGCCTGGCGGAGCATCGCGAGCATGTACTCGGGCGACTGGGCGCCGGCGGCTCCGAGGGAGCGGTCGACGACGAAGAAGGGAACGGCTGTGATCCCCAGCCGGTGCGCGGTGTACTCGTCGCTGCGCACCTCCTCGGTGTAGCGCTCGCCTGCGAGCAGCTCGTCGACCGGCTCCCCGGGCAGGCCGACCTCGAGCGCCAGACGCCGCAGCGTCGCATGATCTGAGATCAGCTCGCCCTCGCTGAGGTAGGCCCGCATCAGCCGCTCCTTCATCTCCCCCTGAAGCCCGTGCTCGTCGGCGAGATGCAGCAGCCGGTGCCCGTCGAAGGTGTTCCCGGCGCGGGCCCGCTCGAAGTGGAACTCGAGCCCGTCTGCGGCCGCGGTGGCGGTCATGCCGTCGAGCATCGCGACCGCCCGCTCACGGGACGTCCCATACTTCTGCGCCAGGTTCGCCGCAGCCTCCCCCCGGCGCTCGTGGGGGGCATCCGGATCGAGCTCGAAGCTGTGCCAGCGCACGTTCACCTGATCGCGGTGCTCGAAGGACTCGAGCGCCGTCTCCAGGCGCCGTTTGCCGACGTAGCACCACGGGCACGCGATGTCCGACCAGATGTCGATGTCCATCAGGCCGGCCTTGGGTTGGCGATCTGCATGGGAACGACGATATCGCGCCGCGCGCCCCTGCTCAGCGGGCGATCGTCCGCTCGAGCAGCGCGAACAGCTCGGCAAAGTGGCGCTCGGCGGCCGCCTCGTCGTAGGCGGCGGTGTCGCTCATCGTGTAGCCATGGGCGGCGCCCGCGTAGAGCTCCGACCGGTAGGCCCGGCCGGCCTCCCGCAGCGCCTGCTCGAGCTCGGTGATGTTCTCGGGGGTCATGCTCTGGTCGTTGTCGGCATGGCCGAAGTAGAGCTCGGCGCTCAGCGCGGCCGCGCTGCGGTGGGGGCTGTCGGGCTCCGCGGTGACCAGCCCGCCGGCGTGGAAGGCGGCGAGCGCCGCGACCCGCTCGGGGTAGGCGGCGGCGATCCGCCAGCCGACGCGCCCGCCCATGCAGTAGCCGGTGATCGCGAAGGGCTCGCTCGCGGCGCCGGCGAGGTAGTCGAGGTAGGCGGCGCCGTCGCTGACGATCCGCTCGGGAGTCAGCGCCGCCATCGCCGGGCCGAGGCGTGCGAAGAACGGATCCCGCTGCGCCGGGTCCTCGAGGTCGGGCATCTCCATGATCGGTGCCCGCCCGGCGCGGTAGAGGACGTTCGGGGCGAGCACGACGAAGCCGCGCTGGGCGATCCGGTCACACATCTGCCCGATCCGCGGACGCAGGCCGAAGGCATCCATCATGAACAGCACTCCCGGGGCCTTCTCCTGCGACCCGTCGGGCCTCGAGAGGTAGGCGTCCGCGACGCCATCGGCGGTCGTGATCTCGACGGTCTCACTGCTCATCTGCGGTCTCCTTTCGCGCTCCGGGGTCTGGCCCGCAAGCTAATCACGTCTGCCAGCATGTCCCGGGAAGATGGAGAACCGACGACGACCCCGCCAGCTACGCCTCGTGATCGCGTTGCCGGCGATCCTGGCGGGTCTGCTGACGCTCGGCCCGGGCAGCGCGGCAGCGACGCCGGAGCTCTCGTGGTCGTCCCCGACCGCGTTCGACCTCGGCCACGGCCCGAGCGCGGTGGCCTGCGCCTCGGAAGCGCTCTGCGTGGCCGTCGACCACGAAGGGGACGAGCTGACGAGCACCGACCCGACGGCCGCCAGCCCCTCGTGGTCGCTCTCGCGCCTGCGGGAATCGCCCGTCAACGCCGTCTCCTGCGCGCCGGAAGGACTGTGCGCGGCGGTCGACCAGACGGGCTACGCGATCGTCAGGCCGGTCGAATCGACGAGCTGGTTCGCGGACAACATCGACGGCACCGACAACCTGACGGGCGTGGCGTGCCCCGGCGCCGGGCTCTGCGTCGCGGTCGACGGCGCGGGCCAGGTCCTGGCGAGCACGAACCTGGAGTCCGGCGCCTGGCCCGCGGCGCTGATCGACCCCGAACATCGGGCGCTCAAGGGCGTCTCCTGCGCCTCGGCGACCCGCTGCGTGGCGGTCGACTCGGCGGGCGATGTGCTCTGGAGCTCGGATCCGGCGGGCGGCGCCGCGGCGTGGCATCTCGAGAAGATCACCGCCGAAGAACTGCTCGGGGTCTCCTGCTCGGCGGCCGGGAGCTGCGTCGCCGTCGACGCCGCCGGAGATGCCTTCAGCTCGAGCGACCCGACCGGGGGCAGCTGGCTGGCCACGGCGATCGATGCCGAACGGTTCGACGCCGTGTCGTGCGCGGCCTCGGGTGTCTGTGTCGCGAGCGACGCCCGCGGCGAGGCGCTCGCGAGCGACGAACCCGCCGCCGCCGTCCCTGCCTGGGCGGCGACGCGACCCGCCGGCGAAGCGCTGACCGGCGTCGCCTGCCTCGCCGGCGGGCACTGCCTGGCGGTCACCGCCGGCGGGCGCTCGCTGCTCGCGCGGGTGCCGGCGCCGACGGTCGTGACGCTCCCGCCCACCCAGGTCTCGGCGGGCGAGGCGCTCGCCGCCGCAACCGTCGACCCGAACGACGCGACGCCCACCGGGTGCCGCTTCGAATACGGAACCTCGACGGCCTACGGGCGGAGTGTGCCCTGCGCCGCCCTGCCCGCCGCCATCGCCGGCAACCAGGGCGTCGGCGCCCCGCTCGAAGGGCTCTCGCCGAACACCACCTACCACTACCGCCTGATCGCCGTGACCCCCGCCGGCGAGGCAACCGGGGCGGACGTCGCCTTCACGACGGCCGTCTCCTCGAGCATCGCGCTCGCCGAGCCGCATCCGACGATCGGTGGCACACCGGCGATCGGCCAGCGGCTGAGCTGCCACGCGAACCTCTCGCCGTCGGGAATCTCGGCCCAGATCCATTACGCGTGGGTGCTCGACCTGATCCCGATTCCGGGGTCGGACAGCTCGAGCTACGAGGTCTCGGGGCGCGACGCCGGGCACCATCTGCAGTGCCAGGTCACGGCCCTCGACGGCGGCGGCAGCGCGAGCGCCAAGAGCGCCTTCGTGACGATCCCGATCGGAGGCGTACCGGTCTCCGCCGGTGAGACCCAGATCGGGCCGGGCTCGGCCAGCGGCGATCGCGTGACGGTCCCGGTGACCTGCTCGGCGCAGGCGGGTGAAGGGTGCCGGCTCCAGCTCCGGCTGACCGTCGTCGAGACGCTGCAGGGCAGGCGCCTGCTCGCCGTGAGCGCCGGCGGCCGGCGCGCCGCACGGGACTCCCTGCGGCGTCTGACGGTGACGCTCGCGCGAGCCCGGGTCACGCTGGCTCGCGGCGCGTACAGCGCGGTCGTGCTGACCCTCTCTCCTCCCGCCCGGCGGCTGCTCGCGGCGCGGCGCCGGCTCGAGGCCTCTCTCCAGGTGAGCGGGACCGTGATCGGGGTGATCGAGGGCCAGCTCTCAACCCAGACGCTCGCGCTGCTGGCGCCGTCGAGGACGCTTCGCCACGCGCGCCGGACGGCGCTGGCGGCCCCGCCGGGCGCCCCGGCGCCGGCGCGGAAGGCGAGCAGCGGGCACCCGCTGGCGCTGACGCCCTACATGGGCTGGGACACCTACCTCGCGTTCGGGGGCAACATCACCGAGGCGAAGGTGCTCGCCCAGGCCAGCGAGCTCGTCTCGCTCGGCCTGCAGCGGCGCGGCTTTCGCTACGTCTGGCTCGACGTCGGCTGGTGGCACGGCCAGCGCGAACCCAACGGTGAAATCGCGGTCAACCGCAGCCAGTGGCCGCACGGGCTGGCGTGGCTGACGCGGACGCTTCACGCGGCCGGCTTCCTGGTCGGCATCTACACGGACGCGGGCCCCGACGGCTGCGGCGGGGCGGGACAGGGGAGCTACGGCCACTACCAGCAGGACGCCGACACGTTCGCCGCCTGGGGCTTCGATGCCGTCAAGGTGGACTTCTGCGGCGGTTCGGAACTCCACCTCGAACCGGCGCAGGCCTATACCGCGTTTCACGAGGCGATCGTGCACAACTCGAGCGGCCGCCCGATGCTGCTCTCGATCTGCGATTTCCTGCAGCCCGAACAGGCGGGCGAAGGGTTGCCGGGTCTGATCGATTCGGCCTTCAGCTCCTTCAGCTTCGGCCCCGCCGTCGGCAACAGCTGGCGCACCGACACCGACGTCGGGCTACCGGGAAACGTCGTCTTCAGCGATGTCCTGCGCAACATGGACGCCGATGCGGCGGACCCGCAGGCCGCCGGGCCGGGCCACTGGAACGACCCCGACTACCTCGCGCCCGACCAGGGCATGTCCGCGACCCAGTTCCGTAGCCAGCTGAGCATGTGGGCGATGCTCGCGGCGCCGCTGATGGTCAGCGCCGACCTGACGAAGATCAGCCGCGCGAGCGTGGCGGCCCTCGCCAACGAAGAAGTACTGGCCGTCGATCAGGACCCCGCCGGGATCCAGGGGACGCTCGTCGCGGCCTCAGGCGAGGGCGAGGTGTGGGTCAAGCCGCTGGCAGACGGCGCGCGGGCGGTCGCACTGCTGAACCGGGGGACGACGCCGTTGCGGATCTCGGCAACGGCCGCCGGCGCGGGCCTGGGCGCCTACCCCGCCTACACCTGGCGCGACCTGTGGGCGCACCGGACGGTCGCCGACGCCGGCTCTTTCTCCGCGACGGTCCCCGGGGACGGCACGGTCCTGCTGCGCCTCGCCCCCGGCTGAGCGGCCGCGAAGGTCCGCAGCCGTGCTCGCGCGGCGAGGAAGATCACGCCGCGCGTCGAAGCTGGGCGTCAGTGCGAGCAAAACCGCGACCGCGATTCGCCCCGGCGCTCCTCGGCTGGTTGATCGCGGGCCTCCTGCTCTGCGGCCCGGCCTCGGCGGCGACGGCGACGCCGGTGCTGCTCGCTCCGAGCGCCAGCTCGAGCTCTTCGACTCCCCTGACGGTCAGCTACGAACTCCCCGAAGCGGCCAGCGTCGCGACCTTGACCTTCGCAAACGCCAAAGGAACGACCAGCGTCGTGCTCGGCACTGCCGAGTACGGCGCCGGCGAACACACGATCTCGCTGAACACCCACGACCTGACGGCGAACAAAACCGAAGTCAAATCGGCCTCCGCCGCGACACTGGCAGACGGGACCTACGAAGTCGTGCTCTCCTACCAGAACCTCGCGGCCGAATCCGCTGCGAGCGCGACCGCCACCGGCGTCCGCATCCTGACGGTCACGGCCGCGCCGAAAATCACCGCCCCGGAATCGGGGAAATCCTTCGAAGGCCGCTTCAGCGTCTCCTACGAGCTGCCCGAAGCCGCCCTGGCGGGCAGCGTCCAGCTGATCTTCGAAGGCGAAGAAACCGGAGTCACGACGCTCGTCCTGATCAACGCCGCGGCCGGCGAACACACGGTCATGATCAACCCCGCTGCTCCGGAACTCGAGGCGGGGGTGGCATCTTCCTCCTCGACGAAGCTCGAGCCCGGCCCATACCTGCTGCGCGCCGAGTACCAGGATCAGCTTGGGAACCCCGCCGCCTCGTCCCTGGCGCTCAAACTGACCGTCCTCGCCGTTAAGTGCACGGCGGGCACCTACTCCGAAACCGGCAGGGTTCCCTGTCTGAAAGCCTCACCCGGTCACTACGTCACCGAAGCCGGGGCGAACGCGCAGACGCCCTGCGTGATCGGCAGCTACGACCCCAGCGCCGGCTCGACCCTGGCCAGCGAATGCGTGGCGGCCGAAGCGGGCCACTACGTCGCGGCGGCGGGTGCGTCCGAACAGACGCAGTGCGTCCCGGGCAGCTACACCGCGCTGTCGAAAAGCTACACATGCACGCCGGCCTCGCTCGGCCATTACGTCGCGGAAGCAGGCGCCAGTGAAGAGCTCGAATGCGTCGCCGGCACCTACAGCCCGACGACCGATGCGTCGTTCTGCGTGCTCTCGCCACCCGGCCACTACACGCTCGCCGGTTCGGCCGCCCCGATCCCCTGCCCGCGGGGCACGAGCGAGCCGGACACCGACGCGGCCGGCCCGGGCGCCTGCATCGCCGACCTCCCGGGCTACTACTCGCTGATCGGCTCCGCCGCGGCGACGAAGTGTGAAGCGGGCCGCTACGCGCCGAAATCCGAAAGCTTCAAGTGCGAACTCGCCGAACCGGGCTTCTTCGTCGAAGCCGAAGGCGCGAGCGTGGAGCTCCCCTGTCCGGCCGGCAGCTACTCACCCCTCAGCGGCGCCAGCTCCTGCGCCCTCGCGCCGGCGGGGACCTACGCGCCCGAAGGCGCGAAGGCGCCGGTCGCGTGTCCGGCGGGCACCGAAGCGCCCGTTGAAGGCCGCTCGGCCTGCAGCGTCGTTCCCAAAGCGCCGCTCGTCTGCCCGGCGGGCACCGAAGCGACCGCGCAGGGCACCGTATGTAGCGCGATTCCCACCCCGCCGACGAGCACCGGGAGCCACCCCGCGGCCGCCTCCCAGCCGCCGCTCAGGTGCACGCTCGTCGCCGCCACAAGGCAGGAATCGCTCAGCCGCCGCGAGGTACAGGCCTACGTGCTCAGCTGCAACCTCGCGGCGACCCTCACCGTTCGTGGCTCCTTCACGATCACCACGCCCGCCCGCCGGCTCAAGATCGCCGCCACCGCTGCGACCGTCACGGTGTCCGCCGGCAGGACGAGCGTCCAGACGCTGCGGGTGAGGCTGACGCGGCAGGCTCGAGCCCTGCTGCGCAGCTCGCGTGCCCGGGTCTCGTTCACGCTCACCGTGTACCGGCCGGCGACGGGGGGCGCCGCCGGCGCGCAGCTCGCCCACGCCACGCTCGCCGGGCGCCGCTAGAACGGGATCCCGGTGCCGGGCCGGGGCGAAAGGGGAGCGCCAAGCGCGCTATACATGCTGTCAGTGAGCTCCGTCAGCGAACTCGAGGCACCGCAGGTCAGGAGCGCCGCTTCGGTGATCCGCACCGTCGAGCTCACGAAGGTCTACCCGGGCGCCGACTTCGCGGCCGTCGACGCGCTCGACCTCGAGGTCCAGGCGGGTGAGATCTTCGGTCTGCTCGGCCCCAACGGCGCCGGCAAGACGACGACCGCCGGGATGCTGACGACGAGGGTAGTCCCGACGTCGGGGTCGGCCTTCGTCGGCGGGATCGACGTCGTCGCCGAGCCCGCCCTGGCGAAGCAGCTGCTGGGGATCGTCTCGCAGCAGAACACCCTCGACCGCCAGCTGACGGTGTGGGAGAACCTCTACTTCCACGGCCGCCTGTTCGGCATCCCGGCGCCCGAGTCCAGGCAGATCGCGGACAGGCTGCTCGAGCAGTTCCAGCTGACGAAGTGGGCGAGCGCCTCCGTGTTCGCCCTCTCCGGTGGGATGGCCCAGCGCCTGATGATGGCCCGCGCGATCTTTCACCGGCCGGCCGTCCTGTTCCTCGACGAGCCCACGGCCGGGCTCGACCCGCAGAGCCGCCTCGCGCTGTGGGAGATCCTCGGCGAGCTCAACCGCGAAGGTCAGACGATCCTGCTGACAACGCACTACATGGAGGAGGCGGACGAGCTCTGCGACCGGGTGGCGATCATGGACAACGGCAAGATCCTCGCGCTGGACACGCCCGACGCGCTCAAGCGCTCGG
>Ga0182012_10008172_pt1 | contig 10367 bp, 7 predicted proteins | sample 612S2SmetaG_FD_120486 | JGI IMG/M metagenome (GOLD analysis project Ga0182012, IMG submission 120486) | Permafrost microbial communities from Stordalen Mire, Sweden - 612S2S metaG | ecosystem: Environmental > Terrestrial > Soil > Wetlands > Permafrost | place: Sweden: Stordalen | collected...
ACGGTGAGATCACCGTCGGCGACTCTCTCGAGGGTTACTACAGCCTTTGCGAGGGGAACCGAGAAGCTCCGCGCAAGGACGATGCTCAGTAAAGCTCCTACGATGAGGGAGAGGGCACAGGCGGCTATCATAAGGATCCGCCCGGTGCGGGAGTCTTCGAGGCTCGCAAGGTATTTTTCCTCGCCGCGCTTGACCTTCATATCTACCGCGTGAGCGGTTCCGGCCATGAATGGCGTGCCCGTTTGCGTTACCGATACCATCGCGGCCAGGGATCCGGCCGCATCTTTGGCAAGAATTCTGTCATATAAGTCGTGGTATCCGGACTCGTACGCCGGTAGCGAGCTACGCACCTCGGCGAGAGTTTCCTTACTGTCTTTTCCATAGAAGCTCTTGTCCGCCGCATCCAGGTTCGTGTGGATGTCCGCGAAGAGCGCAAGCATGCTGGTGTGTTGCGCCGCAACTACCTGGTCGTCCTGAATGTGCAGGATTGCTTCCCTTGCTTCGCGACCCAGAGAAAGCCGATCCTTCACGATCTCGTTGGCTTGTCTCGATCCAGCAATATCCTGTTCGTAGAGGATCTTTACGCGAGCGTCGGATGCGCTCATGTTGTAAATCGCCAGCGAACCCATCCCAAAGGTAAGGAACAATAAAATGCTGAAACTGCCCATGAGGCGCGGCATCGCATTGAGATTCTTGAACCAGTTCACCGTGGTAGTCCTTCTTTCGAAAAGTTGAGCCTATCTGTCCGGACAGAATGAACCTGAAGTTATGCCGTTAGATATCCTGCCTTTTATATCGGCCCAATCTCAAAACTCATCACCAATCGAACGCGGAGAGGCGGCCAACGTCAGCGTGAGCTAAGGAAATGGCTTGCTTGCGGGTGTGCAAGCGGGAACGGGCGCCCCTACGTTGACCCATGATGGGACAGTTCGGTAATTGCAAGGAAACGGGGCAATTCGTGTTTTCGTCTTCGATAACCACATTTTGAATCAGGCAAGCGGTGAGACTAAGCATTATTGCCGGTCCCACCTAAAGTCTGCGAAAGCACGTCCGATAAGGCGATTGGAAGAGCAGTATGCTTGCGCTCGCTGCGAGAGCGTCGTGTCGAACGCTGGCATACTGACTACCCGGGAGATCGCTCGATGCATGCTGGAGAGAATACAGGGAAAGTTTCCAGAGAGGTCAATGGGGCGGTGCAGAAGGAACTGATCTGCATCCTGTTCGGCTCGCCTGCGGTTCCATTGCTCAATGGCGTGGTGATTCTTGTGACGACGGGAGTTCTGTGGCGAGTCTTTCCCAAAGGAGTTACGCTCTCGTGGCTATTGCTCTCGGTTTGTGTCGTGTTGTGGCGAGTAGTTCTGTGGCTGCAATTCACGAAGCGAGGACCGGAGATCCGGCGTCCCGAGCAATGGGCTCGACTGTACACCGTGAGTACAGCCGTGATCGGGTGCCTTTGGGGACTAATCGGCGTGTCGGTGTACTTTGCCCGCGATCCGATCGTTTACTTTTTTGCTGCCTTTGCGGTGGCGGGTCTGAGTGCTGGCGCGGCGATCAGGAACTCGACCCATCCTCCGGCCTTCTATGCGTTCATTGGTGCAGCGGTTCCTCCGATGGTGCTGTCGCTGTTTCTGAGGGGACAGTTGATCGCGTTCGAGATGGGTTGCATGGTGCTGACGTTCGTTGTGGTGATGATCCTGATCGGGCGCGAGAATCATCAGCGCCTGGCCGATTTTATTGGGATGAAGATTGAGCAGGAAGTGTTGAACGAGAATCTGCAGAAAGTGACGCTCGATCTTACGGAACAGAATGCGGTCTTGAGTGAGCGGTCGCAGTTGCTGGATAACGCGCAGGACGCGATCTTTGTGCTGGATATGAGCGCTCACATTCTGTACTGGAACAAGGGTGCCGAGCGGATGTACGGATGGACCCAGAAAGAGTTGCTGGGGCGGGACATCACCGAGGTATTTCCAGAGGGCCGGGACCTACTGCGGCAGGCGCTGGCGCAGGTGAAAGAAGAGGGACGATGGAGCGGTGAGATTGCGAAGCGGGACAAATATGGCAGCGAATTGACGGTTGCGAGTCGCTGCACGCTGGTCGGAAATCCAGACCTGCGGCAGCGCTCGATCTTTGTCATCAATACCGATGTGACGGAGCAGAAGGTGGCGCGGGCGAGGATTCATCGGCTGGCGTACTTCGACGAGGTGACGGGACTTCCCAACCGGGTGCAGCTGCGGGAAAGGCTGGAGAGTGCACTGCAGACGTCGCGCATCACGGGTCAGACCGGCGCGCTGTTCTTCATTGACATGGACGATTTCAAGACCCTGAATGATACGGCGGGGCACGATGTTGGAGACCTGCTGCTGGAACAGATCGCGGGTCGCCTGTCATCCTCGGTGCGTGCGAACGATTGCGTGGCGCGGCTGGGCGGGGATGAGTTTGTGGTGATGGTGGAAGGCCTGGGCACGAATATTGAAACTGCCGGGACGAGGGCGCACGCGATCGGGCGACAGATTCTGCAGGCGATGCGCGAGGTGTACCACCTGCAGAGTTATGACTATCAGGGTACGGCGAGCGTCGGTGTAACGCTGATGGGGGATGATTCTGATGGAGTGGACGACCTGCTAAAGAGAGCCGATATGGCGATGTATCGCTCGAAAGAACAAGGCAGGAACATGGTTTGCTTGTTTGACCCCGCGATGGAGCGGGGGTTGGCGTGTCGGGCAGCGTTGATTGCCGATCTGCACCGCGCCCTGGAGTGCCGGGAGTTTGAGCTGCTGTACCAGGCGCAGGTGGATTGCGTGGGCGCGGTTGTGGGCTGCGAGGCACTGTTGCGGTGGCGGCACCCGCAGCGTGGCCTGATCCCTCCAGCGGAGTTCATTTCGGTGGCGGAGAGCGGCGGCATGATTCTGGAGCTGGGCGCGAGGGCGTTGGGAGAAGCTTGCAGGCGTCTTGCGATGTGGCAGGAGAGACCGGAACTGAGCGCGCTCACCGTGGCGGTGAATGTAAGCAGCCGACAGTTCGCTGATCCGCAATTTGTGCAGGTGGTGGAAGGAGTGTTGCTTAACACAGGCATCAATCCAAGCCGGTTGAAGCTGGAGATCACGGAAAGCGCTGCGATGGAAGATGTGAGTGAGGTGATTGAGAAGTTGAAGACGTTGAAGCGGCTCGGAATCAAGATTTCTCTGGATGATTTCGGAACCGGGTATTCGTCTTTATCGCAATTGAAGCTTTTGCCGTTAGATCAGTTGAAGATCGACAAGAGCTTCGTGAACGACGTTGTGACGAGCGTGATGGACGCGTCCATAGTGAAAACGATCATCGACCTGGGACGGAACCTGAACCTCGAAGTGATTGCTGAAGGAGTGGAAAAGGTGGACCAGCTCGAGTTTCTTGAGGCTCATGGTTGCCGCAGGTTTCAGGGGTACCTTTTTAGTGTGCCGCTATCTGCGGTTGCGTTCGAGGAGTTGGCAATGGCTACTGGACCGAGACGGGAAGCGATGAAAATGACAGGCGAAGCTCTGAATCCCGGAGACGTGGACAAGCCTGGGGCGATACCCGCGAGCTCCGCGATGCTGGATCCCCGGCGGGCAGAGCTGGTGTTCGCGGGAGACGAGAGTCTGCGGGTCCACCACGACTGCTAAATCGGGCGGCGCTGTTGGCGATCAGCGTGCATTACCAAAGAGCTGGCGGAGTTATCGACGGACCCGACTTTGGCGATTCCTTCGGAGTCCGCCAGGTGGACGCTGCGGGCTGGCGGGCTTAGCCGTTCGGCTTTGCGGGTCAAGAACCAGAGTGCGCTGAACTCGCGGTTTGGGTTCTTATAAGCCGCGGCTCTTTAGGAGGGCTGGGCTCTGGCGGCCTGCGCCCTGACTAGGGGGGCGGCGAACGTCTGGGCCGAAGTGACCCTTTCTTAGTGCAAAAGAGTAGCCAAACACGCGCACAGGGTGTAGAATTGGGCGTTGTGTCTATGGGTTACACCTCTGTAAACGACTGATATGCAGCAAGTTAGGGCGCCCGCTGGATATGTTCGGCGACCGCTCGGAGCAACGTACAACACACATGGCTGACTACATTTATCTGCTGCAGACCCGCCTTACGCCGTACCAACAATCCGCTCTTGAACAGGTTCGCCAGGTAGCCAAGGCGCGCGCCATGACTGTATTTCTGGTGGGCGGCGCGGTGCGCGACCTGACCAGCGGCAGCCCCATCCGCGACCTTGATTTTGCGGTACAGGGCAATGCCACAAAGCTGAAGAAAGAGCTGCAGAAGGCCGGCGGGGTGGTAATTGGCGAAGACGAGCTAACGCAGACGCTTTATCTGACGTTTCCGGGCGGGGTGCGGACCGAGGTTGGGTCGACACTGTGGGCGACGTATCCGAAGGCGGGCAAGCCGGTGTACAAGGCAGCGCCGATCCTGGACGACCTGCATCGGCGGGACTTTACGGCGAATGCGATGGCGCTTTCGCTCAATGAAGGTTCCTATGGGCTGCTGATGGATCCGCTGAATGGCGTGGCGGATATTGAGAATCGCGAGCTGCGGCTGGTGTCGAACTACGGGTTTATCGAGGATCCGGCGCGGATGATTCGCGCGGCGCGGTTCATGGCGCGACTGGGCTACCAGATGGAAGAGAAAACTCGGCAGCGGTATGAGAATGCGAAGGCGGAGAACGCTATTGCGGCGCTCCACCCCACGCTGCGGAGCTACGAGCTGGAAGAGATCTTTCACGAGGAAGACCCGCTGCGGGTGTTGAAGCGGCTGGAGGCTGAGGGCTGGGCGAAGGTGCTGTTTCCGGCTTGGACGTCGGCCAAGGCGAACGAAGCCGAGTTGGACAAGTTACGCGACACGATGGGGCGGCTGGAGTCGATGGGGATCGTTCCGGATCCATCGGCGGCGTACTTTCCGCTGTTGACGGCGAAGCTAGGAGCGAAGGAAGTTGCCGACCTGAAGAAGAGCTTTGCCCGGCCAGGGTTTGCGGAGCAGATTCCGGCGCTTGAGGCGGACACGAAGGAATTTGCGACGCTGTTGACGAGCAAGGCTGCGGCGGCGCCATCGGATGCGTGGAAGATTATCTTTGCGGCGAAGCCGGAGGCGGTGTTGTGGCTGGCGCATACGACCAAGAGTGCTCCGCTGAAGGCTCGGTTTGAGGCGTTCTTTAGCGAGTGGGCGCAGGCGCGGATGAAGATTCCTTACCAGCTGATGCAGGAGATGCGGATTACGCCGGCACTGCCTGGGTATGACGAGTTGGTGGAGAGCTTATTCTTTGCGGTGATGGATTCGAAGCTGGACACGCCGGAGGCTACACGGGCGTTCCTTGAGCCGTTTTCACCGCCGGCACCACCTCCGCCGGTGAGCATGCGGCGACGTGCGGTGAAACGCGAAACGAAGGTTGCGAAGCCGCGCGGAAAGAAGGCGGCTGCGGCAGTTGCGGTGGTCGATGAGGGTGAGATATCGGTCGAAGGCGAGGCGGTGCGGGTCAATCACCCACCAACAGAAGTTGCGAAGGTGAAGGCGCCGGTCAAGACTGCTGCAGTGAAGGCTGTGGCTGTGAAGGCTGCTCCGGTGGCGGCCAAAGCGGCGCCTGCTGCGAAGAAGGTTGCGCCGGTGAAGACCGCGCCGGTGAAGGTTGCGCCGAAGAAGGCTGCAGCTAAGCCGGTCGCTAAGAAGGTTGTTGTCAAGAAGGCTGCGAAGCCGGTTGCGAAGAAGGCTGTGAAGCCGGTTGCGAAGAAGGCTGTGAAGCCGGTTGCGAAGAAGGTTGCGGCTAAGCCGGCGGCGAAGAAGGTTGTTGCGAAGAAGGCTGTGAAGGTTGTTGCGAAGAAGGCTGTTGTGGCTGCGAAGAAGAAGCCGGTTACGAAGGCCAAGCCGGTTGCGAAGAAGGCTGCGGTGAAGGCCAAGCCGAAGTCAAAGCGGTAGCCGGCCAGGATTGTGAACGATCTTGGGTTTGCCAACACGTGTCGCGCTGCGCTGGGCTGGTGCGCTTCACGCTTTTTTAGCTTGAACGTGGGAGAATCTAGGTATGATTTCTCCCACCGAACTCCAGGCCATCCCCATTTTTGAGTGTTTAGAAGAAGCTGAACTGCGGCGCTTTGCCGGGCGTGCGGCGGACGTGCGTCTGCAGCCGGGAGAGTGGCTGATTCGAGAGGGGGAGATCCCGAGCTTCTATGTGTTGCTGGAGGGAAAGCTCCAGCTGATGAAAGAGATCATGGGGCGTTCTCAGGATCTGGGGTACTACGAGCCGGGCGCGTTTTTTGGAGAGGTTCCGATTTTGCTGGGGGCGCCGTCCTTTGCGGCGGTGCAGGCTAAGGACAGGTCGAGGGTGGCGCGGTTCGATGCGCAGCAGCTATTCGAGATGATTCAGACTTCGGCGGCGTGCAGCGCGTTGATTCTGCAGACGATGACCGAGCGATTGGGGAAGGTGCAGCGGTACGCGCAGGAGGTGCCGAGCTCTCGGGTGCTGTTGATCGGCACGCAGTATGACAAGGACTGCCGGGAGATTCGGCAGTTTCTTTCGGCGAACCGAATTCCATATGAGTGGATTGACGCGGAGAAGGAGCCGCAGCGGCTGCCGCAGTGTCTGGGGGGAAGGTACGACGGGCCGTCGGTGGTGGTGGACGGCGGCTATTGCGTGGAGACGCCGACGGTGCGGAGTGTGGCGGAGGCGCTGGGGATTCGGACACAGCCGAGGTTTGAGGATTACGACGTGGTGGTGGTGGGTGCAGGACCGGCCGGGTTGGCGGCGGGAGTGTATGGAGCTTCGGAGGGGCTGAAGGTGCTGGTTTTGGAGAAGTCGGCGGCGGGAGGGCAGGCGGGGACTTCGTCGCGGATTGAGAACTATCTTGGGTTTCCGAACGGGATCTCGGGTGAGGATTTGAGCGAGCGGGCGCTGAAGCAGGCGGGGCGGTTTGGCGCAGAGATTGCGATGACGCGGACGGTGGAGCATATCGAGCCGCTGGGGGATGGGCGGTATTGCGTGGAGCTGGATGGTGGGCAGAGGGTGTCGGCTTGCGTGGTGCTGATTGCGACGGGGGTGGAGTGGAGGATCTTGCAGGCGGAGGGCGTGGATCGCTTTCAGGGGCGCGGGGTGTTGTATGGGGCTTCGCGGAATGAGGCGAGCAATGTGTCGGGCAAGCGGGTGATTATTGTGGGGGGCGGGAACTCGGCGGGGCAGGCGGCGGTGTTCTTTGCGAACTATGCGGCTAAGGTGGTGGTGCTGGTTCGAGGCAAGGGGTTGGAGCTGACGATGTCGTCGTATCTGATTGAGCAGATTGCTTCGAAGAAGAATGTGCACGTGGTGCCGTATACCGAAGTGATGAAGGCTGAGGGGGAGGATCACCTGGAGCGGGTAACGGTGCGGACGCGGACGCCGGGGGAGGAAGAGACGTTCCGGACGGTGGATGCGGATGCGCTGTTTGTGATGATTGGAGCGAAGGCGAATACGAAGTGGTTGCCGGAGGGTCTGCAGAGGGATTCGGGTGGGTATCTGTGTACGGGGCGCGATTTGTTTACGTGGCCGCTGGAGCGGCCGGCGTTTCCGCTGGAGACGAATCTGCCGGGGATTTTTTGCGCGGGGGATGTGCGGCATGACTCGATCAAGCGGGTGTCGAGTGGGGTGGGCGAGGGAAGTATGGCGATTGCGTTTATTCACCAGTATCTTGCGCTGAAGAACTTTTAGGTGCTGCAAGAAGTTCCCACTACGCGTGGGGCGGGTGTTCGCACACCTTTTTACTGCCTTCGGCGTGGCGGCTCCCGTTGGTCGCGAACTAAGTCTTATTGCCGACCCACGGAAGGCGCATGGCGAAGGCCTCTGTCCGCAACGGGGTTGCCGCTCCGCGCGTAGCGGGCTCGTCCGGCGGGAGAAGCGTGTTGAGTTATTAGAAGTGCGGCGGGGATGTTGATGAGGGTTGCGTCGCAGGTGCGAGGAAGGCGGGGTTACTTTGCGAAGAGCTGGGAGGGGTCGGCGAAGGATTTGAACTCGAGGGCGTTGCCGGCGGGGTCGAGGAAGAACATGGTGGATTGTTCGCCGGTCTGGCCTTGGAAGCGAGTGTACGGCTCGATGACGAAGGGGATGCTGGCGGCGCGGACGCGGTCGGCTAGAGTGTGCCAGTCGGAGGGAGAGAGGACAACGCCGAAGTGGGGGATGGGGACTGCGTGGTTGTCGACGGCGTTGGTGTCGGGGGCGCGTGGGGTGGGTTTGAGGTGCGCGACGATCTGGTGGCCGTAGAGGTTGAAGTCGATCCAGTGGTCGGAGCTGCGGCCCTCTGGACAACCCAGGATTGTTGAGTAGAAGTGGCGGGCGGCGGCTAGGTCGTCTACGGGGAAGGCGATGTGGAAGGGCTGGAGCGACATGGGTTGATGATAACGATGCGGGGAGGTTGGTGGCCAGCATGAGGTGTCACGCTGGCCACGGATTAGTAAAAGCTAGTTGCGGCTGTAGCCGTGTTGGTAGCCGCGCAGGTAGGCGTTGCGGAAGGCATCGCGGTAGACGGGGAAGGGTCCAAGCTGGGGATCGTAGCGGGGCGTGTCGTGAAAGGCGCGGGTGTGGCGGGGGGGGGGGGGAAAACCGCGCTGGGCGTCGGCGGCGCCTTCGGAGCGGCCGGTTTCGAAGCCGTTGCGTTCGGCGAGCTGGACGATCGAGGGGCCCTGGGCGATCGGCGGTGGGGGCGGCGGTGGCGGGTAGTAGTGATGAGCGCAGCCGAGGGCAACGAAGAGAAGAGGGGAGGTTACGGCGAGCATTAAGATCGAACGTTTCGATAGGGTGACTTTCATCAGCGTCTCCTGGCCGCGGGCGGCATGGTTAGGTTCAACGCGATTGGGCGGGGAAAGTTGCTGCGAAGAGGGAAAAGGACGGAGCGGAGGGATTTCGCGCAACTTTGTCGAGGGTATGGTCAGGGAATTATGTACCAGGTGCGAACACTCTCTGAAACCCTGCGTCCTGCCGATAAGGACTTCAGGCGCTGCGAGGGACATCGCACGGTGGCCGGGGAGTGCTCGTCGATGCAGGTGATTCTAGCGGATAATCAAGCGATCTATCGAACTGGCATTGCGCGTATTTTGATGGCCGAGGCGGCTACAGAGGTGGTGGCGCAGTGCATGGACCTGACAGCGCTGCTGGAGGCTTTGAGCAACGCAGGCCCGTCGATAGTAATCTTTCCTTCGAGTTTTACTGACGATATCCATAGGCTTCTGGATCGGATCGATGCGGCAGAGAGTCGAGCGGTGATGATTCTGGAGCCGGACACTGTGTTGGATGCTGATGTCGGGAGGCGGATCCCGGGCGTGGTGCTGCGATCGGTTGCTGCGCCCCAGTTGGTCGATTGCCTTTACAGCGTCGCATCCGGGGTGCGGTACACGCATCGCGCGGTGGTGAAGACGATGGCTCCGCCTGCGGACAACGCGGGTATGAAGACAGCGAGGCGATTGACTCCGCGCGAGCTGCAGATTGTGGCGCTGCTCTGCGAAGGGCTAAAGAATAAACAGATTGCGCAGCAGCTTGGGACCAAGGAGCAGGTGGTGAAGAACTATCTGCGCAGCATTTATGCGAAGGCGGGAGTGTCGGACCGGTTGGAGCTGGCGTTGTTTACGGTACACCACCGGGCGATGGCGGAGATGGTGGAGGCGACGCGGCTGACGCTGGTGAGGACTGCGTAGGCGTCGCATCGACGGCAGAAACAGGCGGCGAGGAATGACTCGAGGGAAGTTTGGGCGCGAAGCCGGGGCTAAAGCCCAACCCCTCTGGACAGTGGATTCAAGGGGCTGAAGCCCCCTGCTCATCCGGTGAGATGGGTAAGGGCAAGGCGGCGAAACGGCAACGAACCCTGCGTGGGTTCTGGTTGCCGATTGCGGTTAGGTGCGTTTTTCTGCGATGGATTTGGCCTGGGTGAAGAGGGTGAGGTAGTCGGGGCCGCCGGCTTTCGAGTCGGTGCCGCTCATGTTGAAGCCGCCGAAAGGGTGCGCTCCGACCATGGCTCCGGTGCACTTGCGGTTGAAGTAGAGGTTGCCGACGTGGAACTCGTCGCGGGCTCGGTCGAGTTTTTCTCGGGAGCTGGTGTAGATGGCGCCGGTGAGGCCGTACTCGGTGTTGTTGGCGAGCTCGAGGGCTTCGTCGAAGTTTTTGGATTTGACGATGGCGAGGACGGGCCCGAAGATCTCTTCCTGCGCGATGCGGGCGGTTGGTGCGACGTCGGCGAAGACGGTGGGGGCGATGTTGTAGCCGTTGCCGGGAGTTTCGACGGCGGTGCCGCCGGTGAGGAGGCGGCCCTCTTCTTTGCCGATGGCGATGTAGTCGAGGACGCGCTTGTGGGCGATCTCGTTAATGACCGGGCCGGCGTAGAAGTTGGCGGCGGGGGCACCTTGCTGGATCTGGGAGACGC
>Ga0182012_10008174_pt1 | contig 10366 bp, 17 predicted proteins | sample 612S2SmetaG_FD_120486 | JGI IMG/M metagenome (GOLD analysis project Ga0182012, IMG submission 120486) | Permafrost microbial communities from Stordalen Mire, Sweden - 612S2S metaG | ecosystem: Environmental > Terrestrial > Soil > Wetlands > Permafrost | place: Sweden: Stordalen | collected...
AGCTTCGACTCTTCAAGATCATCGGGAACGGCAACGGGCCGAGATGCCGGACCGAGGGTCAGACTTCGAGTGCGAACCATGCCTGGATCCTACGGTTGGGGCAATGTCTGGCTGTATCTTGCTTTGAAATTTTCGACTTCAGAGCGAGCTGTTGTGACGTTATCGCAGGTCAGCGGCCTTCACGGGCGGCACGTAGACCGAGTCGTTGCCCGGGTAGTCGGCGCCCAGGACGCCCCATACGTCGGGATGTGGACACCCGTCAGAGGTAAGGCCCTTGTGTATCGGATGCCATACGCGACGCTGAAGAGAACCACGCAAATGTGGTTACAAGGGCTGAATCTCGACGTCGGGATGATCCATGGCCAACCGTGACAGGTCGTCAGGGTCCGACGTGACGATGAGCGCGCCACCGAGTCGGATCGCAGTTGCGACCACGATGGCGTCGACAGCGGAACAAGCGTCGAGATCGGCTTCATTGAGAACGCGAGCGGCCACTCGAGCAGTGCCACGGTCGACTGGTAGGACGTCGACGCCCTGGTTCAAAATACGCGTCACGGCCGTGTCACGGGCATGACCTCGACAGGCTTCGACGAGGACCGCGGCAGAAGCGCGGACGGGTGTGCCCCTAATCGCAGCCGCTTGGAGGATCGCTTGAGCACGTCGAGCCGACGCGCCGCGTTCCTTTGAAGACGCGAGAACGCTGAGTGCCTCGGTGTCGAGAAGGACGACGGGCACGGGACTTAGCGTCAAGCGGTGTGGCGCTTCGTGCGGCTCTGTTGCCTTTCGAGGCGGTCCAGGGAAGCGAGCGCTTCAACCACCATGGCCTCATCAGGCGGTCCGAGTTCGTCTTCCAGGTCGGCCAGGAGCTCGCCGAGACGTGCGAGTTGAAGTTCGTGGCGCACGGCCTGATTCACGAATGCACTGATACCGCGATCGCCTGCTCGTTGACGTAGTTCATTCACAAGGTCCTCTTCGACATTACGTCCGGTTCGATCTCCAAATCGTCCGGAAGTGGGTGGAGGATCGGCGTCGCCCTGCCGAGAGTGCCCCAGGGTGAGGAGCGTAAGTCGTTCGATCAATGGTGGCATAGGGCGCGGGACAGGCGCGATTGCTTTCTGGCGCCAAAATGGCGCTACTCTTGGGAGGGTGCCCAGTGTGCAGATCAAGTCCGTACCAGAGGATGTGCACGCCGAGCTGCGGCGACGCGCCGAGAAGGCGGGCAAGTCGCTCCAGGAGTACCTCCTGGCTCGATTGGTAGAAGAGGCGCGCCGCCCGGATCTCGACGACCTACTCGATAGGGCTGGCAGGCACAAGGGTGGTCGTGTCTCTTTCCGGTTTGCGAGCGAAGCGGTCCGCGATGACCGGCATGCCAGTTGATCGTCGTCGACGCGTCGGTGATCGCACCGGCCCTGGCGGACGACGACGAGGACGGTGAGCGTGCTCGCTCTCGGTTGCGGGGCGAGCGGCTGACAGCGCCCGAGATACTGGATCTCGAGGTGATCTCTGTCATCCGCAAGGCGCGTCTCGGCGGGGCACTGACCCGGCGCCGAGCCGGATCGGCGCTGGCGGACCTCGTCGAGCTCAACCTCGAGCGTGTAGGTCTTCGGCCAATGCTGGCGAGAATCTGGGAACTCCACCAGAACTTCACACCGTACGACGCGGCGTATGTAGCCTTGGCCGAGGCCATCCACGCGACCCTGCTTACTGCAGACAGGATGCTCTCGCTGGCACCGGGGCCGCGATGCGCGATCGAGTACGTCGGCGCGTAACCGGGTCCGAGTATCGGAGAGACACACGGGCGGAAGGAGTCGATCAGGTGGGTGGCAAGCGACTCTACTTCCCATGCCATCATGAGAGCGAGCCATCGGTCTGGTCGGCTAGGTGTACTCCGTGATTGCCTCACTGCCGCCCTGTCAAACGCCGCCCGGGGTGCGCGCGACGTGCGCGATCCACGTCGACAGGACTCGTACGCACTGACAGCCACGCGTGCTCTCCGAGCGATATCGGTTTGGGACAAGTTGGCACGGCGACGGGCATCGCGCAGAAGGGAACCGGGGGAGGTGGTCGGAACTCGCATCTCCGTGGCATATATCGGGTTGCCTATCAGCTCCTTCTACATCCTCCGCGGGTCAGGCACCACCGCTATCCCTTCGATCTCTACAAGCTGACCGGAATAGCCCAGAGCTGCCACCCCCAGCAACGTGCTGGGTGGACGGAACGGCGCCAGACCTTCGGCAATCACCCTCCACACGGCAACCAGGTCTTCGTGATCACCGAGGACATACACGGTTGTCTTCACCACGTTCCCAACACGAGCGCCGTACCGATTGAGGGCAAGAACGAAATTGTCGAATGCAGCGCGAGCCTGAGCGATGGGATCCCCAAGTCCAACCACCTGCCCGTTGACATCTAGCGGGCACGCACCCGCAGTAAAGAGAACCGATCCCGACGCAGCGACGGCGCCGTACTCGTAGGGCACCCCTCCAAAAAGGAAATCTGATCCTTGTTCGCCCTCGACAGTCATGCCCCCCATCTTGCCCGATCGCCAACAGACGTCGGAGCCCAACCGGCTTGCGTCCGATCGTTTTCAGCATCCCACCATGCTGCTGGCATTGTGGGCCCGCCGTGGGTGTACACCGTCCCAGTTGCTGAAGCTACCCAGTAACTTCCACATTTGTCGTCGTGAAGATGGCGGTGGCGGAATTCAGATACCACCTCTCCGCCCGGACCTCCCAGGTTGGTGTCGCCGCCGCAGCGGGCAACGACGCCACTCACGGATTCCCCCATTTCTTCGACGCGAACCGACGCAGCACGGACTGGGGTCGGACGGATACGGCTGGTGATAAGTTTTCTTGTTGCAACCCGGACCCGGGCCTCACTGACATGCAGGCTGGACTCGAAGAACCACGAAACGGTCACAATCATCCGACGTCGTTCACTGGTCACGCCCGAGAGGAGAGATCAAATGCTTACGCCCGAAAATCACCGCGTCACATCGAAGAAGCGCCCACGTGGTGGGTGTACATCAAGTCCTGTGATTCGATGTGTCAGCGCCGCGTGTTTCACATTTCTGTTGTCTGTCGGCCTCTTGATCGGCTATGCACCGTTAACGGCATCCTCCGCAAGTCCTATCGCAGCGACACATGCCCCACCCGTGACAGCGACACTGACGAGATTGACGTCGGACACGGCGTCGAACGGCACAAGTCCCGGTACCTGTCCAACGAGCAACACGACATCATTCGCCAAGACCAAGTTCGTTCTTCACCTTGGCCTCGCCTTCGGCGCATTTCACCGCTACATCTACAAGCCATTCCGCGCCGGAAGCTTCACCAAAGGCGCGCATGGCCGGATCCGTGCCTTTATAAAGGCGGGTCTTGCCGCCGTTTTCATCGAGCACGAGGTGCGTCTCGCAGCTGGTGACGTCGAGGCCAACCCAACCCTCTGCAAGGCCATCGCTGCTCCCATGAGGACCATTTTCAGCACAGTGAGCGGGGCCGTCACCGGGCTACGCCACGGCAATTCATCCGCCGTCCAGTCTGCGCAAACGAACCTGAGCTCCATCGAATCCACCTCGGCAAATCAAGGGGTTACGATAAACGAGAGTGCCAATCCGAGCATCGGCTGAAGCTGCTCGGTCGATAACTCGAGAAAGTAATGGTTCGGTATTAGATGCCGGCCGCACGCGCCGCCTCCTGGATGCTGGGCCCGCCGTCTCCGTCACAGACTCTAACTTCCGACCCGTCCTCGAAGGTGATGTAATGCGGAGGTGCGTCACCTCGCTATCAACCGCGTTGCCCTCATGGCCCTCTTTGTGGCGGTACTCAGTGGGCTTCTCGTGGTCGGGCCCGCGGCAACCGTTCGGGCGTCGTCTGCCGGCCTCGGCCGGCCCGCCTCCTGCGATGTACGGAATTTCGACGGGACCGCGGGACGGGAGGGGGGGGGGGGGGCGGGGGCGGGGGCCGGATTCGCCCACGCAGACTGTGCTGGGGGATGGGCAATCGCCGCCGGCGCAAGGGGTCCGGCAGGGGGCACGGCGCTTTTCCACGTAAAAGCCGGGCGCTGGGTTGAAATCAGCCAGCACGGGCTGAATGAACCTTCGGGAACACCCCGGGCGACGCCGCTCGAGTACGCAGCCGTTGGAACCGGGATCCCTTCCAGTCTGCTCCAAGACCTCGCCCGTCCGTTCGATTTGGTGATCCGCCGGAATGCGAATGCGGGAGCGCTGGTCGAGCAACTGGCTCGTCACGAGTCCAGCCTTGGAGCCGCCGGCGCTTACCAGGCCAGTTCAGTGATCGATACCGGCAAAGCCAGCTGGCTGGTACTCGAGGGAGCCGACGGACCAGAATTCGGCGGGAATTCGAGTGTCACGGCGCTCCCATACCCGTACGGCCGGGTGCAAATTTTCCGATGGCTCAAAGACCACTGGGCTTTACAGGGCCTGGTTACCGGTTGGTTCGGCCCCATCGGCGGATGCTGCGAGGTCGCAGCGGAGCACCTCACCGGTGCTCGTGCGCCTGACTTCGCGCTCACTGCTGGCGGTGCAGCGGACACCGTGTGGACCGCGATCGTGTCCGACGTTGGTGGCCATTGGCACCAAATCCCGTTTGACTACGGGTACACCGACTCCCCGGTGGTGAACGCGTACGCGATCAAAGACCGTGGCATTCTCACCGCGGTTGATGCGTGCGGCTGCGCGTCCGGACCGACGACTGAGCTTTTCGAGCGATATCGGGATGGGGTCTTTCGTCCAGCTCCGCTGCCTGGTGCTGAACCCAGTTGCAGCATATTCGCCTTACGAGCTGCCGTCGGCTATCCGGATCGTCGAGCACCTGACTTCTCGAAATTCGATTGCGCCGATGGGTGGGCCCTGGCACTCGAGCCCGGGTCGGGATCATCACCGCAAACCGTTGGTCTTTTGGTCGCGACGGGTGCCAAGTGGCGTCTCATGAAGCTAAATGCTGGCGAAGATCTCGGCTCGGACCCGTGGACCTACGACATCCCGCTGTCATTGGTCACGCAGTTGGCCAGCCGGCTGGGTCCCACGCTGGTCCCCGCTGTTGCGACCGGAAAGTTGGTCGCGGAGCCGATCATGATCGGGCCGGAGTTCACGGGTGACGTCATTTCCGCTATGGGCGCCCAGTGGTTCGTGGCGGAAAAGGCCACGGGGAGCCAGGAGGCTCCCGGAGCGGACGCATTGATTTATCGATGGTCGGGGTCCGATTGGGTGAAGGAGGGCGAAGTCGACCAGTTGCCCATCTCGCTCAACTACTTCCAGGCACTGGCAGGCCTCACTTTTACAACAGTGAGCGTGGCCGGCTCCAACGATCCCGGATTTACCGTCGCGCAGACACCTGGGGCCGCAGTCTTGACGGACGTCGGAGGGAGGTGGCAGGTGGCAGGCTGAAACTTCGGCTTGCTGTGACGATCCGCGTCGCATGATCTACGGTCGCGGGGAGATCATCGACATGAAGGAGCCCGTGTTGTCCATTCCGTTGCCCCAGGAGCTGCTCGAGCTGCTGCGCCGTCCGAGCCCTTGCTTCATCGCCACCCTTATGCCCGACGGTTCTCCGCAGTTGACTCAGACATGGGTGACCACCGACGGCGAACACATCGTGATCAACACTCCAGACTGGACGCAGAAGGTCAAAAACGTCGCCCGAGATGCCCGGGTTGCCGTGAACGTGGTCGATCCCGACGACATATCGCGCTACTTCGCCGTCCGTGGACGCGTGATCTCCACGACGACCGAGGGTGGAGCGGAAAGCATTGACGCAATATCCCAGAAATACCTGGGAACCGATTACCCGAATTTCTCCGGGCGAACAGAGACCAGAACATTGCTCACGATCGCGGCCGATTCGGTGAACTCACCACGGGGCTGAACGCCCCGCCGATGACGGTACGCGTCGCCGGTCCCAAAAAAGTGGTCGACCTGTCTCGAAATTAGGCTGGCTCCACGAAGGGCCGCTATTTGACGTGCAGGTTGATGCCCACAATCAGAAGGGGCCACAGCAGGACGGCAAGCACGGCTGACACGACGGGCTTGAGCGTGTGCAGCTGGGCAATGTAGCCATGCGAGCTGGCGACGATCAGACCGATGATCAGATATGCGATCGACAGTGTCGAACTCAGGAACTTCGGCATCACGAAACCGTCGCTCGTGTGCTGCTCCTGCGAACGCGTCCGGCTAAAGCACCGAAGGAATCCGTCGTCAGCGGGGTGCGGACTCCTGCGCGACTGAATTGTGATGAAGTGTGGTCAAAATACAACACTGTGGAGATCGTATCGACTAGAGAGGCGGAAGTGGTGACAATCGCTGAAAGTGGTACACGCCAACCGTTGTTGCCGACCAGCGAGCCTTGGGCAGCGGGTCAGACGGGGCCTGATGAGTCGCCCACATCGTAAAGGAGTCGCGCCGCTGCCTCGAGAGTCGAGGTCATGTTGGTGTGCAGTTCTCTCGATCGATGTTCCACAATCCGGGATGCACGCTCAGGGTACTTTTCGATGGCATTGCTCACACCGCTCCTTCCCGGGCCATGACGGAAGCGCTGCGTCACACGCGTCGAACTCTCGCCGTCCGAGGTGAGAAGGTAAGACCACGTTGATGAGGGAAGTGGCCCCACGCCGACGTTCCACTCGATGAATTCGGGCGGTCGACATTCGGTGACGACACAGACGACGTCCCATTCGTTCTCGCCGATACGGTTCCATCCCTCGAACCGTGCCCCCAGGGCGGGACCAGGCGTCAGCCAACGAGCTCGAAAATGCTCGGGACCTAGGCCAGCCATACGCTCCACGTTGGTCAACAAGTCCCAGACGGCTTGGATCGGGGCATCGAACCCGACCATTACCTCTGTTGCCATCGTCGTCAGGTCCACCGATGTCGACACGAGATCACCGACTCCTAGGCGCAGAGAGCCGCTCGGCGAGATACGCCAGGGCCATCGGGTAACGGTACTCAATACGGCCGTGAGACCCCTCAAAGAGCTCGAAGTGGACGTCGGTGACACCGATGGCTGCCAAGGCATCCCTGAATGCCTGCCCTCCGATCTCGAGGAACCACTCGTCGCTGGTGCCGCCGTCTATCCAGATTGCCCGCTGGCTCCGCAAGGCATCCGCGTACTTTGGCACCATGCGCACCGGGTCCCAGTCGAGCCATCGTTGCCAAATTCCGCGATCCAAGACTCCATTACGAGGATCGAACGGTAAGCGCGGGGTGCCGTCTGGATCGGCCGAGAAGCAGGCGGACACCCCGAGCATCATCAGCAGGTTCTCGTCGGCGGGTTTGGTGAAGGCGACCCGGCTCTGGAAATCCGACCACCACGTATCGATCGATCCGTCGTAGGCTCGGAGGTTACGGACCGCCTTGCCGAATTCTGCAATGTAGCAATACTCGTACAGAGAGTCGCCGGCGTGGGTCGCGAATCCGCCGAACACATCGGGCCGCAACATGGGCGTGATCATGGCACCGAAGCCGCCGCTTGATTTCCCTTGGATGCCCCGGTGCTCTGGTCCGGCCAAGGTCCGGTAGTTGCTGTCGACCCACCCCACCACGTCCTCGCACAAATAGGTGTGATAGCGACCCGTCCCTGGGGAGTCTACGAACTGCGAACCCCCGTACCCCGTCCAGGCGTCCACGTACACGACGATGCAGGGTGGAGCCTGCCGGCTGGAGAAGAGCTCGTCGGCCATCTCGGGAAACGGCTGGCGATACGCAGAGCGGTTGGCCCACATTGTGAGGTACCCGGTGTATCCCTGGATGACGTAGACGGTCGGATACCGCGCACCGGGGTCGTCGTCGTAGCCCGGTGGCACGTACACCCATAACGGGCGGTCGGCAGGATCGCCGAGATAATTGCCCTCGAGCGCCGTGGAATGAATGGTGTGGCGATCCAGCCGACCAGCCAGCTCGGTGTCCCATGGCAATGTCATGAGCCAGTACCCTAGGAGACTCCGACGCCTCGGCCAAGGAACGACGGCCGCATTTGTGACAGGATCGCTGGTATGGCCGAGCCGTTGCAGCAGCGCGACAGCAGACACTGGAGGACGGCGGTTCGGGCCCTACGAGCGGGCCTCGCCGGGCTCGTCGTGGCCCTTGCTGGGCTCGTCGTCATTTCGTTGGGGTCCACGCCGTGGGTGCTGGCCATCGGGGTGATGATCTGGCTGGGCGCCGCCGCCGTGACGCTTACGGGATTCCTCCAGGCCCGGCTCGAGCTTCCCCAGCCACGGCCGGGGTACTGGTCGATGCGACTAATGCTGATTCACGACACAATCCATGCCCGGGCGTTGGACCGGCGGCCCGAAGACGGTGCCTGATCTCGACGGTCCGCATGAACCGCTATATCACCTGACAGTCGAGCGGGAATGGCGAGAAGCTGTTGAGCGGGGCGGCCCCTACCGCCGATCGACATTGGGGAAATCACAGGACGCGGTGGGATGCATCCACTGCCTCATCTCGGCTCAGGAGACGGCGCTACAACCGTTCGCCGGGTTGTAGGGGACCGCTCGTGCCGTCGATGGCGCCGAGACCATCACCTTCCCGGCTGCGTTCACGGACACTGAGAAGATAGTGCCACCGTTGTTGGGCCACGACGTGAGAAACGGTCCGCCGTCACTGTGGCTGGTCAGGAGCCTCGGCGTCGGGGTGATACCGGGATTCTCCGCATGGAACGCCACCACCGCGTTATCGACGGCCGCTGCGTCAGCATTGCACGCAGTCTTCAAACCTTTTCCTTCCATCCCGCCGACGCCGAGTACCACCATCGCAGCGGACATCCCGAGCACTCCGATGAAGCCAGCGACCCTCTTCGACCCTTTGACATTCACCTTGGCACCGTGTCCCATGGCCGCGTCTCCCTGTCGATCCGATCAATGGCGCTTATGTCGCCTAGGTGCACCCTTCGATCATGCACGAGGGAAGGTTCGGGTGACCAGGGTCGAAATGCCCAAACCGTGCGACGGACCTGGCCGCCAGGTGTGGGGCGCCCGCAGCGCCGGGCCTCTGCCTGAGTCGTGATCGGACCCCCAGATGGTGACCGGGCCGATCGCGATCGGGGACGGTCCTCAGGTAGCGACGAGATGTAGCGGCAACGCCTCGTGACGCCGGACCATGAGGCTGTTCGCCCATTTCGGTGGGCGAGCGGGATCGAGTCCGATCCTGCGCGTTCGGGCCAGCAGAACTCGGAGCACATTTGCCGCCTCGACGCGGGCGAGTGGTGCGCCGACGCAGTGATGAATACCTCTGCCGAAGGCGACGTGCCGGCGGGGTACCTGCCGATTGAGATCGATGGACTCGGGTTGGTCGAACATCTCCGGGTCACGATTCGCCGAGCCCCAGAGCAGAAGTACCGTGGCTCCGGCCGGGATGTCCACGCCCCCAAGTTCGGTGTCGTGCGGCACGAAGCGCATGTGATAGCGGAACGGTGGCTCGAGGCGCAGCGCCTCCTCCACGAACATCGGTATCGACTCGGGCATCTGGCGCAACTGGTCCTGCAGGGCCGGATTGTCGGCGAGGATCCGGACCGCATTGCCAAGCAGGCTTGTGGTGGACTCGCCCCCCGCACTGAGCAGCGTGTGCAGAATGACGACCGCCTCATTCGTCGTCAGTGCGTTGGTAGAGAGGCCTTGGGCAACGGCCCCGAGAAGGTCCCGTGCCGGATCGGCCATGGCCGCAGAGAGCTGATCAGAGAGCCACTGCGCAATGTCGGCGGTACGGGTCATCGACTCCACCAATTCGTCGTATGACAGGGTCGATCCCAGCATGGCGGTCGAATCGAAAGCTGCACTCAGCAACTCGTTGATGTTGCTGTCGTGAAATCCGATGAGGCGACTGATAATCGTGATGGGCACGACGTTGCCGATGGCTGTCATGAAATCCACGGACTCTTCTCGCAGGGCGTGGGCGACACATTCCTCGGCGATCTCCACGACGTCCGGTTCGAGAGCGGCCATACGGGCGGCTACGAGTTGCGGGAACACCGTATCGCGGTGCAGGGCGTGCAGAGGGGGATCCGCCGTAGCCAGCGCCTGAATCCCGGCCTCACCGTACGAGAGGCGGGATGGCATGCCTTTATCGTCGCGGTAGAGAAGGCAGTTCAGGTTCGAAGAGAAGTCCGCCACTCGTCCAGCGGCCTCGGCGATGAGTCGGAACGTTGCCACCGTGAAGATCCCCGTTCCTGGCACCTCCCAGACCGGAGCGCCACTGCGCAGTGTGTCATAGAAGCGGTATGGCTCATCAATGACAGAAGGGTCGAGAAGCTCGGTTCCGACGAGGCTCAGGGTCATCCGGGCAGTTTGTCAGACGGGCAGCACGAAGTCCCGACCCAGGCCCGGCAGGCTGGCCGTGACGCGGCATGGGGGGGAC
>Ga0182012_10008177_pt1 | contig 10363 bp, 11 predicted proteins | sample 612S2SmetaG_FD_120486 | JGI IMG/M metagenome (GOLD analysis project Ga0182012, IMG submission 120486) | Permafrost microbial communities from Stordalen Mire, Sweden - 612S2S metaG | ecosystem: Environmental > Terrestrial > Soil > Wetlands > Permafrost | place: Sweden: Stordalen | collected...
AGCCGGCTGCAGCAGGACATCGCCGACGGCAGTTACCCGCCCGGCGGCCGTCTGCCGACCGAAGCGGAGCTGTCCGCCCGGTTCGCCGTCAACCGCCACACCGTCCGCAGAGCGCTGGAGGAACTCTCGCGCAATGGCCTGGTGCGGGTGGAGCAGGGGCGCGGCAGCTTCGTCGCCGAGGACGTGCTGGATTACGCGGTGGAGCCGCGCACCCGCTTCGCCGAGTGGATCCGCAAGCACAACAAGGAACCCTCCGGCAAAATCCTGCAACTGCGGGAAGTCGCGGCCGACAGCGCCGTCGCCGCCGGCCTCGGCATCCGTCCCTCCGGCCGCGTCATCCTGCTGGAGCGTCTCGGCTTCGCCGACGACCGGCCCGTGAGCCTGACCCGGCACTACTTCCCCGCCAGCCGGCTGCGCGGTCTTTTGGAAGCGCTGCGCGCCACGCCGCGGATCACCGAGGCGCTGCAAGCGGTCGGTGTCGCCGACTACCTGCGCCAGCTCACCCGCGTCACCGCGCGCCTGCCCACGCCAACGGAGGCGGAGCTGCTGCGCATGCCCCGCAACCGGCCAGTGCTGGTCACTGAGAACACCAACGTGGACCGCGCGGGGACGGTGGTGGAATTCGGGGTGGGGTGTTATCCGACTCCGCGGGTCCAGATCGTGTTCGAACCATAAAGAGGCAGCATGGCAACCTTGCGAATCACCGGGGGCAGCGTGCTGCTGCCGCACGACGGGGAGCAGACCACCGACATCACCCTGCGCGATGGGGTGATCGCTGAATTCGACGAGTTGTTCGGCCGCGGCCTGGAACTGGACGCGCGCGGGCTCAAAGTGCTGCCCGGCATCGTCGATATCCATGGCGATGCCTTCGAACGCCAGATCCAGCCTCGGCCGGGTGTGGAGTTCCCGCACGACATCGCGCTGCGCGACACGGAGTCGCAGTTGCTGGCCAACGGCATCACCACCGCCTTCCACGGCGTGACCCTGTCGTGGGAGCCGGGGCTGCGGAGCCTCGATTCGTGGCGGGCGCTGCTGGCAGCGCTGGAGGCGGGACGTTGGACCTGCGACATGCGCGTGCATCTGCGGTGGGAGGCGTACAACCTGGATGCGCTCGACGTAGCACTCCAGGACATCGCGGCGGGGCGGGTCCATCTGCTGGCCTTCAACGATCACACCCCGCCAATCCTGAAGAAGATCGCGGACCCGGTGGCAGGCGCGAAATACAGCGACCGCGCCGGGATGAAGCTGGACGCGTTCCGCGACCTGGCGCAACGGATCGGCGAGCGGGCGGACACCGTGCCGGCCGCGCTGGACCGCATCGGCGCGGCGGCGCGCGCAGCCGGCATTCCCATGGCCAGCCACGACGACGATGCGATCGCCGTCCGGGACTCGTTTCGCGCCCGCGGCGCCCGGATTTGCGAGTTCCCGATGGCGGAGGAAGTCGGCCAGGCGGCGCGCGACGCGGGCGATTTCGTGGTCATGGGCAGCCCGAACGTGGTGCGGGGACGCTCGCATCTGGGCTGGGCCTCGGCGGCGGTGATGGCGGAGGCCGGGATCTGTTCCATTCTTTCGTCAGACTATTTTTATCCCGCAATGACCCGAGCAGCTTTCGTGCTGGCCGGCCGCGGCGTGCTGGATTTGCCGGCGGCCTGGGCGTTGATCTCGGCCAATCCGGCGGCGGCGGCGGGTCTGACGGACCGGGGAACGATCGAACTTGGCAAACGCGCGGATCTTGTCGTGGTCGATCCGGTGGGGCCGCTTGTGGTGGCGACGGTGGTGCAGGGGCGGATTGCGTTCCTGAATGCGGCGGGGGCAGGGCGGTTGAGCGGGGGGTGATATCTCGCCGGCACGCGGCGAACCCATCCGGCCCTTGACGGCACGCTCCACGGTCGCATGCTGCCCCTGCAATCAAAGGGGCGGAAACCATGCCATTGGTCACCAACACCACCAAACGCCGCCTGGCGTCCGGCCAGATGGCGCTGGGCTTCGGCGTGCATCATCTGCGCAGCGTCGCCACCCCGGTGCTGGCCGCGGCCACCGGCCATGACTGGATGTTCATCGACACCGAACACGGCGCCTTTTCGGTGCAGGAAACGACGCAGCTTTGCATCGCCGCATTGCCCACCGGCGTGACCCCGATCGTACGCGTATGCGCCGGGGCTATCGACGAGGCAACCCGCGCGCTCGATAACGGCGCGCTGGGCATTGTCGTGCCGCATGTCGATACCGCGGCGCAAGCGAAACGGATCGCCGACGCGTTCCACTACCCGCCGCAGGGCCACCGCAGTTGGGGCGGCCCGCCCGCGGTTTACGGCTACAAACCACCCTCAACCGCCGAGGCGCAAAAAGCGATCGACGCCGAAATCCTGACCATCGTCATGCTGGAAAGCCCCGAGGCGATCGCCAACGCCGATGCCATCGCCGCGGTCCCGGGGGTGGATGTGCTGTTCATCGGCACCTCCGACCTGACGGCGGAACTCGGCATTTCCGGCCAAATGGGCCATCCGCAGGTGATCGCGGCGTATCAGGCGGTGGGTGAGGCCTGCGCGAAACACGGCAAGACACTCGGCATGGGTGGGGTGTATGACGAGGAAAATGCGTCGCGCTATGTTGGCATGGGGGCGCGTTTCATTCTGACGGGCGCCGATCACAGCTACATCATGGCGGGCGCCGACAACCGCACCGCATTCTTCAACGGCCTGCCGGCCGCTCCTGGGAGGTAAAACATGGCCATTTACCACAATGCTGCGAAACGCGCGCTGGCCGATGGCGGCCTCGCGCTGGGGTTCGGCCTGCACCATCTGCGATCCAACGCAGCGCCGATGCTGGCGAAGGCCGGCGGGCACGACCATATCTTCATCGATATGGAACACGGCGCCTTCACCATGCAGGAAGCAACCCAGCTTTGCATCGCCGCTCTGCCGCACGGCATCGCCCCGATCGTGCGCGTCTGTGCCGGCGCGCTGGATGAGGCGACGCGGCTGTTGGATAACGGCGCGCTCGGCATCGTTGTGCCGCACGTCGATACCGCCGCCCGAGCACAAGAGGTTGCCGATGCCTTTCATTATCCTCCGGCGGGCACGCGCAGTTGGGGCGGTCCGCCCGCGGTCTATGGTTATATCGCGCCGCATGTGGCGGAGGCGCAGACCGCGATCAATGCCGAAATTTTGACTCTCGTGATGATCGAAAGCCCCGAGGGCGTGGCGAATGCCGATGCCATCGCCGCGGTGAAGGGCGTCGATGTGCTGCTGGTCGGCAGTTTCGACCTGACATCGTCGATGGGGATCGCCGGGCAGTTCAAACATCCTCGGACAATCGAGGCCTGGCAGACAATCGCGGACGCTGCCCGTAAGCACGGCAAGGTGTTGGGGATCGGCGGCATCAGCGATGACGAGGACTGCGCGCGGGCCATCGGCATGGGATCGCGGTTTATCACCACAGGCAACGATCACAGCTTCATGGTGAACGGCTCGATCGCCGCGGCGAAGCGCACACGCGAGCAGGTTGCGTCGGCAACTAAGTAATAACATTGAACGGAGGACACCGCTATGCCCAGACTCCCGTTGATCACCAGCAAGGACCAGGTCGCGCCGAAGGACCATGCGATTGTCGATTCCATCATTGCCAGCCGCGGCGGCGTGCAGGGGCCGTTCGTCGCATTTCTGCATAGCCCCGAAGTCGCCGGCCGTGTCGCGCATCTGGGCGCCTATGTCCGCTTCGAGGGATCGTTGGATATGCGCGTCCGCGTGCTGGCGGCGATGACGGTGGCCCGCGAATTCGAAGCGCTGTATGTCTGGGGGGCGCAGACCGGCAGCGCGCGTCGCCAGAACGTGCCAGAAACGACGATCGCCGCGATCCGGGACAACCATTCCCAGGGCGTGCCGCCCGAGGATGCCCTGATCATCGACGCCACCCGCCAATTGCTGCGCCGTCACCGCTTGGACGACGCGACCGCGGCCGCCTTGCGGGGCCGGCTCAGAGATGACGAGTTCATCCAATTGACCACGGCGATCGGCTACTACAGCCTGCTGGCGATGACGGTGAATGCCTGCGAGCTCGACCCCGCGCCGGGAATGGAGGTGTTGAATACCTGAGTTTTGCACAGGAACGAACCGATTCGGGATTGCGACGTCCCGCGTGATCCCGGATCGATTTCCGCCTGGGGGACACGTTGCCTGAGTGCCAAACCTGATTCGTTTCCAGGATGGCATTATGATGCGCCGGTTTGATGCCAGCCAGGCCTGAGCCAGACGACTGGTCGTATTCTGCCGAAACGATGGGACCTCCGGTTCGGACGCAGGCCTTATTTTTTAAGCGAGATGAAGGGAATGAACTGGGATGAAGGGGATAACCGGATCAAGCGTCCGGCATTTGTGGTCTCCCGGCCCGAGACGCAGCCGCCGACCTGAGCAGCCCTTCATTTGGTTTCGAAAAAAATGCCGCCGACCGCACCGAAGTCGCAGGACAATGGATCTGGCGGCAAACGCCCGCGGGTTTCGAGACGAATTCTCAGCCCGATGCCGCCCGGTCCAGACGCCGCACCGTCTCGCGGAACCGGACCGCCGTCGCACTCAGATCCGCTCGGCGCAAAGCCAGATGCAGCGGCGCCGACAGTCCCGGGCAATCCCGCAACGTCCGGAACGATACGCCCGCCATCGCGAACCGCCGCATCGAGGCCGGCACCAGCGAAATCCCCAGACCCGCCGCCACCAGGCTCAGGGTTGACGGCAGCCGCGGGGCCTCCTGCACCACCACCGGCGTGAAACCGGCGCCGCGGCAGGCGGTCACGATCGCATCGTAAAGCCCCGGCCCGGCCGGCCGGCGGTAGAGGATGAAATCCTCCATCGCCAGCGCGGCCAACGGCAGCGCCGACCCGGTATCACCAGCCAGGCGGTGGCCGGCCGGCAACGCGACCAGCATCGGCTCGTCCAGCACGGGATCGACGATCAGCCCGCGCACGCTGCCCACCGGCGAACGCACGAAGGCCGCATCGAGCCGGCCTTGCAACATCGCCTCCACCAGTTCCGCGGTGCCGGCCTCATCCAGTTCCAGCCGCACGCCCAGCCGCTCCGCGCGAAACGTCCGCAGCACCGCCGGCACGAAAGGATGCAACGCGGCCGAACTGGTGAAGCCGATGGCCAGCCGCCCCTGCTCGCCCCGAGCGGTGCGGCGAACGGTCTCGCCGACCGCGGCTGCGCGGGCGAGCACGATGCGCGCTTCGCTCAGCAGTGCGAGGCCGGCCTCGGTTGGCGCAACCCCGCGCGGCAGACGGCGCAGCAGCAAGGTGCCCAGCTCCGTCTCCAACCCCCGCACCAGCCGGCTCAACGGCGGCTGCGCCATGCCGAGCCGTTCGGCGGCTCGGGTGATGTGGCCTTCCTCGGCGACGGCGACGAAGGCGGCCAGGCGGCGCAATTCAATCATGCCATACCCTGAAGGTATCCAGAATTCTTCTGACATGCACTGGCTGGCGGTCCCAGGCAAGCCTTATGCTGGCACCGGCAAAGGAGCCTTCGCGATGCACCCCAAGACAATCGACGCCGCACCCCGTCTGCTGCTGCAATTCCTCGCCTGGGTCGCCGACCGGCCGCGGACCTATGACGAGACGATGGACGCATGGCGCACGTCCTGTCCGCGGATTTCGGTCTGGGAGGACGCGCTGATCGACGGGCTGGTCGCGGCGGCGGACGCGCCTGGGGGCGGGCAGGGTGAAAAGCGGGTGGTCCTGACCCCGGCCGGGCGGGCGCACTTGCAGGACGCGCGGATTTCCACCTGATAGCGGCGGGAAACCCGACCGGAGGAAGCACACGATGGACCCGCTCGCCCGCCGCCGCCTTGGCCGAACCGGGGTGGAGGTCACGCAACTTGGCTTCGGCGGTGCCGGTCTCGGCGATCTGTTCGAGATCGTGCCCGATGCGCAGGCCGCCGCCACCTTGCAAGCCGCCTGGGATGCCGGCATTCGTTACTACGACACTGCACCGTGGTACGGCCTGACCCAAAGCGAGCATCGGTTCGGCCGGGCGCTGTACCGCCGGCCGCGGCGCGACTTCGTGTTGTCCACCAAGGTTGGCCGCACGATGCACGCGGTGCATGACGCCGAGGCCTTCGACCGCGGCAAATGGGCCGGCGGGTTGCCGTTCCGGGTTCAGTTCGACTACAGTTATGATGGCGTGATGCGCAGCTTCGAGGACAGCCTGCAACGCCTGGGCCTGCCGCGCATCGATCTGCTGGTGATCCACGACCTGGACTTCGGCTATCACCAGTCCGCCCCGCGCGTGACCGCGCTGCTGACCGAACTGCACAACGGCGGGGCCCGGGCATTGGCGGAGCTGAAGGCGGCGGGACGGATCGGCGGTTTCGGCGCGGGGATCAACGAACGGGGCATGATCCCGCGGTTCCTCGACCTGATCGACCTCGATTTCTTCCTGGTTGCGATGCCCTATACGTTGCTGGACCAGGATGTGCTGGACAGTGAGTTCCCGCGTTGCGCCGAACGGGGCGTCGGTTTCGTGATCGGGGCGGTGTTCGCCTCGGGCATTCTGGCCACCGGCGCGGTGCAGGGCGCGCGCTATGGCTACGCGCCCGCGTCGCCGGTGGTTCTGGCGAAGGTGGCGCGGATCGAGGCGGTGTGCGCGCGCCATGCTGTGCCGCTGGCCGCGGCGGCGTTGCAATTTCCGTTCGGCCATCCGTCGGTGGCCGCGGTGATCCCGGGCGGGCTGGCGCCGGACCATGTGATGGCGAACGTCGCCGCCTTCCGCCATCCGATCCCGCCGGCCTTGTGGGCGGAACTGAAGCACGAGGGCCTGCTGCGGGCGGATGCGCCGACGCCCTAACGTTCGGGTGCGGCCGGTTCCCCTCGATCCCGGCAAATCCCTCTGGCAAATCCCTCTGGCAAATCCCTCTGGTCAAAGCCGGCCACGTCTCTAAGATGCCCCCATGAGCGGGTGGGTCGTAACAGCTAAGTCCGGGTTGCGCATGTTGGTCACGCTGCTTTCGCTGGCCACCCTGCTGGCGCGTGCGGCGATGCCGATGCCAGCCATGCTTCACGGGCCACAAAGCCTCGCCGCTTCCATTCAGATCCCCGGCGCAACCCTGTGCCATCCCGACGACGAGCCGGCGACGCCGACCCCCGCCGGTGACCCATCCTGCGATCACTGCCCGCTCTGTCCCGTCACCTTCACCGCCCCGGCGGTTCTGACCGCGACGGCGGTCGTGCCGCTGCCCATGGCCGGCGCCATGGTGACCCCGCCACGCCCCACCACCGACTCCCGGCCGCGTGCGCCGCCGGGACGCGCCCATCCGCCGCGCGGTCCACCTTCCGACATTTGACCGTCCATCCTGTTCGGAGACGGCAGCGCCGTTCCCGAACCGGCCTGCCGATCAAATGCTCGCAAGAGGACCCTCATGACCTCGCCCATTCCGTCGCGCGGCCTTGCCGCGGCTACCCTGTTCATCACGCTGCTGACAGTATCGCCCGGCGCGGCCTTCGCCTGTGCCTGCGGCTGCGGCGTGTTCGAAGTCGCCACCAGTTCGATGTTCCCCACCGACTCGGGCGGCACCGTGTTCTTCGGCTTCGACTTCCAGGACCAGACCCGCAACTGGAGCGGCGGTGGTTCGTCTTCCAGCGCCAACAACGGCGACAAGGAACTCCGCACCCAGTTCTATACCCTTGGCCTGCAGTACATGTTCAACCGAAGCTGGGGCGTGCAGGTCGAGGTCCCCTATTGGGACCGGTACTTCGCAACTGACATCAATTTCGGCAACGGCCCGGCGAATATCCAATCGACCCATTGGGGCGGCATCGGCGACATCCGCATCCGCGGCATCTACACCGGCTTCTCCGAGGACCTGTCCACCGGCGTGACCTGGGGCGTCAAACTGCCGACCGGCAACAACGCCGACACCCCGTCTTTGGTCGATAGCGACAGCCAGATCGGCACCGGCAGCACCGACGTCCTGCTCGGCGCCTTCCACCGCCAGGCGCTGACGAAGGACAATCTGTGGAGCTGGTTTGCCCAGGCGCAACTGGACGTGCCGGTCTTGATCCAGAACCAATACCGCCCGGGCAGTGAACTCGATCTCGCGGCCGGCATCCACTACAATGGCTGGTCGGTCGGCAATGTGCGCATCACCCCGGTCGCGCAGGCGATCGTTTCCGTTCGGGCGCGTGACAGCGGGGCAAATTCGGCGAGCCCGGTCGCCTCCGGCTATCAGCGCCTGATCCTGTCGCCGGGCATCGAATTCGATTACGCCCAGTTCTCGGCCTATGTCGATGTCGAGGTCCCGGTGGCGCAAAACTTCAATGGCAACCAGTTGACCGCGCCTTACATGGTCAAAGCCATCCTCGCTTACAGCTTCTGAACGCAGGAGACGACGCATGCGCGGTGCAGGCTTTTCTCTGTTGCTGATGGCGGGCTGCCTCGCGCTGGCGGTCCCGGAGCGGGCCGCTCGGGCGGCGGTGGCGGTCGGGCAACCGGCGCCACCGCTGGCCGCGACGGAACTGGACGGGCACGGCTTCGATCTTGGCGCCTTGCGCGGCAAGGTCGTCGTCGTCAATTTCTGGGCCACCTGGTGCCCGCCATGCAGAGCGGAGATGCCGGCGCTGGACGCATTCTACCGGCAGCATCACGGGCAGGGGCTGGATATGATCGGCATCAGCACCGACCGGCCGCGGGCGCGGTCCGAGGTTGCGAAGGTGATGCACGACCTCGCTTACCCGGCCGCAACCCTGGCCGACACCAAGGTGAATGGCTTCGGCCAGCCCGAGGCGCTGCCGACGACTTACATCGTCGATCCGGCCGGGGTGGTCAGAGCGGTGTTCCGAGCGGACCAGACCGGGGTGACGGAACAGAGCCTCGACGCGGCGGTGCTGCCGCTGCTGCCGCGCCAATAGCCGTGGGGCGGCAACAGCCGCGTCGCGGCCGTCCGCGGGATGGCCGCTCAGGGGCAGGACGCGGGGTCCGTGCCGACCCAGGCGCGCCGTGTGCCGTCGTTGAAGCAACCCTTCTTCCAGATCCCGCTGACACTGCCGCGCGCGGTGGTCCAGGTGCCGGTGCCGTCAGCCACGCCGCCGCGGAACGTGCCCTCGTAGCGTCCGCCGTTGCCGGTGTTGAGCACCCCCTGGCCGTCCATCTGGCCGGCCCGCATGTCGCCCTCATAGCGTTCGGTGGGGCGGCTGTTTTCGAACCATTGCAGGATGCCATGCCCCTGCGCAAAGCCGTTGACGCAGCCCCCCGACCAGGCGATCGACTCGTTCGGTTGCGGATGCGCGTTGACGACACGGCAGCCGGTTCGTGGATCGCTCGTGGCGGTTCCCTGCGCCACGGCGGCCAGCGGCAGCAGGCAGACAATCAGCATCGCGCGGACGAGCATTGTTCCGGTGTCCTCCAGGGTGCCACGGTTGTGTCGCATGGCCGATGCACGGCTGTCACTGATCCCGGAGCGCGCTGAGCGATGGACGGTTTTGCGCTGGCGACGGCGATCCTGCGCGGGCTGCACCTCGCGGCGCTGCTGTCGCTGTTCGGGACTTTGGTGTTTGCCGTGACCCTGGCGCCGCCGGTGGTGCAGGCGCGGCTGGCGCGGCTCGCATGGGTCAGTGCGGGTGCGGCGCTGGTGGCCGGGGCGGGATGGCTGGCGCTGGAGGCGGTGGCGATCGGCGGCACCTTGGCGGCGCTGCCGGTGGTGGTGACAGGCACCCGGTTCGGCCAACTGGTGACGCTTCGGCTGGCGCTGCTGGCGGTGGTGGTGCCGCTTCTCCCCCTCCCCTTGAGGGAGGGGGCTGGGGGGAGGGGTCGGCCGGAGGTAGCCGCCACCGGTGGCGCTTCTCCAGCGCGGCCCCCTCCCCCCACCCCCTCCCACACGGGGAGGGGGAACATTGTGCGGCGGCTCGTCGCCCTTTTCCTCTCCGCCGTCGCCTTGGTGCTGCAAGCCGCGATCGGCCACGCTGGTGCCACGGGTACCGGGCTCGCAATCTCCGAGTCGCTGCATCTGCTCGCCGCCGGCGCCTGGCTGGGGGCGCTGCTGCCGCTGCTGATCACCCTGCCCGCCCTCCCCGCGTCCGACGCCGCCCGCATCTGCGAGCGTTTCACCCCGATCGGACTCGCGGCGGTGCTGGTGCTCGGCGGCACCGGGATCGTGCAGGGCCTGCAACTGATCGGCAGCATTCCGGCCTTGTTCGGCACCGGCTACGGCCGGATCGCGCTGCTGAAAGCCGGCTTGTTCCTGCTCGCCTTGGCCTTCGCTGCACGCAACCGCCTGTCGCTGACCGACCGGCTGGCCGGCGCCGCGCCAGACCGAGCCCGGCGGCAACTGCGCCGCTCGATCACAGCCGAGACCGCGATCGGCCTGCTGATTGTGCTCGCCGCCG
>Ga0182012_10008179_pt1 | contig 10362 bp, 8 predicted proteins | sample 612S2SmetaG_FD_120486 | JGI IMG/M metagenome (GOLD analysis project Ga0182012, IMG submission 120486) | Permafrost microbial communities from Stordalen Mire, Sweden - 612S2S metaG | ecosystem: Environmental > Terrestrial > Soil > Wetlands > Permafrost | place: Sweden: Stordalen | collected...
GGTAATCCTGGCAGATGTCTTTTCAAACGTAGCGGACTTTGGCTACAGCAATATCAATCGGCTATCTGGAATCGAATCCTGGTCTATTGCAATTTGCTATTCATTGCAGATTTACTTTGATTTCAGCGGGTATTCCGATATGGCGATCGCTTCGGCGCTATTTCTTGGCATCGAAATCCCGCGCAATTTTGATTCTCCACTGCGTTCCACTTCCATGATTGAGTTCTGGCAACGTTGGCACATCACTCTTTCATCCTTCATCACAACCTATCTTTATACGCCGATCCTTCGGTGCTTCGATCGGGCTACGTTGGGCACAGCCGCCGTGGCAACACTGCTGGCAATGACGATTGCCGGTTTGTGGCATGGCCCATCCTGGACCTTTGTCATTTTCGGCATCATCCACGGTGTGGGCCTCGTAATCAATCAGTACTGGCGGAAGAAGAAACTGCCTAGATTCCCAAGACTCATCTCGTGGTGCCTGACAATGGCCGTCATCTGCACGGCCTTCGTCTTCTTCCGTTCGCCAGACATCCATACTGCGATATCGTTGCTCGGACACATGTTTGGTGGGACGAACGTATTTGGGCATAGCAGTTTTAAAATCATGAATGGTGAGGGCCATAGGCTTATGGTTGCCATTTATTTACTCGCGGAGATCAGCGGTGTTCTCATTGTCTTTTTCTCAAGGTCAAGCGATCAACTGCAGCGCGGATTCACACCCAACTGGAAAAACGCTGTCGCCACAGCCACACTGCTCCTGCTATCCATGCTCTATCTCAATTCCAATGTGGCAAGACCCTTCGTGTATTTCGCCTTTTGAGGTTAAAAAATGACCGGTCGACGCTGGCTCTCGATGACGTTTGGAATGGTGATTGTTGCCTCTGCGTTGTGCTTTTATCTGGCCTGGCAATTCGATCCCTACGGCATTTGGAAGGAGCCGAAAGGGCGGTCTTTGTCGATATATTTCTTCGAGCGAAAGGTCAAACTACTGCTCAACGAGCGCTACGTGCCGACCAATTTCGAGGGCTTGATCATTGGCCCGTCGTCGAGTTCCAACTGGAGCGTCCCATCGCTGAATGGCACTCGGATTTTCAATGAATCGTTACCAGGCGGGAACGCTGCCGAAGAACAGCTACTGTTGGTCCAGGCATTGAAAAAGGGCCATTTTCGGCTCGGGGTACTTCTCCTGTCTCCCGGCATGACAAGGGATCATGACCTTGAAGATGGAATAGAAAAGACCACGACCAGCGAGGCAATGGCTAGCATTCACCTCGTTTTTGACGAAGTGGCGATGGTGCTTCAAGCGCATCACATATACTTCTCAAAGGCTGAGACCGCGCCCGATGGACAGATAATTGATTACTTGTCGAAGCGACTGGATCCGCAGCCCGCGGATCCGGATGATTATCGCATCGATTCGGTGGACCTGAATAAGTTTCGTGACATGGTGAACTCGTTGCGGGATCAGGGGGCCTTCATTGTTTATGTCGTTCCGCCGTATTATGAGCCATGCTATCGGCTAGTCAAACAGCAAAACGACGCCTATGTGGCAGAGATGCAGAAGGAACTGCCTGTTGGGCAATTGATAGACTTTGGGCAGCCTGGCTTTGATGCTCTACGGAATGACCCTAACAACTTCTATGATTGCGTTCACACCACACCCGATGGATCGGCGAAGGTCGTTGCACTTCTGCAAAAACTGGTGCCACAGGTGATGAATCGATGACGGATAAACGAGACTTGGCAAGCAGATCGAAGCGTGCCTTTCTCTGGTACTACTCCGGAGCGGTTGCGCGAATCGCAATGAGTTTCGGCACCAACGTTCTTCTGGCAAGGCTCCTGGGACCGGTGCCTTTCGGCCAAATGGCGTTTGTCTTGATCGTTCTTGGTATCGGGAACCTCTTTGCCAACGCAGGCGTTCCTTCGGCGATTGTCCAGAAAGACACGCTGAGCGATGCTGAAATACGGTTCGGATTCACTGTACAGATGATCGTCGGGTGTGGTATCGCATGCCTGATATGGATTTCGGCTCCGCTCCTCGCGGATCTATTCGGCCAGCCCAGTCTTGTTCTGCTTCTTCGCGTCATTTCACCGTTGTTTGTTGTGCAGATTTTCGGGACGACATCGACCGCGCTTCTCCAGCGCGCTCATGAGGCGCGAACGCTTCAACTGATCTACATCGTTTCTTACATCGTTGGGTACCTTGTAGTCGGCCTTCCTATGGCTCTCAGTGGGAAGGGAGTCTGGAGCCTGGTTGCCGCTCAATTTGCGCAAGTTGGGCTCAACAGCATCCTTGTTTATGCGAAGGTGAGGCATTCTCTCATTCCGAAGATCGCCCGAGATTCCAGCGGGCTTTTGAGCTTCGGCATGAAGGTGCTCGCTGGAAATCTCTGCAGCTGGGGAATCCTGAATCTCGACAATGCATTTGTCGGCAGGTTCGCGGGAGCATTCGATCTGGGCCTTTATAGCCGCGCATTTGCCCTTGCGCAGACGCCAGCCGAGGCAGTGTCCACAAGTCTTCAGCAGGTGTTACTTCCTTCGGCGTCGCAGATTCGACACGATCGCAAAAAACTCGCCGACGTACATGCAGCTTTATTTGGCCTTATCCTCCTGGTCCTGGGGCCCGTCTTTGCTGCCCTGGCGTCCGTTCCGGATGTCGTTATCCGCGGCCTGTACGGAGCGAAGTGGTTAGGGGCGGTTCCTTTCTTTCAGCCATTGGCCCTGGCGATTCCAATGTATGCCGCGATGGCAATTACGGGGCCACTGCTTGCGGCCCGGGGCCGGCCTGGACTGGAGCTCAAATGCCAGCTCCTTTCCCTGGCGATTGCCATTCCCACTTACTACTTCGCGGTGCACAGGTCGGTCTTGACTTTGAGCTGGGCTGTACTGGGTGTCTACATCGTGCGCTGCGTCATACTCACCACGGCGGTGTTGGTGGAAGCCGGGGGGAACTGGGCGGGCTTGGCATCAGTATCCTGGCCAGCCGCAGCCCTCAGCGCAGCGGCAGTCTGTGCGGCGCTTCTTTCACGGGAGGTTACCTCGCCGCTCGGGGGCCTGCCCCAGGCAATCGCTATCGCAGCAAGCGTCGCCCTCGCCATGCTTTGTGCTTTCGTTTTTTTTCCGAAGATATTATTGCAACCTGCCGCCAGCCGAGTTCCGCAAGTTGTTCAATTGCTGCCAAAACGTCTTCGATTCGTTCCCAATGTGTCCGCACAATCCAGTTGAAGCAAGGAACTGTTCGTTGTCCGATGCGAGTCGATCAGAATCAGTTACCTGAGTTAAGCTTAAAGTGAAATCTCTGAGCGCGATTCACCTGTATGAAAGTCCAATTGGGAGCCACTTGATTCTCTCGGGACCGTGCTGCGGATTCGACCTGCTATCCAGGCTCAGCGAGATATTCAGGAGCACCATTCGACCAGGGTGATACGAGTATGCCTCTCTTTCGCGCGATCAGGTCCATTCCGCTTGCAGTTCGACGGAGTCCCCTCGCTCGAAATGCCCTTTGGATCTCAGCGGGTCAGATTGTGTCCCTTGCAGTGCAGGCTTTGTGTTTCATTCTCCTTGCGCGGCTTCTGGGCAGCAGAGAATATGGAGTTCTGGTTGGAGCTGTTGCTTTCGTTTCTCTGTTCAGCCAATACTCAGGTGCAGGCTCAGGGTCGGTATTTCTAAGGTATGTTTCGGTTGATCATGAGCAAGCCGCAGTGTATTGCGGAAACATGTTGCTATCGCTCGCGGTATTTGGAACCGCATTGGTCGCCATCGTGACGATTGCGGCCCATTATGTCTTGAGTTCCACGAGTCTCACGTTAATCCTGATCGTAGCTGTGTCCGATTGCTTCCTCCGCCAGATTGCCGTCATGACTGCTCAAGTCTTCCAGGCCTTTGAGCGCATGAAGATTACTGCATTCCTTACGTCTCTTACCAATTTTGCCCGGCTTATCACCGTCTGCGCGATGTTGCTAGTTTTCCATCAGGGAACGTCGACTCAATGGGCGTGGGCTTCCGCAGGCGTATCTGTTCTGGCTGCGTTCGTAGGCATTGTTCTTGTTCGGCGTCAGGTTCGAAAGGTCAGTTTTTCCTTTCCTTTACTCAGGAAGCGTGCCGCGGAGGGACTGGGATTCTCCTTCGCAGCCTCCACCAACTCCGTATACAACGACGTCGACAAGACCATGCTGAGTCATTTCGGCATGAATGTAGCGAACGGCATTTATTCCACCGCGTACCGCGTCGTCGATATGGCAACAATGCCGATCTGGTCGATGTACACATCTGCTTTGCCGCGCATGTTCCGCGAAGGCAAGGTAAGCATGGAAGAGAATGCAAGAACCGCAAGAAAGCTGTTGAGTTCCGGGATATTAACCGGTCTCACCGCCTCGGTCGTCTGCTATTTTTGCGCTCCCCTTATGCCTGTTTTGGCAGGAAGGAGTTTTGGTGCAAGTGCATCGGCTATCCGATGGCTTTGTTTGCTGCCTGTTTTTCGAGCATTCGCGCTCAGTGCAGGAGCGGGTCTAACAACATCTGGAAATCAGACCTTGCGAACCTGGGTCCAGGTGATTGCCGCAGTGTTCAACTTTGCCGTCAATCTTTATCTCATTCCGCGCTATTCGTGGTTAGGTGCGGCGTGGTCGAGTCTTTTGACGGACGCCTTCATGGGCGTTGGAAACTGGCTGATGTATCTTCTTGTCCGCAAGCGAGCGCCGATTGCCGTATCCATCGATGGTGTATAGAAGCTGGCCTTGCCATGCAGCTTTGAGAAACCTTCCAGTCTGAGTATCTCGCAGCATTTCTCGCTCAAAACTGCGGAACAATTGAACACCGCAAACGTCGATATGTGCGGGACAGGCACCATTCAACAGAGCGGAAGCGCAAATAGAGACGAATACCGCTCACCCTCAGACCTAAACGAATTTCGGGCTCTCTGTTCCCGCCGGCAGACGACTTGAGCCGGTTCAACTTGAGTATGGTTTCCAGGATCGTTAGAATGGGGGCGATGGGCTCTCTTACATCGGGTTACCGGATTCGGAGCCATCTGTCCTCGACCTACTATTCGCGTTATTTCTTCTCTGAGGATGGCGACCGGAACTGCACTGCGAACCGATTCATGTGGGAACATCTGGAGCCTTCTGAAAAAGTTGGACATTCGAACGCCAAATCAACATTCGCATAAACCTCGGGCCAACGTGCTCGGCGTTGGCATCAGCGCGATTACGATGGCAGAGGCGATTGGAGAGACGGATGACCTTCTTCAACGCGATCATAAGGGGTACATCTGTGTCACAGGTGTGCACGGCGTAATGGAAGCCCAGGAAGACGAGGAATTCCGGCGAATTCTTAACGAGTCGTTTCTCACGGTTCCAGATGGCATGCCAACCGTCTGGGTCGGGCGACAACAGGGATTCAAAATGGAGCGCGTCTACGGTCCGGATTTCATGCGCGACTTCTGCATGCATTCGGTAGTGCAAGGTTATCGCCACTTTCTCTTTGGAGGGAATGAGGGAGTTGCTGAATCGCTCAAACTTGTGCTGGAACGAAAGATCCCCGGTTTGCTTGTTGTCGGAACATATACTCCCCCATTTCGCCCTCTCAATGCGTCTGAGTTGCAAGACCTCCGGTCCATGGTGGAGCGCGCTCATCCGGATGTGATGTGGATTGGACTTAGCACACCAAAGCAGGAGCGGTTCATGGCCGAGCATCTCCAATCTTTAAATGTCAATGTGATGATCGGAGTAGGAGCTGCATTCGATATACATACTGGCCGCGTTAAAGATGCGCCTCAGTGGATCAAGAACATAGGAATGCAGTGGTTGCATCGCCTGACACAGGAACGGAAACGGCTTTGGAGGAGATACCTGGCGAATAACCCAAAGTTTATCTGGATGATTGTTCTTCAGATTAGCCGATCCTGGTTCAGGTCATTGAACGCCGTGCGTTGATTCACGGAGTGAACTTCCAAGAGAAATCGCTGCCGTCCCGCCACCTATCGATGGAAGCCGGCTGCAGATTCATATAGATTTCTCTTGCGTCAATTGGTATGCACGGGATAAAAGGTTGGGATGAGCGCGAGATGTCGATGCGGTGACGGAGATTGGCGACGGATTGGCAGGCAGGGGTTTTTTCAGAGGACCATTCTAAGTTGGTTAGGCTTTTACCCCTGGATTTGCGGGCGATGCAGTTATCGCACATTGCGCTGGCAGAAAAATAACGGTTCGTTTAAATAGACTCGAATCAACTTCAACTATATAGTTGTTTGATTTATCACTTATGGCGGTCACAAGGAGTTCTTGATGATTGCCCTTTCGATGGCGATATGCCTCCTCGAATGAATGGAAACACGACCAGGAATTCGTCACCCCCATTCGCTTGGCTCGGTGGTAGCCTAGGGTCAGTATGGAAAAGCGAAGACTACTCCAACCCGTGTGCGCCGTCCTCTCGATCGCCGCATTCGGCGCCATGTTGGGGGCCCAGACGGTAAAGAAAATCTCACCGGCTCAACCGACGGTCAGAGAATTGACTCCGGCCGAAAAGCCGTTCCCGTTTTCTCTGGACGCACGCGGTAGTGTTCCACTGATCGAGTTCCGCACCAGTGACCAGCTGGCCGTGAAAGATCGCGATCTTGTGGCCGATGCGGAGTCATCGATCGGTGAGCGTGCAGCTCTTCTGGGTATGGAATTCAATGTAGGCAAATGGAACTACGAGCAGGTGGTCTGCTCGGCGATTCCCAATCATGTTCTGTTGCGGTTTACTCGCAACAACGGGACGGGCGATGTCAGCGTGTTCTCAGCATCGATTCCACGGGATGCCGATGGCCGGGTGCGAATCATTCCGATCCAGATGAGGGGATACTCTCTGTTCTCTCCAGCCCCGATCAATGCAATGGCGATCGCGGCATTCAATCGTATCCGTACCGAAGAGCATTTTGACGCACCGCCGGATTGGCTTGCGACAGGACTTTGCTACGCGGCACTGACGGGAGGGCGTCCTCAGGCAGCGCTTTCGTCGGCTCCATTCGATAACCCCGGAAGCCCCTCCGCGACTCCACCGAGAATGCTGATCCAGTCCCGTGGCAATGTGACTCTCTCTTTTGTCGATATGTCGACAACTCAACGTCCAATGGAGTGGACTATGGATTTTGACTCGAGTGGAAGATTGCTAAAAGCCAAACATGAGTCTGCCGGCATGACGAGAGCAACGGTCCTTCATCCCGCATCGGTCGACGCGAAAGAATCCGGGATTCTCCCGAGCCGGTAGCAAAAGTTTCTTCGAAACCCCGGGACTGAAATCGTCATTTCGGGTCCGCAAGCTTTCATTTATGCTTGCATTTCGATCCTGCGGCCAGGCCCAATTGGTTGATCGGAAACGCATCTAGCGAATGATGAGAATTGAACTGAAGGAATCCAATTCTCAGGTGGCAGATACGACTTGAACCCCCTCGTTTCGAAAGGGATTCCACTGCGCCATCAATGGCGCCTGTGATGCCCAAACTCATACATAGCGCCGACCGTGACCCCATCGGGGTTGTAGCTCCACTTTGGAGTGAAGAGTTGTGGCCAGACCTGGTATTCGTAATCGGCTCGAACCCAGACATTTCCGAATGGACGGTACTCAATGCCCGCGCCCGGTGAATAGAGGATCCAAGTGTAATGGTAGTTATGCTTGCTGATGTCGAGGCTTCCATAGCTTACGAGCACCTTGGCGTACGGCCTGAATCTTGGGAAATGCCGCCATGTGTATATTGGGCCACCGCCCAATGTGTCAGTGCGCATATCGTCGGGAAGTGTTGGTGCGCGGTCAATGCTGAGGTCCCGCGCTTCCATTTCCCCACCGAGTCCTCGCAGAAATGAAGGGCCCTTGTTGATATTCACGTCCACCCACAAAGTCCCGCCCCATTCTTCGCCGTCGCCGTAATTCATGTGGAAATAGGAGGGGCCTCCGCCTGCGGCTATCGTCCAACCGCCTCCGGCTGTGGCAGAAGGAGCAACTTGAGCTGGGGAGGGAACTGCCAAGGCCGCAAAGAGGATGGTCAGTGCGAGCTTCGTGCACGACTTGCTGGACATCGAGGTTCTCCTTTCAAAATCGCACACCGCCCCCCCCGAGGCGCGCGCCTTGCGAATGAGTATAACTCAGCATTCACATAGTGCATTTTCAAAATTGCATTTATCGAGACTCAGCCAATATACCACTTCGGTACCGGGGCAACCGCTCGTGCATTAAGCTGCAAAGTTGCGGCCCAAAAGGCTATGTCCGCCGCTGACATTGATCGGATCTGTGGTCTCGGTCGGATGCATGGAGAACTCGGCCTTGGCATTCCAACCGGCGTCCAGTTGGCTGGCCTCCAGGTTGTCAGCTATGTGCCGGGGCACAACCGAATGAAGTTTGCCAAGTGCGCGGGATTTCTCCCTGGCGTCTGATTCCTGGTGGGCCCGGGCGTCCCGGATGCCAAATCAACCATGGGCCCGCAGACGGCCGTGCGTCAGGTAGTTCGCGACGCGGAAACGAAAGGGAGTCTCAAAATAACGAAAACTCAAAACACTGACGCCGATGCACACGAGAAGGTAAATTCCCCAGACGATCCATGTATGCGGAAGATGGAACCGCTCGGCCAGGTGGAGGATTGGGAAATGGAAGAGATAGAGCGCGTAACTTGCATCGCCGAGTTCTCGCAGAATCCTATTCCCAAACAGCCGGGCCGGCCATCTGCCGTTTACCGAAACAGCCAGGATGACTTGCGCAAAAATGGGGGCAAGCAACCCATCGTTCAGGAACTGCTTCGGGACTAACTCCGGACAAAGCACGAAGAACGCCGTCTCCGTCCCTGCGCTCACAAGCAAAAGCGAAACGGCCCACGTGGGCCAGGATTGAACACGGTGTACGTTCAGAACCTGCCATCTTGCCAGTGCGATGCCCAGAAGGAATGTTGATAAGTGGGAAATGGGCAGGAACATGAGGGTATCGATCGAAAAGTAATGACTCCCAAGCAGCAGCAAAAGCTGCCCCCCAAACCACAGCGCAATGGCAAAGATGCTGACCGCCCTTGAGCCAAGTTTCCAGATGAAAACTGCCGCAAAAGGGAAGACCAGGTAAAGGAAGGCCTCTACGGAAAGCGACCAGTTCGGACGGTCGATCCCGCGCTGCCACGGTATCCAGGCCTGCAGCATCAGCACGTGCTCCCCGAAGACTATAGAAGTGGGACGAACTGCGGAGAGATATCCGCCGTAGCTGCGTGCGTGCGCAATGAACCAATCCGGCGTATCCAAAATGAGGGTGAGGATGTACAACGGGTAAATCCGCGCAAACCGGGCGGAGTAAAAGAGTGCCTTGTTCGGAAAACTGCGGCCGTCACTTAGATATGCCACCGAAAGAATGTATCCGGAAAGGAAGAAGAAGAAACTCACAGATACGTACCCGAGTGAGATTGCCTTCTCGATTGAGGGGTGACGACCAACAGATGCCACCATGGGCGCCAGCGAGTGGTACAGGACAACGTACATTGCCGCAAAAAAGCGCAATGAGGTTAGCCCGCGAGCGGAGTCTGGATGGATCGTACGCACTTTTATACTAGATGTCGGATTCATCTCAGAATTCCAGCGGATGGCAGTCAACCGATCTGGCTGCCTTAGCCCTTGGACCGTGGCAATTGAATGGTCTCGTTTCTGCTGAAGAGATAGTATCCTAGAACCCATCTCATAAACCGACGGCGTCGAGTCGCCGAAGACGTTCGACCCGCTTTGGTGCGGGTCTCATTCTGCCGGATTCGGCTGTGTGGCTATTTATGAGATGGGTTGTATCGCCGGACTCGCGAAGACAGGCTATGTGTCACGGCTTCCGAAGCAGGGGACGGGCCAAGGTCGTTATATGATTGCGGATGAATAGCACCGAGACGTCCCGGTCAGAAACTGCGCCTGGGATCAATGCACTGGAAAGAGCCTGACACGATCGGTTCAGGCTGATTTCGACCCTTATGCTGGCGTGTATTTCAAAGAACGATCGGGCGCATCAACTGTTCGACGCGATTCGGAAGCTCGATTCGAGCATTCTGGATTTAGGGATAGTGCGCGCCTCGCGGTTTGCCAAGATTCGAGGAGCACTGGCCGGTCGCACGCTGGACCGCGCCCAATTGCGCACGGAGATGGAATTCTCGCCGGTAGTTGCTAACGACATGCAGCGGCAAACAGGGCGCCGAATTGCAGCGTATCCGGCAATTACGCATGTGCTGCAGTGGGGGGCAATGTACGCGCCGGTTCCGGCTTCGAGTCGATTAACCTACTCGATCATTACGGATGGTCCGTTCGATCCTGAGGACCCGGCATACCCGGTTGAGTGGACGCCAAAGCGCTGGAAGGCGGAGTATTTTTCCCGGCA
>Ga0182012_10008180_pt1 | contig 10361 bp, 10 predicted proteins | sample 612S2SmetaG_FD_120486 | JGI IMG/M metagenome (GOLD analysis project Ga0182012, IMG submission 120486) | Permafrost microbial communities from Stordalen Mire, Sweden - 612S2S metaG | ecosystem: Environmental > Terrestrial > Soil > Wetlands > Permafrost | place: Sweden: Stordalen | collected...
GAGCATGGCGTTGAGATAGGGCGCGCCCGTAACCGGTGCGCCAGGACGGGTGTCCACCATCACTTTGGCATTTGGTCCCCGGTCGGAGACGTGAACGCTCAGGTCGGCATCATAGCGATCGCGTCCCGCGATCAGCAGGAAGGACAATGGCTTTGGCGCATTTTGCAGGTTCACCACCAGGCCGCCACGCGGGACCAGGGACATCGGCGTGATCTCGATTGTGTTGCTGCCCCTGACCGGGACGCAAACGTAGAAGCCGACGGCGTTGACGGATGGGCTTCCATCGCCGCCCGACGCCGGCTGCGACGAATTGCAATTGGTGCCGCCGGCGACGTTGGCGGCGTTGCTGTTGGTGTTCCAGCCGACCGGCCATGGTTGGCCCGTCGCGTCAAAAAAGCTGATCGCCGTCGGGTAGCCGCGTACGGTCTGGATGATGTTGGTCGCTTGACCGGGCGCAAACGCAGCGCTGACCATCCGGCTCACCGGAGAGGCGACAAGCTGGGTCGCCTGCTCCTCCGCCTGCTGCGCGGCCCCGTAGCGGCGCTGCAACGCCTGGATCATCTCCGGCGTGAAGGGTATCGCATTTCGCACCGCCCGTTGGCCGGCCGGATCGAGCCCATCCAGGGCCTGCCCAGCCGGAGTCGGCGGCGGTGGACCGCCCGCGGGATTGACCGTATCCTGCGCGAAAGACGCGACGGAGGGAATCCCCACGACCAGCAATAGCGCGATGAGTGAGCGCGGCAGCACGGCAACCTCTCTTTCAATACGCTTTGGCGGTGAGCTGATCGATCGCAAGACCGTCGGGATGGTCCATGTCGTCCATGCGAACGATGGTGGCCGTCATCATCAGGTTGGACGTGCTCTGCTGGTTCACGTTCTCGCAGGTCTGCACAATCGGGAACTGGATTTGATAGGCCAGCCGGCCCGCGATGATCGATGTCTGCCGTATCACGGCACCGCGCTGCGCCTGGGCGTAACAGGTCAGGCGTGCTCTCTGCATTTCGTCGAAGTTGCCGCCCTTGATATAGCTGGCGCCAAAGCTGCTCCAGCCGTTCTTCGTGTAGTGCCGGCCCGCTGTGTTCAGCTGCTGCGGGAAGTCGTGATAATTGACGTTGTAAGGTGCCAGCACCCACTTCACCGACCATTCCAGAAGCTCGGTGTCGTCAACAATCGGACTGTCGAGAGCAACAGCGGGCGTTGGCGGGTTATGGCCATCGACGAAGAAGAATTGCGGCTTTGCCGGGTGCGTCCAGACATAAGCATCATGGACCACGAACATCGCCAGCAGGGCGGAGAGCACCACAACGAGCAGGATGCTGTTGCGCACGACCCAGCCCTGGAAGTCGGGGTCGGATAACCTGCGACTGACGGCGGCGGTTTGGTTTTGCATCGCGGGTTCCTGCAAAGGGTGACGGCACGATCGCCCGATCCGGAGCGAACGGGATCGGGCGATTGGCCATCGGGGCGATCAGGCGTAGCCGACGTCGTAGAAGCCGACCTTCACGTCCCGCTTGGCGCGGGTCCGGGCAACACGGTCCGCCCAATACGGGAACCGGCCGTCCGACTTGCAGAACATCAGCTTGTAGCCGGCCTTCTTGATGTTCTCCTCGGCGACCGCCCGATCGAAAGTGTCGGTCAGCTCGCTGCGCGGAAGGCTCTTGACCTGCAGCCAGTTGAGCTGGGACGTGATCGTGCGGTACGACACGCCGAAATCCGCGGCGATCTTGTCGATGCGTTGACCGCCCCACCAGCGCATGCCCATTTCGATGAGGGCCTGGGGGTTTTCCGCCCAGTTTACTTCGCGGCCGTCGCGCTTCGAGGTCAATGCGAGCGGCTCATCGGTCCCTCTCACCAACCATCGTGCCGGGAGCTTTTTGGACGGAACCGGGTTTGTGCATTCAATCGGTGCGGCGACAACGGGTGGCAGGGAAATCGGTGGCGGTTCTTGCGGCCAGGAGAGCGATCCTCGGTCCCGCTTCGGTAAGCCCATCCGGCGCGCCTTGGCCCAGATGCTTCCCCTCGACCGATCGATTCGCTCGGAGATGCACGCTGTCGGCCAGTTTCCCAACCATCCCGTCAGCAATGTTGAATAGTCCGCAGGACCCCAGGCGCGCACGCCACCGGTGCGCCGGCAAGGCCGGTCATGCGGCGTCGGCAAGGCGAGCTGCACCACCAGATCGAGCAGGGCGTCGCGCGTCAGTGTCAGGAACTGACAGATCGCCTCAATGCCATGACCTTGCGCCAGTATCCCAGTCAGAATCTGAAAATACTGCGCTGAGCTGACCAGCCCGAGCGCCAGTGGGTCTGCCAATTGCAACGAGGCGTGGGTCGAGAGGGGCGATGCATGCTGGGGCGGAGCCGGAACGGCACTGTCTCGCAGATGCATGGCACGTCACCCCCCCCATGGCGTGGACGTGACTTTAACCAGTTAACAACTATTTATGTCCAGCTATACCTGGTGCGAATGAGAGAAAAACATGGTTATATGGCATTAGTGCATGAGCGAGCCATTCATCATAAAAGGCGGATGCACGACGCCCGATGCCCTGGGTTCATCGCGTGAGCCTTGCGCTTGAGTCTCTGGCCCGGTGGTCGGAGCCGGTTCGTCCACATCACGCGTAAGCGCGTGCATCAGCGATCCACCGATCGAGAGTGTTGATGAACTTCCGGCTTCCGCTTCCCATCATGTCTAGGGAAGTGCGGAAGCGGGAAGCGGAAGTCTGTCACGTCGCCGCCAGGTTGCCGTCAGCGCTGGTGCACAGTGCTGGCGGCTTCTTCGTTCAGCTCCCCGACAATGCGCTCGATGGTTCGAAGTTGAATCGCGATCCGACCGCCGGAATCGCTCAATGCCTCGGCCAGCTCCTTGAGCTTTGCTGTCATGCCAGGAGCGGTCCGCGGAAAAAGGTCGCCGATCTGCAAGTCAAGCGCGGCTGCGAGCTGCATCAGGCTCTTGATGGTCATGTTCTGACGTGCGGTTTCGACCATGAAGACCGCGGTCGAATTGCAACCGGCCTTCCTCGATAGCTGGAGCTGGGTGAGGCCCATCTTCTTGCGGGCTTTCAGGACCACCTGCGCGATATAGACCAACACAGGGTCCGGGTCGGATTCGGGGGCGGCTTTGGGCTCTGGATCGTCTTGAGCGACCGCCTTCGCCTTTGCCGACGCATTTTTTCCGGTCGATGCCCGACCAGGATCTGCCTTCGCTGACTTAGCCATTCTATCCTGCTGCCTGTCGCACTCTGTCGGCCTCTTTGTGGGAATTACAGAGGATTTTGCTCTCCCGGGGCGCGACTGACGACCAGCCGCCTCGACTCGTGTGAAATCAATGCCGATTCTCTGAATTGCCCTTGATCGTAACATGCCCGTTCGCGCCACCGTCGCCTACACCCCCCATGAATTGCACGCTGGTGAGGGGCAGAATGGCTATAGCGATGGTTCTGGGACTCAGCAGCGCAATCATGCTCTTACAACCAGTTCAAGTGGACTTCAGGCTGGATGGGATATCCCCGCCAGTGGCCGTTGCTGTCCAGCCCCTTGTTGCGATCGCGCCGCCGCAAATGCCGCCAGATGGCCCGGCGCCGCCGCATCCGCCCGTTCGCGCCCCACGACTGGCGGCGGGTTTCGGCCATGACGTGCCGCTGGAATTCGCCGTGCGTCAGCTCGTTCCCGCCACGATGCATGTCGAATATGACGATACCGTCGATCGGCAGCTCCGTGTGAGCTGGCAGGGCGGGAAGCCGTGGGAGGAGGTCTTGCGCGCCGTGACCACACCCATCGGGCTGAGAGTCGTAACGTCCGGCCGCACCGTCAGGATTGGCGAATAAACCGCGGCCTCGTTCGCGCCGGCCGCGGCCACCCTCCGTGTCCTGATGTGATGGAGAAGCCGACCGTGCCCGACCTGGCGAGATCATCTGTTCTGACCTGGCTTGGCCTCCAGGAACCCGACAAGCCCGACCTTCTGGAAAACCCGGTCACGGCGGTAGAGGCGCACCCTGACGTCGAGGCGGCGCTCGTTGGTCTTGGCGAAGCCCTCGATGCCGCCCTGGCGCGGGACCCGGCGGGGCTTGCGGCCGGCCTTGGCAGCGATCCGAACCGTGCCGACCTGCGGGCCGTTCTGGGCCAGCTTGGCGTCCCGCGCGCCCTCCGTCTCATCGGCTGGATCACGCAAAGTGGACTGTCGGATGCCAACGTCGTGCTCGGCGCGGTTCTGGCGCCCGACTCCGCTGGAAACGGCCAGTATTTGCAGGCGATGCTGTCCAGGTGCGTGCGGCCGCCGCTGCTGGAGCGGCTCTACGCCCAGGATCGCCTGACCGCGCTGCTCGCCGCCTGCGAGCCCCTGCATGGCCGGCCGGGAGCAGCGTGATGCGCGTCCTGATCCCCGCCCTGGCGCTCGCCACGCTCCTGCCCGCTGCCGCGATGGCGCAAACCGCGACTAACACGACCGGCAGCCAGTCCTGCGCCACCATCGTGCAAGCGGCAGCGAACGGCGTCAGCGCGCGGGTCAGCGCCGACGACGTCAGCATCAACCCGCCGCAGAGCGTCACCAAGCTGTCGTGCCTGCAGAACTTCTTCAACGGGGTCGGGCTGAACGTCATCACCAATCTGCTCAACCCCACCAGCCTGTTGCAGGCGATCGAGGGCCAGCTCTGCCAGGCGGTGAATACTGCCTGGCAGAGAGCCCTCGGCTCTGCCCAGTGCGGCCTCACGGTGACCGGCTTCAACATGGGTTTCGGCCTCGGCCTAGGTGGCGGGACGATGTGTCCCAAACTGAGCTTCGGCGGCGGCGGACCGCCGATCGGCTCGCTGAGCACCGGCTACAACACGCAGCAGGGCTTCGGGCTCTACATGAATGGCGCGCCGAGGGCACCGACAGGCTATCCCGTCGTGTCGTCCGGCGGCCTGTATTGAGGGCCGGGCGCCATGTCGCGAAAGACCCTTCTCGCCGCGATGGGCGGTATCATCCTCGGCGGCGTCCTGTTCAACGCCGCACCCGCGTTGGCGGACCTGCCAGTGATCGACTTTGGCACGGACAGCATCTTGCAAGCGATGCAGACCGCGCTGACCAACGCCATCAGCTCGATGGAAAAAAGCGTGACCAACGCTCTGACCGATCTGGCCAACCCGGCCTCGGTCAGTTCGCTGCTGACCGCCGGATTTACCCAGAACGCCAATTACGCCAAGGCACAAGTCAGCGCGCAGCAACAGATCGCCGACGGCTCCAACACCGCCATGGCGCGCTTCACCCGGGACGTGCGCAACAGCCAGATCCGCGACGAGCAGACGCCGAATGTGCAGAACTGCACCGCCATCGACAGCGGACAGGTCGTCGCCGCCGCGTCATTGCAGGGTTGGCGGACGGCCCAGACCATCGGCGCGGTGATGGACCCACGCGGGGAGGCACTGATCGGCACGCCGGCCTATTACGGCGCGGGTCAGGCGATGCAGGCCGCCGGGCAGGTCCATCTGAGCCGCTACTGCTCGACGACCGAATCCGCCGCCGGCCTCTGCACCGTCGCGTCAGCCGCGTTGCAGAACGCCGACCAGCGGGCGTCCAGCCTGTTCGGCGCCGACAACCTGGTCGATCAGACCGGCGTCAACGCCGCCAACGATTTCGGCACCAACCTCATCCAGCCCATCGTCCCGGCCGCCCTGCGCGGAGACCAGCTTACCTCGATCAACGGCCAGGACGCCGCCGCCCGGCGCCGTGAGTACAATGCCCGCATGTCGCTGGCGCGCAGCGCCATCGACCTCGCGATCGGCCAGCAGACGCCGGGCGTGACGCTCACCGCGCAGCAGCAGCAATTGCTCACCAACGAAGGCCTGACGCCGCCTGCCAGCGGGTCGTGGTTGCAGGCTTTGAGCCTGGAGGTCACCCGCCGGATCAGCGATGTCAGCTGGGCCGCCGGGTTGCAGGCCATGCCGCCGACGTCGGTCGCGCGCGAGGTCGCTACCGAACTGGCGCTGAGCAACTACCTGGCGCTGCAAAATTACCGCGTCACCTTGCTCAACGCGACCATCGCGGCGTCCCAGCTTGCCGCCAGCGAGGAGGCGAGCTTTCGAACCACGACCCCCATGCCGTCACCCTCGATCGCGGCCAACTGACAGGAGAGTTCCATGCTGGACGGAAGCACCGCCCCCACCGACCCGAAGCCGGCGGCCGCGGCTGAGCGACGGGACCCGATTCATGACCTCATCACCCGGCTGGACCGCGATGCCTCCATCATTGCCGCGAAGGATCCTGACCTGAGCCGGTCTATTCATCAACTGGCCGAAGCCGTGGCGAAGACGCCCGAGCGGACGGAGGCGGCGGCGTTCCGAACCCGTATCGCTTACGCGCTGCAGGATATGGAGAAGCTGGCCGGTCCGATCGGCTCCGTGCCGCAGGGGCTGCGTGAGGAGATGGGACGGCTCGCCGCGACCGCCCCTGGACTGCAGAACGACCGCCTGCGGGAAATGATGAACGCGACAGCGGCGATGGATGATCCTCGCCTCGTTCGTGACGTTCGCAACCTGGCGATCACTGTCGGCGCGCGGAGCGGCGATCAGAACGGCCCAGACGTTCGCGATCGCATCGACGCCCTGGAAAACCGCATCCGGCTTTCGTCGGCAGGCCCGACCGCACCTGCCGACCCGCGCCTACGAGGTCAGGACGAGCAGGTTGGCCGGCCACCGTCTGCTCCCACTGAGCAGGCGCAGGCGGTTCGCTCCCCTGGCAATCAAGCGGTAGAGCCTCAGCCCAGTTGGACCCAACAGTCCACACGGCAGCAAAGTGCCGACGCTACAAATCAGGCCACTCCGCAGGCGATGGTCACCGCGCGCGGGCCGGGCGTCATCGCCCAGGCGCTCGCCACGCTGGCGCGAAACGCACAGATGGAAAACCCAAGCTGGGACCGGCAGCCGACCTCGGTCGCTGATCGATCGGAACGCCACGAAACGATCTTCCAGCAGCGCCGTAACGAGGCGAGTATCCAAGGGGCCGAGACGTCGCAGCGCGCCGCACTGGAAGCGGTGCGGTCCTTCGCCAACGGCCCCGCCTCCAGCATCCTGACCAAAATCCAGGATGCCGCGAAGACCGAACCGGGTGGCATGTCAGCGGTTCTCTCGGAGATGCGCGAGGGTGGCCGGTTTGCGGGCCTGCGCTCGCAATTCAACGCCGATCTGGTGATGGAACGCGGCGCCGCGGCCGCCTGGGAAAAGATGGCCGGCAGCTTGCAGCAGTACGGCGCCGACCGCGCCGTGGTCGCCGCCATCGGCGCGCGTCACAACAATGCCGTCGCTCTCGATGCCCGCTTCGAGAAGCTGGATGCCGAAATCGGCAAGGCGACGTCGATGATCCCCGGCAAGCAGGACGGCAAGAGCGTCATGGACGACCTTGGCGACAAGCTGCGGGCGGTACTCGATCGTGCGGTGAACGCGGTGAAGTCCGCCTTCACGCCGTCAGTCGAGAAAAGCGTGCGTGCTTCGGCCGGCCCGTCTCCCAGCCCGTAAAGCAGCTGCATCGTTCGCGCCGGGCCGCGGCAACCTTGCAGGAAGTCTGATCTTGCGAGGTTGTCATGCGTCGTTCCTGGCCTGCCATGCTGGTCTTGCTGTTGGCGACCACCGCCTTCCCCGCCTTTGCGCAGACAACAACCGGGACCGGCAGCGGCTTCAATCTGAGCTGGAGCGCCCTCGACCCAGGAAATGATTGGGCCGCGACGGTGATCCAGAATGTCTTCCCGATCTCTGGAACCGGGGGTGTCTCGACGACGCAGACGACCGTCATCGGGCAGATGATCGGGCAACTCACTGGATTCGTCGCCGCCATTGCCATGGCCTTCCTCTGCTACTCGACGATCATGCAGATCCATCGCGGCGCGGAGACCTCGCGGCTCCTCGGCAGCAACATGACCACCATGTTCATCGTCCGGCTCGGCTTCGCCGCGATCATGATGTTCCCCGTGCCCACGCTCGGCTTCAGCGTCGGGCAGGCGGCGGTCGTGAAGGTCGCGCTCTGGGGCGTCGGTATGGCCAAAGCCGTCTACACCAATGCGGTGCAGGCGATTGGCCCGGACGCCATGGTGGTCGCGCAACCGATGGTGCCCGGCACCGAGACGATCGTTCTCGGCCTCATCCGTAACGAACTCTGCCGCTCCCTGGTCAATGCCGCGTCCAATACCGCCAGTGCCGCAACGCAGCTGGTGCCGGAGCCAACGCCGGTGACGATCGGCGGCCCGACAGGTCAGCAAACCGTCCTCGGTTACAGCCTCTCGGTCGGCAACATCGGATCGACACCGGCGTGTGGCACGGTCACGATATCCGCACCTCTCCAGGGGGCCGCCAACCTCGCCGGCGTTTCGGTCGATCAGAGCGCGATACAGCAGCAGGCGCTGACCACGGTCCTCAACAATGACATCGCCGGGCCGGTGAAGGCCGTCGCTGACCAGTTCTTCGCGACCAGACAGGCATCGGCTCTCAACAGCCTGATGGGGATTCTGACCACGGCCACGAGCGACTACACTACCCAACTGACAACCGCCGCGCAGACGATCACCCAGCAGCTGCGTGCCTCGTTACAAACCGGGGGTGCCGCCGCGCTAGCCAATAGCAGCACCAATCAGACCCAGCTCAGCGCGTTGGGGTGGACCGGCGCCGGCGCCTACTACCTCGAATTCGCGCGACTGAACGGCCAGACGCTGTCATTGCTGAGTGGTGTGCCGCAGATCACCGCGCCCAGTTACGATGGGTTCGGCCCGTCCCTTTCGAGCGATCTGGCACCGCTCGTCCAATCGTCGCAGGCGTTCATGACCACCCTGTCGAACTACGTGACCACACAGGACGGCCTCAGCGCTCCGGGCGGTCAAGGCGACCTGTTCTCGGGTGCGACGCCGGGCGAGGATGGGTCTGGCGTGATCGAGCAGGTCTTCCGCCGTCTCCACCTGAACGACTATGTTGTCCAGCTCTTCCAGACCGCGATCGCGCCTACAGGCAACAACTGGACCGACCCATTCTCGGCGCTGATGGGATTGGGCAACACCATGGTGACGGTGTCGGTCGCCGCCATGGGGTTGGCGGCATTGGCCGCCTCGGGCACGGCCTCGACGGCGGCAACGGCGTTTCAGATTCTGACCCTGAACTTCACCGGCGCTGGACTAACCGTGGCCGCGCACTTCCTGATGAACTTTCTTGGCGCGCCGATTTTCATGCTGCTCCTCGGTTTGCTGATACCGGGCCTGACGATCGCGTTCGTGCTGCCGATGATCCCTTGGGTGATGTGGATGGCAGGCGTGATGGGATGGCTCATCCTGGTGTGCGAAGCGGTGATCGCCGTGCCGCTGTGGATGCTGGCGCACATGACCATGCAGGGCGAGGGACTGCACGGCCGTGCCAACGAAGGCTACAGCCTGCTCTTCAACGTGCTGTTCCGACCGACGCTGATGCTGTTCGGCCTGTTCCTGGGCTACTTTATTTTTGCGTCAATCTCCTTCCTGATCCGACAGACCTTCGGCATCGCCGCCGGCTTCGTTCTCGAACACGGTTGGGTGGTCACCAATGTGCTTGGCGTCGTGGTGCTGCTGTCGATTTTCGTCATGACGCATGTTGTCGCAGCCTTGATGTCGTTCAGAATGATCTCCCTGGTACCGCATCACGTCCCGCGCCTTCTCGGGTTCCACAGCGCTGGCCGGGTGGATATGGATCAATTCAGCAAGGACGCCGCTATTGTAGGTGTGGGTGGAACGCTCGCGCGGATCGACCAGGGCCTGAACAGAGGCATGCATGATTCAGGACAAAGCCAGATCGAGCAGGGTTCCACAGCGCGACTTTCTGGTCCCTCGGGAGGCACAGCGGCGCCATCGGAAGGGTCGTCTTTCCCCCGCCGGCCGTCCAGTGGTATGGATACAACTCTGAGGGCCGCTACAGATTTATCGGATAAACCGGCGGAAGACGGCTGACATGGACGACGAAGGTCACGAGACCGGTTTAGGCGGCTTGGCTTGGTACCAGCTCGGCAGGATGTCTGCCGAGACGGATCGGGTCCGATCGGAAGCCGTGGACGGGCTTCTGAAGCGCCGACGGCCACAAATGGACCTGAACGCAGTCTTGGCTGAAAATCATGCACTGGCGGCCGAGAACACACGGCTCCGGCAGGCTCTTGCAGACTACGAGTTGAATTATGCCAACCTCAAAGCGTGGGCAAACCGCGCCGAAGCTAGGATTAACGAACTGCTGAAGGACCGCGAGTAACCGCCGGGTTGTTCGCGCCGCTCTGTCGCATGCTGGTCTCGTTCAGAACGGAGACCACCATGCGCGCCCTTTCCCATATCGCCGGCCTGTTGCTGTTGGGTTTGGCCGCTTGTGCCACCCCGCCGAACGTCAAGTCCGCC
>Ga0182012_10008183_pt1 | contig 10357 bp, 8 predicted proteins | sample 612S2SmetaG_FD_120486 | JGI IMG/M metagenome (GOLD analysis project Ga0182012, IMG submission 120486) | Permafrost microbial communities from Stordalen Mire, Sweden - 612S2S metaG | ecosystem: Environmental > Terrestrial > Soil > Wetlands > Permafrost | place: Sweden: Stordalen | collected...
GGTCGACATCCTCAAAATCGACACCAGTTTCGTGCGTGACCTGGGCACCAACGCCGGGGACCTGGCCATCGTCCGGGCCATCATCGGGCTCGCTGAGGCCTTCGGCCTGCAATTAGTGGCCGAGGGAGTCGAGACACCCGCTGCCGCAATGACTTTGATGCAACACGGATGTCACCGGGCGCAGGGATTCCTGTTCTCGAGACCCATCCCGGGCGATGACATGGAAAATTTATTGTCAACGCGCTGGATTCCGATGCCCTTCGTGGGCCATGGTTGGTAGAAGCATACAGATCCATACTCTTAGTACTCAAGGCGCCGGACTGGAAGCCAGCGCCCCGACCCGAAGGAAGCCCATGACCACCGCTATCCAACTTGATGCCGCAAGCGTTGAGGAATTCACTCTCAGCCGATCCCTCAGCTGGCGTGATCCGGACATCGACTGCACGTTGGTGCTTTCTCAACCGTCGACGGATCGCAGCCTGTGGGACGAGTACGTACTCGGCGCGCGCCGAAGCTACAGCAAGCATGGTGTCGAGTGCGCTCTCGACGTAGATGCGCTGCAGAGCGGATCCGACACCGTCATGTACTTGTCAGCAATCGATGCTGCCGGGCGGATGGTGGCGGGTGTCCGAGCCAAGGGACCGCTGCAGTCGGCGGACGACTCACATGCGATCGTTGAATGGGCAGGCCAACCAGGCCAGCAGGCGGTCCGCAAATTGATCACCGACCGCGTCCCGTTCGGCGTCCTGGAGATGAAGTCGGCATGGGTAACCGACGATCCGGATAAGAATCGCTGTCTCACCGCTGCTCTGGCCCGGAGCGGATTCCATATGATGGCGCTGCTCGACGTTCAATTTTGCATGGCCACCGCCGCCGCGTACGTGTTGAACCGGTGGCGTTCGTCCGGCGGGGTGGTGGCGAGCATTCCCGCGGCGCCCTACCCCGACGAGCGCTACCAGACAAAAATGATGTGGTGGAACCGGCGCGATTTCGTGCATCATGCAGAACCAGAACAGGTTTCCAAGATCCTCATGGAAACACAGCACCTGACACAGGAGTTTGACCGCCAGTGTGAGATCCCGGCCCAGCTTCTGGGTGGAGCCTGATTGCCTGGAGGCTGAGGGATTCAGGCTCGACTCTCAGCGTCTTTTTGAGCGTCTTTTTGATGGAGACGCATCGTCGTCTACCAAATCTCCCATGGTGGAGAAGTCCATCGGTACGACGCGCTTGGCGAGCAGGGACTCCATAGCCGCGCTATCGAGTGGACGGGACAGCAAAAAGCCCTGCGCCCGATAGCAGCCCAAATCGAGAAGTATCTTGGCCGCACCGACAGTCTCGACGCCCTCGGCGACGACGTCCAGTCCGAACGCGTGCGCTAAGGCCAGGATCGACTGCACGATAGCCAGATCGCCCGTACTAGTTGCGAGATCGCGCACAAATCCTTTGTCGATCTTCAGTATGTCGACTGGAAGAGACTTCAAATACGTCAACGCACTGTATCCGGTGCCGAAGTCGTCGACGGCGATCTGCACGCCAATTTTTTTCAGCCCGTTCAGGATTTTGCGCGTGGCGTCGATATCTTGGACCACGACGCTTTCGGTGATCTCCAGACATACCGCACTTGCATCAAGACCAAACTCGTCGAGAGCTGCGGCGACCGTATCGATAATGCCGTCCGTGACGAGTTGCACGGGCGAAACGTTGACACGTAGCACAGCATCGTTGCCCACACCCCGTGAGCGCCAAAGGCTGAACTGCGCACAGGCCGCGCGCATGACGAGACGGCCGAGTTTCCCCGCCAGATTGATCGATTCGGCAACCCCGATGAACGACTCCGGCATCAGCAGCCCCCGAGTCGGGTGTTGCCAACGGATGAGCGCCTCGGTCCCGAGGACCTCGCCGGTACGGATGTCGAACTCCGGGAGGTAATGCAGCACCAAGGCGCCGTTATCGCTGTCGATGGTCCCTTCCATGTGCAGTTCGATGTCGTTGCGGATCGCGTACTTTTCGGACATCTCCTGGTTGAAAGCGGCGACCTCGCTCCCGCCGGAAGCCTTGGCCGCCATCGCAGCCTGATCTGCCCGGCGCAACAGCTCCGAAGCGTTGTCGGGCTCGGGATCGCCGACAGCGACGCCGATGCTCACCGTCCGGGCGAGCCTCTCGCCGTCGATCACGACCTGTTTGTGCACTCGATCCTGCAGGCGTTTAGCCAGCGCCTCGGCGCCTTCGGCGTCCATTGGTGCGGTCGGCACGACGACAAATTCGTCACCGCCGAAGCGGGCGACAACCGAAGGAACGTCAACGGACTCGCGGACAAGGTCCGCGAATGCGGTGATGAACCGGTCGCCGACGTGGTGACCAAGGTGGTCGTTGACTACCTTGAGGCGGTCCAGATCGAGGAACAATATCGCGACTGGGCCCGGCTGGCCCTGAACCAGTCGGTCGTCGAGATAGGCGATCAGCGCCCTGCGGTTCAGCAGACCGGTGAGGTCGTCGTGTTCAGCCAGATAGAGGACTCGCTCTTCGGCGACGACGCGCGCCTGCAGCTGAGCGAATAATGTCGCGATCGCCTGCAGCGCATTCAACTCCTCCGGTATCCATTCACGATCACCGAACTTCCCGAAGCCCATGGTGCCGGTGGTGAGGTCCCCGGAAAGCAGAGGCACGCAGGCGAGGGAGACAGCGGGAACCCCGGTGCCCTCCTCGATATTTTGTTGATAGTCGGCGTTCGCAGGCTCGGGACGCAAAACGTCGGGCACTTTGAGGGTTTCGGCCCTCGCGAAGACCGAGTCGGCGTCGGCGAAATACACCACACCGATCGGGTCAGGGTCGGGAACCTCCTCGCGTCGCGGCCATTCAGCAACCAGCACTGTCGCGTGGATCGTGTGGTCGTTGTGGCGCAAAAAGCCGAAGTCCACTCCGAAGTGGTCAACCAAGTCGGCGAGCACGCGTTGACTGATCAAGGCAGAACTGCCCGCGGTGGCCGCCATCAACCCAGCGGCCGCCGCCGTCACTAAATCGTCCAGCGAGCCAGACATGCCTATACGGTAGCCAATGTTAACGCTCTAGCAACCAAACGCGGTCAAGATTGCGACGGCTTCGCACCGATGCCGGACCGCCTACAGCAAATCGCAGCATCAGGGTAGGAGAAGCGTCAGCCGGTATCCCGACCAGTTCCCGGAATTCTTTTTGCAGTTCCCCCAGCTCGCCGGCGAAGGATTTCGACAATTCGGTGAGATCTTCGACACCGCGTGCGTAGAGGAAGACCGGCGAGATGGGTTGGACAGCCAACCCATGCTGCTGTGCGGCAATCCATACCGCCTCGACAGCAGACCCGCCGCGCGCATAGTCGCTCAAGGCGCTCCCCGGCACCGAGATGACGGCGACGGCAGAGCTTGCCAACACGCGCCGGCGAGTGTCCTCGCCCAGCGCGGTCCCCGCATTCCACCGGGCCAACTGGACCATCGCGTCCGGGCGCCGCAAGATGTCCAACACCGCAAGATCGCCGGAGTCGAGTTCGAGGCTACGCACGTCGATGCCGGTGTCGGGACAACCATCACCGGGCCAGCGCAGCTCAGAAACCATGTCCGAATGCAGTCGCGGCGTCAGGTACCGGATGCGGTCGGCGGCGGCGAGAATCGCCGCCGCCCCGTCGATCTCGTCCCGCCCAGTCAACAGATGCAGCCGAGCTCCCTCCCGCTCGGCGACGGCGTGCAACCGTTCGACTGTGTCGGCGGCGATCGGGTCGGGCTTTCCCAGGTGGCGGCTTGTTTCGCGCACCAGCATCGGTTCGTACAGCTCGGCCAGTTCGGCGTCACCGCCGGCACGCAGATGCAGCGTCGCCTGCAACGGCGCGCCGTCAACGTCCTCCAGCACGGTCAGCGGCCCCAGTAACCGTTGGCTGGCAGCGGCTACTTTGGCGTTGAAAACGGCCGCCCCAAGGGCAACAGCACTGCCGCGGAACCCGACGTCCATCGTCGACGTGTGCTCGGACGCAAGCCGGATGGTGACGACGTCCGGCCCGGCCTCGATACGCCAAGGTTGTGCATTGCCGCCCGACGGCGCACGAATAGCGGCGGCGGTGATGACGCCCGGCACGCCTGGGATTGCAGGATCTGAATACTCGGCCGGCGGCGGGGGGCGATCCGTGGCCATCTGCGGCTCGTCGAGTTGATTGAGCGCCCCACCGACGTCGATGCGGGTCCGACCCGACCGCAGGTCTTCACTCAATCCGATTCGGCGCACGGCCTCGGCAACCGCGGTCGCTCCTAAAACCACGTCACTGGCCAGCTGCGGCCACGTCGACAGGGTGCGGTCGATTTCCACTACGGAAGCCACAACACGGGGTGACAGCTCTGCGGCCTCGAGGAAACGCAGCATGTGCGGAACCTTCTCCCGGCTACTCATGCCGGAAAGCAGCGCACCGTCCAAGTCGCCCAGTAGACCGTGCAAAATCGGACGCCGCGGCTCCAGGTCGAAACGTTCGACGTCCACCAGGCCTCGATCGCTGGTAGCCATCAGCACCGGAATCCGACGGGTACGGGCACGCTCGCGCAGCATGACCTTCATGTCCAACGAATCGCATTCGTCGACAACGACGTCCAGACCGTCGAGAAAGTCGTCGACGGTGTCGACTGTCAACCCGGCGTCCAGAACCCGGACGAGTAGGTATGGATCGAGTTCGGCGATTCTGCGGGCGGCCACCTCGGCCTTGTTCAATCCGAGGTCCAGGACGGTCGCCGGCAGCCGGTTGAGATTGGACAGCTCGATGTGATCGAAATCCGCCAGTCGAAGCTCGCCGCACAAGCCCTGCAGCGCCAAGGTGTGCGCGATGACATGCCCGACGCTCAGACCGACGACGCCGATGCGCAGCGCGCTGAGTCGAGTCTGTTCTTCGGCGGTGATCATGTTCCTGTTGCGGTCCAACCGCACCGCCCGGAACGCGCGGGGACCCAGCACCGCGACGACGGTCCGCCGCCAGGGGTAGTACACCCACCGGCAGGGTTCAGTCAACAGTTCCGGATCGGGTGGCGGCCGAAGGCTACGCAGTTCCTCCAGTTGCCCGTCGTGATGGTCGACGAACTCCATGCCGGGATCGGCTCGCAGCTGATCCAATAACGCTTTGTCTGTGGGGTCGCTAGCGTCGAGAACTTGAGCGATGCGGGAAGTTATAGGTCATCTCCTCGGTGCTCTCGGGGAAGGGCACGATGCCATGCTATCGGGCAAACATCGCTCATGCCCTGCGGCCGTCACCCTCACCCACGCCCGTCCTGCCTCTTCAGGTCCGTATCCCGGCTCGGCTGCACCCGTTTCGGTTCGCCCGGCATCTTGGGATAATTCGGCGGATACGGCATGTCGCCGAGCCCGCGCTCTTCGTCTGCCTCGGCCATCTCCAGCAACGGAGCAATCGACTGGAACACTTGGTCCATGGCGGCCCACGGGTCGTCGCGGCGCTGCACCAGATCGGGCACGGTCGCCAGGGTGTAATCGTCCGGCTCGGCACTGGCTAGCTCGTCCCACGTCAGCGGCATCGACACGGTCGCGGTAGGAGTGCGTCGCACCGAATACGCCGACGCCATTGTGCGGTCCCTGGCGTTCTGGTTGAAGTCGATGAAGACCCGCGTCCCCCTTTTTTCCTTCCACCACTGCGTGGTCACCGCGTCCGGTACGCGGCGTTCCACCTCGCGCGCCAGTGCGATACCCGCCCGGCGCACTTCGATGAAATCCCAATCGGTGGCGATCCGGAGGAACACGTGGATCCCGCGACCCCCTGACGTTTTCGGGTATCCGATCAGGCCGAGTTCGTCGAGCAACGGCTGCAGCACATCGACTGCGACCGCGCGCGCGTGCTCGAAGGCGACGCCGGGCTGCGGGTCCAGGTCGATGCGCAGCTCGTCCGGGTGCTCGGTGTCGGGGCAGCGCACCTGCCAGGGGTGCAGCGTGATCGTGCCCATCTGCGCCGCCCACACGATCGCCGCGGGGTGGGTCACCATCAGCGCGTCGGCGGTGCGTCCCGACGGGAAAGTCACCCGGCAGGTCTGAAGATAGTCGGGATGGTGCTGCGGCACCCGCTTCTGGTAGATCTCCTCGCCGTCGATGCCGTCCGGGAACCGCTGCAGGTGGGTAGGCCGGTCGCGCAGCGCGTCCAGCATCGGGCCGGCTGCCATGGCGAGGTAGTACTCGACGAGTTTGCGCTTGGTGCCTTCCGATCCCAGCTGCGGGAAGTACACCTTGTCGGGGTTGGTCAGCCGGACCGCGATGCCGTCGACGTCGAGTTCTTCCGCTGCCGCAGCCATATGACGATTCCAGCACAATAAAGCGATGGAGTTGCCTGTGATGCCCCCGGTCTCGCCGATGCTGGCCAAATCGGTCCGGGAGATCCCCCCTGGTGCATCGTATGAGCCCAAATGGGATGGGTTCAGGTCAATTTGCTTCCGTGACCGCGACGAAGTCGAGTTGGGCAGCCGCAACGAACGGCCGATGACCCGCTACTTCCCCGAATTGGTCGAGGCGATCATCGTCGAGCTGCCCGAACGTTGCGTGATCGATGGCGAGATCATCATCGCCATCGATCACCGACTGGACTTCGAGGCATTGCAACAACGAATCCACCCCGCCGACTCGCGAGTGCGGATGCTCGCGGAGAAGACGCCGGCGTCCTTCATCGCGTTCGACTTGCTCGCCCTCGGCGATGACGACTACACGCGGCGTCCGTTCAGCGAGCGGCGGGCCGCCCTGTTCGACGCACTCGCGAGCTCCGGCCCGTCGATCCACGTCACGCCGGCAACCACCGACATGTCGACCGCACAGCGCTGGTTTGACGAGTTCGAAGGCGCCGGGCTCGATGGTGTCATTGCCAAGCCGCTTTCTGTCACCTACCAGCCGGACAAGCGCGTCATGTTCAAGATCAAGCACGAACGCACAGCCGACTGCGTGGTCGCCGGCTACCGAGTGCACAAGTCGAGCGACGAAGCCATCGGTTCACTGCTGCTCGGGCTCTACACCGACGACGGAACCCTCGCCCCGGTCGGCGTCATCGGCGCGTTCCCGATGGCCAAGCGGCAGCAATTGTTCACCGAAATGCAGCCCCTGGTAACCACGTTCGACAACCACCCGTGGAACTGGGCGGCGCACGAAGCCGGCCAGCGCACCCCGCGCAAGAACGAAGCCTCCCGCTGGAACGCGGGCAAGGACCTCTCGTTCGTGCCGCTGCGACCCGAGCGTGTGGTCGAGGTCCGCTACGACCACATGGAAGGTCGACGGTTCCGGCACACCGCCCAGTTCAGCCGATGGCGCCCCGACCGCAACCCGCGCTCGTGCTCCTACGAGCAACTCGAGCAGCCGCTGACCTTCAGCCTCGGTGACATCGTGCCAGGCCTCGGCTCAGTAAATGATTCCCAATAACGCTCATCATGGGGTTTGCTCCGATATGTTGTGGTAGCCATGCGCCGGCTATGACACATGAGCACCAACAACGACGGGACCAACAGATGCTTGAGGAACCCCAATCCGGCCGCGGCAGCGGAATTCGGCAACACGCACGGAGGCTGTCGTCATGCATGTAGCAGCGCTACTCGTGGCGGGCTCCGCCACGCTGGAGGACGGCGCGGTCAATGCCCTGCGTCTACCTACCACCAACTATGAGCTCGACCAGATCCCGATGTGGCTGACGATTCCGGTCGTTGCCGTGGTGCACGCGCCGGCCGGTGGTGACTACGACCCGGAATTATTCGTCGTATGCAAAGACTCCGCAGGGGAGCGACGCGGAGCCATCAGATCGGTTTGGCAATGGCCGGACGAAGACAAGAGCCCCTCCAAGTACCGATGCTTCTCCTACGACTTCTCATTCGCCGTCGAGTCCGAAGGCGAGTACACGATAGGTGCTTATCGAGACGCCGATGCAAAGGACGAGATCGCCACGCCTATACCGGTTCTCATCACACTGGCCGTGGATCGCCAGGTCGGCAATAACGGGGCTTAGCTGATTTCCCGGGCAGAGCGTTACACCGCGACGGCCAACGCCGACAAGCCGCGTAGCGTCACGTTCGTCTTGTACTGCGGCTCGCTGTCCAGCCGCGCGTCCGGGAAGCGTTTCGTGACCGCCGATAAGGCCACGGCGGCTTCCAGGCGGGCCAGCGGAGCGCCCAGGCAATAGTGCGCGCCACGCCCAAACCCCAAGTGCCGCAGAGTCCCCCGGTCCGGATCAAAGGTATCGGGCCGGTCGAACTCGACGGGGTCACGCTGGGCCGCGGCCAGCAGCAGCATCATCACGTCGCCCGCGGGCACCTCGATGCCCGCAATCGTCATGTCGTCGAGGGCAATTCGGCCGACCATCTGCACGGGCGGATCGAAACGCAGGGTCTCCTCGATGACCGCCGGCGCGCGGGTGGCGTCCGCACCCAACGCGGCCCACTGCACCGGGTGGCGCAACATCGCCAGGACAGCGTTGGCGATCAGGTTCACCGTGGTCTCGTGCCCGGCGACCAGCAGCAGCACGCAGGTGGACACGATCTCGTCCTGGGTCAGCTGATCACCCGACTCCTCCACCGCGATCAGACCCGACATCAAGTCGTCGCCGGGCTGGGAGCGTCGCCGCTCGATCAGGCCTCCTAGGTATTCGCGCAGCCACATTCCGGCCTGCAGCCGCTCGTTCATGCCGTCCGACGGCGCGCCGGTGAACGTGATGAACGGGTCGAGTGCCTGCGCCAGTAGCGCCGACGCGTGGCTGAACTGCGGCTCGTCTGCGAGCGGTACGCCGAGCAGCCGGCAGATGACGGCCACCGGCAGCGGATGGGCGAAGTCGTCGACGACATCGAACCGGCCAGTCTCGGCGATGCAGTCAAGCAATCCGTCCACCATTGCGCTGATGTCGGGCTGCAGCGCGTTCACCACTTTCGGGGCGAACGCCTTGCTGACCAGCCTGCGCAGCCGAGTGTGATCAGGCGGATCGAGGAACAGAAATCCCGGCCGGGGTTGGGCGGGTAGCTCCGAACCGGCCTCGATCATTGCCTGGATCTGGCGTCGTGCGATTGTGGACTTCATGCGGTCGCTGCTCGACGACGGGTGCCGCAAAACGTCATCGCAGTCTCGGTAGGTCGAGAAGACAGCGAGGTTGGCGTCGGTCAGCTGGAGCGATTTGCGGTCGCGAAACGCTGTGAAGATCCGGTAGGGGTCGGCCCGGTTGGCCGGGTCCAGCAGCTGCAGCAGCAGTGCCTGCGACCCGGCCTGCCCGGTGGGCTGGGTGGACGCGGTCGTCATATGCACATTCTGCCCGCGCGGCTGCGCAGCTCTGAATTCAGCGACGCAGAAACTCCACGATGTGGTTGGCCAGTTCTTCGCCGGCGTCCTCCTGTAAGAAGTGTCCGGCCCCGACAATGACCGGGTGCTCGACTCCCTGCGCGCCCCGCATCTCGCGCGCGAAGATCGCGCCCATCGGCCCGGTGATGGGATCGCGGTCGCTGAAGGCGACCAGCATCGGTGTCGGGCTCACAGACAGCTTCGCCCAGGCCGCCTTGTTGGCCGCTGCCGCGGGATCATCCGGCGAGGTCGGCACCAGGCCGGGCATGGCCCGCGGCCCGGCGCAGTACTCGTCGTCAGGGAACGGCGCGTCATAGCCGGCGCGCACCTCCTCCCTCATCTGCTGTCGACAACCGCCCTGCACGAACCAGCCGATATTCAGGTTCGGCGCTGTGGTTATCGCCTCGCGGAAGCGCCACCAGATATCGGCCATCGGCTGCTCTCCGTTGGGCAACCCGGTGTTGGCCACGACCAGTCGCCTGAAGCGCTCGGGATGCTCTGCGGCCAGCCGCAACCCGATCAGCCCGCCCCAGTCCTGGCCGACCAACGTCACGTTATGCAGATCGAGGACGTCGAAGGCCAGGGCCCGCATCCATTCAACGTGGCGTGCGTAGCTGTGGTCTTCGCGCCGGGTCGGCTTGTCTGAGCGGCCGAAACCCACCAAATCCGGGCAGATGACTCGATGGCCCGCGGCAACCAGTATCGGAATCATCTTGCGGTACAGATAGGACCACGACGGCTCACCGTGCAGCATCAGAACGGGGTCGGCGCTGTCCGGACCGTCCTGCACCCAGGAGACCCGCAGCACGCCGCCGTCGTCGTCTGAAACCTCGCAATAGTCTGGCTTATAAGGAAATTCAGGAAGATTCTGGAACCGCTCGTCGGGTGTCCGCAGTGTCTGCATGACTGCGAAGATACCGCGATCACGACCCTTCGCTTAAGGCCGTCAATTCCGGATGCGTCATCAACCGATCGAGAAATTGGCGCTGTCCCTTCAGCAGCTTGGTGCGCGCCTGCGCCACCGAAAACCAGCCGACCCGATCAACCTCAGGGAATTCTA
>Ga0182012_10008185_pt1 | contig 10355 bp, 8 predicted proteins | sample 612S2SmetaG_FD_120486 | JGI IMG/M metagenome (GOLD analysis project Ga0182012, IMG submission 120486) | Permafrost microbial communities from Stordalen Mire, Sweden - 612S2S metaG | ecosystem: Environmental > Terrestrial > Soil > Wetlands > Permafrost | place: Sweden: Stordalen | collected...
TCTCCGCCAGCATCGCAGAAAGCAATGATGTCCCCAACCGCAGTCCGGCAGCCGGCGTTACGTTGGTGGGGAATAGTGGAGGAACGCCAAAACGGACCGGAATAGTCCACCCATGTAACCCACGGATTCGCCCGATGGATTGACTCGAGGCGGTGATCGGAGGCGTCAATGACAACGCATTCAGCGTCAAGAGACTCGCATTGCGGTCGGAGCAATTCGAGGGTAATGGCGAGTTCGGGCTCGTCTTTAGAGAGGACGACCACAGATATCGACTGATGGTGCTCAGCTGATTCCTCGTTGACCTGGTCCACCGGTTTAGTGGTGGACACGAATCACTCCAGTTGAGTACACGACGCTAGATTACCTGTTGAGGAACGGACTTTGGAATGGTACACCGCGATATAGCGCCAGTAGTCGAATGCGGCGCACGGATGGTTCTCCCTCAAACTGATTGTGGCTAGAGCGACGCTATCCGACACTGGGCCCGTTTTGATGATTTCCCCTCATCTTGACGATGCGATCTTTTCTTGTGGACAGCTGATCCATGCCCGTAAGGGAACCATGATCACTACAATTCTCGCCGGTTTCCCACCTGGCGAACACGCAGGCTGGAGTAGTCAGACCACGGGCCTTTCTGTTGCCGAAGATGCAAACCTCGCGCGACGCGAGGAAGATCAACGAGCGTCTCGCGCTCTTGGGGCGCGGACAAATTGGATAGATATCCCCGCGCAAGAATATGGTCCGGGAGCCTCAACATCAGAACGATTGTTAAGGATTGAACAGAGCATCGTTGCCGCAGTTTCCACTACAGAGGTTCGTTCTGTTTTCATTCCCCTTGGTTTAACTCACCCTGATCACATAATCGTGAGCGACGCGGCACTCCGCGCCGTTCTTGCGTCGGATGTGGAGTCGTACGTCTACATGGAAATGCCCTACGGGCAGGCCCGTCCTGGCCGGGTAAGGCGGCGACTTCGTCGCATCGGACGACAGTGCAACGTTGATCCTCTTGAATCGTTCGTTGGTGACCTGAGGAGAAAATCTGAAGCAGTCAACGCGTACTCTTCACAGGTCGAGACGTTGCAGCGGGGGTTCGGAAAATATTTTGATCGAGTCTTCACTGATCCAGAGAGATATTGGCGAGTCCGGCCGTTGTTGCAATCTCCTAATCGTTAGGGAAACGTCACGTCAAAGTCACCTGGGCGTCACGTTGCAGAAGTATTGCGGGCGACGCAAGCGGCGGTAGTTCCGTTCGACCTGGGTCGCTTTTGCGAGCCGTACTTTCGTGATGGATTTGAGGCGTCCGAGGAATTGATCACTGATGGTAAGTTTCGTGGGGAATCGTGAGGCAATGCGACGTCGCGACTTAAGAGGTTCGAATGAGTAATCCCAGCGCAAAGAAACTTGTGGTAGTCGGGCAGGGCTATGTCGGTTTGCCCCTGGCAATGCGAGCCGTCGCGATTGGATTGAATGTCGTGGGTTTCGACATCAACAAAGACCGCGTGATGCGCCTATCTCGAGGCGAGAGTTTTGTAGAGGACATTCCAAGCGAAGAGATCGCCGATGCTCTGAATTCTTCCAGGTATCTCGCAACGACGGCACTGGACGATTGCTCCGATTTCGATGTCGCGGTGATTACCGTCCCGACTCCATTGCGCGAGGGCGCGCCGGACTTAAGTTTCATCGAAGAGGCCGCACGAGGACTTTCTCGGCAACTCAAAAAAGGCGCAACGGTAGTTCTTGAATCCACGACGTATCCTGGCACCACGGAGGAATTGCTCGTTCCCATTCTCGAACAAGGCTCGAGTCTGCGAGCGGGACGAGATTTTTACGTTGGCTACAGCCCGGAGCGGATTGACCCCGGAAACGTCACGTGGAATTTTCAGAGCACTCCCAAGGTGGTTTCAGGCATCGATGCCGAATCTCTCGCGCAAGTCGACGCCTTCTATTCCTTACTCGTCGATAAGACCATCCCGGTTTCTTCCACAGGTGTGGCTGAACTTACAAAACTCCTAGAGAACACGTTTCGCCATGTCAACATTGCGCTCATCAACGAATTGGCAATGTTCGCGAACCAACTGGATGTGAGCGTGTGGGAGGCCATCGACGCAGCATCCACGAAGCCCTTTGGATACATGAGGTTCACCCCGGGCCCGGGCGTGGGGGGGCACTGCCTACCAGTCGACCCGTCCTATCTTTCCTGGAAAGTCAAGCAGACCCTCGGGGACGTCTTTAGGTTCATTGATTTGGCCAACGACGTGAACGAACATATGCCGGCGCACGTGGTGAACCGGATCACCTCCATTCTCAACGAGAAGAAGATGGCGGTCAACGGATCAAGAATCCTTGTCCTAGGTCTGGCGTACAAGAAGAACAGTGGCGACATGAGGGAGTCTCCGTCGATCGCCGTCTGTTCGTTGCTGGAGCGCCTCGGAGCACAGGTGCGAATTGCCGACACTTGGATCCCCGCCTACCAAGATGTGCCGTGGGAACGGGTCGAACTCACCGACGAGGAACTTGCTTCCGCTGACCTAGTCCTGATTGTGACGGATCACGATGATGTCGACTACGAACGCGTATCCAAATTCGCGCAACTTGTTTTCGATACCCGGCACCGGACGCCCCCGGGTGCGACTGTCACATACCTGTAACGATGTGCGGGACAAGCCGCTTCGCAGTGCTCGACAAGTTTGCGGATGACTTGTTCGGGGTGTGATGCCTTCTCATTGGATAACTCGTGGCTGTGAACGAAAAAGTCAGAATGTCTGGCCGGAGTAGGTCGAATCCTGTCAGCGCAGAACCTGGATTGATTTACTAAACGAATGCGAACGGCACTTCATCGCTGTGCCGGGATCCTCGCAACGAGACCTGATACGGAGAGGATTGTGCCAGATACCCGCAGCAATCCGCACGCACGTACGGTGGATATCGCCTGTCTATGTACTCTGTCGTGAATGTTCGCGGCTTTCGTAGAAGGCCAGGACCGGGCGAACGAACCGTTGTAGGAATCCTGGTAGCGATCGAGTTCAATCTCTCCGACTCCTTGCTCGAGGGATAGAACTCCAATATCGGTCTCGTCAACCACCGTCGTTGCCGCCGCCATTTGGCGAAGGCGACCATCGCCATGTTCCACCTCTGTTGCGGCGGACCGACGATCGAACTACCGACGACGAGCCCCGTCGCGTGACCGGTTTCCATCCACACAAACCCGAGGAGAAACTCATTTCGGTTCGACATCATCAGAGATCTAACGAAGCTTCCAGGAATGCAAACCTAAACCGCCCGCGATTTGTCGCGAGAAAGTCCACGGCGCCCTAGACGCTCGCGTTACCTTGCTTCGACCTCAGCGTTGAACGAAAACTCAAGATAGCATGGCGGCTTGTCTGATGCTGCGCGCGAGAAAATCGCATCGCTCGATTCCGAAACATCCTTTTTCCGAGGAGGTGATTTTATGTTTGCTAAGGATCATGCGTTTCTTATTCTCGCCCACGAAGACGAGTTGATGCTCACACGACTCGTAAATCGATTGGCTTCAGTGGGCCAAGTCTTCGTTCACATCGACGGAAAAACCGATATTTCAAGGTGGCAGTTCAACGATGAAAATTGCACCGTGCTCCGGAGGAGAGTTCCCGTTTTCTGGGGAACTTGGTCGATTGTCGAAGCAACCATGCTTCTGATGGAAGAAGCGCTCTCTGAGTCAACAATCGATAGATTCACTCTGATATCCGGAACGCACTATCCGATTGTCTCGAATGAGGTTCTAGCGCAGAAGGCGCGTAGCTCGGGCAATGTTATTGCTGCGCGGATGGCACCAAACATGGCAGATGGTTCGCGCCCTGTGTCTGAATATGAACGTCGATATCTGCGCACGCGCCGACCAAACGGCTCATGGGCCAAAGTCAAAAATGGTCTAGCAAACCGTATTCCCTGGCAGGGTCCTCTGGATTGGGAGTCAGTATGCCCCGCAACTGGAATGCGAGCAGGATCCGCGTACTGGTCACTTCAGCGTGACGCCGCCGAGTACTTGTTTACTCAGATTCGCCTCTCGGGGCCATTGGTTACGTACTTTCATAAAGTCGTTTGTAGCGACGAAAAAGTGTTCGCAACGCTGTTCGGCGAATACTCAAATGGGGTGCACAATGAAGGTACGACGTATGTGAAGTGGGACAGAAAACCAAAACCAAATCCGGAACCTATTACTCAACCCGACATCGAAAAAGCGATTGGATTGGATCAATATTGGTTTGCTCGAAAATTTCATAGTTACGAGCCGACAATTCTTGACTGGCTCGACAACCACTAGCTTCAGTTCGAACCGAATCGGATACTCTTCGAATCTTCCTCGCCTTGGTTTTACGTGCTTGTCGTTAACAAGAGGGATGTCGCACGAATAGAACTTGCTTTTCGATGTGCTGCTTTTAGGCTTGGCCGTTCGATAAGGAACCAACTCAGCGCGGCCACCGGGAGAACGAGAAGTAGGGCGAGTAGGAAATCCAGATACGGTTCATTAACGAGCACGTGCTTGGCGCTCAGCATTTGCTGAATTGGCCACGCAAATAGATAGATACCGTATGAAAGATCAACGCGTCTACCAACCTCGGAACTGCGACGTCCACCGGCATAAGCCCCAATCGTCAAGATGCAGATCGGAAACAAGAACTCGCCCCAAACGTTCCAAAGATTAAGTGACACCAGGGCGACGAGAAGTACTGGAGCAGCGATGCGGACACCTGGATGAGTCAGCCATCGTACCTCGAAGCAGCCAATTGTGTAACAAAGAAAGAAGGCGCCGAAGTAGACCGTCAGTGGTGCAAGCGTGAAAGCGTGGTACTTAAGAATATGAAGTGACATTGAGAGGCGCGCTAGAAACATCACCAAAGCAATGACTGCTGACGCAATCCACGTCCAACCTGTGATCCGAAACTTTCGGCAAAGAAATACGAAGGTAGCTACGACCAAATAGCAGAAAGCCTCGTACTCAAGTGACCACGCTGAACCATTCACTCTTGTTTGCATTCCGTGCGCCACAACACCCGGGATTGAACTCTGTAACTGCAATAGAAAGAGGTTTTTGAATAGGTATGACATCAGTGACTCACCGCCGAAGATGGGAAGTCCGGCGAGTGATCCGTGAACCAAAAGAAACAAAATCGGTTCAAAAAGGACTGTCACTATTACGAGCATCAACCAGTAGCCAGGAAGAAGACGCCCCGCTCGTAAGAGCACAAATCCCTTCGCGGGGTTTCTTCGCGAACTGCCGGAAATTAGGAATCCGGATACACTGAAAAACCCGACGACCGCAACTTGGCCAGTTCCGAGGTCTTGAATTTTAATCCTTGAAATTGGATCCCATGTGCCGGTGAGCCAATGGTTGACAACCCAAACGTGGCCGAACACCACCAGTGATGCGAGTACTAGTCGAAGTGAACCAAAGAGATTCCGCTTGAACAGATCGTCTTCCGAGCGCACTTTCGCAGCGTAGTTCAGTGCGAACTCGCATGAAGCGGAGTATCAGTACTAGTCAACCTGATCTGCTGATGTGAGCTCAGCAGTTTGTACCTCTGGCATGTCCAACAGGCTGGCGCGCAGGTCGGCACTGTCTTGGTAAAGTTGATAAATTCCAAGCAATCACGCTGACAGCGACACATGGCGTCTCGGCCTTGACGGCGCGGACAACTGCGTCTCGGTCTCCGTTTTGAAGTCGTGACTAAAAACAGTTCCGAAACAGAATTTCAAGCAGTTCAGCCCGCGTCGAGTGGACCCCTTACGCAGCACTGGTTAGCGGTCAAGGGGCTGGGATCGCGGGTTGTGCCGACGGGGCTGTGGTTGGGATTGGCACTCGTCTCGTCCGTCGCCCTCGGAGCGGTGCATTCGCCGCTTACTCCGTTGCCGGGCGTTGTGACAATTCTTCTCATTCCCGGAGCGACGGTGATGTCGATCCTTCGCACCCGACCCGCGAAGGTTGAAGGACGGGTAGTGCTTGCCGTATGCCTCAGCATGATGGTTGTCATGGTTGTCGGTGGCGCAGCCAGTCTCCTTGGTCCCCACTTCGGCGTCGCGCGACCTCTTGATCCTGCGACTCAAAGTGTTCTTTGGGCTGTAATCGCATTGGGAACACTGGTGTCGGGCGCTGTGAGTCACCGTGATCCGGTCACCTGGATATTTCACGGCACTCGTTCTCCTCGCCTTATTGGCGTACTGACAAGCAGCCTCTTGGTGTTGATAGCCATTCTCGGTGTCGCCGAGCTCAATCACACAGGCGACGTCCATCTCGCCGTCTTCGGTACCGTGCTCGACGCCGGAGTTCTGTTAGCGGGAATAGCAGGTGGATGGAGGCGTGAGAGTAAATGGCCTTTGAGCACTCTTCTCTACGGAGCATCGCTCGCATTGCTGTTGGCAATCAGCTTGCGAGGTGGACACCTCTACGGTTCGGACGTGCAGCAGGAGTTTGGCGTCGCGTCGAGGACGATTCGCGCGGGGGTCTGGCGCATACCTGCCAACCACGACCCGTATGCTTCGATGCTGTCACTGACTGTACTTCCGGCAGTCCTTCGCTCGGTTACAAAGTTGCATCTCCTAGCGTTCTTTGAGTTAGTTGTCCCCGCCATTATGGCGCTGCTCCCAGTGGCCATATTCACCAGCGCGCGATCCGTACCTCGCTGGGTTACGAGTGGTCGCACTGCCCCTCGACCCGGCCTAGCGCTCGCCGTCGTGACTGGCGTCATCGTATCGAGCGTGGCTTTCTCCTCGGATTTGGTGAGTATTACCCGACAAGCAATGGCCACGACAATATTGGCCGCCCTCGTAATGGTGCTACTCGATCGCTCCATGTCGAAGCGCTCATCTCAGGTCATCATCGGATTACTCATTGTCGCCATTTCGTTTACTCACTACACGACCTCGTATCTGTTAGCCGCGATCCTGTTGTCTGCTTGGTGCGTTAGTTTGTTTTGGGAGCGAGGTTGGCTTCTCATACAGAGGTCAGAAATTGAACGGCATCGCAAGAGCGTTCATTCACGGAGAATCCTTAACGGCGTCCTGGTATTCGTGGCGGGCGCAGCGGCATTCGGGTGGAATCTGGGCATCACGCGAAATTCCGCCCTCTCCGCTCCTGCAGGAGCAGTGGCTAAGAACGGCGTGGGCTTTGGAGTGGCGACAGTTTCTGGGGAGCTCGCGCCGCGCCAACTCGAGCGACTCCTGGTAAGTGAACTTAGTAAGTCAGCGAGATACATAGTGCCAGTGCCGGGCTCAAATCTGGTACACCTCGCCTCAGCCGATGTCCCTTCGACGAAAGGGATTATCCCATCTCTCGTTGGCTCCTGGACCAGAGTCAACTTCGAGGCCACAGAGGGTCTTTGGGTAATCCTTGGGATGGCACTTCTTTATGGGATCTTTCGCCTCGGGCGACGTCGATCGTACGCGTACAGCTCTGACCTCATTGGTCTCGGAGTGACGGGTCTATTGCTCGGCGGGCTGCTTCGGTGGTCTGGAACGTTATCTTCCTTTTACGATCCCGATCGAGCCGCGATCATCACGGCGATGCTTTTAGCGACGCCCGCAACCATGCTTCTCGACGATCTCGTGTCTCGAAGCACGTCTACAACGAAGTCGAAGGAGACTTGGATTAATCGAGTTTCATTGGGGTTGATCGCTGCCTACGTCGCCGTCCTCGTCGTTGGAGCCACTGGATTGGGCGAGGTCCTAGTCGGTGGACAGGCGCCAGGTTCTCTATCGGCGAGCGATTTGAACGTCGACAACTTCACGGTGTCGACCCCCGAGTTGGCGACGGCGGCGTGGCTCCGAAGCAGAGTCACGTACCCGAACATTGTTCAGGCTGATCTCCACGGGCAGCTTGTCCTGCTATCCGAACCCGGGAACTACGACCTAGTCGACGAGATCATGCCGCCAGAGGTAGACAGGGGCGCTTACATTTATCTGTCGCAGGTAAATTTGGAGGACAAGTTTTCCCAGGCTGATGCCGACGGCGGTAGCTTCTCGACAACATATCGTTCCAACGTTCGATTCTTCAATCAAAAGTTTTATGTCGTCTACTCGACTGGTGTTACCCGTGTCTATCACTGACACGAGTTTCTTCGGCCCGAAGGAACTTCCTTTGCGTCGCGCTCCGATGGCGCTGCAATCGAGGCAGTCGATTGTTCAAGCGATTGAAGCGCGTAACAAGATCGCCGTTGCGTACACGAGCCTCAGAGAGTAACGCAATGGCGCTAGACGTGGCTGTCGTTGTGATCGCCTACAACGAAGAACGGTGCATCGGTCAGTGCCTTGATGCGCTGCTGTCCCAAAGCACTTCCATCGTCTACGAAGTGATCGTTGTTGACGATGGCTCAAAGGACGATACCGCAGAAATTGTCGAGCAACGACAGGTTCATCACCCTCGACTGCGACTTCTATCGCACGCGACCAATAGAGGGCGCGGCGCGGCGCGGATAACCGGTCAAGATGCCTCTGATTCACCGTGGATAGCGTTTGTCGATGCCGATATCGTTGTGCCCCACAATTGGCTGCAGCGTTGCATGGAAGAACTTTCTACCGCAAGTGGTGTCTCGGGGATTGCTCAACCTGACGGCGACTGCGCGGTGATCTGGCGACTCAGTCAGGCAACTCTCCGTGAAAGGCCAGGGTCGGTGGAGATAACCGGCAACAACCTTTTGTTATCGCGAGAGGTCCTCAATCAGGTCCCCTTTTCGCCGACGGCCCGACTTGGTGAAGACTTCCGACTGGCCAAGCTGATGAAGAAGAATGGAGTCGAGCTCCGCACCATTAGAGACTTGAAGGTGGAACACCGCGAATCGAAAACGTACTGGCAAGGTATTTCCTGGATGTGGAAATCGGGCGTGGACGCGACGTCACTCTTGTTTGAGTTCCGTGCAGTTCGACTGCCTGACATCGCGTGGGCCACATGGCTAGTAGGCCTCGGTGCAGTCGTCGTTTCCGCCTCGCTCGGAGCTCTGGACGTGGGACGAGCTATCGCACTCGCTGTTGCACTCACCTTGATCGTGGACGGCTCGTTTATCTTCTCGCGTTTCGAGCCCCGTCCCCACCCGATGCGTTTTCTTGGTGCGCTCGCGCTCAGTCCACCTCTGATGCTTGCGTATTTAGGAGGTCGAAGCGTTGGACTGGCAATAGTTCCTTTCCGGCTTCGTAAGCCCATCTAAGGTCGAAAGGACAAATATCCGTTCTGATCAACTTGACCGGGCTCCTGTTTGTTTGGCTCGCGTGGTTTGCAAAGGTGCACGAGACATAGGAAGCGTCGTTGTTCGATGCAATCGAGTCACTCAGCGTCGGCACGCAGCCAATTAATTGAGACTGACGGATCCGATGTCGGCGTGGTGCACGGTGTAATTGACTTCACCGTCCACGTCCGCTTGTGACTTAGCGGTTCAGAGCAATACACGTGCTGAGACTAGAATCGTTGAGTAATGATCACTGGCATTAAGTTGCGTGCGCATTGAGCGGTACACCGAAGGAAACCACATCAATATGCTCGATAGTGGTTACGTACAATTCGGAGAGCGTTATTCTTTCGTGCCTTGAGTCGATTCAGGCGAGCACAGTTCCTTCAAGGATCGTCGTGGTCGACAACGGTTCAACCGACGCGACCCTCGACATAATCAAGCGCTTTCCAAACATTGAGATCTACTCGGAAGCAAATCGTGGCTTCGCCGGGGGGTGTAATCGCGGAATTCAAATTGCTGGGTCCGACTATGAGGCGTACTTTTTTTTGAATCCAGACGCCCGTGTCACACCAACTTGCCTTCATCTATTAATGGAGGCGTTGGACGAAGATGCGAAGTTCGCGGTAGTGAGCCCGACAATCTTTGACCCGGAGAGCGGGCAAGTCCAATACGCTGGGGCGTCGTTAGATTTCGAGACAATGAATTTTGCAGTGCTCACATCTCAAGAGATTGTTAGCGAGGGCGCATCTAGAGAAACCGGTCGACCATCCGGTGCTGCAATGCTTGTTCGCAGGACGTCGCTTGAGGTTGTGGGGCCGATGGACGATTCGTATTTTCTTTACTGGGAGGAATGTGAATGGGCGGCGCGATTTCATTCGCGTGGATGGAAGATTGGGTACGTCCCGAGTGCCGAGGTCTTTCACTCATCGAGCCACAGCACAGGCGGAACTGGCTCCAAGGTTTATGAGTATTACTACACACGAAACGTATTGAGACTGGTGTCCGAGTACAAACACTTTTCGAGGCCGCAGGGCATTCTCCACGTTCTTCCGTTCATCGTGCGACGCTTGTGGACGATTACTTCTCGTCGACACGTGAGGCGGCTTTTAGACGCCATTCGTTTCGATGCGCTCGGCGTCTTGGATTTTTTACGAGGACGAA
>Ga0182012_10008186_pt1 | contig 10355 bp, 6 predicted proteins | sample 612S2SmetaG_FD_120486 | JGI IMG/M metagenome (GOLD analysis project Ga0182012, IMG submission 120486) | Permafrost microbial communities from Stordalen Mire, Sweden - 612S2S metaG | ecosystem: Environmental > Terrestrial > Soil > Wetlands > Permafrost | place: Sweden: Stordalen | collected...
CGATTCCGACGTGCTCGAAGAGTTGGACTTGGTGATCGGCAGCGTGCATTCGGCGTTCAAGATCGGTCGTGAGGCGATGACCGCGCGGCTCATTCGAGCCTGCGAAAATCCGTACGTGACGATCATCGGTCATCCCACGGGCCGCTACGGCAGTTTTCCCGGCTACGACTTCGATTACGACGCCGTCTTCAAAGCCGCCGCGCGCACCGGCACCGCGCTCGAGATCGACGGCCAACCGGAACGTCTGGATCTCTCGAGCGGTCTCGCGCGTCGCGCCAAACAACTCGGTTGCACGTTCTCGCTCGATAGCGACGCGCACTCGGCCGCGCAACTCGATAACGTCGCGTACTCGGTGGGCCAGGCTCGTCGCGCCTGGCTCACGAGCGCCGACGTGCTCAACGCGCAACCGCTCGACGAAGTGCTGGCGCGCATCGCGGCAAAGCGTGCGGCCGTGGGGAGGTCTCCGGCCTAAACCTCCCGGATTAGCGTGGATGGCCGGTGCGGGTGCTCGTCTCTTCGTCGTCTCGCTCTCGTGCCTCGGCATGGTCGCGTGCGGCGGACATTCGGGGGGCGCTACGCCGTTTGCGGGCGCCGAGCAAGTTGCGGCGCTGACGGTGCATGTGCGCTTACCGGCAGCAACGACCGGCACGCTCGCCGTGAGCGTCTACGCCGACGGTAAGGCCGAACCGAACGCACCGACGACGAGCGTGCAACTCGACGCGAGCGCGTGCGCGCTCGACGGCGCCGAGCGGCTGTGCACCGCGGTCGCCGACGGTCCGGTCGGCTTGGTCGACGTCGCGGTACGCGCAAGCGGCGGGGCACTTTCCGGGCACGCGTTCCGTCAACTGCTGCCGCCGGCGGGTGAAAGCGTCGCGTTGGCTTTCGACGGTACGCCCGCTCGCTGGGCTTTCTCGCCGTCGCTGCTCGCCGCGCCGGCCGACGGTTCCGCGCATACCGTGCCGTTTGCGATCGCCGCGCAGGACGCGCGAGGCTTTACGCTGCTGCGTAACGCCCCGCAGCCACCGTCGGCCGTCACGATCTCCGGCGACCGTCTGCATCAGTTGACGGCGAGCGCGCAAGGTGCCGGCGAGTTCGCGTTACGCTACGGCGGCCTCGCTGCGGGAGACGTGACGGTCAGCGCGGCCGCGCCGGGAGCAGCGGCTGCTTCCGCGAGCTTCGGGTCGCTCGCGGTCAATCCGGCGTCGCTCGAAATAGCGCCGGGTTCCACGATCGCGCTTGGTGCGTCGTTGCCGGGCTATGCCGGCGCATTCACCGCCTCGGCCGGATCGACGCGTTGCAGCGTGAGCCCCGCGTCGGCGACGCCCGCCGGGCCGGGTGCGACCGTGCAATTCAACGTGCGTCTGGCCTCGGGTTCGGGTTGCGAGGTCCTCGTTCGTGCCGTAAAACTCAACGTGCCGATCGTCATTCCCGTCAAAAACGCGGTGGCGCATCCCGGTTTGGGCATCGGCGGCTCGAAGATCAAACACGTCGTCGTGCTCTTCCAAGAGAATCGTTCGTTCGACAACCTTTTCGGCGGTCTCGATGGCAACGGGAAGCCGTTCCCAGGCGCCGATACCGTCAGCAATCCGGTCGCGGGCGAGCCGACGCCGCACAATCATCTCGGCCAACCCGTGACGATGTCGATCGGCGAACTCGAGGCCTGCTACAGCCCGCTCCACTATCACGGCAACGCGCTCGAAGACATCGATGGCGGCAAGATGGATGGCTTCGACGTGGAGGGCGTGCAGCAGGAAGACTGTGCGCCGTCGCCCGCGCCGACGAATTACGTCTATCAAACCCTCGAGTACGGCGAAGTGAAGCCGTATTGGCTGATGGGCGAGAAGTATGCGATCTCCGATCGCATGTACGAGCCGATCACCTCGGCGAGTTACGGCACCCATCTGTACTTGGTGTCCGGCCAGTCATCGAATACGATCGATAATCCCGACGCGATGCCGTGGGGCTGCGATGGATCGGCGGGTACGCTCGTGACGTTGCAGGTCGATTCGAACGACGGCGAAGCCGGCGGCGTCTTTCCGTGCTTCACCGCGCCGACGCTGGCCGACGAGATGGACGCACGCGGCGTCTCCTGGCGCTTCTACGCTCCGGCCAAAGGCAAAGACTTCGGCTACTCGTGGTTGTCGTACGACTCGTACAACGACATCCGTTACGGCCCGGACTGGTCGAAGAACATCGTCAATCCGCCCGCCCAGATCATCACCGACGTGGGCAACGGGACGCTCGAGTCGATGACCTGGGTGGTACCGATGAACGTGGATTCCGATCACGCGCAGGCCCACTCCAATCTCGGCCCGGCGTGGATCACGTCGGTGGTCAACGCGATCGGCACGAGTTCGTTCTGGGACAGCACCGCGATCTTCGTGACCTGGGACGATTGGGGCGGCTGGTACGATCACGTGCCGCCGCCCGTCACCGGAGTAGCGAGCCTCGGCATGCGCGTGCCCGTTATCGTCATCTCGCCGTATGCGCGAAACGGCTACGTGTCGCACGTGCAGCACGACACCGGCAGCATCTTGCACTTCACCGAGGAAGTGCTCGATCTGCCGAGCCTGGGCGAAGAGGATTCGCGCCAAGACGACTTCATGGACGCCTTCAATTTCGCGCAAACGCCGACGCCGTTCGCGCCCTTCGCCGAGGTCCGCTCGAAGGGCGAGGTCATGCGCTCGGCCAGCGTCTCGCACGACGACTTCAGCAAGCGCACCGTCGAGGACGAACAGCTCGGCGATTAACCTCGGGTGGGCGACGTCGTCGCCACCTCTTCTTTGGGCGCGTCGTTGTCGCCGGCGAGTTCGCGGACGATGGGCAGCGCCGCGTTGATGCCGGCGAGCGCTTCGCCGGTCTCGAGCGCGTCGTCGAGGCGCGTGCGCGCGGCGGTGAGGGCGCCGTGCTCTTCCGGGCTCGCGTTGCTCTCGGAGATCGCGCGGTAGGCCAGCGCTCGCGCGAGCACGGAGATCTCCTCGGCCACGTCGAGCATCTCGCGTGGATTCGGTTTCCAAGAGGCTCTGAATGCGCCCTTGAGCGGTTTGAGCCGCGCGACGAGCACTTGAAATTGGACGTCGAAGGCGCGGATCGCGTCGAGCGCATCGCTCTCGTCGCCGCTGGAGCGCCCGCCGAGGCGGCTCAGGCTGGAATCGAGTGCGGCGCGCAAGCGCGTGGCGAAATCGTGCGCGGTGATCTCGACGACGTCGTGCGTCCGAAAGGGAAAGACGAACGTGGCTGCCGCTCCGCCGCAGAGCGCGCCGATGATCGTTTCGACCAGGCGGGCGTCGAGTAATTGCACCGTCGGCCTGCCGATCACGTCGTACACCATTGCGACGGTCGCGGTGACGAAAAACGTCATGATGCCGTACGACACGCGGAAGACGTACATGGCCAAGAAGACGCCGAACAGCGAGAGCACGATCTCGACTTTGGGATGGCCCTTGAGGAAGTCGACCAGCACGAAGCCTGCGCCGACGCCGATCACCGTGCCGACCACGCGCGCCCACGTCTTGCGCAGCGCTTCGCCCGACGTTGCCGTGCCGTTGAAGACGATGAACGCGGTGAGCACGGCCCAGAACCACGTGTGCGGCGGCAGAATCGTGCCCACGATCATGGCCAGCGCGCTGCCCAGCGCTACTTGCAAGGCGAGCCGCGTCGTCGGCTTGAGGCCGCCCGTATCGGGCGGCACGTTGGAGATTTGCGAGATCAGGCCGTCGGTCAGGCCCGTCTTGGGTGCGCGCGAAGCGGCGTTGATGCGCGGCTCGAGCGCCATGCACGTCGCCGCATCGGCATTGTGCCGCTCCACGGCGAGTTCGGCGGCGAGCAGGCTCACGCGTAACGCGCGCCGTTCCTCGTCGGGAATCGCGAGCGCTTTTCCGGCCAACAACTCGTCGACGTTGACGGCGGTCAGATTGAGCCACGTCTGGTGATGCAGCAGGCTGCGATCGTGCGCGCTATCCACGAGCCGCGCGCGGGCGCAGAAGGCCGCAAACGCGACGCGCAGCGTCCAGCCCGCATCGTCGGTGACGATCGCGAAGCGCACGATGTAGGCCACGATCGCGCTCAGCGCGATCGCCGCATACGAGGTGGGCAACATCTCCGGGGTGATCTTGACGAACAGGCTGAAGAGCGAAGCGAAGAGCGCGACGTTGCCCCAACCCATGCCGCGTGGCCCGAACCGCCGGGCCCAGACGGCCGCGAAGCCCACCGCGATGAACCCCGCGTCGCCCGCGATGTCGCTCCAGGCCTGGAGAAACGTCAGCAGCGTCACCGTTATCATCGCGGCCACGGGCGCGAGTAGCGTATCGACTTTGCGGCCGCCCGTGTTGGGGTTTTGGATCGAGAGCGAGTTCCACATGCCGATCAGCGCGCCGAGCACGCAGACCTGTGGTGCGATCGTGCCGTCGCGATAGAAGAGCTCGAGGATGCCGCCGGTGAGCGCGAGCGAGAGCGTCGCGCGGGCCGCTAGGCGGAAGCGCGCGAGCGGCGGGTCCGACGCCAGCAGCAGGTCGAGCCACCTGCCCACGAGACTGTAGAGCACCCTAGGCTCCTAGTCGCCCAGCGTTTCGCGCAGCGTACGGTAGTGCGTGTTGCCCGGCGTCACGCAGGCCCCGATGCGGGCTCCGGGGTTCGGCGTCCTGCGATACACGGTCACTTCGCCGAAGGTGCCGATCACGGCGGCCCGGCCCGTCGCCACCTCGCGCGCCAGCGCGGGCTTGATCTCGCTCTGAAAGTAGCCGTTGGGGAAGTCGTCGGCGTAGACGACGTAATCGACGTAGGGACAGAAGAACACGGTCGCGGCGGGATACTGCAAGGCGACGTGCGTGAACCACTCGTCGTGGGTCAAGAGCCGCGCGCCGGGCGGCACGAGCGCCAGCGCCTTGCGCGCGTCCGCCGTCGGATAGATGGCCTTGAGATAGTGTCCCGCGTGCGTGGGATTGAGCGCGATCAGAAAGACGACGCAGAGCGCGAGCGCGACGGTCGTCCAGCGCTCCGCGCGCCCGGGCCTCGTTGCGCCGATGCGCACGAGGGCGGCGAGCGTTGCGACCAATAGCCATGGAATCCACAGCGCCGCGTAGTGCGAGCCCATGCGCCAGGCGACGCCGTCGCTCGAGAGCAGCACTATGGCCGCGCCGGGAAGCGCGAGCACGCCCCACCACGAGAAGAGCGGCAAGAACGCGAGCGGCACGAGCGCTTCGAGCACGTACGTCGAGCGGCCCAGCGTCAGGAACTGCGTCACGTACGCCGGGTGGCTCAGCAGCGCCACGACCACCGCCACCGGTCCCTGTGCGAACGAATAGTCGTAGAAGCGCGAGGGCTCCCACGAACCCACGTGCGGGATGACGAAGCCGTAATAGAACCCGAGCGCGAGCGCGTTGACCGCGGCGAGGCCGAGGCCCGCAACGGCGAGCCGCCCCGGCTCGCGCGGCGTGCCGGTCAGCAGGCCGTCGCGCTCGGACGCGGGGCGTGCATGCCGCCGCAGCCACGCGAATGCTGCGAGGCCGAGGCCCACGAGCGTCAGTACGATGCAGGCGTCTTCGCGCACGAGGGCCGAGGCGAGCGCGGCGAGTCCGAACCACGTCCAGCGCGTCTGGTCGGCGGCCCAGATCAGCGCGAGCGCGAGGACCGGGTAGAACGCGACCTCGTGAAATTCGGTGAAGCCCACCGCCAGCAGCGGCGGATAGAGCAGGGCCACGCACGCGACGCGTACCGCGTCGCGCTCGGTCAGATACCGTCGCGCCAGCGCGTAGAGCGGAAAGGCGCTCGCGCCGATGAGCGCCGTCTGCGCGAACTGCAGCACGAGCGGCGTGCGGAAGAGCGCGACCAGGGGCCAGAGCAACGCCACGATCGGCGCCCAGTGAAAGCGAAAGTGCGTGCCTTGTTCGGGTCCGTCGCGAAAGCCGCCGAACGCGTCGGCCACGACTTGCGCGAAGGTGCCGGTATCGGTGCCGTACGTCCAGAGGTGCCACCGGTACGCCGCCGCCGCGCCGAGCACGGCCACGTAGACGGCATACCAGAGGGCGACGCGTCTCAGGTTGTGGCGGGAACGGTCTGTTGCGTCTGGCCGCTCGGCTTCTTCGTCAAGAACGGAAGAATCGCGGCGACGATCAGCATCGCGGCCACGTACGGGAGGGCGGCGGTAAACGAACCGGTCACGTCCTTCACCTTCGCCGCAACGAGCGGTCCCACCAGCCCGCCGAAGCCCCAGGCCGTGATGATCATGCCGTAGTTCACGCCGAGATACTTCGTGCCGAAGTAGTCGGCGTTGAATGAGGGCATCGTGCCGAAGCCGCCGCCGTAACACAGCAACACCAGTGCGAAGCAGGCGCTGACCGCACCGACATCGTGCAGGCCGCCGAGGATGAAGAACACCACCACCTGGATGCCGAAGATCAAGACGTACGCGAGATTGCGTCCGATCCGGTCGGAAACGGCACCCCAGAAGAAGCGCCCGAGTCCGTTGAAGATCGCGAGCAACCCGTACGTTTGACCCGCGACCGCGGCCGTGGAGCCGGTGAGGTCGCTGAAGATCGGCACCGCGTTGCTGACCACGAGAATGCCGGCGGTCACGTTGAGGAAGAGCATCAACCAGAGCAGATAGAACTGCGGCGTGCGCAACACCTCACCGGGCGTATAGCTTCGTCCGGCTGCCGAGGCTGCGGCTACCGCGCCGGGCACGGTGTAGCCCGCCGGCGGGTTGGAAAGCAGCGACGCGCAGAGCCCGCCCAGCACGATGAACACGATGCCGGACACGACGAAGACCGCCGCGATTGCGGCGGAGTCGGCCGGCACGACCTGTAACGCGGCGGGAATCTGCGACGGATCGAAGGCGGTGCCGGCCTTCTTCGCCGCGTCGGAGGCGGCAACGTACGCGCCCGCGTGTTTGGCGGCTGCGGCGAACGAGCCGATGCGGCTGACGATCTGGTTGTAGAAGAACGCGCCCAGACCAAAGCCCATGACCACGATGCCGCTGCCCAAACCGCGCTTATCGGGAAACCACTTGGTCACGGTTGCGACGGGCGTGATGTACGCCATGCCGTTGCCCAAGCCGCCGATGATGCCGTACGCGAAATAGAGCCAGGGTGCGCCGAGCGTGCCCACGCCCAAGCCCGCGAGCAGATTTCCCAGTCCCCATAACACGACGCCGACGGTCGTCACCGTACGCGGGCCGACCTTATCTTGCCAACGGCCGCCGATGACGGCCCCGATGCCCAGCGTGAAGATCGCGAGCGCGAACGCCCAAGTCGTTTCGGTATTGGTCCAATGGTAGCTGGCGATCAGCGGACGCGTGAAGATGCTCCACGAGTACACGGTGCCGAGGCAGACCATCACGATCGTGCCGGCCAGGCAGACTAGCCAACGGTTAGGGGTGGTGCTCGCACTTCGCGCCATAATGTCCCTCTCGCGTCGTTCCCGTCGTTCTTAAGGTGGAGGGCTTCCGTTGGGGCGCTTCCGGCAAAATCCTGCCGCTCGGCTCGCGGCGCGCAATAGTGATAACTGACAAAAGCACCTATATGCCGGCTCGCATCGCACGAGCCTTCACACGGGGCTTCAGTGGTTCAAACTTCTCACGAGTGCGATGCCGCCGATCGCTCCGCCGATGCCCAGCACCACGCTGCCTACCACGTAGAGCGCGGCGCTCGCATAGAGTCCGTCGGCTGCGAGCACGAACGCCTCATACGAGAACGTCGAGAACGTGGTATAGCCGCCGAGAATGCCCGTTGCGAGAAAGAAGCGCCACAGCGGCGGAAAGCCCACCCGCGTCTGCGCGAGTTCGACGACGATGCCGATCAGGAACGAACCGCTAACGTTGATGAACATCGTCGCGTATTGCCCAAAGCCCGCGCCGAAACGTGCGACGACGAATTGGGTTACGAGCAGGCGCAGTATGCCCCCGATCGCAGCGCCGCCGCCGACGGCGAGAAGCACGCGGGCGTCGATCACTGCTCGAGCGCACCCGCTCCGCGAGTCAGGGTGGGCATGAACGCCTCGATCTTCTGCGTCTCGTCGACCGGCCCTCGGGCAGGCCGGGCCAGGCGCTCGTCGCGTCATCTCCCACCTCTGCAAGGTTGTGGCGCGCCCGGCTGCCAACCTTTCGGCGCATGCTCGAGCGCCCGTCTACGCCGCTTGCCGTTCGGTTATTGGTCGCGGCCCTCTGCGGCGGCGCCTTGGCCGGCAGCGCGCTCCCTGCCCAGGCCGACTCCACCGTCACGATCTCTCAGGGCGTCGATCCGGTCACGATGGATCCGCTCAAACGCACGATCACGCCGACGCAAAACGCTAGCATGAACATGTTCGACACGCTCTTGCGTCACGACCGCGAGGGCAAGATCGTGCCCTGGCTCGCGACCTCGTGGAAGCACGTCGCGCCGACGGTGTGGGAATTCAAGCTGCGCAAGGGCGTCACGTTTTGGAACGGCGATCCGCTGACCAGCGCCGACGTCAAGTTCACGGTCGAGAAAATCAAGGATCCCGCCGAGGGCTCCGAACAAGGTCCGCGCGTCAACACGATCGCGCGCGTCGAGACGCCCGATGCATACACCGTACGCTACGTGACGTTCAAGCCGACCGCGATCGTCCCGGGCTATCCGTGGACGACCTCGATCGTCGACGCCAAGTATTGGAAGGAGCACGGGAACGAGTATCAGGCCGAGCATCCGATGGGCAGCGGAGCGTACGTCTTTCAGTCGTGGCGCAAGGACGAGGAACTCGACCTCAACGCCAATCCGAAGTGGTGGCACGGCAAGCCGCCGATCGATCACGCGATCTTCAAGCCGATTCCCGAGGCGGCCTCGCGCGTGGCCGCGCTACGCACGGGTGAAACCGACTTGATCACCAACGTTCCGCCGCAGTACGAGGCTCAGATCTCCGGTGGACGCAACACCAAGATCGAGAGCGCGAGGAGCGACCGCGTCCTCTTCATCGCCTTCAACACGACCAAACCCGGGCCGCAACAGAACAAACTGCTGCGCCGGGCGTTCAACTACGCCGTCGACGTGCCCGCCCTGATTCGCACGGTGCTCGGCGGTCACGGGTATCCGGCCTCCACGCCCGTGCCGCCGAACTTCACGGGCTTCAGCGCGAAGATTCCGTTCTATCATCACGATCTCGCCAAGGCCAAGCAGTTGCTGGCAAAGGCCGGCTATCCCGACGGCAAGGGCCTCGAACTCGTGCTCAACGCGCCGGTGGGGCGCTACAATCGCGATAAGGAACTGGCCGAGGCGATTGCCGGACAACTCTCCGAGACCGGAGCGAAGGTCACGACCAAGATTCAGGAGTGGACGACGTACGTCAATCAGACGAGCCAACGCGCGCTGACGCCGCTCTACATGCTCGGCTGGGGCGACAACAGTTACGATGCCGACAACACCCTGACCAGCCTCTTCGAGAGCAACGCGCGCATCTCGACGTACGCTAATCCCGCCTACGATACGTTGGTCGACGCGGCGCGCTACGAAGTGGATTCCGGAAAGCGGCAAGCGCTGTACGACAAAGCGCTGGCCATCCTCCACGACGACGCGCCGTGGATCTTCCTCTTTCAGTACGACGACCTCTACGGCACCTCGAAACGGCTGCAGTGGCGCGCGCGCGCCGACGAGAGTTTGGCCGTCGACGAGATGTCGCTCTCGAACTGATCCGCGCGCGGTAGCATGACGGCGTTCTTGATTCGGCGCATCGCCGGCGCGTTCGGCGTCGTCGCCGGCGTTGCGGTCGTCGTCTTCATCATCTTGCACCTGACGGGCGATCCGGCTGCGGCGATGATGCCGCTGGAATCGACGCAGGCCGAGATCGCCGCCTTCCGTCACGCGCAGGGCTTCGACCGGCCGCTCTGGGTGCAGTTCGCGAGCTTCGCCTGGAATTTGCTCCACGGCAACTTCGGACTCTCGCTGCGCCACGGCGAACCGGCGCTCGGGCTCGCGCTCGAACGCGTGCCCGCCTCGGCCGAACTGGCCATAACGGCGCTCGTGCTGGCCGTCGTCGTGGCCGTGCCCGCCGGAACGGTGGCCGCGGTAAAGCGCAATAGCGCGCTCGACGTGGCCGCGCGACTCTTGGCGCTCGTGGGCCAGAGCACGCCCGTCTACTGGCTGGGCATCATGCTGATCTTGATCTTCGGCGTGCAACTGGGCTGGTTTCCGGTCAGCGGTACCGGCGGCTGGCAGCATCTGGTCTTGCCCGCGATTACGCTCGCCATGTTCACCATGGCGCGGATCATGCGGCTGACGCGCGGCTCGATGCTCGACGTGCTGCAGAGCGATTACCTGCGCACCGCAGTGGCCAAAGGCGTCGGTTCGTTCCGCTTGATCTGGCATCACGCCTTGCGCAACGCGTGGCTGCCGATCGTCACCGCAATC
>Ga0182012_10008189_pt1 | contig 10352 bp, 6 predicted proteins | sample 612S2SmetaG_FD_120486 | JGI IMG/M metagenome (GOLD analysis project Ga0182012, IMG submission 120486) | Permafrost microbial communities from Stordalen Mire, Sweden - 612S2S metaG | ecosystem: Environmental > Terrestrial > Soil > Wetlands > Permafrost | place: Sweden: Stordalen | collected...
AATCCAAGCTGCGGAAGTTGGGCTAAACCCCGCCGCTTCTCCCCCGCTTCGTTTTTTCCCCAAATACGTCCTGCTTTACCCGGACAGAACTCGATTTGTCGTCCACTTATGACCACATTGGTTTTGCAAGTGCGCATTTTTTCCGAGCGCCATCCGCAATCAAACAGAAGCGGTCAAGGCCGAAACTCCAAGCCCCTTATCCCTGATACCTGTTCCCGGACCCCTTGCGCCTGCCGTGAGAAATGCGAGGTAGGCACCGGGAGGCTAGTATTTGATCCGGCGCCAAAATCGAAGCGCAGAAACAGAAACAGCCGGGAGCAATCCCGGCTGTTCTAATGTCCCTAGTCCCTTAGCCCCTAGTCCCTCAGTCCCTGCCTTTACGCCTTGGCGGTAGCCAGCGCCTTCAGCCGAGCGTTCAGCCGGCTCTTGTAGCGGGAGACGGTGTTCTTGTGCAGAACGCCCTTCTGCACGCCCTTGTCCAAGGTGGAGACGGTCTCGCGATATTGTGTCTGCGCGGCCTTCGCGTCGCCCTTGGTCAGAGCTTCGCGCAGTGCCCGCAGGCTGGTGCGCACGCGGCTGCGGTTGGAGCGGTTCACTTCGGTGCGGGTTACGGTCTGCCGGGCGCGCTTCAGCGACGATACATGGTTTGCCATCGAACTTCCTTAATCTCAGAGATGATGCGGTGTCAGAATGCGACACAAGCCGCATCCCTCGCAATTTCTTAGTCTACGGGAAATCGGACTGCGGGTCAATCGCAACGATGACTGCCGCGCAGCATCCCAGTCGACGGACGCTGAACGGTCTCTGCCGGACATCGTCGCGGCGGGAAAGCTTGAGGCTGAAAGCTCCTTAAGGCCGCTTTATCCGCCCGGCGTTGCGGATTCGAGCGCCCGCTGCGAGCCTTGGTCCATTCATCCTACAAATCCACCTTGCAATTCAACCGTTTCAGCGTAAACTCATCGTAACTTCGTTGCCGGTCATCTTTCCTCACCTAAGTCCTACTTCCTCTCTGTGTGGGCCGTTCCCTGGACTTCGGTGCCTGGCCGGTTCGCTGAAAAAAATGGACGAAATCCACAACAGCACCGATGAAACTCCGGCACCGGCCGCTGGACCCCGCTTGAGCGAGCCAGAGTCCACGATGACGAAGACCGGCCTCGATTTCCCCACGGGGGCTGCGGGCCAGCCCGCAGGCGGTCCGCAGTTTGTGCCGGGTGATCTGATTGACGGCCGCTTCACAGTGGTTCGGTTCATTGCTCGCGGCGGGATGGGCGAAGTGTATGAGGTGACGGATCGGCAGTTGCTCGGGGTACACGTGGCGCTGAAGACGATTCTCTCTCAATATGCGGCCGATCCGGTGATGCGCCAACGATTCGAGCGGGAAGTGCTGAGCGCTCGTGAAGTGGTCCACCCGAACCTCTGTCCAATTTACGATCTTGGGCACTGGAGGCGGCCGGAGGGGCAACTTACCTACCTGACGATGAAAATGCTGGCGGGCGAGAGTTTGTCTGCGAGGCTTTTGCGCGAAGGTTCGCTGCCGGGTGAGGAGGCGCTTTGCATATTGCGGCAGGTTGGAGCAGGGATTGCGGCCGCGCACGATGCGGGCATCCTGCATCGGGACATCAAGAGCGCGAACATCATTCTTCAGGGCGCGGGCGAACAGGTGGTTGCCTGGGTTACCGACTTTGGCCTTGCGCGGGCCGCGTTGAGTGAGGATACCGCGCTCACCGTTCATGGGGTTGCCGGGACGCCCGGATTCATGGCTCCGGAGCTCTTCTATGGCGGCGCGCCGACCAAGGCGAGCGATGTGTATGCGCTGGGGGTGGTGGCCTACCAGGTTTTGATGGGGCATCTGCCGCGGATTTCCATACGGCGCGGGAGAGGCGGCCCAGCTGCGTTTAGCGCGGCGGATATTCCCGAGCCATGGAGACGCTTCATTGAGGGGTGCCTCGAGCCTGCCTATGAGCAGCGATTTCAGACAGTCCCGGAAGCCATGCAGGCATTGCCCTCGCAGGCCGGTAGCGCGGCAATTCGCCCGTCAACTTCGTGGAGCATTTCTCGCAGGAGGATGCTGGCGCTGGGGGCGGGCGCAAGTGCCGCTGTGGCCGGCGGGGCGTGGCTGGAGTGGGCGCACATTGTGAATCTATTTGACCCGCTGCCCTCCACCCGGTTCGTCGCCCTGATGGCGATGCCTGCCGATCGCCCCCCAGCGCTGCTTTTCACGGTGATTGATTCAATCGGCCAGCGGCTTGCACGGGCAGAGTCGTATGTGAAGAACCTGATGATCATCACGCCCAGAGACAGGCCGTGGGCCGGGGATCCCATCGATTCGCCGGGGAAGACCGAGATCTCACTGGGAGCGAACCTGGTGCTGGTCGCGTCGCTCGATCAAACAACTTCCGATGCGAGGCTGTACCTGCGCCTGCTTGATGCGCATTCCCAGCGTGTGATGCGCAAAGGGATTGTAGAGTGCGCACTGGACGAGATTGGCAGCCTGGCGGAGAAGGCTGCGCACCAGGCTGCCCTTTTGCTTCAACTGCCAACAAGCGACGTGCAGTTGAGCGATCCCGAGGAGCTGAAAAGCGTGCCTGCGGACGTATTCAAGGCATACAGCGAAGCGGAACAACTGTTGAATGAGCCGAATCATGCCGGGCTGCAACAGGCGATTGCAAGGTACCAGCAGGCTCTCGATCTCGATGGGCATTTTGCGTTGGGCTACGCCAAGCTTGCGATTGCCTATATGCGGCAGTTCTACCTGACCAAGGAACCAGCCAACCTGGATCTTGCAAGCACAAACGCCGCGAGCGCCCTGCGCTACAACCCGCATTCCGCCATGGGGTTGCTGAGCCAGGCGCTGGTGTTTGTTTACAAGGGCAATGCGGAAGATGCGCTGGCTTACTTCGAAAAAGCGCAGCAAGTGGACCCAGGAAATCCCGAGGTGCTGTTTCAAAAGGCGTGGGCGCTGGAGAACCATGGGATGTTGAAACAGGCGGAGCAGACGTACCGCGACATCCTGGTGGAAAGGCCAAACTTCTGGCCGGCGTACAACAACCTTGGCGTGATTCTGTCGCGGGAGGCCAAATACGACGAGGCTGCAAAGGCATTTGCTGCGGCCGGAGCGGCCGCGCCCAAGGTTGCGCAACCCATGGCAAACCTGGCCCAGACCTACCTGGAGCTGAGCAAGCGCCCCGAAGCCCGGGCAGCTTTGAACGAGAGCCTGGCGCGCGCGGAGAGCGAGGACTCCTATCTTGCGCTGGGAGATATGGATTTCGAAGACGGCAAGTACAGCAATGCTCTTGCCGACTACCAGCACGCGGGCAAGCTGAACCCCGGGAATCATTTGACTCAGCGGAACATGGGCGACTGCTACACGATGCTGGGCAATGCGGAGATGGTGAAGCAGAGCTACGCGCAGGCTGCGCACCTGCTTTCGGCGCAGTTGGAAACCAACCCGCGGGACGGGTTTGGATGGGCCAACCTGGCCTTCTATCACGCCAAGGTTGGCGATCGCACGGGCGCTGAAGCGGACATGGAAAGGGCGAAATTCTATGGAGCCAGCGACGTGGCATCGCGCTTCATGATCGTGCAGGCGCTGGATGTAATGGGAAGAAAGACAGAGGCATTGGAGATGTTGTTGTGGTGCGTGGACAAGGGGCTGTCACCGGCGGAGGTCGACCTGGCCGTGGATCTGAAAGATCTGCGGAGTACCGCGGAGTATCGGTCCAAGCTGAAGAATCGCGAAGGTCGCGGGAAGGCGTCTGCAAGTTAAATGCTTTTCAACCAGGAAAGAAGAGAGGGGGATGACATGGGAAGACGTTCAATTCTGCTGTTGCTTATCTGCGTGTTCATCGCTGGGGTGTTCTTTGGGATTTGGATAACCTGGCGGGTGTGGAAAGAAAAGGCCAAGATGCAGCACCTGGTGTATGACTTGAGGGACAATCACGTGGCAAATCTGGAAGTGCATACGGGAGACACGATCACTCTGAAGTCGGGAGGCAAAGCAACGAACCCGACGATCAAGGTTGTGGGTCAGTATCCCCTGTGCACAAAGGGGGGAAGGCCCGATACCTGCACCATTGACCCAAGCTCGGTTAAGGGGCCCTACCACTTCGCATGCACCTCCGGCAATGGAATAGACTGCCCTGATCCGGGAGTCCAGCAATCGGGATCAAATGGCGGCCTTGAAGGCTACTTTGAATTCGCGGGGACAAACCTCGCAGATCTCTTCGGAATGCGGTCTTCCTTCGTCGAGACGCCGGATACTGCAAAACCGGCCACAGCTCGACCAGCCTTCAGTTCTGTCACGGTGTACGTATCCTGCGGAAACAACACCCCGGAGCTGGATGATGTGAATGGCTATCCCTTGACGGACATGACTGTGACGAGGGGTCAGACGGTGTTTTGGGAGAGCCCAATTGCGTTTACACTGACCACCACCAATTCCTGGGCGAGCGTTTGCTCGAACGGCACCCCGGGAAGCGCGAATGTAACGCAAGCTGAGTGCGACACTAGCACTACCCTCTCCCCGCAGAACAGGTTTCCATATGTGGTGACAGTAAATGCGTCAAGTACTTGCTCAAATCCAAACCCACTCCCCGCGACTCTGACAACACAGTAGCGAATCGCTCGGCGGGCTTCCCCCGGCCCGCCGAATCTTCCATACAAGCCGAATTCCCTGGTGTGGATGAAGCTCAGCGGGGCCAACTCCGCACGGGAATCGATGGATTGCAACGTCGATCCATTCCAGTCCTTGCATAATCGCCGCTGCGCTTACTGCGCCACTGGGATGGTCCCCACCGTGGTCAGGCTGGAGGCGGCTTCGGAGTTCCCGAGATAAACGGTGTAGACTCCCGGCGCAACCGTCCAAGCGTCCGTCGTGGTATCCCAATACGACATAGGGTGCGACGAATCGTTCTGATCCACTTCAATCGTCACCGCCTTCGACGCCCCCGGCTGTAGCAGCACCTTTTGCCACCCCACCAGCCGCCTCGGAGGCTCGTTGAGGCCCGCCGGCAGCCCGAGATAGACCTGTGCCACCTCCGCGCCCGCCACCGCGCCCGCGTTCGCCAGGTTGAACGTCACCTGGAAATCCGGATTGCTGGTCGAGGCCAGATTGTTCACAACGGCCCCATTGGTGATGGAGAAGGTGGTGTACGAGAGTCCATAACCGAAATAGAAAAGCGGCGTGAACCCGTTCACGTCGTACCACTTGTAGCCCACGTTGTACCCCTCGATGGTGTAATCCACCGGAAAGGGAGAGCCATCTGCCGGCGGCTGAGGAATCGCGGGCCGCGGCAGTTGCGACACGCTGGCCGGGAAGGTGATCGGCAGCTTGCCCGACGGATTGGTAACGCCAAACAGCAGGTCCGCAATGGCCGGTCCACCGTTCTGGCCGGGATACCACGCCTCAAGCACCGCTCCCACCTGGCTCAACCACGGCATCACAATCGGTCCGCCGCTCTCCACCACCACAATTGTGTTCGGATTGGCCGCAGCTACCGCAACAATCAGCGCGTCCTGGTCGATCGGCGTAGCGCTGGTCAGGTCCGTCAGGCTCAGGCTCGTCTCGTCCATCCCCTCGCTGGCCCACTGGCTTACAAACACAATCGCTACCTGCGACCCTGCGGCCAGCGCGGCGGCAGCGGTTGCGTCGGACCCATCGGCATATTGAACTTTGGCATTGGGCGCCTTGGCCTCAATCGCATTCATGGGCGAAGACAGGTCCCAGGTCACGGTCGCCCAGCAGGGGGGACAAGGTTCCGGCCCAGTCATGGAGCCGCCAACGGGCTGCACCTGCGCCGAACCCCCACCGGAAAGCACCGCTATGTTCGCATTCGAGCCGATCACCGCGATCGATTGCACCGTAGCCGCATTCAAAGGAAGTTGATTGGCTGCATTCTTCAGCAGCACCGCGCCCTGTTCCTCTATGTCTTGCGCCACCGTCGCATCGGCCGCGGCCGGAATCGGCTGAATTACTTGCGGATAATCAAAAACTCCAACCTCGTACATCGCGCGCAGAATCCGGTGAACCATGTCGTCGAGCCGCGACTGCGGCACTTGGCCTGCGGTGATGGCTGCGCCCAGGGTGGAGAAGTACTGCTGATTCGGTTGCTCCTGATCCAGCCCGTTGTTGGCCGCGTTCACCGTGCTTTGCGTAGCCCACCAGTCTGACATCACAAAGCCTGCGAAGTTCCAATCGCTTTTGAGAACCTGGTTGAGCAGATAGTTGTTCTCGCAATCGTACTGGCTGTTTGTCAGGTTGTAGGAGCACATCACCGACTGCACATTTGCATCTTTCACGCCAATCTCGAAGGCCAGCAGATCGCCTTCGCGGCCGCTGCGATCGTCAATGATGGCGTTGGCTGTGCTGCGCCCCGTCTCCTGATCGTTGAAGGCGAAGTGCTTGATGTCGGCAATCACATGCTGGGCCTGAATCGCATTCAAGTGCGCCGCGGTGATTTTACCGGCCAGGATGGGGTCTTCGCCCTTGGTCTCGAAGGTGCGGCCGTCGCGCGGCTCGCGCCCTATCAAGTTGATGTTGCCGCCCAGGTTCACATTGATTCCGTAATCGCTCAGTTCAGTTCCAATGACGGTGCCGTACTTGGTGGCTTCGGTGGTGTCCCAACTGGCCGCGCTGGCAATCGACGAAGGCAGTGCGGTCGCCGGTCCAACACCGTTGCCCACACCCACGCTGCCGTCGGCCAGATACAGTTCCGGAATCCCCAACGCCGGAATTCCAGGCACATAACCTGCCGCCCCCTGCGGCACGGTGTAGCCGTATGTGAGGTCGGTAGTCACGCCACCCTGCACCATTTGCAACTCTTGCGCTTGCGTCATCTGCGCGATCATGGCGTCTGCCCGCGCGTCGGGAGTGGTTGGGGTGGGTGCTGGCGAGGGCGTGGGCGTCGAGGATGCGTTGCCGCCGCACCCGCTCAATCCCAACGCAAGAATCAGGGTCGGCAGCAAGACTGCCGCGATTTTCATCGAATGGTGCCAATTGCACTCGGGCGCTGGGTGGACTTGTAAAAGAGGGCTAAGAGTCTTATCGAACATAGCAGCCTCGATGGCCAAAATTGAGTACCCAACATCATAGTCCTCACGGATAAGTGTGCGGCGGGAGGCTCGCTGGAAATCGAAAACCGCCGGCAAAAATGGTCTTCCATTGCGCCCCAGGTAACCGCCAAGGCACGGCATTCATCAAATAACCACGAGCGGAGGATTGACTCTTTTAGCCGCTGGCGCTACTCTCAAGCGCAGATACCCGATTTGGTCGCCAACGCCATCCCGCGGTTTCCTCAGCCAGCCCAGAGCTTCGGCTCGGTTGCGCCCCACGCCCGCAGGTTCCCCCGCGCACCCATTCATTCAGCTCACTCCACCAGGCGCAATATGCCTTTGCGCACAGTTCGATCCCTTACCCTGTCCAGTCCAGCGGCTCTCATCCCGGTTGCTCTGCCTGCCGATAGTCTCTTCTTGACTGCGCGGGTTTTCCGGGTCAAGGGCCGCATACGGTTCACCTCAACCCCGCAACGCCGCACAGGAGGCCGACTATTCCTTTGAAGATCGCTCTGGAGATCACACCCAACCTCGAGCCCTTGTTTGGGACTCGCGACGAGAACCTCAGGCTGATGGAAGACAAGCTAGGCGTCCGCATCGATCTTCGCTCCGATGCCGTGCATGTCGAGGGACCGGGAGAAGGCGTGGCGCGTGTCCAGCGCATCTTCCAGGACTTCGAGGCATTGCGGCGACTCGGCGTAAACCCGCACAACGGAGAACTGAATGGAATGCTGCGCCTGGTTGTCGCCGATCCGGCAACCACGCTGCGCTCGCTGGCCGACAGCGGCAAGCAGCGCTCCGCCGGCGTCAAGCGCACCGTCCAACCGCGCTCCATCAATCAGCGCAAATATGTTGAAGCCATCGAGCAGAACGATATGACCTTCGGCGTGGGCCCTGCGGGCACCGGCAAAACCTACTTGGCCGTGGCCATGGCTGTTGCCGCCATCAACTCCAAGAAGGTGAGCCGCATCGTGCTGGTTCGCCCGGCGGTTGAGGCCGGCGAAAAGCTCGGCTTCCTGCCCGGTTCGCTCCAGGAGAAAGTCGACCCTTATCTGCGTCCGCTCTACGACGCCTTGTACGACCTGCTCGAGCCCGAAAAGGTTGACAAGATGCTGGAGAAGAACGTCATCGAAGTAGCGCCGCTGGCCTTCATGCGCGGCCGCACGCTCAACGACGCCTTCATCATCATGGACGAAGCGCAAAACACCACCGTCGAGCAGATGAAGATGTTCCTCACCCGCATGGGCGCCAACTCCAAAGCGGTCATCACCGGCGACATCACGCAGATCGATCTGCCCAATCCGCGCAAATCCGGGCTGGTAGACGCCATCAACGTTCTCGATGGGGTAGAGGGCATTCACTTCTGCCACTTCGAGGACTCCGATGTCGTGCGCCACGCGCTGGTGCAGCGAATTGTCCGCGCCTACGAGTCAGCCAAGCCGGCGCAGCAGGAGCTTCCGCTGGCAATGGGCGAGCCCATCGAAGTGGGGGCGCAACCGCGCGAGAACCGGACGCAAGCTCAGGGGCTGCATCCGGCGAAACCGCAATAAAAATGCGATTCGCGTAGAATGGGATGAACGGGGCTGCGTACAACGCGGCCCCGCGCACGATGATCCTCCTCGACCCAGATTTGGACCCCGACCCCTCGCCGAAGCCAGCTTCGGTGAAGCAGACGGTCGCGCCCGCCCCACCTCGCGAAATTCGAATCCCTTCCGCGCGCACGTTGTCCCGTTTTCTCACCGCTGCCCAGGCCGCCGTGCGCCTGCGAGGCCAGGTTACCGTGCTGCTAACCACCGATGCGGCCATCCGCAAACTGAATCGCCGCTTCCGGGGCAAGAACAAAGCTACAGACGTGCTGTCGTTCCCATCCGAAGGCCCAATTCGCGGAACGGGCGCCGAGCAGATCGCTGGCGACCTGGCCATCAGCGTAACAACCGCGCTGAGTCAGGCTGCCGAGCAGGGCCACTCGCTCTCTACGGAAATCAAAGTCCTCATCCTCCACGGGCTGCTCCACCTGGCCGGCTTCGACCACGAGGCCGACGATGGCAAAATGGCCCGCCGCGAGCGCCTGCTGCGCGCAAAACTGAAATTGCCGCAAGGCCTGATCGAACGTGCTGCCGGGCCGAAGCACGGAACGAGCCGGATTCCCCAAAAGCGCACCCCAGGGGCTAAAGCCCACGTTGATTCCGCTTTCGCGAGTGTCGGGGTTAAAACCCCGACCTACCATTCCAGGCCTAAACCAAAGGCCAAACGCCCATGAGCGCCACCGCCATCCTCATGGTTCTCCTGCTGGCCGCGATTGAGACGCTGGCCTCCTACATCAGCCGCGTCTATTCCGAGTTCGGTAAGATCCTCACCCGCGAAATCGAAGAGAATCTCGACGCCTGGGAAGAGCTTGTCGAGCCGCAGCTTGGCCTCACCCGCGAGCACGCGGCCATCTCCGCGGCGGTCTTGCAGCAACTGGCACTGGTCATCATTGCGCTCGAATTCGGCGCGGTGCTCTTCGATCGCGCCCCTCACCTTGCCCGGCCCACCTATGCCGAGATTGCGCAGGCAGTCCTGGCCATGGTGCTGGTGGTGGTTCTTTGCAATCAGCTTCTGCCTACTCTGCTTTTCAACCGCACTCGCGGCCGTTGGGCAGCGCGCCTGGTTTGGCCCATCCGCTTGCTGCTGTGGCTCATGACGCCCATCACCGTCTTTGTGCGCTTCTTCTTCTCCGTGGCCGCGCTGGCAGAGGAGCCTGCGACCGCCGAAGAGGAATCCGCGGTAGACGTCGAAGCGCTGCTCGAAGCCGGCGAAGAGGAAGGGATTCTGGAAGAAAGCGATCGCGATCTGGTCCGCTCCGCCGTCGAATTCGGAGATAAGTTGGTGCGCGAAGTAATGACACCGCGTCCTGAAGTCTTCGCCGTCCCCGAGTCCATCACCCTGGAACAATTCCTCGAACAGCTGCGCGAGCACGTCTTCTCCCGCGTTCCGGTTTACCGGGGTTCGCTCGACAACGTCACCGGCATCGCTTTCGCACACGACCTGTTGCAGATCACCGATGAGGAAGCCACCACGCGCACCATGGCCGGCATTCAGCGCCCTGCGGAATTTGTTCCCGAGACCAAGCGCGGCTATGAGCTGCTGCGAGAGATGCAGCGCGAAAAGCAGCACATGCGCATCGTCATCGACGAATACGGCGGCGTCGCCGGCCTGGTAACCATTGAAGATTTGCTCGAGCAAATCGTAGGCAACATCCGCGACGAGCATGAGGAAGACGCGCCTATTCAAGAGCCGCAGCGCGAGCCCGGCGGCGTATG
>Ga0182012_10008191_pt1 | contig 10352 bp, 6 predicted proteins | sample 612S2SmetaG_FD_120486 | JGI IMG/M metagenome (GOLD analysis project Ga0182012, IMG submission 120486) | Permafrost microbial communities from Stordalen Mire, Sweden - 612S2S metaG | ecosystem: Environmental > Terrestrial > Soil > Wetlands > Permafrost | place: Sweden: Stordalen | collected...
GAAGTGCAGGCCCAATTCTAAGACTTTCAGCCCCTGCGTGACCCAACTGGCTTGCACGTTTTCGATGTTGTCAAGATAGAGCCGGGAGATGGCCAGCACCTTCAAATATTCCACCGACGTTGCCTCTTCCCAGCCGCGACCGCCCAGCGCGGTGTTCCCTGGCTGGAAGCTCCAGGGGATGAAGGCTGTGAAGCCGCCGGTCTCTTCCTGCAGGCGGCGGACGGCCTCGAAGTGGTTGATGCGCTGGTCGAAGGTCTCGCCGACGCCGAACATCATAGTAGCTGTTGTGCGCATGCCGAGTTGATGTGCAGTCCGATGCACGCTGAGCCAGTCCTCCGTGCCGCATTTCAGCCGTGCAATGCGGTGACGGACTTCGTCGTCGAGAATCTCCGCGCCGCCGCCGGGGATGGAGTCCAGGCCTGCGTCGCGCAGGCGGGCGATGGTGTCGCGGAGACTTAGATTGGAATACTCGGCGATGGCGAGGATTTCGGAAGCAGACAGGCAGTGCAGCCATATCTTCGGGAAACGCTGCTTGATGCCGGTGAAGAGTCGCTCGAACCAGTCAATCTTCAAATCGGGATGGATGCCGCCCTGCATCAAAACGCCGGTGCCGCCCATCTCCTCGGTCTCGGCAATCTTCTCGTAGATTTTCTCGAATTCGAGGATGTAGCCTTCTTCCGCGCGCGCGTCTTTTATTCCAGGCTTGGGCAGCGGGCGGTAAAAGGCGCAGAAGGTGCAGTACTCGGTGCAGAAGTTGGTGTAGTTGATGTTGCGATCGATGATGTAGGTGACGACAGACTCGGGGTGGAGGCGGCGGCGCACCTGGTCTGCCTCAAAGCCCAGGCCGATGAGGTCGGGGGAGTGGAAGTAGTCGAGGGCCTGCTGGCGGGTGATCGGCATAGTTTCATTTTACCAATTGGTCAGTTAGGGGCGAACTGGAATGCGGATCGGGTTCCGATTTTCACGGCATGAGGATTTGCTTTGGCAGACGGGGATTGCGATTCAGCTGGTCAGCTCCTGCTTCGCAGGAAAAGCAAGTCAGCGGGCTGCGTACGAAGGCTATTTCGCCCCATTCCACCATGTTGTTGCCGGTCTGACAATCTACTTGCGGCGGAATAGAAAAACTCCGCGCGTGAGCAGGGCGCGTCCCTGAGTGCGGGCAAGGTTCGATGCGGTGGAGATGCCGCTGAATAGTACAAAAAAATCAACGAACGAACGGATGGCGCCTCCGCTATTGTTTTTCGGCTTGGAAGTATCTTCGGGCATGACGGTTGGCTCTGCCTTGTTGGACACATTCTTGGGCGAATCGGATGCAGGATTTTTCATACGTCAAGCCGTGTAGCGCTTTTGCTGCCATATCCATGCCGTGCGCACAATGGCCTCCAGTTCAGTGTAACGCGGCTTCCAGCCCAGTTCGCGGATTGCCTTTTCGGAACTGGCAACTAGCACGGCCGCATCACCAGGGCGGCGGGGCTGGGTCTCGGCGGGGATCGGATGTCCGGTGACGCGACGCGCCGACTCGAGAACTTGTCGCACGCTGAAGCCTTTGCCGCTGCCGAGGTTATATATAAGCGGAGTCTCGGCTGCTGCATCGCTTTCAAGCGCTTTGAGAGCAAGCAGGTGCGCGTCGGCCAGGTCAGAGACATGAATGTAGTCGCGCACGCAGGTACCGTCGGGCGTGGGGTAATCGTTGCCGTAGATCGAGATGGACTTGCGGCGGCCGAGGGCAACGTCGAGTATCAGCGGGATGATATGCGATTCGGGCTCGTGGGCCTCGCCGCGGACCACGCCATTGGGTCCCTCATCCGCTCCGGCCACATTGAAGTAGCGCAGCGATGCGTAACGCAGCCCGTGAATGCGATGGAACCAGGCCAGCATCTGCTCGACGAGGAGCTTGGAGTGGCCGTAGGGGTTGGTTGGCATGAGCGGCGCAGATTCCAGAATGGGAACCGACTGCGGCTCGCCGTAGACGGCAGCCGTAGAAGAGAAAACCAGGCGGTGGATCTGCTGAGCCACCATGGCTTCAAGCAGGCTGAGGGTTGAGGCAGAGTTGTTGCGAAAGTAGAGCTCCGGCCGCTTCATCGATTCGCCGGCCTCAATGAGCGCGGCAAAGTGAAGCACAGCGTGAAAGGGATTGTCGCTTTCCCGGGCAGCCTTAAAGATGCCCTCGAGCAATCCGCGGTCGGCAATCTCGCCCTCGATCCATTCGATCCCGGCGGGGAGCAGATCTCGCCGGCTGTGGCAAAAGTTATCAAAAGCCACGGGTTGGTGGCCACTGGCTTTGAGTAGCGACGCGACCGTGCCGCCAATATATCCTGCCCCGCCAGTGACCAGAATCTTCACACTCAACATTGCCTCTTTAAGAAACAGCTTATTACCTAAAGTTTACACGCAGGTACTCCATGAGGATTACCCTCGGACCTCGTAAAGCCTTGATGAAGATAGATTTGCGCTTGACAAATCGGCTGGATGGCATTTTTCGCAGGCGCTTTCTTCAGCGTGATTTAGCAAACCCGAGAAGAATTATTAGAGATTTCCGATGAAGTTCATAACGCAACAGTTGTAATTCAAGAGCGGTTGGCTTGAAACGAACACAGGTCAACTTCCCGCGCCATAGCGCGGACAGGAGCAAAAAAATGGCATCCATGTCGCTGGACTACTCAAGTACTCGAATTTCCACATTTGGCTTACTTCCCGAGCCGGAGCGCAGCCCCAAGGCGCTTTTCACGGCCATGCTGGTGAACGGAACGATTGTGGCAGGCCTGTTCCTGATCGGCGCCACTGCCACGCACGTACTGCAACGGCGTGCCGAGATTGTGGAGTTGGTAGCTCCCGACGCGCCGCCGCCACCGAAGATTAAGCCGATGGTGCTGCCCAAGCTGCCGCCACCGCCGGCCCCGGTGCTGCCCAAGGTGCAACTGGAGACGCCAAAGATTCAGATGCCCGTAGCACCCAAACCGGAGCCGAAGCCGATCCAGATGGAAGCCAAGGTGGAGTTGCCGGTGATCAAGCCCAAGGATCAGCAGGTGGTGCTTGCGCCGCAGGCCAAGGCCGCACTGGCCGCGGCTACGCCCGCGCAGTTGCAGCAGATGAAGCCTTCCACAGCAGCGGTTCATCTGGGTGAGATGACACAGAATAGCGTGAAAACGGCACAGGTAGCGGCGATTGGAAATGCCTTTGGCGGCGCGCAGGGCCAGGCGGTTACACCGCACGGAGTGGTCGGATCCGCAGGCATGGGCAATAGCGTGACGGCTGGTTCCAGTGCCGGAGTTGTAGGCAAGGTTGCCTCAGCAGGTATTCCTGGTGCGAATGCAGCGACGCAGTCCAGTTATGGGAAAGTAGCCTCGGCGGGAATTCCCGCAGCGGTAACAGCCGGGCCGGTGCAGCAGACAATTGCCCAAGTCGCCGATACAAGTATCGAGGTCGTGTCAAAGCCGTCGGTCCAGTACACCGCCGAGGCGCGGCAACTGAAGATCGAAGGCGATGTGGTGCTGAGCGTTACGTTCCTTGCCAGCGGCCAAGTGCGCGTGGAAAGCGTGGTTCGCGGCCTGGGGCATGGACTGGACGATGAAGCCCGGCGCGTGGCGCAGCAGATACGTTTTCACCCGGCAACGCACGGGGGACATGCAGTGGATTTGACGACGAAGATTACCATCTCGTTCCAGTTGGCACAAGGTTGAAAGCGGGCAGCACGGCAATTCCCGCAAATGCAAGTTGAAGCATCGTTGATTGAACACATTGGATGAACCGGGCATCGTTCTACGCGAGACCCGGCGAGGAGCTGAATATGAACATTCGGAAATTCCAACACGCTATCCTGATTCTGCTAATCCTGGGCGCAAGTTTCGCGTATGCGAAGAAGGCTCCTAAGTACCAGCCGACGCGGCCTCTCACCCCCGAGCAAGCTCAACTCGTCCAACGCGCCATTGGCCGCGAGAAGGCATTGATCAAGGAGATCCAGAAGCGCACTCCGCTGGTGGAGACCTACATCCAGGACACGCGCCCGGATGTGAAGCTCTACGAGGTGCCGATCGAGGACCATTACATGCTGAGCCGTGTCGATTTCGGCAAAGGCTTCTTCGACAAGAACTTTGCGCCGCAGACGCGCACCGCGCAGGGCAAGGGCAAAGGCAAGCACCAGTTTTTCGGCGGGTCGTTTGCCACGATACTCGGACTGACCAAGATGCTTGGGCTGGAGAAGTTTACCTACTCGCCCACCGGCTTTATGCAGATGATGTTTCTCGACCCCGCGGGCTTTGACACGCAGCACTACGTTTTCAGCTATGTGCGCCGCGAGTTTCTGGGCACGGTGCGGACCTCGGTGTTTGACGTCCATCCCAAGACGGACGTGAAGGGCATGGGCCGCTTTTACGGGCGCATCTGGGTCGAGGACCAGGATGGCAACGTGGTGCGCTTCAACGGCACCTACACCGGCGCAACCGCGGAGGACGCGGCCAAGCATTACTTCCACTTCGACAGTTGGCGGATCAATGTGCAGCCCGGCGTGTGGCTGCCGGTAGCCGTGTATGTGGAAGAGACGGAGCGCGACGAACAGGGCCGCAAGGCAATCGGATTGAAGGCGCAAACGCACTTCTGGGGCTACTCGCTCAAGCTGCCCACGCGGGAGAGCGAAAACGTGAGCGTGAAAGTGGAAGATGCGGTGGACAAGAGTTCAGACTCCCAGGACGTGGGGCCGCTGCAAGCCTCTCGCATGTGGATTACCCAGGCCGAGAATAATGTAATTGACAGGCTGGTGGAGGCAGGCCTCGTGGCGCCGCTTGCTGACAATGGGTTTGAGAACAAGGTGCTGGATCAGATCGTCATTAACCTGGTGGTACCGAACAATCTGGCCTTCACCGATCAACTGCATACCCGCATCCTGCTCACCGACACGGTAGAGGTAACAACCGTAGGCAATACGATTCTCATCAGTAAAGGATTGATTGACTCGCTGCCCAGCGAAGAAGCTATCGCTTCCGTTATCGCGATGGAGTTGGCGCACATTGCCATGGGCCACCATATCGACACTCGCTATGCATTCAACGACCGGCTGTTGTTCCCGGATGAATCGACCTTCCAGCGGATCGACATGTACCACTCCGATGTGGACAACGCTTCTGCGTCCAAGAGAGCTATGGAGTATCTGCAGGCCTCCATGTATAAAGATCGGCTGCCGAATGCGGGGCTCTTCTATGCGCAACTGGTCGAGCGGGGCAAGGTGTTGAAGTCCCTGAATTCACCCAAACTTGGCGACTCGCTGCTGAAGGCGGACGGCACGGCGTGGCTGGCTGACCTGCAGCATATGGCTCCGGCGCTCAACTGGGACGATTTGACTCAGACCGCTGCATTGCCGCTGGGAAGCTGGCTGAAGACCGACCCCTGGGATGACAAGGTGCAGATGCTCGACGCCAAGCGCTACGCGCCGATGAACGCCCGCGACAAGATGCCGTTTGAAGTAACGCCGATCTTCTACAAGCTCCAGCACTACGACCTGGCCAAGGCCGATGCACCTGCTGCGGCCCCGGACGCGACAGCGGCCACACCGGACGCACCGGCAGCGGCGCCGCCGGCGGACTCTCAATCGGCGCCCGCTGCCGCACCGGTCGAAGGCGCGCAGTCCGCACCTGCACCCGCGCCGGCGGCGGACAAACCGGGCAGCGGTACAGTAACCATCGACGTGGAACAAACCGCGACAACCGCACAGCATCCGCAGTGAGCGCTTGAGGTGTGCGGGGCTTGAACTGTGCGAGGAAAAACCGGCAGCAAGGCACGATCGTTGCACGGGTTGCGAACAGGAATAAAAACAGAAACACGAGTTGGAGCCGCGATGCAATAACGGCTCATCCCAGGACGGAATGTATGATCACGCTGAACTCAAAACGAGTAAACCTTGCCCTACGATTTATCTCTGCATTGCTCGGCTTTGTTGCCCTCGCCGGGTCGACAAGCGCCCACGCACAGGTGGTTGCTTCTGCCGAACAAAAGCGCTGGAGCCTGTCGGCCGGTGCAGTGGGCTCATCCTTCCAGCCCGATTACGCGGGAGTTGGCGTGGCGCAAACCAGCCCCACCCAGCTCTACGGCGTAGGCGTCTATGTCGACTGGAAGCTGAGCCGCCTGATTCAGACCGAAGGCGAGATACGCTATGAGAAGTTCAATCAGTATCTCAACATCAATGAGACCACGTACGAGTTCGGCCCGCGCATTCCGATTGTTACCTTCAAGCGCATTACACCGTATGGAAAACTTCTGTTCGGCTTTGGCACGGGTAGTTTTCTGGTGGGCAAATCTGCTCTGCTAACCTACGGAGGCGGAGTCGATTACCGGCTCAGCCGCAAGTTGACCCTGCGCCCATTCGACGTGGAGTACCAGAGGTGGAATGTGAAGAATGTGGCGATGTTCCCGTATGGAATCAGCGCGGGCGTGAGCTACAGAATCTTCTAAAGCAAGTTGAAGCCAAGTGTTATCAACACACCGGGCGCCCCATCCATGAATCGCCCTTTGATTCATGGGTGGGAGAGCACAAATTTCAATTTGATCCGTAAACAATCAAACAGAAAACGTTCCGAGCCAAAAGGTTGAATGCCCAGTTGCAACTGCTTCTTTGGGCTTGCGTGAGATCAGCAAATTAGCAAGTTAGCGAGTCAGCGTCGCGGCTTGTGCAGTTGGTTGAAAAGATTGGCTATACAAAAGGGTTGCTCCAAGAAATATTCCTCGGAGCAGCCCTTTACTGTCCACTGTCAACTGTTAGCTGTGTACTGCTTCTACGCCGGCGAGGGCGAGCCTTCCGGGAAGCCGGTGCCGCCGATATTCTCCGGTTTGAGAACCTGCTGGGGCGTGCCGCCGGGATCGGAGGGCGAGGCAAGATTGGAGCGCATCGGAGGCAGCTCCTTGCCTTCGATGAGCATCTTGACCTCTTCGGCATCAATGGTTTCGCGCTCGAGCAATGCGGCCGCGAGGCGGTGCATGGCGTCCGCGTTCATTCCCACGATGTTGTGCGCGGACTGGTAGGCCTCGTCGATCAGGCGGCGAACTTCTAGATCGATCTGCCGGGCTGTCTCCTCCGAGAAGTCGCGATGCTGCGCGATCTCGCGGCCGAGGAAAATCTGCTCTTCCTTCTTGCCGAAGGTCAAGGGGCCCAGGCGGCTCATGCCGTACTCGCAGACCATGCGGCGGGCAAGATCGGTGGCCACTTCAATATCGCTTCCCGCGCCCGTGGACATCTGTTTGAGGAAGATCTCCTCAGCCACGCGGCCGCCATAGGACATGGCCAGCCTGGCCTCCAAATATTCACGAGTGTAGTTGTGACGGTCGCCGGGCAGAAATACCGTGACGCCGAGCGCCATGCCGCGCGGAATGATCGTGACCTTGTGAATGGGGTCGGAGTGCTCGCGGAAGAAGGAGACCAACGCGTGGCCGGACTCGTGATAGGCAGTGACGCGCTTTTCCTCGTCGGTCAACAGCATCGACTTGCGTTCCGCGCCCATCAGCACCTTGTCCTTGGCCAGTTCGAAGTCGTACATGGTGACCTGTTTGCGATTCATGCGCGCCGCATTTAGCGCAGCCTCGTTGACCATGTTGGCGAGGTCAGCGCCCGAGAAACCGGGTGTGCCGCGGGCCAGAACATTCAGGTTCGTGTCTTCCGAGACGGGCACCTTCTTGACGTGGACGCGAAGAATCTCCTCGCGGCCGCGAACATCGGGAAGGCCTACGACCACGCGGCGGTCAAAGCGGCCGGGGCGCAGCAGAGCGGGGTCAAGCACGTCGGGCCGGTTGGTGGCCGCTACGAGAATGACACCGTCGTTCGATTCAAAACCGTCCATCTCGACGAGGAGTTGGTTGAGCGTTTGCTCGCGCTCATCGTGCCCGCCGCCCAGGCCTGCTCCGCGATGGCGGCCGACAGCGTCGATTTCGTCGATAAAGATGATGCAAGGCGCGTTTTTCTTGCCCTGCTCGAACAGGTCGCGTACGCGGCTGGCGCCCACGCCGACAAACATCTCGACAAAGTCCGAGCCCGAGATAGAAAAGAACGGTACATTTGCCTCGCCGGCCACGGCACGTGCCAGCAGCGTCTTGCCGGTTCCCGGAGGCCCGACGAGAAGCACGCCCTTGGGAATCCGCCCGCCGAGCTTCTGAAACTTCTGCGGCTCGCGCAGGTATTCGATGATCTCCTTCAGCTCTTCCTTGGCTTCATCCACGCCGGCCACGTCTTTGAACGTAACCTTCTTCTGCTGCATGGAGAGCAGACGCGCGCGGCTCTTGCCAAACGACAGCGCCTTGTTGCCGCCCGACTGCATCTGCCGCAGCATGAAAAACCATATTGCGCCAAGCAGCAGGAACGGACCGATATTAAACAGAAGCTGCAGTAGCAAACCGTTGCTCTGCGCATCCTTGAGTTGGATGTCGACCTTCGCGGCGTGCAGCTTGTCGATCAGCGAGTCCGTGCTCGCCGAGATCGTGGTGTGGAACTGGTCCTTGGAGCCGACCATGTGGCCGCGCAGCTCAGTGCCCTGAATCGTCACATCATGCACTTTGGTGGCATCGATGTCGTTGAGCAGGTCGGAGTAACCGATTTCCGTATCTTTGCCGCCCATACCGGCGCTCTTCTGCACCACGCCCCAAAGGACCATAAGGCAGACAAGAATAAAGACCCAGAAAATGATGGTTTTAACGCTCGAATTCACCGGAACTCCTCTTCTTGTGACCGGCGCCGGGGATACAACTTGGCCTCATCCCAACAACGCCTGCGTACTCTCTTTGACTACCCACTGCGGCTTAAAGTTAGGAGACTTGAAAAACTGGCTCCAGGCATTCACGGTAACGTAACAACCGTAAGACACAGTAACCTCGATTGTACTCCCAAGCGGGCCAAACACGTTTCATTCTGTGCCATCCGGGAAGATTTTCGATATCTCCATTTCAAAGTAGCCCCCTGCTATATTCCGGTCGCTGTTTCGGTCAACGACCCACTGCAAACTCCGGAGCGTGGGGGTCGATGGGGGCAGCGGTAATCGTAAAACCTTGATCACAATCAACTTCTACGCCTTCCATCCAGACAATGTTCCCCTCAAGTTCCAGAACCGGCCAAACTGCCCGGGAACTCCCTTTCACTTGTAGACGTTCCAGAACCTCTTTTATTTTGCGCGGCCCGGAAGAATGGCGGAGCTTGACCCGGTCTCCCGCTCTCCAGTTGCGCAAAAGGGCCGTGCGGGGAGAGCCTTGGCCAATATCTCTTGCTGCGCTAACCGGTTCAGCGATTGCAATCCGGAGATGGATTCCGAACTCCGCGGCCTCGACTTCCCCGGGGATAGCAACAGCGTAGGTGATACCGGTTTTTGCAGTGCCGGCAGCGGAACTGGCTGCGGGGCTGGATGGCGGGCGAGCATCGAGCCGCAACTCGCGGGGAGTTCGCTCGGCGTGCAGGCCGTGCCCCAGCTCGAGTCTTTGGCCCGAGCGGCCGCTAAGCGCCAGGGCGCGAAGGGCTTCCGTGGCGGCAAAGTCGGGAGCGGCATCAAGCTGGCCCATTGCGAATTTCGCAGCGTAACGCAAAAGCCGCCGTTGAATCGCTGGGGCAAGTGCGGCCAGGCGCGTTACATCGATGGCAAGGCCATCCGACGCTGCGCGGCCGCCGCCCCGCACAGGGCGACCGGCAAGAACAAGCTGCGGCCCGATGCGGGCCAGCTCGGCCTGCCAATACGCATCTTCGTCACGGGCCAGTACGGCCATGTGGGCCAGGTGCGCGCGGATGCGGGGATTCCAGTCTTCGAGTTGCGGCAGCAGTTCGTGCCGAATGCGGTTGCGCGTGTAGGTGAGTTCGCTGTTGGACGAGTCCTCGCGCCACGGCTGGTTCTGGCCCCCCAGAAATGCCTCGATCTGTGCGCGCGTGGTTTCTAGCAGCGGGCGAATGATCTTGCCTTCGGGGAATTCATAGACGGGATGAATGCCCGACAGGCCTTCCGTCCACGCCCCGCGTAGAATTTTTGCCAGCACGGTCTCCGCCTGATCGTCGAGCGTGTGCGCGGTGGCGATGGCGTCGAGCGGCACATCGGACAACAGCTTGCGAAACCACGCGTAACGCAGCCGTCGGGCGGCCTCTTCAATGGACTCACCGGATTTTTCGGCAGTTGGCAGAGACTCGTCGGCCGTATCGACGCGACCCTCGTGAAAGGGAATATTGAGTCGAGCGGCCAGCTCACGGCAGAACTCCAGGTCGCCATCCGCCTCAGCCCCGCGCAGGCCGTGATGCAGATGAGCCGCGTGCAGCACCAGCCCCAGTTCCCTGCTCCGCTCGGCCAAAGCCAGCAGCAGCGACACGGAATCCGCTCCGCCGGAGAGGCCAACAGCCAAACGCATCC
>Ga0182012_10008193_pt1 | contig 10350 bp, 12 predicted proteins | sample 612S2SmetaG_FD_120486 | JGI IMG/M metagenome (GOLD analysis project Ga0182012, IMG submission 120486) | Permafrost microbial communities from Stordalen Mire, Sweden - 612S2S metaG | ecosystem: Environmental > Terrestrial > Soil > Wetlands > Permafrost | place: Sweden: Stordalen | collected...
CCTGAGACCTACCGCCCGGTTTGAAGGCGCGCCGGATTGGGTAACCAGGAGAGGATGCTGAACGTCGAGCAGATCGCCGAATGGGTCGGGCAGGACGTCTTTGACTCCGCGGGCGAGCGGGTCGGGAAGCTCGAGGAGGTCTTCTACTCCGCGAGCAGCGGCGAGGCGCTGTTCATCTCGCTGAAGAGCGGGCTCCTCGGGCGCCATGGCGGCGTCGTTCCCCTCGCCGGCGCCTCGGTCGGCAGGGACTACGTGCGGCTCGCCTACACCGCCGAGCAGATCGAGCAGGCCGGCGGCAACCGCGCCCCCGACACGCTCGAGCGCGAGGAGGCCGGCCGCCTGGCCGGCGCCTACGGCATCGAGCTGGCGCCCGGCGAGGACTACGAGAGCGCCAGCGCCGTCAGCGAGCGGATCCGGACCGCCGAAGAGACCCGCGCGCGCGCCGCGCAGCTGGAGGCCGAGGCGCGGGCGCGGGAGGAGGCGGCGGACGACGCCCAGAGCAGCGCCCGCTCGGCGGGTGAGGACGCCGCCGAGCGCGCGACCGCGGCGCGAGAGGCCCGCCAGGAGGCCGATCGCGCCCAGGCCGAGCTCGCGCGACTCGAAGGCTCACGGCCGACCGCGGGCTAGGCGGCAAGACGGCCCGCCCGTCGCGCGCGCCGGGCGCCTCAGGGAGCGGGCAGGATCTCCGCCAGGCGCACCAGCGCCGACGGGTCGCCCTCGATGACAGCGCCGCGCGCGAGCGCCTGGGCGGGGTCGACGCTCCCCTCGGTCATCCCCAGCAGCGTCGGGGCGTCGGCGACGATCCGCACCGCCGGCTCCACGGCCGGGCCCATTCTGACCTCGGGCCGGCCCTCCACCACCGTCAGGCTCACCAGCGCCTCGCCCGGCACCTCGAACTCGTAGGACTCGCTCAGCTCGGCGGCCACCGCGGCGTCGAAGCGCGCCATAATCGCCAGCACGAGCCAGTGCGCGCGGAACGGCCTCCCCTCCGCGGCGGGAGGCAGGACGCGCATCCCGAAGCGCGCCAGCGCCGTCACGGCCGGCTCGAGCTCGTGCCCGCGGGCGCTCAGCTCATAGACCGTCGAGGCCGCCGGCGGGTCCAGGCGCCTGCGCGCGATCAGCCCCGCCGACTCGAGCTCGCGCAGCCGTGCCGCGAGCACGTTCGAGGGAATGCTCACGAGGCCCGCGGCCAGGTCGGTGTAGCGGCGCGGGCCGGCCATCAGCTCGCGGACGATCAACAGCGCCCAGCGCTCGCCGACGAGGTCAAGCGCCTGGGCCAGTCCGCAGTGCTGTCCGTACACACGCGCCATCAGATATGCTTTACTTTAGCAAGTGGCTGCTGCGGAAAAAATAGCGGGGCCCTCGTGGGGACCGGTCGCGATGCCACAGCTGACGGGCGTGACGCACCGCCTGATCGACCTGGACGGCTTTGCCATGCACGTCGCCGAAGCCGGCTCGGGGCCGCCCGTCGTGCTGCTGCACGGCTGGCCGCAGAACTGGTACGCATGGCGCGGGGTGATCCCGCTGCTCGCCCCCCACCACCGTCTGATCTGCCCCGACCTGCGGGGCTTCGGCTGGAGCGACGCGCCGCCCGGCAGTTACGGGAAGGCCGAGCTCGCCGGCGACATCGTCGCGCTGCTCGACGCGCTCGAGCTCGGGCGGGTCGACCTGCTCGCCCACGACTGGGGCGCCTGGATCGGCTTCATCCTCTGCCTCGAGCACCCCGAGCGCTTCAGCCACTTCATGCCGCTGAACATCGCCACCCCCTGGCCCGAACCGCCGTCGCTGGTCGCGCTGCCCGCGATCGCCCGGCTCTGGTACCAGGCCCTCCTCGCGACGCCCTGGCTGGGCGCCACGCTGCTCGCCCGCACCAACTTCGTCCGCCGGCTGATCGGCGCGGGCGCCGTCCACCGGGCCTGGAGCGAGCGCGACCTGGACCTCTTCGCCGACGTGCTCCGAGCGCCCGAGCGAGCGGGCGCCTCGGTGCACCTCTACCGGACGTTCCTGCTGCACGAGCTGCTCCCCTACCTCCAGGGCAGGCTCGGGGCGAAGCGGCTGACCGTGCCGACCCTGATGCTCCACGGGACTCGGGACCTGGCGATCGACTACCGGCGCCTCGGCCGCTGGCAGAGCAACGCCGATCAGATGAGCCTCGAGCTGCGCGAGGACTCGGGGCACTTCATCGCCGAGGAGCTGCCGGAGTTCGTCGCCGAACGAGCCCTCGCGCTGTTCGGCGCCGGGCCTGCGACGGGCGCCGCCGCCGAGGCACCCGGCGTCGCGGCACAGGACGGCGCCTGATGAGCGCCGTCGCCGACCGCCCCGTCAAGCGCCGCTTTGAGATCCTCCTCGGCCGCTACACGGTCAACCCGCTGATGCGAGCGTTGTTCGCGCTTGGCATCACACCACCCGGCATGGCGCTCGTCGAGACGGTCGGCCGCCGCTCGGGACAGATTCGCCACACCCCCGTGATCTGCTCACGCGAGGGCCAGACGCTGTGGCTGATCGCCCAGCACGGCGCCCACGCCGGCTGGGTCCTGAACTTCCAGGCGAAACCCGAGGTCCGCGTCAGGCGAGGCCGCCACTGGGAGGCCGGCACCGCCGAGCTGAGGCCCGGCGAGGACGTCAGGGCGCGGATCGACACGTTCTCCGCCAACCCGCTCGGCAGGCTGATCAACCGGGTCACCTTCCGGGCGCTCGAAAGCCAGCCCGTCGTGGTCCGCATCACCCTCAACGGGCCGAATCAGACGGCCTAGCCGGCCCAGCTTCCAGCCGCTTCGCCGCGGCGGCATTCGATCGGCACCGCGGCGGTGGAGAATCCCCTTTGCGGGCCTCGCGCAGGTGAACTTTCGTGGCGCCGGGACGGGGACGCCCACCTAGACTCGGCGCCATGGCCACAGCCTCCCCGCCGTTGCATGACGCCCGCGCCGTCTACCGGATCCCGAGCGTCCCCGAGAGCGAGATCACCGAGGCCCTCGCCTCGCGACTGCCCCCCGCGACCCCGGCGCCCTGGCGGACGTCGGGGTCCGGTCTGATCTGGATGCACCGGGCCGCACCCCGCGCCGAGACATACCATCAGCGTGGGCTGACCTTCGCACGCTCGATCCCGATCACGATGGGCGCGTTCCTGCGCTATGACGAGGGCTCAGCCGGTCCATACGACGAGCTCCTGACGGCGCCGACGTTCGTCTACCGCAACCGCCGCGTCTCGTTCCCCGTTCCGTTCATCGCCGTCGACTCGGAGGCGTCGCTCGCCGGGGGACGCGTGAACTGGGCGATTCCGAAGACGCTCGCGGAGTTCGACTGGCGGACGAGCGGTTCCAGACCGGACCGCATCGCGGCGCAGGGGGAGGGCTGGTCGGTTCAGGCGCAGGTCCGCTGGACGGGCCCGAGGATGATCCTGCTCTCGCGTGCCAGCCAGGTGCAGGTGCGAGCCGACGGCGAGGTGATCACCGTTCCGGTGCGCTCGCGCGGAATCGGCCGGCTCGCGCGGGTCGAGGTCAGCGCCGCCGGCGAGAGCATCTCGAGCTGGCTGCGAAGCGGCGTCCACATGGGCATCGTCGTGGAGCACGCGAAGCACCGGATCCTGCCGGCGTATCCCGACCCGCTCGCCTGAGCGCCCGGCACACTCCGCTGGCGGGCGCCGCCAACGGGCGAGGACGCTAGGCGGAGGGCGTCCAGGTGACTGCCGCCAGCGTGTTGGCCGGGAGCGTCAGCCTGACCAGGCCGTGGCGGACGCTGCGCGCGACCGTGGCGAGGCCAACCCGCGCCGGGCTGAGCTCCTGCACGCTCTCGGGCCGCGCCCCCCTCAGCTCGACCACGCGCGACTGGCGCCGCTCGTTGTCGAGGATCAGCGTCGCTGGTCCGGCGGCTGAGGCGAGGACGGTCGCTGCGAGCCCCTTCAGGCCGGCCAGCGGATAAAGCGAGGAGCCGACCGGGAGCCACTGGTTGAGCGCAACCAGCGCGCTCTCCAGCGGGCGATCCAGGACTTCGCCGCCGCGCACGATGAACGCGTCGTAGGGGTCGCCGCTGAAGTGGAAGCGCACCTCGCGAAAGCCGGTCCTCAGCGCCGAGAGCACGAAGCGCACCGCCCAGACGGCCGCCGCCGGTGAGTCAGAGACACCGGCCTTGCCGCCGCAGGAGACGGAGTTGGCCTCGGAGATGATCGCCGGGATCCCCGCCGCCGCGGCGTCCGCGACGACCCATGCGAGCGCGCGCGGGGCGTTGCCGACGCTCGGGTCGAGCAGCCCGCCGATGGTCGCCGCAAACGGGGTCCGGCAGACGCTCAGGGGATAGTCGTGGACCCCCAACGTCCGCAGGCCGAGGGCCGCGATGACGTGCGGCAGGCCGAGCTGCCAGTTGCGCGGCCCGGAGAGTTCCGGCCCGGTGATCGGCGCGCCCCCAAGCTCCGGGGCGAGCGCGCCGGCGGCCTGCAGGTAGCGCCCGATGTCGATCGCTTCTTCCCCCGCCTGAGGCTTGTCGAGCGAGGCGAAGTCGGGCAGGTAATAGAGATCGGGCTCGTTGCCCAGCGAGAAGGAGAGCCCGTTCGTCGCCGCGTCCTCGGCGCCCGCGACCATCTGGGCCGCCCACGAGGGCAGCCCGATGCGCGCGTTCAGACCGACGGTCAGGGGATCCCTGGTGGCGCCCAGCAGGCAGTGCAGCTGACTCCAGAAGGACGGTGCGAGCGTGTAGGTCGAGAGCCCTTCCCACGAGCTCGGGGCGAGCGGCGCCGCGCCCGCCGGGGCCGTGAAGTCCTGGCTCTGCCCGCCCAGCTCGATCGGCGGGGAGCCGAGCTGCTCGAGCTCGCTCACCAGCGCCGGGGGCGGGCAGGCGCCCGAGCCCAGGTCCTGGGCCATCACCGGGTACTCGAGCGAGAGCCCCACGGGGGCCATCGTGATCCCGATCGCCGGCCCCACCAGCAGCCCGGGCCCGAGCGTCACGAGCGCCGTCCCGAGCGCGCCACGACGCCCGCCCTTAGCCGCGTGATGCCCGCCGGGTGGGGTCGCGGCGAGGGTGGGCGGGGCGAGGAGCGCGGCGAGGCAGGCCGTGGCGATCGTCACCCGCAGAAACGACGGCGTGCTGGCTGTTGTCTGGCGTCGGCCCATCTTCAGGCGGGCAGTCTGACGCGCCGGCAGCCGGCGCGCGGTGCGACCGGCCCTGCCGGCGCGTGCCTGAGAGGATGTCGCGGTGCTCCTCGAGGAATCCTTCACCGAGGCCGAGCGGGCCCTGCTGGCACCGTTCGTCTCCGATCTCCAGGCGCCCGTCTTCGCGCTGAGGGGTCTGCCGCAGAGCACGATCGGCGCGATGTTCGCCCGCTACTCGCGCTATCCCGGGACGCTCCGGCGGCTGATGCTCGACGAGTTCGCCGAGGAGCTCGCCGCGGCGCCGGCGGTCAGCTCGGCCGGGGGGGCCCGGACGCAGGCGCTCTATGAGCGGGTCCTCGGTGAATACGGCGATGATTCCGTCGCCCAGCTCGGCGGCGCCCATATCGCCTGCGAGTGGAGCTCGAACGTCCTCACGAAGATCCTCCAGCGCCCGCGCCTCGGCGCCTATCTCGAGCAGTCGACCCGCTACATCCCCTACGACCGCCCGCTGGCAGGCGGCGGCTACCGCTACCACCGCAGCCCCGAGCTGGGCCCGGCCTACGAGGCCGCCATGGACAGTCTGTTTGAGACCTACGCCTCGCTGCGCAGGCCCGTCGGCACATGGGTGGCCGAGCGCTTCCCGCGCGGCGGCGACGAGTCGGCGCCGGCGCACGAGCGTGCCGTTCGCGCGAAGACGCTCGACCTGCTGCGCGGGCTGCTGCCCGCGGGCTCGCTGTCCCACGTCGGGATCTTCGCCAGCGCCCAGACGATCGAGCGCCTGATCCTCCACCTGCTCGCCCACCCCCTCCCCGAGGCCCGCGGCCGGGGCGAGCTGATGCTCGCGGCGATGCAGGCCACCGCGCCCAGCTTCGTCACCCGTGTCGCGCGCCCCGAGCGCGGCGGGCAGTGGATCTCCTTCCTCGAGCGCCGGGCCGCGGCCGAGCGCTCCGTGGCGCAGCGGCTCGGGCTCGATCGAGAGGACGGCCCCGAGCCGGCCGGCGTACGCCTGCTGCGGGTCGAGGGCGACGAGGAGCTGCTGCTCTCGGCGCTCCTGTTCGAGCAGGCCGGCGTCTCCGAGCGGACGCTGGCCGAGCGGATCGGGGCGCTCTCGGACGCCGAGCGCGGCGAGCTGGTCGCACAGCTCGCCGGCGGGCGGGAGAACCGGCGCCACCTGCCCGGCCGGGGCTTCGAGGCGCTCCGCTACCGCTTCGAGATCGTCTCCGACTACGGCGCCTTCCGCGACCTGCAGCGCCACCGGATGCTGACCGCCCAGTGGCAGGCGCTGGGACCCCACCTCGGCGCGGAGGTCCCCGAGGAGCTCCGCGCGGCGCGCCTCGACGGGCCCTTCGAGGCGGCCCTCGAGCGCTCGCGGCGGGCCTGGCAGGAGCTCAGCGACGCAGGCCTCGAGCACCACGCTCCCTACGCCCTCTGTCTCGCCTACCGGACGCGTTACATCCTCGACCTCAACGCCCGCGAGGCGATCCACCTGATCGAGCTGCGCTCCGGGCGCGAGGGCCACAGCGCCTACCGTCGGCTCGCTCTGCGGATGCACGAGCTGATCGCCCAGGTCCACCCGGGCGTCGCCGCCGCGATGACCCACGTCCAGCTCGGCGAGGAGCCCCGGCTCGAGCGGGTCCTCGCAGAGCGCCGGCGTGAGCACTCGAGCGCAGCCGGCTGAGATCGGCCGTGAGCGCCGTGGCGTCAGGCCCCGGGCCGCCCGGCGCATCTACGATGGCCCGACATGGACGTCGCCGCCCGACTGCTCAGTGAGACGGCCCGCCTGCCTGCGCGCGCCCACGCCGACGACGCCGCCTTCGACCTCTGCGCCGACGAGAGCGTCGTGCTCGAGCCCGGTGCCCGGGCGCTGGTCGGCACGGGCGTCGCCGTCGAACTCCCCGCCGGCTCGGCGGGGCTCGTGCTGGCGCGCTCCGGCCTTGCCGCCCGCCACGGGATCTCGCTCGTCAACGGCCCCGGCCTGATCGACCCCGGCTACCGCGGCGAGATCAAGGTGATCCTGCTCAACACCGACCGCGATGAGCCGTTCGAGATCCACGTCGGTGACAGGATCGCCCAGCTGCTGATCGTCCAGAGCTCTGCGCAGCGCATCGTCGAGGCCTCCGGGGCGCTCGGGGCCTCGGCGCGCGGCGGCGGGGGGTTCGGCTCAACCGGCCGCTGAGCGCGCCGGCCCTGGACGCACGAGCAGCGTCTCGGCCTCGGCTGAGGAGGCCGGGACGAGGAAGCCCCCGCGCCGGTAGAAGGCGGTCGACTCCTCGGTCGGCGAGACGATCAACCGCGCGTAGCCGCGCTCGTCGGCCGCGGCGGTCAGCGCCTGGAGCAGCCTGCCCCCAGCGCCCCGGTTGCGGAACCGCTCGAGCACGAACACGCTGCTCACATAGCCCCAGCGGGAGTCGGCCCGCCCGGGCCTGGGCATGCGCCGGAACTCGACGAGACCGGCCATTCCGAGCACAAGATCGCCCGCGAGGGCCAGCCAGGTCGTTCGCCGATCGCGCTCGCTCGCATGCCATGCCGCCATGCGGCGGGCGAAGTCGGGGTCGGGCACGCCCTCGCCCGTCCAGGTGGCGCGAAGCATGCTCAGCGCCTCGAGGTCGGACTCGACGGCGGCCCGCACCTCGAGGTCCCAAGGCGCCATCGCCTCGTCCGCCTACCCCTTCGGCGGCTGCGAGCGTGCGTGGCGCACGCCCCGCTGCACCCATGCCTGCAGCGCGCGCTGGGAGGCCAGCCCCTCGGGATCGACGAAGACCCATCCGCGCATCGGGCGACCGTTCCGTTGCATCGGACGCGCGTGGGGCTTGGCGGTCAGCGCCTCGGTCTCCTCGTGCTCGCAGCCGAGCATCAGGCCGCCCCGCCCGCTGGCGGCGACGCTGATGTGCCCGCCGATCAGGAAGCTCAGGCCGCCGAACATCCGCTTCTCGATCACGCCGGCCTCCTCGGCCAGCAGCTCGCGGATGCGGTGGGCGAGATCCTCTTCGTAGGGCATGGCGTGATTATTCCAAGGCGCCCGCAGGCCCGCTCAGGCGCTGCGGCCGAGCTGAGCCAGCGACCCGCTGAGCCGACCCGCGCCCTGGCGGCGCAGCGTCGCGAGCCCCACGAGGGCGACGATCACGCACGTCAGCGCGCCCAGGCCGAGGCCCGCGCGGGCGCCCGCCGCCGCCATGACCCAGCCGACGATCGGGCCGCCGATCGGCGTCGAGCCCTGGAAGGCGACGAACCACAGGGCCATCACCCGGCCGCGCATGGTGGGAGCCGCGGCGAGCTGCAGGGTCGAGTTCCCGCAGGACATGAAGGCGATGCTCGCGGCTCCCGCCAGGGCGAGCGCGACCATCTCGAGCGCCAGGCCGGGCGCCAGCGCGGCGAGCGCCAGGACGACCCCGAAGGCCGCCGAGGCGCCGACGAGGGTCGGCAGCCCCGTCCGCCCCCTGGCGGCCATCACCAGCCCGCCCAGGACCGCTCCGAAGCCCATCGAGGCCGTCATGAAGCCGTAACCGGCCGCCCCCACATGCAGACCCCGGCTGGCCATCACCGGCAGGCTGACCTGGAACTCGTAGGCCAGCGCGCCGACCGCGCCCATCATCAGCAGCGGCGCCAGCAGTTCGGGGCGTCGGCGGACGTAGCGCAGGCCCTCGCGGAGCTGGCCCGGCTCGTGGCCGCTGGGCGGGCTGGGGTGGATCTGGCTCGTGTCCAGGCGGCTCAGCGAGGCGATCACCGCCAGGAAGCTGGCGGCGTTGAGCGCGAAGCACCAGCCCTCGCCGACGCTCGCAATCATGATCCCGGCGACGGCCGGGCCGATCGTACGGGCGACGTTGACCAGCACCGAGTTGAGGCTGACCGCGTTGCGCAGGCTCTCCGCGCCGACCATCTCGAGCATGAACGACTGCCGGGCGGGGTTCTCGAAGGCGTTGTTGAGGCCCAGCGCCAGCGCCAGGGCGCCGATCTCCCACACCCGCACCGCGCCGGCCAAAGTCAGCACGGCGAGGGTCAGCGCCTGCAGCCCCATCGCCGCCTGCAGCGCGATCATCAGCCGCCGCTTGTCGACCCGGTCGGCGATCACCCCGCCGTAGGGGCCCAGCAGCAGCACCGGCAGGGTCTGCAGGGCGACGATCACGCCCAGCGTCGTCGAGGAGCCCGTCAGCGTCAGGACCAGCCAGGCCTGCGCGGCCATCTGCATCCAGGTCCCGATCAGCGAGACCGACTGCCCGGCGATGTAGCGGCGGTAGTTGGGGACCGCCATCGCCGCGAACGTCACCCGGCCGACTCCCCTGAGCTTCGTCATCGGGGCTCTCCCCGCAGCAGCTCGGCCAGCTCCTCGAGCACCGGCAGCGCCTCCCAGACCAGCTCGCGCTCCGGCTCGCCCAGCTCGGCCAGGTGGGCCGCCAGCGCGCGGGCGCGCTCGTGGTTGATCCGCTCGCGCGTCCTCGCACCCGTGCGGGTCGCCTCGACCAGCGCCGCGCGCCGGTCCTCCGGGTCCGCCGTGCGCCTGATCAGGCCGTCCTCGGTCAGCTGGGCGACGATCCGCGAGAGCATCGTCGGGTTCAGCGACTCGGCCTCGGCCAGCGCCGCGAGGCCGATCGGACCGCGGCGGACGATCGTGAACAGGACCGAGATCTGCGAGGGGGTAAGCCCGGCTCCGGCTCTCGTCGCACGCAGGCGACGACCCAGCTTGCCGATCACCGCCCGCAGGCGCTCGATCTCCTCCAGCCGCTCCTCGATCTGCTCCTTCTCGGCCGTCTTTGCCGGCATCGGTCCCTTCCCAGATTACTTGCTTGCCAGCAAGCATTATAGAAGGCCGGGCGAGAGTCCTCGTGCGGCGGGCCCGGCGGCGCGCCCACCAAGCAACAGGGGCGCCGCGGCAGCTCGCCGCGACGCCCCTGACGGAGCAGTTTGTGCAACCCGGCCTACGCGGCGACGGCCGCCTCTGCGTCGGAGTAGATCTCGCCGCGCTCGGCCTTCTCGAGGAGCGACGCCGGCGGCTCGAAGCGCTCGCCGTACTTCTCGGCCAGCTCGCGCGAACGGGCCACGAACCCGGCGACGCCGCCCTCGTAGCCGTTGATGTACTGCAGCACCCCGCCCGTCCAGCCGGGGAAGCCGATGCCCATGATCGAGCCGATGTTGGCGTCGGCGACCGACTCGATGACGCCCTCGTCGAGGCACTTGACGGTCTCGATCGACTCGATGAACAGCATCCGCTCCTCGAGGTCCTTCAGCGAGATCGAAGCCGGGTCGCTCGTCTCAGGGAACATCTCCTTCAATC
>Ga0182012_10008196_pt1 | contig 10348 bp, 11 predicted proteins | sample 612S2SmetaG_FD_120486 | JGI IMG/M metagenome (GOLD analysis project Ga0182012, IMG submission 120486) | Permafrost microbial communities from Stordalen Mire, Sweden - 612S2S metaG | ecosystem: Environmental > Terrestrial > Soil > Wetlands > Permafrost | place: Sweden: Stordalen | collected...
GCGCATTGACATCTATTAAGGAGCAGCCGTGTCGTACCAAGCTGAATACATCTGGATTGACGGCAGCGAGCCCACGCGCAAGCTGCGCAGCAAGACCAAGATCGTCGCCACGGGTGCGAAGCCGCCCGTCTGGGGCTTCGACGGCTCGAGCACCAACCAGGCGACTGGTCACTTCTCTGACTGCGTGCTGGTGCCCGTGTTCACGTGCCCGGACCCCCTTCGAGGCGCGAGTGACATCCTGGTCATGTGCGAGGTGTTGAACGCCGACATGACGCCCCACGTCACGAACGAGCGAGCCGCGACCTCCGTGGTGGCGAAGAAGTTCGCGAGCTTCGAGCCGAAGTTCGGTATCGAGCAGGAGTACACCTTCTTCCAGGGCGGTCGACCCTACGGCTGGCCCGAAGAGGGTTTCCCCGCTCCCCAGGGCCCGTACTACTGCGGCGTCGGTGGCTCGAAGATGCCCGGACGTGACATCGTCGAAGCCCACACCCTGGCGTGCATGCGCGCCGGCCTCGGCATCGAAGGCACCAACGCCGAAGTGATGATGGGCCAGTGGGAGTTCCAGGTCGGCGTGCTCGGACCGGTCGAGATCGGTGACCAACTCTGGGTGGCGCGATGGTTGCTCGAGCGCATCGCCGAAGAGTTCGAGGTCGACGTGAGTTTCGACGCGAAGCCGGTCCCGGGCGACTGGAACGGTGCCGGTGCCCACACGAACTTCTCGACCAAGCAGATGCGGGCGGTGAACGGCTACGCCGCGGTCATCGCGGGCGCCGAAGCACTTGGCACTCGCGTGAAGGAGCACATCTCGAACTACGGCCTCGGCATCGAGGACCGACTCACCGGCGCCCACGAAACCGCGCACTGGTCGAAGTTCTCCTACGGCGTGTCAGACCGCGGTGCGTCGGTTCGCATCCCCGGCGGCGTCGCGCGTGAGAAGCGCGGCTACCTCGAGGACCGTCGTCCCAACGCCAACGTGGACCCCTACGTCGTGGCGCGCTTGATCACCGAGACCGTCTGTGGTGCGGCGAGCGCGACCAAGGCGCCCGCGCGAGCGGCAGCCAAGAAGGCGCCGGCGAAGAAAGTCGCGAAGAAGGCACCAGCGAAGAAGGCGGCCGCTCGTCGTTAGAGATCCGGTACAAAACCCGCCGCTTTCGGGCGGCGGGTTTTGACATTTGACGGCGAAACGCCAGCGTTGCGGGAAGGTGAGAGAATGGCCCCCATGCAAAGTTCTGCCGAGTACGTGCTCCGTACCGTCGAAGAGCGTGGCGTGCGATTCGTCCAGCTCTGGTTCACCGACGTCCTCGGGCGTCACAAAGCCTTCCACGTCACGCCAGCTGAATTGGAGGACGCCCTCGACCAGGGCATGACCTTCGACGGCAGTTCGATTGACGGGTTCTCACGAACCCAGGAGTCCGACGTCCTCGCCCGTCCGGACCTCTCGACGTTCCAGTTACTGCCCTGGTACGAGGAGGGCGCCGGCGTAGCCCGGGTCTTCTGCGACATTGTCAACATCGACGGCACTCCCTTCGAGGGATGTCCCCGCCAGCAACTTCGCCGGGTCCTCGGTGACGCGCGAAGCCAGGGCTACACCTTCTTCGTGGCGCCCGAGATCGAGTACTTCTACTTCGAGGACCTCGACACCTCCAGCGCGCCTCGACCGATCGACCGCGGCAGCTACTTCGACCTCCTGCCCGACGACACCGCGAGTCAACTGCGCCGTCGAACCGTGCTCACGCTCGAAGAGATGGGCATCGGCGTCGAGCACGCCCAGCACGAGGACGCGCCCGGCCAGCAAGAGATCGACCTGCGTTACACCGACGCGCTCACCATGGCCGACTCGGTCATGTCACTACGTCACGTGGTGAAGGAACTCGCGCGCCAGTCCGGCGTCGCTGCGAGCTTCATGCCCAAGCCGCTCGTGCACGTCCAGGGTTCGGGCATGCACACGCACCTCTCGCTGTGGGAGGACGACCACAACGCGTTCATCGGCAACGGCCCCTACGGCCTCAGCGACGTCGCCACGAAGTTCATCGCCGGCCTCGTCGCCCACGCCCCCGAGATCACCGCAGTCACCAATCAGTGGGTCAACTCCTACAAGCGACTCGTGCCGGGCGCCGAAGCGCCCGTCGGGGCCAGTTGGGCCCGCTACGACGCCGCGGCCCTGGTGCGGATTCCTTCGGTCAAGCCCGGACGCGTTGACTCGACGCGCATTGAGTACCGCTCGCCGGACCCCGCCGCCAATCCCTACCTCGCCTTCGCCGTCGTGCTCGCGGCCGGGCTTCGTGGCGTGGCCGGGGACTACGAACTGCCGCCCGAGGGCGAACGCACGGCACCGCTGCCCCAGTCGCTCGCCGAGGCCCTGGACCTCATGGAGGACTCGAAACTGCTGCACGAGACGCTCGGACCTCACCAGGTGGAGTGGTTCCTGCGCAACAAGCGCGCCGAATGGGACGCCTACCGCGGCCAAGTCACGCCCTTCGAACTCGATCGCTACCTTCCGCTGCTGTGATCATCGACGTCGTCCTCTGCGTGCCTTCGTGTGAAGGTCCGGTTCGCAAAGCATTCGAGGTCACGGGGGTCACACCGGCCGTGGCGTCGACCGGTCGCCTCAACGAGGTCACGGCGCTCGAGCCCACGGACGGTTTCGCTGGTGCCGTCATCAATGCCTCCGCGTTCCCCTTCACCGAAGCCATGAACCTCTGTCGTCAACTGCGCGCCCGCAGTCGCGGGGTCGGACCGATCATCCTGCTCCTCGATCACTACCAACTCGACGAGTTGACCTTCCGCGAGAATCTCTTCGACGACTTCGTCGTCGGCCCCTACGACGTGAGCGAACTCGCGACGCGACTTCGTCACCGCCTACGTCGCGCGGGCAACGAGAACGTCGCACCACGCGTGGAGCACGGCGGACTCTCCATGAACCTCGAGACCTACCAAGCTTCGATCGCCGGACGAGTCATGGACCTGACCTACATGGAGTACGAGTTGCTCCGATTCTTGGCGACGAACCCGAACCGAGTCTTCACTCGAGAGACGCTGCTCAGTCGCGTGTGGGGCTACGAGTACTACGGCGGCGCGCGCACGGTCGACGTGCACGTGCGACGCCTTCGCGCCAAGTTAGGTGAGGAGCACGCGCACCTCATCCAAACGGTGCGCTCCGTCGGTTACAAGTTCGGCACGACGCCGAGCGAGTACGCCGTCTAGTCGAGGGGCGAGTAGGCCCAGAGTTCGACCTCGGCGAGCGCGCCGAGTGGTAGTTGGTGCACCGCGACGGCCGAGCGCGTAGGTCGCGGCGGCTCGAAGTTCGCCATCCACACTTCATTGCACGCGGCGAAGTCCGACATGTCGGTGAGGAAGAGCGTGGCCTTCACGACCTGATCGAACGTGGCGCCGGCTTCGGCGAGAACCGAGCGAGCGTTCACGAGAGCCTGACCCAACTGTTCGGGCGCACCGCCGTCGATCATGGTGGGGTTGTCACTTGGCACGACACCGAGCTGTCCCGAGATCACGACCAGGTCACCGGCGCGGCGCCACGTCGAGTACGGACCGAAGGTTACGGCCATGGGTAACGGTCCGCCCTAACTGAAGGAGTTACCGCAACCGCACGTGCGGGTGGCGTTCGGGTTCGTGATGTGGAAACCGGCGCCCTGCAGTCCGTCGGCGAAGTCCAGCGTCGAACCATTCAACAACTCTGCGCTCGAGGGGTCAACGACGACCTTGACGCCCTCGAAGTCGCGAAGAATGTCATCATCGGCGAACTCAGAGTCGAAGAACATGTCGTAGTTGAAGCCAGAGCAGCCGCCCGGCTTCACCGAGACGCGCAGCGCGAGGACCTCGTCCGCACCCTCGGCGGCAATGAGCTCGGCGACCTTCGACACGGCGCCATCGGTCAGGCTGATCGGGTTCGGGTCCTTTTTGGTCAGGTTCACGCTGGTAATGGTCGTGTTCGACATGTCGCTCCTTCGAGAGAGTGCTTTGCACCATGCTAGTGAGGGATTCCGCCCTTGAACACCCCACTTCAATCGCCGGTAGCGTCGTTTCGTGCAACCCTCTGAACGACTCCGAGAACGCCTGGGACAGGTGCTCGACCCCGAACTGGGCGCCTCGATCGTCGAACTCGGCATGGTCGGTGGCATCACGGTCGACGAAGGCGGCCACGCCATCGTGAACGTCTCCTTGACGACCATTGGCTGTCCCCTCCGTGGTCAGATCGAGCGCGACGTGAGGGAAGCCGCCCTCTCGCTCGATGAGGTCGTGGAGATCGAGTTGGTCATGGGCGTCCTCGACGCGACGGCGAAGGCGGAGTTGATGAAGCGGGCCCGCACGATCGCCCAACGTCGTGCACCGTTGACCTCGATCCCGCTCCAGACGCCCGTGCTGATGATCGCGTCGGGAAAGGGCGGCGTCGGCAAGTCCTCCATCACCGCAAACCTTGCAGTCGCCCTGGCCGCCACAGGTCGCACGATCGGCGTGCTCGACGCCGACATCTGGGGATTCTCACTCAGTCGACTGCTCGGCATTCAGGGCGACGTCCAGGCGAGCGCCGGCAAGATGCATCCACTCGAACGCGTCATCGGCGGCGGCTCGATCAAGTTGCTGTCCATGGGACTCCTGGCCGACGAAGACCAAGCCCTCATGTGGCGCGGTCTGATGGTCCAAAAGGCCGTCGCACAGTTCATCGAGGACGCCGACTGGTCGGGCATTGACTACCTGATGATCGACACGCCGCCGGGAACGGGTGACATTGCGATGACCCTTGCTCGCCTGCTTCCCCAGATGGGCCAACTCGTCGTCACGACTCCGACCATCGCGGCGCAGCGCGTTGCCGCGCGCGCGGCCGACTTCGCGCGCAAGTCCAACATTCGCGTGCTCGGCGTGATCGAGAACATGAGTGGCTTCACGTGTTCGTGCGGGGAGCGGCACACCTTCTTCGGCGAAGGTGGCGGACGGTCGTTGAGCGACGAACTCAATGTCCCCCTGCTCGCTGAGATCGAACTCAATGCCGCCATCGCCGAGGGCGGCGACCATGGAGAGCCCGCCGTCCTGCACGAACCATCCGACGGGGTGTTCCACCAATTGGCGCGACGCATCCTGAGCGACATCGCCCCACCGGTCGGAGCCGTTGGCTGCTCCGCACGAATGCTCGACGCCATCGAAAAGGCCGTTGCGGGTTAGTCCTCGTAACCGTCGTCGCCAGACATCAAGATCGTCATCTCGCCGTCCTTCATGACGATGCGAGGCTCGATGCGAGGGATGTTCGTGAGTGACCTCGCGTAGTCGAGCACGTCGCGTGATGATGAGTACCCCGCAATTGCTTCGAGGTTTCGAATCGTTGGGAAGATCATGTCGAGCTCGCCCCGGGCGTGGGCGTCCAGTGCATCCTTCGGACGGACCCATTGATCGGCGACCGTCTCGCCCGCATCGTGCGTCGCCGTCTGTCCTTCGGGGGCCAACGCGACGAAGAACCGAGTATCAAATCGTCGCGGTGGGCCAACGGGCGTCACCCAGTGCGCCACGTACTCGAGTCCGCGAAGGTCCAGGAGAAGACCCTCTTGGCGCATCATCGAAATGAAGCCCAGTGAGCCGTCGTTGACGTCACGCCGATGGGCCGCCATTCGAGCAATCAACGCCTCGTCATGGAAGTGAACTGACTCGCCCGCCGCGGTGCACGCGACGAGCAGACCGGCCTCTTCGAAGAGTTCGCGTAGGCAGGCCACGTAGTAGGCGAGCCCGCCACTTTCGAGCGCGAGTCGAGTGGACGCCTCGACGTCACTCAATCCCAGTGCCAGTTGTTGCGCGGCGGGATCCGCGTCCGCCGGGTCCACGCCGCCTCCCGGGAACACGTACGCACCGCCGACGAAATCACTCTGCAGGTTTCGACGGAGCATAAGAATTTCGTAACCTTCATCGCGGTCACGCAGCGTCATCACCGTTGCGGCCGGTCGTGGACTCAAAATTTCAGCCATAGTGAAAACTACGCCGAGCGCGAGGTTGAAATCCCTCGTGAGCGCGCAACCACTAAGTTTGGTGTCCAGACATCACAAGGAGCATCGTGGCCAAGACCCCCGCTAAGAAGAACGCCGCCGCGGCGAACCGGGCCCAGGGACGGGCGCCGGGTAGGCCAGCGCCGGGCAAAGCTCCGAACCGTCGTCCCGCCAAGCCGTCGGCCGGTCGGCCAGCCGGACTCTTCACGTGGCTCGCCATTGGTCTCGTGGTGGTCGTAGTCGCCACTCTGGTGATCATCAAAGTGAGTGGTGGTGGTGCCACTTCAACCGGCTCGTCGGGCTATTCCGCGACCAACCCAGCAATGGTGGCCCAGCTCACGACGATTCCCGAAAGTGTCTTCGACACGGTCGGCGTCAACTCCTCGGTGGTCCAAGTCTCCGCCCCGATCACCCTGAAGAACCAGCCGGCGCTGACCGGCACCACCGCCGGCGGAGCGGTCGTTCCCGAGATCTTGTACATCGGCGCCGAGTACTGCCCGTTCTGCGCGGCGCAGCGTTGGTCGACCATCATCGCGCTCAGTCGATTCGGCACGTGGTCGGGACTGGGCAACATGACGAGTGCGGCGAAGGACTCGTACCCGAATACGCCCACGTTCACCTTTGTCAGGGCTGTCTACAAGTCAAAGTACCTGACCTTCAAGAGCGTCGAGGAGTACACCAATCAAATCGATGCCGCGGGGAACAACTACGTGTCGCTGCAGAACCCGACGGCCGCCGAGCAGAAGTTGATCCTCAAGTACGACACGGCGAAGTACATTCCCGGTCTCACTTCTGCATCAGGCAACCCCATTCCCTTTATGACCTTCGACAACAAGTTCCTCGTATCTGGTGCGAGCTACTCACCCGACACATTGACCGGGCTCACGCGAAGCGCCATCGCGACGGGGTTGAGTGATCCGACCAGTCCGGTGACCGACGCGATCATTGCGTCGGCGAACTATCAGACCGCCGCGATATGTTCGCTCACGAAGGACCAGCCGAGCAACGTCTGCGCGAGCTCAGGGGTTAAGGCTGCCGCCAAGGTGATGAAGCTCAAGTGAATCGGACGGTTCAGCCCGTTCCACGATGGGCCATCATCACCACCTTCGTACTCAGCCTCATTGGGCTCGGTCTCTCCATCTTCCTGACGATTTCGCACTTCGACCACGCGGTCATCATCAACTCCTGTTCGACGGGAGGAGGCACCATCAACTGCCTCGCCGTGACCACGTCGTCGCAGTCGTACTTCCTCGGTATTCCCGTCGCGATCCTGGGGCTCGCTACCTACGTCGTGATGACGGCACTCAACTCACCCTGGGGGTGGCGTGCGACGAACTATTGGCTCCACGTCGCGCGATTCGTCATCGTCATCGTCTCGATGTTCTTCGTCTTCTGGCTTCTCTACGCAGAGTTGATCATCATCAATCACATCTGTGAGTACTGCACTGGGGTGCACATCGTCACGTTCGCGTTGCTCATCGTGCTGACCATGGTGAGTCCGACGCAACTGGGTTGGACGCGGTCACGTGCGCAGTAAACCTCGACGTTCGAACTCATTCAATCCGCCCCAGATCCCGTAGGACTCGTGGCGAGCCAGCGCCGCTTCGAGACAGTCGTCGCGCACTCCGCAACTGGCACAAATTCGCTTCGCGACCAACTCACGCTCGAGCCGCTCTTCTTTTCGTTCGGCACTGTCAGCCGGATAAAAGAGTGCACCTTCGCTATCGCGACATGCTGCGTGGTCAGTCCAACTCAGCGGCGTAATCGCCATAAGTCGCTCCCCCCCGGTTTGACCTAGAAACTGCAGGCTACCCACACTTGGACGAACAGGCAAGGAGAAATTCTCGACCTCGCGACGACCCCGCAAAAGGCCAAATCCCTGCTCCGCTACGCTGAATGCCATGGCAACTGTTCTTTTGGCGAGCGACCTCTCTTCCCTGCGCCACGAGTTGCGCACGACACTCGAGGGGCCCGACCTCATTGTCGAAGAGGTCGCCAACGGCAAGGACGTCATCGCCCGCGTCGAACGCGGAGGCGTCGACCTCGTGATCCTCGACCTGCAAATAGGCTCGATGGGCGGCATGGCGATCTGCATGGAGCTGCGCAATGAGGAGTCCTACGGGGCGGCCGAGCCGGTCGCGGTCCTCATGCTGCTCGACCGTCGACCGGACGTCTTTCTCGCTCGACGAAGCGGCGCCGAAGGTTTCCTGGTCAAGCCGCTCGATCCCCAACGAGTGCGCGCGGCCGTGCGAGCCCTGTTGCGCGGCGAAGAGTACGAGGATGAATCACATCGGCCGGCGACCGTTCGCGTCGGGGGTTCCGACGCTCAATGAGCGACGAAAAGGCCCACCCGTCGGGACTGACTCGACTCCGTAAACGCATCGTCGGTCGCGAAGAGACCCGCCCGGTCTCGCCCGAGGCGGTCGCCATTCATCTACGCGTCGATCAACTCAGCGAACTCGAGCTGCGTGACGTCATGACGCCGCGACCCGACGTCGCGTTCCTCACGACCCCGGTGACGCCCGAGATGATGGCCGAAGCGATTCGCGATACCGGACACTCCTGCTTCCCCGTGGTCAACGGCGACCTCGATGAGGTGGAAGGCGTTCTCTTCGTCAACGACCTCTTCCGCAGCACGACCGCGAAACGGGCCATTGGTGTGTCCCTCCCGACGGCGGAGGAGATCGCCCGCAAGATTCGCCGACCATTCATGCTGCCCGAGACGATGGACCTGCTCGAGAGCCTTAGTGAGATGCGAGAAAAGCGCAGAACCTTCGCTCTGGTGCTGGACGAACATGGAGGCGTCGCAGGCGTCGTCTCCAGTCGAGACATCCTGGAGCAGTTGGTCGGTGACCTCAACGATGAGTTCGACGAGGACGAGGAGCCGACCATCGTCCCGATTCGCCAGGACCGTTGGCTGGTCGACGGTCAGACTCACGTCGACGAAGTCGAAGCCGCGCTCGGCATCGCAATCCCCGAGGGCGAGTACGTCACCATCGCTGGCTTCGTCTTGGACCTGGCGGGAGAGATCCCCGCCGCCGGCACGACCTACACCTACAAGGATTGGACCTTTCGCGTGCAGTCGGTTGAGAAGCGACGCATCAGTGAGATTGTCATCGAGTACCACAAGCCTCCCGAAGTGGAAATACCCTCGGTCATTTAGGCTTTGTCTGACTGTCGGGTCGCCGAGTAGTATTGGCGGGCTGCGAGGCAACTCGCTGCGGGCTGTAGCGCAGCTTGGTAGCGCGCTGCGTTCGGGACGCAGAGGTCCCGGGTTCAAATCCCGGCAGCCCGACCACTACCGCTGTACCAGGTGTTATGTAGTGCAGGCCCCCATCGTCTAGCGGCCTAGGACACCACCCTTTCAAGGTGGCGGCACGGGTTCGAATCCCGTTGGGGGTGCTCTGGAAATGCACCACAAAACCCTTTAATTGCAAGGGTTTTGGTGTGACCACGAGTGACCAACAATGACCACGAGTGACCGCCATTTACCCCTGCTACATGCCCGTTATATGCCCGCAGTATGCCCGAAATGGCACACCAGATAGGTGAATCGACCTTGGTTGCTTTAACGTCCTGGCGGTTCTACCCTGAGCCACATTGACCGCGACTCGATGCCATAGTGAGGCGTGGCCATCTTCCCTCGCGTCTTCGTCGCCATCGCGACGATTGGAATTGGGGCCGCCATCGCGACGCCTTCAATTGCCGCTAGCGATGGTCATTCGATCCCGTGGGCGTCCTTGGGGGTTATCCGGCCCATCCTCACCCAGCCCGCAGGTTGGGGCAGCCCGATCGCCGCCCAGCCCAGTAGCGACACCACGGGGTGGTGCTCAAAGAAGGGAGTGGAAGTTGCATCAGGCAGCAGGCATACAACTCTGGTCCCAGACAACACCGTGGGAATCATGCTGAAGAGCTCCCACCTGGGCATGGTCGGATTGCCGGGGAGCTCGAAGGTTGTCGTAGCGTGCGACGCCGTCGCGCTCGATCCGAACCATCCGGATACCGTGTACGCCAGCTTCGAGGCGAGCAAGGGCGGATCAATTCCACCGCTCTATGACATTGCACTGGTGACATCAAACATGGGCAAGAGTTGGACCTTCGTGCCACCACCGCGTGGTTATTCGTTGACGGACTTTGCCGGATTCGTCATTCGATTGAGTAGCGTCGAGTTCCTCTTCTCGCACAACATCTTCTTCCCGTTGAAGCAAGGCCAATCGACCACACTCGTGGCGGCAACGTCCACTACTGGCGGGCTGTCGTGGACAGATACGCGTCTAGGTTGCTCAACATCTGACATGTGTTTCATCTTTGGTCCGCAGGCACCGCAGGGAGCGTGTGGAATGTCCGAATGGCAGCAGTCAGTA